>Ga0307372_10013454_pt1 | contig 10577 bp, 7 predicted proteins | sample OX1MG_FD_202533 | JGI IMG/M metagenome (GOLD analysis project Ga0307372, IMG submission 202533) | Soil microbial communities from Risofladan, Vaasa, Finland - OX-1 | ecosystem: Environmental > Terrestrial > Soil > Coastal area > Acid sulfate soil | place: Finland: Risofladan, Vaasa | collected... | reverse complement strand
CAGGGGCGTCGCGCCAAAACCGACCGCCAGGATGCCCAGGTCCTGGCGCAATATGGGGCGCAGGTCCCGGCGCCGTGTGCGCCCTGGCGTCCCTTGCCCAGTGAGGTCAGTGACTTGGAGCAGTTGCGGCGCCAACGCGACGAGGTGGAGGCGCTGCTGCACCGCCAACGCACCCGTCAGCAGTTGCAGCAGGCGCGCCCAGACATCCCCGCGTCGGTGCAGGAGAGCCAGGCCCGCCTGATCGCGGCGTTGGAGCAGGAACACACGACCGTCGAGGAAGCGATTGCCGCCCACCTGGCCCAGCACCCCACGCTGGCGCAGACCCGTGACCGTTTGCGTAGTGTGCCCGGCGTGGGCGCCCGCAACGTCCTGCCCTTGCTGGTCACGCTGACCCGGTGGCAGACCCTGACCGAGGGCCACGGCAGTCCCAAAGGGCTGGCCGCCTTTGTCGGCTTGGACCCGCAGCCCTACCAAAGCGGGACCAGTGTTCACCGCCGAGCGACCATCTCGCGCCAGGGCAATCCCGACTTGCGGCGGCGGCTCTACATGGGCGCTTTGGGTGGCAAGCGCGGCGACAATGCCGTCCGCGCGTTCTACCAGCGGCTGGTGGACCGCGGCAAACCCAAGAAAGTCGCCTTGGTGGCGGCGGCGCGCAAAATCCTGCTGTGGTCGTGGGCGGTCTTTCATTCGGGAGTCCCTTTCCACGCCACCACGGCGCGTGCCGCCTAACCCTTGACACACATGAGAGAATCTGCGCGGCCTGGAGACAGAATATCCCCAGGCCGCGCAGGTGGCCTTCGTGGCGGCACGGCTCATGGCGCGCGTTCACGCGCTGGGCGCGCCTATGCCGACGAACGCCGTGCGTTCACGCGCCGGGCGAACTGCGCCCCTGCCTACCCGTCGTGTTCGCGGTCTTCGGCGAGGTCGAGCGCGAGTACGCTGGCGAGCAGCGTCACGTCGTCCTGGCCGGGGGCGATCTCCACGGCGTAGGTGTCGGTCAGCGCGACCCAGCGCTTCGAGATCGTGGCGACGACCTGCCCGCCCAGCGCGATGGTATACTCATGCTCCAGCAGGCTGCCCACCATCTCGAAGTCGCCCTCGCCGGGTACGTCCAGCGAGAAGCGATCCACAAATGGGGTGAAGAAGTGTTTGCGCAGCTCGGCGACGTTCTGGCCGTGGCGCTCCACCTCATACGTCGGCAGCAGCGCGATGATCTTGCGATGTACCGTGGCGACCTCGACGCCGGTCGGATCGCTGATCACCAGTTTGTTGTTCAGGCTCAACAGCTTACCGTTCACCTGAAAACGCACATTGCCAGCCTCGTCGGTGATCACCGAATCTTCGCCCAGGTGAAAAAACTTCTCACGGATCACATAGCGCATGGTTGGTCCTCTTTTCCTTTGTTCCTGAACATCTCATGACCGTCTTCAAGGAGTGTTGACGGCCAATGGACGGATTTGCGGCGCCATGTAACACTTGCATCTCGCCGCGCATCTGATACAGTATAACCACACCACGGCCAATGGTTGTATGGAGATGGATGAGGTTGTGAGAGGATGTGGCATGCAGACGACGGAGACGCCATGCCCGAAGCGCCCCAACCGGCGACTCAGACTCGCCCGTGAGCGGCGCGGATGGACGCAAGAGGAACTCGCCGAACGTATCGGCGCCAGCCCACTCTCGATTGGGCGCTGGGAACGTGGCAGCGTCACCCCTGGCCCACACTATCGTCGGCTCCTTTGCGAACTCTATCAACTCAGCGCCGAAGACCTCGGCCTGCTCGGCCCGTATCCAGAGATGGCTCCTGCTGCTCATGACGCGGACGCCGGACGCCAGGAGCAGGCGACGACGGACGACCTCGCGCCGACGCCTCCTGGGTATGCGCCCGCGCATGACACTGGCGACTCGGTGACCAGCCAAGACGGCGCAACCCCTGCCCCGGCATGGGCGCCGATCTATCACGGCGCGCCCGCCCCGCTGGCGGCGTCGACGGTGGCTGGCCTCATTGGGCGCGACGCCGACCTGCGGCGACTGGCCGGGTTGTTGGGCGACGAACGGCGGCTGCCACTGGTCGCGCTCTATGGCTTGCCCGGCGTCGGCAAGACGGCGCTGGCGACGGCGCTGGTCCGCAGCCCCGCCATACGCACGGAGTTCCCGGATGGCGCGCTTTGGGTCGGGTTGGGGCAGACGCCTGATACACTGAGCGCGTTGGGCGGCTGGGGCGCCGCGCTGGGGATGAGCGCTGCCGACCTCGCGCGCCACAGCAGCGTCGAATCGCTGGGGAAAGCGCTGCGCGCTGCGATTGGCCAGCGCCGCCTGCTGCTGGTCATCGATGACGCCTGGGCGCTGACGGATGCGTTGGCGTTGCGGGTGGGTGGCCCCAACTGCGCCCATCTCGTCACCACGCGCTTCCCCATCGTCGCCTGGCAGTTTGCTTCCACGGGGACGCTGGCATTGGGCGAGTTGGCGGAGGAGGAGAGCGTGACGTTGCTGGCGGCGCTGGCCCCTACTGCCGTCGCCGCCGAACCGGAAGAGGCGCGCGAACTGGCGCGGTCGGTCGGTGGCTTGCCGCTCGCCCTCACTCTGATTGGGTTGTATCTGCATGCTCAGGCGCAGAGCGGTCAACCACGCCGCTTGCGCGCCGCCCTCGCATTGCTCCGCCGCATGGAGCGGCGCATGGAGCTGGCCCGTCCCTACGCGCCCGTGGATGCGCCAGCCGGACTGGCCCCCGGCGCGCAACAGTCGCTTCAAGCGACGCTGGCGCTCAGCGAGGCCGCGCTCGGCAGGGAGGCGCGCCGGATGTGGCGGGCGCTGGCGTGCCTGCCCGCCAAGCCCAGCAGCTTCGCCGAAGACGCCGCATTGGCCATCGGCGCGCAGCCCGTCGCCGCGCTGGACGAACTGAGCGACGCCGGGCTGCTCGAAAGCGTGGGGCCGGGCCGCTACACCCTGCACCAGACGACGCATGATTACGCCCGCTACCCCAGCCCCCCCGAAGACGCCGAGCGGCGGCTGGCGGCGTATTACGTGGCGCACGCCGAGACCTATGCGCAGGACTACACGCTGCTGGAGCCGGACGCCGAGAATATCGTCGCCGCGCTCCAATTGGCTGATCAATATGGGTTGACATCGCTCGTCGCGCGGGGCGGCGTCGCCTTCGCGCCCTTTCTCGAGGCGCGCGGACTCTACGCCCAGGCCGAGGCGTATCTAACGAGCGCGCAGGCGGCGGCAGTCGCGCTGGGCGACGAGCAGGCGCAGGCGGGCGCCCTGCTGGGGCTGGCGCGCATCGCCAACCGGCGCGGATTGGTCGCCGAGGCGGAGCGCCTGTATGCGCAGGGGCTGGCGCTGGCCGAGACTACCGGCGCCACGCGCCTGACGTATACGCTGCTGATCGGTTGGGGCGAGGCCGCGATGGGCAGCGGCGATTTCCCGCGCGCCGAGGCGTACCTGCGCCGCGCGCTGGCGCTGGCGCGTGCGGCGGGCGACCACCGACGCACTGGCGAGACGCTGCGTCTGCTGGGCGAGATCGCCGACGCGGGTGGCCACTTCACTCAGGGCGATGCGCTCTACTACGAGGGGCTAGCGCTGGCCCGGCAATCTAACGATACCGAGACGGTCTGCATGCTGCTGCAAAACATCGGCGGTAAGGCGGTGTTGCGCGGCGACTATCTCACCGGCGAGGCGCTGCTACGCGAGGGGCTGGCGTTGGCGCGTGGGATTGGCCATCGCCAGCGCGTCAGCGCGCTGCTCAACAACCTGGGCGTCGCCGCGCAGCGCCAGGGGCAGCCGCGCGAGGCCGAGCGCCTGTTTGGCGAGAGCCTGGCGCAGGCTCGCGTCATCGGCCAACCCCAACGGATCATTACTGCGCTCGAAAACCTGGCCTGGCTGGCGTGTGAGCGCGGCGACTTTGCCCAGGCTGCCGCCGCAGCGGATGAGGCGCTGGCGCTGGCCCGTGAGGTGGAGCAACCCTTGCTCATCGGCGATTGTCTCAACCTCAACGGTGAACTGCGGCTCCGGCAATCGCGCGCAACCTGGTACGAGGATGCGGAAGCGCCGTCGCGCATGCGGGCGCTGCTGGCCGAAAGCGCCGCCTACTTTGAGGAGGCGCGGGGCATCGGCGAGGCGGTGAACGGACACAACATCCTGGTGCGCGCGGCATATGGGCTGGCGCGCATCGCCGCCGCGCAAGGGCGGCTGGCCGAGGCGCAACGCTACGGGGCCGCGTGCCTCGCCCACATCAACGCCGAGAGCCGCGCCTACTCCAGCGAGATGACCGACTGGCTCGCCACGCTTGATGCGGCAGTCCACTCGCCGGTCGCCGTGGGCGTGCCCGTCGGCGCCAGCGAGAGCTACCTGACGACGCGCCACGCGCCGCCCGGCTTCCGCGCGCCCAACCATCCCGCGCCCTCGCCGGTGGTGTGATTGGGTGATTGAGGCGAACGAGGCGCAAACTCAAGTGAGGCTGGGCAGCGACCGCGCAAACGTATCGGCGCCCCCAGTGCAGACCAGCGACGGGTTAGGACCTTCGACGATGACACAGCTTAAAATCTCGCTGACAAACGTGGGAGCCGCGCCGAGCAACGCAAAGACGCCTGTCGCAGGATTGAGCGTGAAGAAGTGCGCGTCCCAGGCGGTTACCACTCGCCCGCTGGGGCTGACGAAGACGCTATCGGCGACACTATACGCTCCGTTTGCATGGAGTCCACTGCCCACCCAGGTCACGCCACCATCTTCACTGTAGAAAAACTGCGTGGCGGTTGCAGTGCTATGAATGACATCCTGTGCATAGAAACGCTGCGACGGCCCGGACCACAGCGCCACCACCAGCGACGATGGCCAGCTATACACGGCCCGCCAGGTCGCGCCTGAGTCGGCGCTCAGAAACGCCGAGGCGCCGAGCGTTGTTGGCTGCGTGATCAGCACTCGATTGGTGTTCGACGGATCGACCGTCACCGAGTCTGGCGTCTGGTTTTGTCCCGTCGGCGCATGCGCATATGGCAGGGTAGTGTTGAGGTTATGCCAGACGCCATCCGGCGTCAGCCGCGCAAACTCGTCCTGCGTCAGCGACGACGAACGCAGGTTAGCGTAGAGGATGCCGTCTACCAGTGTGGTTTCACCATGCGCATAGACGGCGATCGGATCGCCTGGGGGCGTCTGCGCGACGCGCCACGTCTGCCCAGCGTCGGTCGTGAGTTCGACCTGCGACGCTCCGCCGTTGGGGCCACCCGGATCGCCAACCGCCAGCGCGAACGTGTTGGGGAGTTCGGCGTCCGCCAGCGTGAAGCAGGTTTGCCAATGCGCGCCGATCCCTGAGAGGGCGTGGCTTTGCCATGTGCGCCCCTCGTCATCGCTCAGTAAGAAGACAGGTTGGGCGCCGCTTGACGTGTTTGGCAGCGCACAAGCTGCCAGGCGATTCGGGCGCGCTGGGCTGACCGCCATACTATTTTCCGCTGTGCTATCGGTGAGCGCTTGGCCATTCAACATTCGACGCCAGCCAGCGGGCGCGACGCCGACGCCTGGGGTTCCTGGCGTCAGCGCCGGTTGCTGATCATGTGATTTTGGCGCCGAGGACATTGCGCCAAAATCACATCCCACCAGCCCCAGCACGAGCAGCATCCCCAACGCCAAGGCGGGCGAGCAATAATACGCGCGTCCACGACGCAATTCGCGGCGCCAAGCGATATCGGCCATGATACTACTCCCCGCAAACTGGACTTCAATCAACCTACATGCTATGTATTCTCTGATACTGTATAGACCATTGGAGGTGTGAAATGTCTACAGTCGAGTGGCCCGATCTGGCCGCGTGGTACGACGAGAAGATGGGCGAGACCGGCGACTTCTGGCATCGCACGCTGCTGGACCCGGCGCTGTTTGCGCAACTGGGCGAGGTGGCGGGACTGGCGACGCTCGATCTCGCCTGCGGCAACGGGCATAACACTCGGCGGCTGGCGCGACTGGGCGCGCACGTCACCGGCGTGGACTTCTCGGCGGGCGTCATCGCCCGCAACCAGGCGCGCGAGGCGCACGAACCGTTGGGGATCGCGTATCACGCCGCCGACGCAGCGCGGCTGGATATGCTGGCCGACGGCGCGTTTGATCTGGTCATCTGCCAGATGGCGCTGATGGATATTCCCGATGCGGCAGGGGCGATTGGCGAGGCGGCGCGTGTGCTGCGTCCCGGCGGTCGCTTCGTCGCGCTCTTCGCCCACCCCTGCTTCGATCCGCCCGATGGCTCGACCTGGCTCTGGGAGCGCGGCGGACCCAGCGGGACCATCTGGCGCAAGGTTTGGCGCTACCGGGAACCATACGTCGGGCGCATCTACTTCCGTGTCGGCGGCGAGGTGGTGTATGTTGCGTCGCAACATCGCCCGCTGGCGTGGTACGTCAACACGCTGGCCGCCGCCGGGCTGGTCATCACCACGCTGGATGAGCCGAAGCCCTCCGACGAGTTCATCGCCGGTCATGACTACGGCAAGTGGATGACGCACATTCCGCTGCATTGCCTGATCGAAGCGCGCAAGGTCTCGTGAGGCGGTGGATGTCTTGCCTGCCGCGAAGCATACGCAAGACTGCATCGCGGCGGCAATCACGTTCGCCTAGCGGTCCTGCTCGGTCGGGCGCACCAGCAACTCGTTGATGCTGACGTGTGGCGGCTGAGTGACGACGAAGGTGATCGCCGCCGCGATGTCTTCGCTGTGCAGTGGCGCTATCGACCGTATCCACTCCTCGGTTGTTTTGCGCGCCTGCTCCTGGGTGATGTGGCTGCTCAGCTCGGTGTCCACTGCCCCCGGCTCGATCACGGTCACGCGGATATGCTGCTTCGTGACCTCCTGGCGCAACGACTCGGAGAACGCCACTACGCCAAACTTCGTCGCCGCGTAGACGCCGTTGCCCAGCCGCGCGACGCGCCCGGCTACCGACGAGATGTTGACGATCTCGCCGCCGCCCTGCGCCTGCATCAGCGGCAGCGCCTCGTGCGTGGCGTACATCAGGCCTAGCAGGTTGATCTGGATCATGCGCTGCCAGTCGGTAATATCGGCGCCGACGACGCTCCCCAGCAGCATCACGCCGGCGTTGTTTACCAGTATGTCGAGCCGACCCCACTTGTCGGCGGTCTGCTTGACCATCCGCTGCGCCTGGGCGAAGTCGGTGACATCCGTTTCCAGCGTCAGCGCCTCGCCGCCGTTGTTGGTGATGCGCCGCGCCACGTCGGCCAGCCGATCGGTGCGGCGCGCGGCCAGCGCCACCAGCGCGCCCTCCGCCGCCAACGCCAGCGCGGTCGCCTCGCCAATACCCGACGACGCGCCCGTAATCAACGCGACTTTGCCTTGTAACCTACCTGCCATACTATCCCTCCCTTTGCCTGTCGCTGTTTTTGCCGATGTCATTGAGCGTCAACCGGGTGGCCGTCCGCTCTCACCCCACAAACGATATGGCGCGTACTCCCCGGCGATCCACCGCAGAAGTCCGCACGGCGCGTGCCACAGGCGCCAGAGGAAACTGTCGCTGTCCATCGAGTCGTATTGCCGGAGTGTGCGATGGCGACTGGCCTTCGGCGCCCCGTCGCACAACTGATCACTAGTCACAAAGTACCAGACAGGGTTGCGTCTTGTTGGATGTATATCAAACCTATGGTATAATATAAAGTGTTAAACGTTACATGAATAGATTGCCGTAAAGCGAAGCGCACGAACAGATAGCGAGAGGAGCCTGGCATCTCGATGGGAACACTCCACACCGAAGTTGAACTTCAACCGGGGACACCGGCAGCGCAAACGGCGCCAGCGCCCACTGAGCCTACGCCGCTGATAGAGGCGCCGGTGATGAGCGCGGCGCCAGCCGTCGCCACGCCCGCCGCGCCGCAGATGGTGGACCGCGCGCGAGCGCAGACGTTCGGGCAGGCGTTCGCCGTCTTGCTGGCGCGCCACGGCTACTATGGCGAGGCGACGCAGACGTATCGGTTGGCGCCGTTCTACGAGCGACTGCGCCAGCAGAATGGTCGGGGCATCCGCATCGCCGCCCTGCGGTCGTATGTGCAGGGCGAGGCGCTGCCCAGCGCGGCGAAGGCGCGATTGATCGCCGACACGCTGGGCGCTCCACGCGCGCTGCTGCTGTACGTCGCGGGCTACCTGACGCCAAACGACCTGGCGCACTACCCTGGCCCGCAGCTGACATTGGCCACCGTCGAGGCCGACATCGCCGAGCTCGCGGAACTGCCACTCTCGCCGGAGACGCGCACACGCATCGTCCACGACCTGCGCGTCAGCGCACGCATCCTGGGCCTGCTGACATCGAGCGCCGACGATGACACCGAGGCGGAAACGACCGGCCCCACCACGTTATACATCGCGGAGCCGGACGAGCGCGAGACGTTGATCGAGCGGCTGGTCGAATTGTGGTCGGCGCCGAAGTAGCCGTTTGGAAGCGGGATACCACACTATGCGAGAACCCTTCCCCTATGACGAGGCAGCCGATCCTGCGTCCCTCAACCGCTTCGTCGGCGAGCGGCGGCCTACCATCCCGCCGCTCGTCAGCCCGCCCTTCCCGCGTGGCCAGGAGCTACCGATCGTGAGGCCACCAACGCCAGCGCCGTCGACGCCGCCAGCAAACGCGGCGGGCGCGCCATCGTTAGCAGATGGGCCAGCCACGCCCCAACGACCGAGCGTAAGAGACCGCGCGCCGCTGGCGCAAGGTGGCGCCCGCGCGGAACAGGATACGCCGCGCACATTGCGTGGGGCATGGCCGCCCACCCTGGGCCAGCAGGAGGAGCGCGGCGTCGCCGGTGGACAACCCGGGCGCCCCGGACCAGCCGGACAAGGACGTCCGCGCGCGATGGAGCCGTCATTGCCGCTGGACAAGCGTCTCGATATGCGGCCCGACGCCGACGCGCCGACGAACATCTATGATCTTGCGCAGTACGTCTATCAGCTCTCGGTTACGTCGGTGGCGATGGACGACCATGAGCTTGGGCTGCTGCTGCCACGTTCGGGGCGCATCTGGTTCAACGTCAAGCTGTTCAACGATCCGCCGAATGGGCGCGCGTTGGCGCAGCGCGACGCCTGGTGGCGCGTGATTGACGCCGCGCCCGCCGTGCGCTTCCTGCTGGGTTGGTGCGTCGCCGTCTATCGCACGGCGCAGTTTGATCGCGCGCCCCGCGAATCGCTGCCGGGGCGCGGGCGCGTGTTGTATTTCAGCCAGCCGGAGACGACGCCGTCGGCGCTGCGCCTGCAATTCTGGTCCGACATCGCCCGCGACGTGACGGAGTTGTTTGCGCCCGCAACGCGCATCTGGCGCCAGATACAGACGTTTACCCCGCTGCCCACAGGCGACCGCCGTTGGGCGGCGCGCCTCACGCTGGCAGGCTACAGTCCCGACGAGACGCTGGCCTATCTGGCCGACCGCAACAACTGCGCCGTCTCGCTGATCCGCCGCACACTCCAGGGCAATCCGGCGCTTGCTTCCTACGCCGACTATCAGCGGTTCACCGAAGACCTGCTCGAAGACCTGCCGCGCCTGCGTATGCAGCGGGTGATCGCGATGCAGCGCGCCGGGTTCACCCCCGCCAGCCAGCGCGCCGCCGAACGCGAGCAGACGCCCCAGCGCGGCCCGCTGCCCAACCTGATGCGCAACCGCTGGGCCGCTGCCATGCCCGACCCCCGCCAGGACATCCACTTCTGGCAGCTCCACCTGTAGCGTTTGTTAGCGCCGCGCCAGCCGTCGCCGGAGCCGCGCGCACAACGCTTGCGTACCGCCGCCTGCCAAGGCGGCGAGTCTGGCATGCCCTCAATGCTGGCCGCGACGCCGAGCGGACTGGCTTGCGCCGCCTTGGCAGGCGGCGGTACGCGAGACACGCGCCCGCCCTGGCTGTCAGTCCACGAGGCTCACGCTTTCAACCGCTGCCTCCGCGCCTACCTGCGTGGCTTGATGCGTGTCCTGCGTGGCCTTCGCCCGCCTGGCCCGTTTGGGCAAGCGCACGCCGACGATCAGCAGCACGCTGGCCAGGATGATGGCGAGGCCGACGAACGAGCCGAGTGGGGCCGATTCGTGGAGGAAGATCGCGCTCCACAGCAGGCCGAAGATGGGGACGAGCAGCGTCACGCTGACCGTCGCCGTGGGGCCGACATGGGTAATCAGGTGGAAGTACAACAGGTACGCGACTGACGTGCAGGCCAGCGCCAGCGCCAGCGTCGCGCCCACGGCGACGGGCGCCAGGTGGACGCTCTGCGGGTGGGTCGCCACGATGGGGATCGCGAACGGCAGCAGCACGACCGCCGCGCCAAGCTGCTGGCCGGTCGCCGAGGCGAGTGGCGCCGCGCCGGCCAGGGCGCGCCGGGCGTAGACGCTGCCAATCGCGTAGCAGAACGCGCCCGCCAGCGAGGCCCCCACCGCCAGCAGCGTCGCCGCGTCCACTGGCAGCGCGCTCCAGCCCACCAGCGCCGTCACCCCGGCCACGCCCATCAGCAGCCCGACCACCTTCAGCGGCGTCAGCGCATCCTTCAGCCAGATGGCAGCCACGACCGCCGTGAAGAGCGGCGTCGTCGCGTTGAGGATCGCGCCCAGCCCCGCGCTCAGCCGCA
>Ga0307372_10013453_pt1 | contig 10579 bp, 6 predicted proteins | sample OX1MG_FD_202533 | JGI IMG/M metagenome (GOLD analysis project Ga0307372, IMG submission 202533) | Soil microbial communities from Risofladan, Vaasa, Finland - OX-1 | ecosystem: Environmental > Terrestrial > Soil > Coastal area > Acid sulfate soil | place: Finland: Risofladan, Vaasa | collected... | reverse complement strand
TTGTCTCCTCGTCCCGATGAATTAAATTACTGTAAGCTTCGTCCCAATATTACGGTGCCCCCGCAGGAGCTGCGACCCGTCGCAGTCCTCGACCCCTGTCTCCCGCTCTAAGGCGACCCGTGCCGCTCGCCCGTGGCATCTTTCGTGTTCGGCTGATTAACCAGTCAGTGGAAGGAGATATGTCATGCACAAAGACGTCGATCCATGGACGTGGCGAGCGGGCGCTCTGATATTCGCGGTGGGATTTTTGATCGCGGCGCCGCCCGCAAGCGCGCAAGTCAAGCCCGGCGATAGGATTACTTATGGGAATTCATACAAGGTGAAGAACCTGGTCTCGCCGGGAGTCTACTACAAGGTCGTCAGCGGAATGACGATGAGAGTAGTTCCAACCGAGCGGATTGATTGGCCACCGCCGTATCGCGACGCGACGGAGAAATACGCCGACCAGGTGCGCCTATCGCCAGACGGACGCACGGCCGTCAACTATGTCGCCGGACAGCCATTTCCGTTTCTTGATGCGAACGATCCGCATATCGCGACCAAGATCATGTGGGACAATGCGTTCCGGCCGATCACGACCGACGACTACGATCTGCGCTACTACGATTGCGACGTAGTCAATACCGGGCGCGGCCATCCAGTCAACGTGATTGACTATTATCAGATCGGGCACTACGCCGGTTACGACGAAGTCGGACGCACGGAAGTGCAGCCTTTACCGATCGATCCCGACTTCAAAACCACAAATCGCTATTGGCTATTCGCGCTATACCCAATCCTCGCGCCTGAGAATGATCGCGGCGGCGGCTTTATCCGTTACCGCTACGAGAATCCGAAGAAGGGTGACGATATATGGGACTGGAACGCGGGTGTGCGGCGTGTCCGGCGGCTCAACGAATCCCTGATGGGCGACGCCGTCAACGGTGGCGGCAATCCGACCAACTTCGACCCAGATCACTATTCGGGCTTCAACGCGAAAATCGAGGAGTATAACTACAAATTCCTCGGACAGAAATCGATGCTTGCGTCGGTCAACGCGGTTCATTCGCCGGAAATAACCTGCCAGACCGACGGCGGCGGCAGCGCTTGTCCGGAAAATTGGGAGATGCGCCAATTGTATATCGTGCAGACCCAGCCGCGGTTGGACGCGAACAACAGCCAGGCGATACACGCGAAATCGATTCTATATATCGACAGCGAAATGTGGTTTGAACCGTACGTCGATGAGTACGACGCGCAAGGAGAGCTGTGGCAGAACCATATCTACTGGCTGACCTATCGCGATCGTCCGGTTCCTGACGCCCGCGTCGCGATCTATCCGTTCAAGCGCGCCTTCGTCGTCGGCGCCGCCGCGACCGACGTGCAATCCGGTCAAGCCACGATGTGCTATCTGCCGGGTCAGCACACTCCGGAACGCGAATGCTGGTATATCAACATGGGCGCGGTTTCGCGCGACTTCTTTACCACCGAGGCGATGGTGAAGGCCGCACCGTGACGACTTGATCTCCGCGTAACAGCGGCCCTCGAACACCGGCGACTGCGCGATCGCGCAATCGCCGGTGTCATATTCCGGCGACATTCGGCGCCGGTCGTGTTTTTCGATGTGTCAATCCGGGACCGTCGGGAGAGCGCCGCCCACTGAGGCTCGGCGTAGCCACCCGCGATCGCCCGCGCTATGAGTTAGCCAAGCGCCACCCGACGGCATCGCGCTTGCTTTGTGGCTGTGGCTGCTGCACTGAAATCCACTGCCTCGCAGATCGGCGAATACGAACCTGACAACGAGACCGCTGCCCGGGTACTAACCTCAGCGCGATCGACCGCGCGAATGGTGCGCGGGGCCGGCGGTTTGGTGTTCGCATTTGAGACCGCGCTTTTGCTTGCAGTCGGTCTGAACCTGCGGAATATGACCCCGGTACTGATCGCGATTCATATTGCGAGTGTCGCGGCCGGCGCGGTGCTGTTTGCATTGACCTTCGTAAAGTGGGGGATGCGCCATTGGCGGATTGCGGCATTCGCGACCTGCCTTGCGGAAATTCTTGCGGCCGTCAGTATCGCGTACTCATCCGCCAACCACGGGGAACTGATCGTCACAATCCTCGCGATCCTGATCGCCGCTGGTGCGTTGCTCCCGTGGAGCGGGCGCTGGCAAGCGGCGCTTGGCGCATCTGCGTTCGGTTCCTTCGGGCTGTTGGCGCTCGTCGCGCGCGCACCCTTCGCCGACATACGATGGCTGAGCGTTTCGATCGCGGTGGTTCTCTCGCAAGTGATCGTTATGATGATCGCAAGCTACCGGCGTGAGCTCGAAGCGCAAATTCGGGTTCTCCGCCGAAGCGATCGGCGCCTGCGCATCGAGATCGCCGAGCGTGCGAAAGCCGAACGGCGCGGAGAGCTCTCGGCCGCGACCACCCGTATCGTGTTCGAAAATCTGAGTGACATCGCGATTATCGGAACTCTCAGCGACCATACCTTCGCGATGGTCAACCATGCGTTCGAGACCGCATTCGGACGACCGCGCGCCGAGATCCTGGGACGCCCGATTAAGGACGTTGATTTCTGGGTGAGCGCGCAGCAGCGCGACAGTTTCGTCGCCGAACTGGAAGCTGGACGTATGGTGCACGACCTCGAAGCCGACTTCCGCCTGGCGGACGGCAGGATTATTACCGCGCTGGTTTCCGGCGTTCCGCTCGAGCTCGACGGGCGTCTGTGCGGAGTCGCAATCATCCGGGATATCACCTCGATGAGCCATGCGCGCGCCAATCTCGAACAGACTCAGGCCCGCCTGCGGGCGATCCTCGACACCAGCATGGATGCGATTTCGATCTACAGCCGGTGCCAGAGCAAATTCACTTATGCTAATCACGGGATGTACAAGGCGCTGGGCCTCGAACCGAACCAGGTGCTGGGCCGTTCCTCCAGCGAATTGAATTTGTGGTCCAACCCGGAAACCATGCGCGAGTTCGATCGCCGGCTCGAGGCTGACGGCTCCGTCATAAACATGGAAGTGGAATTCCGGCATTTTGACGGAACTCCGGTTCCCGCGCTGGTCTCGAGCGTCAAGGCTGAAATCGACGGCGAGCCGAGCATCATCTCCTTCACGCGCGAGATTTCGTCGCTCAAGCAGAAGGAGCGCGACCTCGAGGCCGCGCGCGCCGAACTGGCCCGCCAGCTCGAAGCGCTGCGCGCGAGCGAAACCCTGCTCGCGGAGAACGAGGCGAAGCTGCGGACGATCTTCAACTCCAGTCGCGACTATATCGCGATCAACGCCTTCCCGCGCGGCGAGTATATAGATGTCAACGACGAGTTCATTCGCGGCAGCGGTCTGGCGCGCGAACAGATAATCGGGCACTTCACCCGCGAGCTCGGCTTCTGGACCAACGACATCCAGATCGACTCGTTCATGCAACAGCTTCGCGAGAAGGGCGAGGTTCGCAACCTCTCGGCGGACCTGTGGGTGGCCGGAAAGATCGTGCCGCACCTGGTCTCAGGCGTGATCATCGAGCTTGGCGGCGAAAAGGCGATCTTGACGATCGCGCGTGACATCGCGGATATACGCGCCGCGCAGGACCGCTTGCGCCAGAGTGAAGCGACGCTGCGCAAGGTGTTCGACGCGAACTTCGATTCGATCACGATCAGCGATCTCAACGACGGCCGCTACCTCGAGGTGAACGAAGCGTTCTTGCGCAATACCGGTCTCGCGCGCGAAGCGGTCATCGGCAAGAACTTCACCCAAGTCGGTTTGTGGGCTGATCCCGTCAAGCGCGACGAGTTCGCCACTCGGCTCGCGACCCTGGGCTCGGTCCGCGACATGGAAGTGGATTTCAGGCTTCCCGACGGGTCGTTCGTAAACGGCCTTATCTCCGGAGTTATGCTCGAACTGGGCGGCAAGATGTGCGGGCTGTCGATCACGCGCGATGTCACCGCGCTCAAGCAGACCGAGAAAGCGCTGGTCGCGGCGAGCGAGTCCGCGATGCAGGCCTCGCGCGCGAAGAGCGATTTTCTCTCCAGCATGTCGCACGAGATTCGCACTCCGATGAACTCGATTCTGGGCATGGCCGACCTGCTGGCCGAGACCGAGATGACCACCGAGCAGCGCCACTACGTGCAGAACCTGGTCAGCAACGGACACGCGCTGCTGGTGCTGCTGAGCGACATCCTGGATCTCGCGAAGGTCGAGAGCGGCCACCTGACGCTTGAGATGGCGCCATTCGATCTGCGCGAGGTGATCGAAAAATCCGCAGAGGCGGTGGCGCTTCGCGCGCACGAAAAAGGCCTCGAGCTGTTGGTGCGAATCGCACCCGATACTCTGACGGCGCGAATCGGCGATTCGCTGCGCCTGCGCCAGATTCTGATCAACCTGGTCGGCAACGCGATCAAGTTCACCAGCTCCGGCGAGGTCGTGGTCAGCGTCGAACCCGACCATGCTTCGGCCGACCCGGGCGCGCTCTTGTTTACCGTGTGCGATACCGGAGTCGGCGTCGCGGCGGACAAACTCGAAAGTATCTTCATGCCCTTCACCCAGGCCGACTCCTCGACCACGCGCCGCTACGGGGGCAGCGGACTCGGCCTTGCGATAGTCAGGCGGCTGGCCGCTCTGATGAACGCAACCGTGTGGGCCGAGAGCGAACCGGACCACGGCAGCGTGTTTCATTTCTCGGCGGCGATCGAGCTGCAACCTGGCGCCGTACCCGCCGCCGATCGCAGCCTTAAGGGAAAGCGGGTTCTGGTCGCCGCCGGCAACGCCATGCGCCGGAGCATTCTGCGCGAGATGCTCGAAGCGATGGGCGCCCAGTGCGTGCTGGCGGACTCCGGTGCAAACGCGATCGCGGCATTCGAGCTGGAACGGGCGCACGGGCGTTTGCTCAACGCGATCCTGATCGACAACCGGATGTCCGCGCTCAGCGGAATCGAAACCGCCCAGCGGATGCACGCGCTCGGAGCGCCCGCGCGGACCATCTCGCTGATCCTCGCGTCGGATGAGATTTCGCAGATCAGATCGCTGGCGCTGGGCTCGTGGATCGTCAAGCCGGTCGCGATGGCCGATCTGCGCGCCGCGGTGCTGCTCGACGACAATCCGGCAAGTGCGCGACCTCGAATCGCGCCGCAACCGGCGGCAGCCGGCGTCGCCGCGGTTGCGCAGTCCGCGCTGATCGTCAGCCGTCCGTTGCGGATCATGCTGGCTGACGATTCCGCCGATAACCGGATTTTGGTGCGCGCCTATCTGAAGAGCACGCCCTACCACCTGGACGAGGCCGAGAACGGCCGGATCGCGATCGACAAGTTTTTCTCGCGTCCCTACGACCTGGTTTTGATGGACATGCAGATGCCGGAGGTCGATGGATACACGGCTACGCGCGCGATTCGCGATTGGGAGCGCGAGCACAACCGGCCGCGCACTCCAATCCTTGCGCTGACCGCCTCCGCCCTCGACGAGAATTTGCATCGCACCCAGGAAGCGGGGTGCGACGCGCACATCACCAAGCCGGTGCGGAAGGCCACGCTGCTCGAGGCGATACATCGCGCCGCCTCCGGCATCGAGGGCAAGAGCGAGGCGTGATTGTCTCACAGCCCTTCATGAAGTCTTCCCCAAGCGTGGCGGCGCGGCCCGCGTAAGCGATTGAATCGTTTCGCGGGAGCGCGCCGCCCGCTCCCTACCCGTTGCGCGCACGTCGCCCGCGATGCTACCGATCGGGCTCGAACCGCGATGCGCATGTCATCAATCGAATCCCGGCAATCCCGTCGGCGGCTGGCCGCGGCGCTGACGATCTCCATCTCGATCGCGATCGCGATTGGATCATGCGCGATATTCGCCGCGCGGGTTTACGCAGGCGCCGCGGATATTCCGGCGTCGGTTGACCAGTACGCAAGCGCGCTCGACGCGATCATGAAATCGCATTCGCGGCAGAGCTTGCAGCCGGTGTTCGAGATCGGGATCCAGTCCTCGCCGGAGGTGCAGGCGATTCTTGATACGCTCAGCGAGAGCGACTTCGCGGCGCTGCAAAAGAAGATGCCGGGGATGCAGATACTCCGCGGCAAGTCCGAAGTCGTCCGTCCGAGCGCGGACTTCTTCAGAAATCTGGCGCGGCGCAAAGGCGCCAAGGCCGATCGCGCGTTCTTCGATATCTACGCGCGCACCGAACCCGATTCGAGTCCGGATTTTCCGGCCTATGTGTCGGTGCAGAGTCCTTCCGCACGATGCACCAGGTTCGACGGGCCGCTGCTCGTAGCGCTCTACCGCGGATGGCTGGATTTCCGAACGCAGTATCCGGGCGACTACACCACCGAAGCGCAAGGCGAGCTGGACAGCATGGATGCGGAATTGTCCGCGGGCACCTGCGCATGCGGAACTGAGCAGCAGGTTGCCGACGGGCTCGCGGAGTTTGCGAAAGCGTTTCCCGATCTGCCGATGACGACGAAAGTCCGCGCCCGCATCGATCGAATCAAGGCCGGCACCTCGCACATCCGCTTCCAGTGCCACGGCTAGCGAGCGGCCGCCGCGCGCTCGCGTTATCTGATTCCTCCCGTTATCAGGGCGAGGAATCAGACAGTTGAGCTGTCAGCTTACGGCTGCGCGAGGTCTTTGCCGTGCGGGCCGAGGGCTTCCAGAGCCATCGCGGCGAATGCGGGCTCTTGCTGCGCCATCGCGGAGAAGACCGCCGCGGCATCCTTCGGACGCTCGAGTCCGTCGAGCGCGTGGCCCAGCCGCGCGATTGCTTCGATCGCGGAAAGCGCCTGTCCCGGCGGCGGAAACGCGGATACGATCTTCTGGACGCGGCCCTTGAAGTTGGTGAAGCTGCCGTCGATTTCAGGATACGCGCCGATCGGCCATAGCTGATTCGCCATCTGCCCGATCTCGTTGGCGTCGGTATCGAGCACCAGCAAATAGTCCAGCGCGCCGAAGCGCCGGATGAACTCGGCTTCGCCCAGCGGCTTCACCAGGTCCGCGCGCATCGCGATCAGCATCTTGAGCTCGCCGGAGGCGACTGCGTTCGAGAGCGCGTCGAGGCCGTCAGTCGGCAGGCCGAGCGCTGCGAGTCCGCGCGTGTTCGGATTTTTGTTGGCCCGGATCAGCAGGTCGTCGTCGCCGCTTGCGCCGGGAGGCGACCAGCTAAGCGTCGCGAGCTTGTCCGATCCGATGGTGTCCTTGATCAGATTCTTCAGCGCGAAAGCTTCTTCATTGGTCGCCTGCGCACCGATCACCGCGCCGATCGCGTTCGCGCCGTATTGTTTTCCGAGCTCGGTGATCCGCGTGGCCGCGCGGCGCATCGCATCGCTCCAGGTTTCCGCGACCAACCGGTCCTTGTCCTGGTAGAGCGGCGTGGTGAGACGGCTTTCGCTCTGGAGCGATGGGAATGAATGACGTCCCTCGTCGCACATCCAGTAGCTATTCACCTCGGGGTTCTGGCGCGGCTTGAAACGGTAGATACGCCCGCGATTCTGGTAGATGTCGATCGAGCATCCGCGCTCGCATCCGCCGCACACGCTCGGCGTGCGATGCAGATACCAGACGCGCATGCGGAAGCGGAATTCTTTTTCGGTGAGCGCTCCGACCGGACAGATATCGACTACGTTGGTCGCGTACCTGTTATCGACCGGACGGTCGGGCCAGTGGCTGATTTGGCATTGATCGCCGCGCTGGAAGATCGCGAGTTCGCTGGTCTTGGTGATCTCGTCGAAGAACCGGGTGCAGCGCCCGCATACGATGCAGCGCTCCTGGTCGAGCAGGACGCCGGAGCCGATATCGAGCGCCTTGCCCTTCTTGTTCTTCTTGCCGAGCGGGAAGCGCGAGGGCTGCTCGTCGTAATCCATGTAGTAGTCTTGCAGCTTGCACTCGCCGGCCTGATCGCACACGGGACAATCAATAGGATGGTTGATGAGCAGAAATTCGAGCACCGCTTTCTGCGCGATCTTGGTGCGCTCGCTCTTCGTGTGCACCACCATCCCTTCGGCGACTTTGGTGTTGCAGGCGATCTGGAGCTTGGGTGCTTTTTCGACTTCGACCAGGCACATCCTGCAATTGCCCGGCACGCTGAGCCCTGGATGATAACAGTAGTGCGGAATCTCGATCCCGGCCTGATCGGCGGCCTTGATCAGGTTGAGGCCGTCGGCGACTTCGATTTCCTTGCCATCGATGGTGAGCTTGGGCATCGGTGCGCTATCCTTCTGATCCTGCCGGTCCTACTGATCCTGCCGGTCCCTGAGGTCTTCCCACACTCAAATTGGCGTGCGGCGATACGGCGTAGGCCGGATGCGGCGGGGGCGCGAGCTGTCCGTCGCGATCGCGAAACGGGCAGCGTCCGAGTCGGATATGCTCTTCAAACTCCGGACGCCACTTCTTGATGATTCCCTTGGTCGGCATCGCGAGCGAATCCGCCAGCACGCAGATGGTGTTGCCTTCCATGTTGCTGGAAATGTTGACCAGCAGCTCGAGGTCCGAGAGCTTGCCGCGCCCCGCTTCCATGTCGATGAGAATCTTTTCGATCCAGCCGCATCCTTCGCGGCACGGGGTGCACTGTCCGCATGATTCATGATGGAAGAAATGCGCGACCGTGCGGAGCACATCGACCATGCAGGTGTGATCGTCCATCACCATCACGCCCGCCGTGCCCATCAGCGAGCCCGCGGCGCGGACCGAATCGAAATCCATCGCGACTTTGACGGCTTCTTCGGCGGTGAACGGCGGAAACGACGCGCCGCCGGGAATGACCGCCTTGAGCTGCCTGCCGCCGAGCATCCCGCCGCCGATATCGTAGATGAGATCCTTCAGCGGAAAGCCCATCGGCAATTCGTACAGGCCGGGTTTGTTGATGTGGCCCGAGAGGCAGAAGAGTTTCGGTCCCGGACTTTTCTCGGGACCGATCGATTTGTACCAGTCCGCGCCCTTCTTGATGATCCACGGAACATTCGAAAGCGTTTCGACATTGTTGACGACGGTCGGCGAGGCGAACGCGCCCGAGATCGCTGGGAAGGGAGGACGATTGCGCGGATAGGCGCGTTTGCCCTCGAGCGATTCGAGCAGGCCCGATTCCTCGCCGCAGATGTAAGCGCCGGCTCCGCGATGGGTATAAATCTCGACGTCGAAGTCCGAGCCCATGATGCCTTTGCCGAGGTAGCCCTTGGCGCGCGCCTCAGCCATCGCGGCTTCGACGATGCGTTTTTGCAAAGTGAATTCGCCGCGGAAGTAGATATAGGCGACATGGGAATTGACCGCGCGGCACGCGATCAAAATTCCTTCGATAACCTGATGCGGATCTTTTTCGAGCTGGTAGCGATTGGCGAAAGTGCCAGGCTCGCTCTCGTCGGCGTTGCAGATCAGATAAACCGGCTTTTTGGAATCCTTGGGGATGAAGCTCCACTTGGTGCCGGTGGGAAAAGCGGCGCCGCCGCGTCCGCGCAGATTCGAGTTCTTGACCTCATTGATCACGTCCTCGGGCTTCATGTCGAACAGCGCCTTGCGCAGGGCCTGGTAGCCGCCGTTGTTCTCGTAAACCTCGAGGCGCGTGAGATCAGGAATATCCAGCCAGCGAGTCAGAATCTTTTCCATTCGAGTAAATCGCGGATACGGCGCGGGTCAGGCCGTTTGATGCTTGGCGCTGAGGCCGAGCAGTTTCTGCTTCTCGCCCTGAATCTTGCGCTGCAACGCCATCAGGGCATCGAGCACGCTTTCGGGCCGCGGAGGGCATCCGGGAACATAGACGTCAACCGGAACGATCTTGTCGATCCCGGGGATGGTCGCGTAGTTGTCATAGAAGCCGCCCGACGACGCGCACGCGCCAAAGGCCATCACCCATTTCGGCTCGGCCATCTGATCATAGACGCGGCGCAGGATCGGTCCCTGGCGGACGGTGACCGTGCCGATAACCATCAGCAGGTCGGCCTGGCGCGGGGTGAAGCGCGGCAGCAGCGCGCCGAAGCGATCGATATCGTAAGGGGTCAGCGACAGCGACATGTACTCCATCGCGCAGCATGCGGTCGCGAAGGGATAAGGAAAGATCGAGAACTTGCGCGCCCACGCGATTGCCTTGTCGAGCCGCGTCAGGACCGCCGCATCGGCGAGCAGGATCTCGTCGCCTTTGCTGATGTGGTCCGATGCCTTGATGTCCGCCATTTATCCCTCTTCGGCTTTCTAGAAGCTGCGTTCAAAGCGTAGCAAGCCCGGCTCAGGGCGGTCAACAAAATCTCAAAAATTGCTAATGACAGTGCGCTCATCGATGAAGCAATTCTTGCGGACGGAATCTGGAAATGGGCATAGAGGCGCCTTTGAAACGGCGATCGCCGTCGATTTTCGGTGGGTTCGTTTGGTAAATTTCGATGATGCCCGAAAATTATTCTCCTTTAGGATGCTGGCGAATCTTGCTCGGCGGGTTCGTTCCAAGCGCTTTTTTGGTATCCGATTTTTTGGCGAATCGGAACCCATATTTTGCGCATCGGCAGAATGACCAAAGCGTCTCCAAGCGGCGGCGCGGCGACGGCGAGTCGCGCGTTGACGACCGATATGGCGATGCCGAAAAGGACCGCGGCTTGCGTCCGGCGGTCGCACGTACGGAGAAGGCCGCGACGACGGGCGAAGGCTCGGGGATGT
>Ga0307372_10013452_pt1 | contig 10579 bp, 12 predicted proteins | sample OX1MG_FD_202533 | JGI IMG/M metagenome (GOLD analysis project Ga0307372, IMG submission 202533) | Soil microbial communities from Risofladan, Vaasa, Finland - OX-1 | ecosystem: Environmental > Terrestrial > Soil > Coastal area > Acid sulfate soil | place: Finland: Risofladan, Vaasa | collected... | reverse complement strand
CGTATCGACAAGCGCGAGTCACGCGGCGCATTACTCGGTGCGACGATCATCGTTCTCTTAGCGGCGTTGGCCGTTTGCAACATGAGTTCGACCAGGCGTTTGAGTAGCGCCGACTCGGTCAAGCCCTGCCGCCCGGCAAGCATCCGCAGCTCCGCCTTCGTCTGCGGATCAACGCGGCACTGAATGCATGGACTTGCTGCCATGACGCGTATCGTCTGACAACAGCAGCCGCCAGGCTATCCTGCGTTTCGATCTAAATTAAGCGAAACTGCCCCTTGTCAAATCGCTGCATCTGTGCCGTCCGAGTGATTCGCGCTCGTTACGGTCATCAATGACAGTTCACTGATGCTGATCGTGAATCGGCCCGTCGTAAATAATCGCCCGAAAAGCCGGCTCCATTGGCCCCATACGGCCAGAATCAGTTCTCGGTTTATACTTGACCCAATGCTGCGCCACTAATGCGCCAACAAGGGATTAAACGCTAGGCCTGACCTACTTTCCGCACATCTCGGGCATGATTTCGCGCGAATTTTCGGGGGGTGTTGATCAGCCGAGAAACGCCGCCTCGGGCACGCCGAGCAGCTCGAGGGTCTGTCTCTGGATTCCGGTCAGCTCCGGCGCGAACACTTGAACCTGCTTTTCCTCGCGCAGCAGCGTGTGCCGCTCGGCGAGGCTGAAGAGCCGCAGGATTTGCTCGGTGGTCGGGTGTTTGCAGCGACGCTGTTCGGGGTAGATCGGTAGCTCGGCGATCTTTTGGCGTTGCATCTCGAGGCGCAGCTGTCGCTCGATCAGCGCCTGGATGAGCAAGGCGAAGAAATACAGGGTGAAGAACGCCTCGATCCGCCCGGTATTCTTTAGAAAGACGGGCGCGATTTCGTGCACGGTCTTCAGTTGCTCGAAACGCTTCTCGATCATCGGCTGCCCCTTATGGGCTTCGAGGACTTGGGCGGGAGTGAGGTTGCGATCGTTGCAAATGAGGGGGTACATTCCGTCGGATCGCTTGTCGTAGTCGATCGCGGCCTGATCGATGGTCCACTCGATGTCATAGCGCCGTTTTGTCACGCGACGGTACTCGGTGTCGGGGCCCGGCCGGCCGCGCTGGGTTTGTTTGAAAGTGTGTTCGGGGCGCGGCACGCGCTTGACCTTGAAGTAACGGCGGACTCGATGCTGCTCGAGGATCTGTTCGATCTCCAGATGGATGCGAGCGGCGCCGCGCACGCGCGAACGGGGCCCGAGGATGCGCTCGCGTAGGGCGGTGAGCGCCACGGTGGCCAGAGCGATGTTGCGGTGACGGCGTTCTTGCTGGCGCAAGGTGAGCAAGTGGCTGTGAACCCAGGTCAGGGTGAAGCCCTCGGCGGTGCCAAGCGGATCGCGATAGACAGACCAGACATCGCGTGGCCCGTCGGTACGGCGCACAAAGGGACGGTCCCAGACGACTTCCCAGGCCGGAATCCCGGTCTGAATCCACTTGCGAAACTGCTTGTCCTCCCGGCGCGAGCGCGGCAGAACGGTGACGAATCGACCACCGGCGCGATCGATGTAGCTCAAGTTATCATGGCTACAGAGCTTGGAGTCCGCGACATACAGGAAATCCGATCGGCCGGCCACGGTACGCAGCGTGTTCCAGGTCTCGATGTGGGTGACCGAGTCGCTGGTGTTACCGTCGGCGGTGCGAAATTGCACGGGAACGCCGCCATCGGCATCGGTGGTCAAAATGAACAGCAGTTGCTTCAAATCCGGCCTGTGGTCTTTCGAGTATCCAAAAGCTAGAACCGCCGGCCGCTGTCCTGTTCTGCTCGGTCCGCGTTGCTCGCGATACTGACCGCAGAAGGAAATCGAGGTGCTGTCGTTGTGCAGCCGTTCCATTTGCACGGCAAATTTCTTCGCCATACCCAGGACCACTTCGGTGAGCAGCGTCGTCCGATCGGCCTCGAATAGCCGGTCGAGCGCCCGGCCGAGCCGATCATCGCTCAAGCTCTCGAGGTCATCGGCCGCGACGCCGAAGAGGCCGGCGGCAAAGCCGTGTACGGTCTCCTGGGCCCGGTAGATCGGTTCGCGCTCGACGACGATCGAGCGCAGCAGCACCCCAAGGGCCTGGGCGTGCGACACCCGGCAGCGGCGGTCGGTGGTGGGAACGTGCTTCTCGAGGAGAGCCCCGAGGCCCATCCGTTCGATGAAGTGATTAACGAGGGGAAGAGGACCCAGCCTCTCGGTGCAAAGAGTGAATGCGGAGGAGCGCGGTGAACGTGCTTGCATTATCAACCTCTGGCGATAATACTATCGCCAGTCTGCAACCCAGTCAACACCGATGCCGCCATCCGACGACGACAAATCTGCGAAATCACACGAGAAGATCGCCGCGATCCAGAAGTCGATTGGGGCTATGGAATACCTGTCGTCAGGAACTTTGCTCAAGCGGATGAAGGTCTGTGGGAATCCGCGTTGCCACTGCGCGACCGATCCGGCGGCCCGCCACGGTCCGTACTACGAATGGAGCTATCTGAAGGGCGGAAAGCTGCGTCACCGCACCCTCACGCCGGCTCAAGCCGGGATCATGCGTCTGGCGATCGCGAATTACCGGAAAACCAAGAAATTACTGCGCGTCTGGGAGACTCAGACTCTGAACTTAATCGAGCTCACGCCGCCGAAGTAACTGAAAATCCGCGACCCGCCGCCGGAAATTACGCGGAAATGCGCTCCGAGATGTGCGGAAAGTAGGGCCTGATAATTGTGAGCTCGGGGTTTGGAGGCGATTTCATGTGCGTCGGGCATAGTCTTTCTGTGACGTCTTAGGGACCGCGCAAGAATAGTTTCACAGGTTGTGGCATAACTGTACCACTTCCGCAGAGCGCGCTCATTTAAGTCAGCGACGCTGGAGCCGGAATAACCGTAGTTGGGCTCTACGTGCCGATTTGCGGCCTGCATGGCTTTATTGTTACAATTACGCCTCTTAAAGATATAGGGTAATTTGTAACATTATGAGAATCCCCAGTTATCAGGCCAGCGAGCTCAAGGAGCTATTAGAGAGCAGGAAGGTCTGCACGTTGGATGAGTTGATGCAGGCGCTCGGCACGTCGGTGCGCATGACGGTGTTCCGTAAATTACAGGACTTGCCGTACCTGACGAGTTATTCGCATCGGGGGAAATATTACGCCCTCAAGCCGCTGTGCAAATTTGACGAGAGCGGATTGTGGGAACATCGCGATGCGTGGTTCTCGGTCTACGGCACGTTGCTCGCCACGGGCAAGCAGTTCATCGAACAGTCCCCGGCCGGATACTCGGCGGTGGAACTCGATGCGGTGCTGCATGTGCAGACCAAGCAGGCACTGTTGCATTTGTACCAGCAGTCGTTGGTGGAGCGGGAGAAGTTCGACGGCGTGCTCGTATACTTGGCCCGCGACGCGCGCGAGCGTCAACGGCAGAGCGTGGCTCGCCGCCAAATGGTCGCCGGTGAGTTCGAGCGGGTGAGCGCAGGCGTGCTGGCGCACGAGTTGAAGGCGGCGATCATTCTGTTCTTCAGCTTGCTCGATGAGCGGCAACGACGCTTCTTTGCGGGGCTTGAGTCGCTGAAGATCGGCCAAGGTGGCGATGCCCGGATCGCGAACCTGTTGGGTGTCGATCCGCACACGGTGGCCAAGGGCCGCCGGGAGCTGTTGCAGCGGGATATCGAGGCGGACGGGGTCCGCAGGCGGGGCGGCGGACGACCGTCGGCGGAAAAAAAACCCCGCAAATCATCACCCGCATAGAAGAACTGCTGCACGACGATGTCGCCGGCGATCCGATGAGCGGCTTGCGCTGGACCCGCAAGACCACCGAGAAGATTGCCGAGCAGTTGCTCGGCCTCCGTATCGAGGTCAGTGCCAATACGGTGGCTCGCCTGTTGAACGAGATGGGCTTCTCGCTCAAGACCAATCGCAAAAATATCGAATCCGGCGTTCAGCATAAACCGGGGCACCGCGCCAGAAGAAACCGTCAGTTCCTGACCATCAAGCGCACGCGTCACCGCTTCGAACGGGCGAAGCAGCCCGTCATCAGCGTGGACGGCAAGAAGCGTGAGATGATCGGTCTGTTCAAGAATAACGGTCGGACTTGGCGCGAGAAACCGAAGCAAGTCAACGATCACGACTTTCGTACCGATGCAATCGGCGTGGCTCTTCCGTACGGCATCTACGATGTCGGTCGCAACACCGGAATGGTCATGGTCGGCACCACTCGAGAGACCCCCGCCTTTGCGGTCGATGCCATTGACCAATGGTGACGCGCCCGCGGCCGCAAGGATTATCCCGGCGCCGAGCGCCTGCTCATCCTCGCCGACTCCGGCGGCGCGAACAGCGCTCGGTCCAGGGTGTGGAAATGCGATTTGCAGCAGAAAATTTGCAATCGCCACGGCCTGAGCGTTACCGTTCATCACTACCCGCCAGGGGCATCGAAGTGGAATCCCATCGAGCACAAACTGTTCAGCGAAATCAGCAAGAACTGGCAGGGCGTGCCGCTGGAGAGCTACGAAACCGCCATCAACTATATCTCCTCTACCGAAACCCGAACGGGTCTGAAGGTCAAGGCCGTCTTGAACTCGAAGAGTTATGAAACCGGCGAAACCGTCACCGATGAAGAAATCGAGATGCTCCGCATCCGGTTACACAAAACGCTCCCCGAGTGGAACTACACGATCAATCCCCAGATCTGACAATCCGGAATGTGAAGTTATTTTTGCGCGGTCCCTTAGTAGTATTTACTTGGAATTAAAGGGCGGCTGTAGTGGGACCGATCGATCTCACGCCACGATCGGCCCGCAATATATTGCGTACAATCGCGACGGCATGGACGACCAGCAATTAGGCGACCGGACACGCATTCGGCCAAAATGGATCCCCAACATTCTCCCCGGGGTAGTGCGAACACGAACCGGCACGCATATGCGTCAAACGGCTAATCGGACCAACCTGCTGGCGATTGCCGTCGTATTCCAGATATGGACAGATCGGTTCATCGTGCCACGGTGTAAGCAAGCGCACGATTTGTCCCACCGCGATAGAGGCAAGCACGCCGTTCGGCCAGATCACTTGGGGTCGTCCACCCGCTGCGCCATATGCTCCCGCCTCGTTCGCGAGTAGTTCTTCAGTGAGAAAGCCCATGCAGCGCATACAGGGGCGGCCGGGAAGCGACGTGATGATCTGACCCGTGATCGTGAAACGCGTGCTGTGCGGCAGCACGTCCATTCCGACATCAACATATGGCAATAGGAAACGCCGGCAGTACCCCTCCAACTCTCCGCGGGCAGCGTAGCCATCAATGCAGCCGACGACCACCGTGCAGTCGCGCAGCGCCATCGCAACCTCTTGCCAACGCTGGGTGAAAGAAGTCACAGATGCTCGGGGCTGGATACTGACAATCAGCCGTTCCAGCACCTTTGTCTTCCATATGCCTTCGGCCGCGTCTCTCGGGCAGCTACCAATCATTCGATTAAGGTTTACGTCCTCGACCACATCAGGGTCGATCAGGAGAATGTTCCCGATCCCAATATGCGCAAGCTGTTGGGCCACATGCGAGCCTCCACCACAGTTGCCAATAACGGCGACTTTGGTCTCTGCAAAGATGGCGCTACTGCGTTCGCCTAGAAAAGACTGCCGATCGTCACGTGCGCTCATCCGAGATTCCTCCATATGGCCTCGTGCGGTCCCCAACGATCACGCAAGTGCCGATCTCCACGAAAGGATCTTCCGGCCTGAGCCAAAGCGCACCCCATAGGTCATCGAAACTCAAAATCAACGTGCCGTGCGGATGGTTCGGGCAGACGTTCCAGAAACTTGGCACAAAGCGCCTACTCTCGCGTTCATCGACGAAACTGGGCCCCGGACGCCCTTGGTGGTCGTGACGATGAACATGGAGCACGCTCGCGGGTTTGCTGTAGATCCGCTGCAAAATCTTGCGAAACGCACCCGACCCCAGCATTGCCGCCGCGCGTGCATCATCTTCGTAGTCTTCGTCTGCTACCGGGTGATAGTCCGCCCCGTAAAGACAAAGGCCTCCACCTGGCAGATCCGCAACCCCGCAAGTGATAAAGCCGACACGTTCACCCGCAAAGGCGTGCGGCCGATCCAAATCGGCATGAATCATTTCCATAAGTCGATCAGTTAGACGCAAAATAGTCCTCATCGCAATGCATCCAAGTGGCACATCAACATTTGCAGCAACGGCTGGTCGGGGGGCACACCCTGCCAGGACCAGGTATGCCATTGCCGCCCGAGCAGTTGGTGAACGGACCAGTTGCTCGCTTTTTGCGGAAAGGGCTGCGACAGGAACAAGCGCGTCGTATAGCCCGAATGTCCACCTGGACACAGCACGGCGTCCAGTTCATGTACTTGTCCGCTCACGCGGACTCTTAGCTTGTTCATAAACACGAGATCCATGCCTGCTTCGGTCATAACTTGTGCCTGCGCGCAGACTTCGCTCAATGAGGCGACCTGCTCCGAAGTGATCATCAGGATGATCCACCGCGACGCACATGCGATACGAAATGTTCGCCGCCCTTTTCCAGCACAATCATCGCAATGTCCGCGATCTCGACGAATTCGCCGTTGAGCACCTGGTCCAGTTCATAATCGGCCGGCACGCCAAGCGCTTGCTTTAGTGTTGCACCGGTATACTTGCCTGCGGCAATCTCCTTACGGTGCGTGTCGATCGTTACCGCAATGTGGTTGGGCGGGTGGGGATGTTCTTCGTTCATACTTTTCTCCGTGTTCCGCATCATTGCGGTTTGTTTATGTAGGCTCTCAGGCGCGAACCATCCCGACAACGCTCGGTACGCTTTATTCTTCAGAGAATGTCGGGATCCGGTTCACAACGGAGCATATAGAATCGTGATGGACAAAAAACCCGAGCCAGTTGTGAGCGCTGACCCTGCAGAACGATATTTAACCGACGCTGAAGTCCAGGGCCACCTGGATGACCTGTCGGCGTCGGATTGCTGGCGGTTGGAACTCGTCGCTAGCATTTACGCCCACGGCACCAGCTACTCGGCGGGCGACTTGCTGCAGGAAGCGTTCGTCGCCGCATTAGCCCGCCGTGCTTGGCGCGCCGATCTTGACACGCGCGTATTCTTGACTGGCGTGATGCGCAGCCTCGCATTTTCTCGGAGAAAGGCACAACGCGTGGACGCGCTAGACGCGGGGTTGCTGAGCGGCAGCGAGGGGAACGATAACGCGCTGGCGGCGCTTGCCACAGACGAGGCCGACGACCCGGCGACAGTGCTGTCCGAGAACCAGGCGCAACAGACGCTCTTGGATCGCTTGGAACATTTTTTTGCCGAGGACGCGCAGGTGTTGCGCGTCATTCGAGGGCGCATATTGGAAGAGAACGCAAGTGAGATTCGGAACGCGATGGGTGTGACGGAATCGCAATATGAGACGATTTGTCGCCGCCTATTGCGCGGATACCAGAACAACATTAAGGCAGATCGCCATGAATAATTTAAGAGACAAACGACATACACAGGACATGGCATTAAAGGACGCCATGGCTGCACAGGTGTTGGCCCTTTCCGATGACGAAGTAGCCCAGGAGACGCGGCTGCGAGGAGACGATCCTCATGCGGCAGAGGCCAGAATTAGAATGGTGCACGATAAGGTAAAGCGTATTGTTGGCGGCGGCTCATCTGGGGCGGTTGTCGCAATCGAGTCCGTACGCATGACCCCCACCAACCAACAGTTACCAGCGCGTCATCGTTTGGCGCGACCCACACGATTGGCGGCAAGTGCCGAGCCACCGTCGCACCCTCAAGCGACCGACGCCCTAGAGTCGCCAGATCGACAAGCCCAGGCGGCCGACGAGGATACCGATCAATCAAAGCCTTGATGCGAAACGGACTTTCTAGCGTACCGAGTGCCGGAGCTATAACGAAACCCCAGTCGGACGCGTCCCTGTCGGACGCGTCAACTTTTCAGTTGACTTTGGCCCATACCCTGCAGTAAATGTGCGCCAAGCCCAGCCACTCGGCGGCGGAGCCCGTACACATCGCATTCGGCATACTTCGAGCACATTACAGGCTGCGAAACTTATGACTCGTGTCACGCTCGGAAAGTTGTTGCTAGACACCGCGCGCGGCGCCCAAGCGCAGCGAACGATTCCAACTGAACAGATGCGTGAGTTGGGACAAGGCATCATGCAGCGTGCCCAGCCGGAAATCGACAAGATCCGGGAGGGGCAACGCAAAGCAATCGAAGAGGGAAGGGCAAGCATATTGCGAAAGCGGCGCGGTCTGTAGGGTCGCTCGCTTCCTTCGTCCTGTCGAGAACACGATCGGATGAAGCCGCGTCTCCAGCTGTTCGCCTTCGAAGACACCCCAGCGCTTATCCAAAAAGTCTCCGAGATCCTATCGGAACTGACTGAAGTGCCCTGGCAGGTCGACTCCCAGCAGCACGTCACCCTGTACGAATGTTGTGAACACGCCTTTAGACTCGGCGCGCGATCAATTGTCATCCAACGCAGAGTGTTCGATCCCGATTTTCTGGCTGAGTTCAATGCCTACTACAGCCGCCTCTTCGCTCACTCTTCGCGCGATTGCGCGCGCTTGCATTTTTTCAAGCAAAAGCCCGTCGCTCTGAGTGACCCGTTGAGATTTCTGGACACGGAGGCTTTACCGGTCGGCTATTGCGGTTTCATCACTTTGCGGCCTGTGGGCCGCACGCCGGTAGCTGCCACATTCTTGGTGCCTGGAGAGGGTGGAGGCAATATTCGATGTCTTGATGAATTCCCGGTCCATCTCGGTGGAATTAAGTTGCGCGTTGTCGGCACACCATTCATGCAGCAGGACAATGCTGTGGGTGCGTGTGCGCAAGCATCTATTTGGATGGCGCTGCGAACGATGCGCAAACGCGAGGGAGACCGGGCATTCGACCCCGCGCAAATCAGCGGAGAAGCCACGCGTTTTTCTACAGTTACACGAATCTTGCCGAATCGGGAGGGGCTGACAGACGGTCAAATGCTGCATGCCGTCCGCGGCACCGGCTACTCGCCGCATTTGATTTGGCTCAGCACCGCACCATCGGACGAAGACAAGAAGAGGGAGGAGCTTCGGCTTGCCAAGCACAAGATTTCGATCTATCTCGATTCTGAGATCCCTGTGCTCTTGGCGCTTTATTCGACGTCAGGCCACGCTGTGGTCGCGATCGGATACACCTTTACCAACACGCCTACCAACGCGGTCACCAACGTGAACGACAGTCGCAGCATCACGGGCGTAGCCGTCCCCATCGCGTACACAACGAGTTGGATTCAAGAACTCATCATACACAACGACAACAGCGGTCCATATTTGCGCCTTCCGGATTGCACCAATCCCGCTAAACGCGGATACGCTCTAGAACAAGCAGATATCGCCATTCCGCTACTTCCGACTGACGTATTTCTAACCGGTGAGGAAGCCATGCAAGTGGGGCTTGGGGCGTGGGATGAAGTGCTGATCGACCTTACGGCGACTTTAGCTAATCATGACAAGATTGCGTTCGCGGAACGGTTTGCCCTGCGACTATTACTGCTCGATAGGCGGCACGCCCGTTCATGGGGTCGAGACAATGCGCCGGCGACGGATCTGGCCAGCGAGATGCGCTTAGCTGATCTGCCTCGCCGAGTTTGGGCACTTGAGATTCACCTGAAAGACGAAGTTGGAAAGCATGCCACCGAGGCGGCTCGCTCGATGATCGGCTTCATTCTCATCGACCCAACAGGCGACGTCCACCCCAATTCCGTGCTCGTGACGTACCTCAACCTTCCCATGGTGACGGACGAACAACATGGCGCCATGGTAGTGGCACGCCCGGCGAAGAGCTTTCAGATTCCGCCGCTCGGCCTTCTACCTCCGTTCCGGGCGATTCATGGTCACGCCGCACCGTTCGGTGCCTGATTGAGCAAATCTGCCGTGGACGTCGCTTGTTCAGCTTTGAAACGTTATTCTTGCGGAAAAATAGCTACTGGACGACCCCCTACACCCAATCCACCCGCTCGACAAGGGGGAGTTTCGCCCTAAATTGAGCGAAATTCGGAGCTGCTTTCTTCCCCGCCCCGTGTACGCTGACCCATACGTGACAACGCGCCCATAAACCACCGGAACCACACTTCGGTAGGTCGACATTGGGTATTACAAGGACGGCGGCAGGCCGCGATCGCTCCTCGAGCGGTTCGCGATTACGCCCGCGTACGCCCCGCGATCCCACGGAGCGCGGATGACATGGCGGCTCGACGCGCGGCCGGCGCGGCGCCGGCGGTACGGGCGTCTGCGGCAACGCAATTGCCGCTCGATTTCAGCGTGCGGCCGCGCGCAGCGTCGACGCCGTCCGCCCCTTTTCCTCCCGATCCGTCGCCCGACCCGTCACCCGCCGTGCCCTCCCGCTACCTCACGCGCCGCGAGGCCGCGGCCTATGTGCGCTGCAGCGTGCGCTTCCTCGACGGGATGGGCTTGCCGTACATCCGCAAGGGTCGCTGCAAGGTGTACGACCGCATTGATCTCGACGATCACATGCAGCACGATAAGTGCCGAGGGCGGGCCTGGAAGGAGACTCTATGGCCCGTGAACGTGGACTCT
>Ga0307372_10013451_pt1 | contig 10579 bp, 8 predicted proteins | sample OX1MG_FD_202533 | JGI IMG/M metagenome (GOLD analysis project Ga0307372, IMG submission 202533) | Soil microbial communities from Risofladan, Vaasa, Finland - OX-1 | ecosystem: Environmental > Terrestrial > Soil > Coastal area > Acid sulfate soil | place: Finland: Risofladan, Vaasa | collected... | reverse complement strand
TATCCGGTGATCATAGCGGTGGGGAAACACCTGTTCCCATCCCGAACACAGCAGTTAAGCCCACCAGCGCCGATGGTACTGCCCTGGCAACGGGGTGGGAGAGTAGGTCGTTGCCGGGTATCTCTCTCTTGTAACCGCCCCGTTTTGGAGCCGACTGTCGCAACCGGTAGGTAACGCGTTCCGCCGGATAGGAGCGCGAGCTCCGCCGAAACGGCCGCCTACACACTGGTGGACGGACGTAACGGAGGGTCGAGCCAGACGTTTCCCCGACACGATGTCCGCAGCCGATGGCGCCTTCCGCCGAGCATCACTCTGGCTCGCAGCGTTACTCGCGGGGTTCCTCGCCAGCTGCGGCGCCTCACCGACACCAGCGGGCGCGACGCCTACCGCCGCGATTCCGCAGGCCACGCCCACGCAATCCACTCCGACGCCAACCGCGACGTCCCCGAGTCCGACAGCGACCCCGACTCCCGCGCCGACACCGACCGCAACGCCGGTCGGACAACTCACCATCAGCTCCGTCGGTATCAATGTGCCGCTCGACGGAGCGTGCGGCGACCAACTGACCTACGTCCCGGTCGGAAGCCAGGTTTGCTACTGGGATCTAACCGCTGGAGGCGGCGGCTTCTACTCCTTCGCCGGCACCACGACGGGCCCGCTTTCCGCCCTGAGCAGGACGGCGGCTGGCGCAATAGTGACATGGAGCGTTGCGGGGAAGTCCTATACGCGGAAAGTCTCCGGCAAGTCACAGACGTTCCCTCTCGATACAGGGCATGGCGTTCCACCGGGCCAGCCCGCGTACCTCCAGATGCGCACGGCCACGACCGTCGTCGAGTACGACGCCGAGACGTAGGCCGCCACGACCTTGGAAACGGAGCAGACAACTCCGGTGTTGAGGCTCACGCGGCCCAAGATGCGAAGGAAGGACTAGCGCGGTGCAAAGTCGCGGGTATCTCTCGTCTGTATCTGGCACCCTTTGGCCTCGGTTGAACCGCCGGCGTGAGCCGGTCGTTGAGCTCATCGATCTGGACGTCGATGGCGCGCTCGTGTCGGCCCAGGTGTTGCATGGCAAATCGTGACGCCTCTGCCGGAGAAGCGACCTCATCGATGCGGAAGCGGCCTAACTGCGTCGGGATCGTCAGCACAGCGCTCAGGTTGTCAGGTAGGGTGGCATTTGGCCTCGCAAGATCGTTGAGGAGGAGGCAGAGGGCCCCCGGGGGGCATTGGTTGCTCGGAACTGTCCGTAAGTTGCGCGGTCCCGAGACCAACCCCAACCCCCACGGGCACCGATGCCAGGCGAAGTGCCTTCTTCAGGGTCGACCTCATTCGAAGCTAGCGCGGCCTGGAGTTCGACGAGGCGAGTTCGGACCAGCTCCGCCGAGTGGGGTTCGAGTGCGCCAGGCATGCGCTGCCCTACTTTGAGCGGGCCGAGGGTGGTGCTTCGGGTTGCGGCGGGAGGCCCTGAACCTCGGCCCGCCGAGCCCACAAGAGCACCGGGCCCAACTTGCCGCCGGTCCGCCCTTGGCAAGCGCACTCGACGCACCATCTTGGAGCGGCGGACCACTGGTTGACAAAGGGCAGCCATGAAGCGTATACGTCGTTCGCTCCATATAGGGAGATTGGCTGGTTGAGGCCCGCGTGGCTTGGGAGGTCGACATGACTGGCACGAAACGACGTTGGGCCACGCTGGCCGCTGCGCTCCCGCTCGCGGTGGGGGTGCTCGCGATCCAGTCAGGAGGCAGCATCTCGGGAACGGGCGGCCCAACCGTGGCGCGCGCGGCTAGTCTCCACCTGAGCACCATGCAGATGCGTTTGCTCTCCGGCACGTCGGAGCAGGCGTTGACTGCGTTGGGCGCGCTTGGGCCGCAAGCCGCCGGGCACGCCGGCGCCAAGACGAGTGGGCGCAGCGACATCGCGAACGGCGCTGCAGGCACCCACACTGGAGGGCCGGTCTCGGCAACCGCGGGTTCCATCTTCCCCAACGCTTCGGGTAGCTGCGAAACCCACTCCGGGAGCAACGTCAGGGTGAACACGGCGTGCACCAACTACGCCGATACCGATCTGAACGGACGCTCGATGGCCCAGAACGAGACGGCGATCGCTGTCAGTCCGACCAACCCCAAGAACGTGATTGCGTCCGCCAATGACTACATGCGGGGTGATGGCAACTGCGGGTCCTACTACAGCCTCAACGGCGGGCAGACCTGGAACGGCACCACCGCCCCGATGCTCTTCGTTCGCGGTTCGTCGCTGACCCCGGCCAGCAGCAACGCGCGTGAGTACTGGCAGGCCGGTGGCGATACCACCGTCGCCTTCGACAGCAAGGGCACCGCGTTCCTGCAATGCCAGGTGTTCAACCGCGGTGCGGGCACAACCCAGGACCCCGACGTGAGCAGCGGTGTCCTCATCTTCCGCTCCGCCAACGGCGGCGCCAGCTGGGACTTCCCCGGCCGCCTGGCGGTGAGCTCGTTTGAGCCGAATGGCACCTTCCCCAACGGCGTCGTTCTGCATGACAAACCGCTCTTCACGATCGACAACCGCGTCGGCAGCCCGTTCCAAGACCGGCTCTATGTCACCTGGACCCTGTTTGCGACGGATGGCTCCGCATACATCTACGAGGTCCACTCAGCTGACGGTGGCGAGACTTGGAGCTCGCCGGTGGTCGTCAGCACCACCAGCGCCGCCTGCACGAACACGTTCGGCGTTCCAACCGCGCAGGGAACCTGCAACGAAAATCAGTTCAGCGATCCCTTCGTGGGTTCTGACGGCTCGTTGTATGTGGCCTACGACAACTACAACAACCAGCCCCTCAGCGGCACCGGCAATCAGTACCAGGTGCTGCTCGCCAAATCGACCAACGGCGGGGTCAGCTTCTCGGCTCCCGTCAAGGTCTCGAACTTCTATGACCTGCCCGATTGCGCCACATACACCGGCCAGGACGCCGGCCGCTCGTGCGTGGTGGACAAGAGCTCAATCCAGAACAGCTTCTTCCGTGCAACCAACTATCCGTCCGGGGCGGTCGATCCGACCAATGCGAGCCATGTGGTCATCGACTTCGGCAGCTACATCAACAAAAACTCGAATGAGAGCGGTGGCTGCGTCCCCAACGGGTTCAGTGTATTCGGCAACCCGCTGTACACCGGCGCGACGACCGTCTGCAACAACCAGATCCTTCGGGCAACCAGTACTGACGGTGGAGCTACGTTCCCGGCCGGAACGGATCCGCGTACTCTACCGACCGTCGCCGTGCAGAAGCACGTGGCCGACGAGTTCTGGCAGTGGACCGGGTTCACCAGCAGTGGCGTCGCCGTGGCCGGCTTCTACGACCGCCAATACGGCACCGATGAGACCTCGGGAGCAAGCGACTATTCGGCCGCGTGGGCAGCCCATGTGCTCCGGGTGACGACCAGCTCGCTGCCGCCACCCTCGGAATTCGCGGGCGCGTTCAACGGCGACTACAACACCCTTGCGGTGTCCCGGAGCACCGCGCACTTCACATGGACGGACACGCGCAACCCCGGGGCCACGAGTTGTCCCGGTAATCCTGACGCGATCTGCGCCTTTGGCAATGACGAGGACGACTACACAGCGAGCGTGTTGCTCGGGCCGTAACCACGCGCTGCAACGGTGACGAAGAGGGCCGCCTTTCCGAGGCGGCCCTCTTCCTACTTAATTCCCGCGTCCGTCATCTCTCTTGCTTGGATCTGCTTCTGGTGTGCCGGCTGCACGCTGGTGAACTGGGACTCTCCTTGACCTCGCTGACGTCGTACGTGGCGTGGATGGGCGCGTGCAGCGTCTCAGCGGTGATTCGCCTGGCGATCTCATCCGCGAGTCTCACGGCGCTGCTCCCCAGGAAGCAATCTCTTATCCGACCGGTCTGAACTCGGGCGCAACCACTGCCCATCCCCGCGACGTGATGCTGAAACGGAGCTCTTTCACCGCCCGGTAGTCTGGGTCGTTGAGCAACCCCCAGGCTGCCGCAGCGTCGACAGAACAATGACGGTGGTGCTGTTCGGGGGGTCACCCTCGGCGGGCTCCTGCGCGTGCTTCATTGCAGGTTTCCTCGCCGCCACCCGTCGCAGTTGGGACAGCAAGGACGCCTAAACGGCGAACAGCAACGCGCCGAGGACGGATGCGCGCTACCGGCGCCTTCGAGCACCGATGGAAGGCGATCCTGAGTGGCACGATGGCGAGATCGTTTTTGCCCAACCCTGATCGCTCGAGCAGGTGCGCGTACTCGGCCTGATCACTCACAACGCCGCATGCACGGCCGCACCCCGGTCGGCGGCGTGTCCAGGGGAGTGTGAGACGGGTGTGAGAAGAAGAGAGAGTCGCCGCCTGTCCAGTGCTCATGGGGCACCGATTGGCGACGACTCTCATTGAGGGGGGACTCGCAGCTTGCCACTTGCATCCTTTCGTGAGGATGAAGGGCAACTGCAGTGGCGTCTGAACCTGAATCTCCGGCCCCGTCGGCTCCAGTGTGCGCCGCGTATCCGCACCGACACGATACGAGACGTCGACTCCTTGAAGCGGGCCTACCAGGACTGAGCAGGGGCATGTTCCAGATCGCCGCCGCACCCTGACAACGCGGTTACGATCGGGCGCTCCGACCCCCCGGCAACCCGGCTTGGGCACAGGCTTGTCGCATGAGCCATCGTTGGCATCCCTCCGAGGCGCGCGCCGAAATCGGGTGGATTCCGCCGGCACGGCGGCCCGGGGACCGCGCATGACGATCCGATCGCTCACGCCGACCGGCGGTCGTGCCCTGATTGTGTCCGGGTACCGAGGCGTCATCGCCTTGCGCTGGCTCGGCATCACGTTGCTGCTCGTCGCGACGCTGACCACCCCGCTCCCGGGATGGCTTCCGGGAAGCATCGCCGTCGCCGTGGTGGCGTCCGGATACAACCTCGCGGCGATGGCGAGCGAACGCCAGGGTGGGGTTCCGAGGCGGATGCGCATCGCGTTGCTGTGCGCTGACTTCGTCGGCTGTCTGATCGCGATGCTGAGCATTCTCAGCGCCCAGTCCGGCGCAGGCCCGGCGGAGAGCATCGGCCTGCTCCTCATCGGCGTCGAGGCCGTCGTGCTCTTCGACCTCGCCGGCTATACGTGGTTCTGCGCGGCGGCGCCGCCGGCGCTGGCGCTCGCGGCCTGGGACCAGGCGCGCATCATGCATTCGTCGAGTGACGCCGCGCAATGGGCATTCACCTGGGCGACCTTTCTGGTCCTGCTCTGGCTCATCGCCTTGCGCGGCCGGCAGGACTCGCGCCTGCGCGCCGAGCTGCACCGGCTGTCGGTCACCGACGACCTGACCGGGCTCGCCAACCGGCGGTCGTTCCGCTCGAGTCTCTCGAGCGAGCTTGCCCGCACGGCCCGCACCCAGCGCCCGGTTTGCCTGCTGATGCTGGACCTCGACCACTTCAAGCGGGTCAACGACAGCTTTGGTCATGGTGCCGGCGATGTCGTGCTGGCCACCATGGGCGAGCTGTTGTCAACTCGGATGCTCCGCTCAGGTATCGACGTCGCCGCGCGCGTCGGCGGCGAGGAGTTCGCGGTCATCCTCCCGGAGACGGATGCTGCGGGTGGCAGGTTTGCCGCCGAGCGCCTTCGTGTTGAGGTGATGGCGCGCGCCGCGGACATTCTCACCACGGTCAGCATCGGCGTCGCGGCCTCGCACCCGGGAGACGACGCCGACGCTCTGCTCCGCGCCGTCGACAAGGCCCTGTATGCCGCCAAGGGACTGGGGCGCAATCGCGTCTCCGTTGCCTCCGCAGACTCACCCCGCGCGATCGGCATGGCCTAGCTTCCCGGGCCGGGATGTCACATGACTGCGAACGTTCGTCGACAGGCCGCCCTCGACGGCCGCTTGAGAGGATGATCCCCGGCCATGGACGGTTCGTCCCGACTGTGCTCCCCGCGTGCCCGAAGGGCATTGGGCTCGGTGATCGTCATCACCATAGCGGTGGTGCTGACCGCGTGCGGTGGCGGCGGGGCGAACACGTCGGGATCCGGGGCCACACCCTCCGCAGCGCCGACGCCGGTACCGGCGGCGGGCGCGCAGTTCACGGAGACGGGATCGGTGCGGCTGGTGAGCGCCGTCGCCCCTGCCGCCGTGACCTGCTCCTTCCCATCGCTCAACGGCCCGGAGATTCTTCTGCAGGTCGCGACCGCTGACAAGACGCTCGGCGGCTACGTCACGCTGACCTCGAGCAAGGTCTTCCTGCGGGTCGGCGCCGGCTCGGGGTCGACGTACACCCAGCGCAACTTCGCCGGCTCGGGCGTCACCAACTTCGACGCGACGAAAGGCGCGCATTTCAATGCCCGGCTGACCGACACCACGCCTGCCGGCCAGAACCCGGGCACCATCGGCGCCGTGACGGCGATCTCGGGATCGGTGTCCTGCGGCGACCAGACCCCCGGCAGCGGGACCATCACCATCAATGGAAACAGCACATCCGGCTCGATCAGCGGCGCGCTGACCTCGATGCTCATCAAATGCCCCTCGGGTGTCACGTTCGCGCTGATCAACGGGCTCACGCATGTCGGCTCGGCGCCGGCCGCCGTTGAGATCGGCGGCGGGAGTGGCGAAGTGTATTTCGGGTCCCTCGCGACAACCTCTGCAGGGTTCTTCTTCACCTCGTCGGCGCCCGGGCTCTACACGGTGGCCAACGGTCACGTCCACTGGAACAACGCGGTGCTGACGCAAACCGGCGCCGGAGGCGCAGGACATACGATCACCATCAACGGCGACGCCACGTGCGGTACCTGAGCCGTTAGGCGGCCCCGCGGGCGCCGACGGGTCGTCCGCGCCAGCATCGCGCCGCGGCGCCACCCAGGTACCAGGAGGCCGCCACCCGTATCCCGGAGGCCATTGCAGCCGACTTGATATTCGATGAATCCAACAGGGGCGGGTCGAACCTGGCAGACACCAACCGCCTTGCCCAGGCGATAGAGGCCGCGCAGCGTGGCGAGGCACATGGGTGGAGCGCTCTGTTCGAGCGCTTCTACCCCGATGTGCATGCGTACGCGCTCGCTCGCCTCGGTGATCTGACAGCAGCTGAAGATGTGACCCAGGACGTGTTTGTGGCGGCGGTGACCTCAATCAAGACACTTCGGGACCGACGGGAACCGGCAGTGCAGGCCTGGTTCCTGCACATCTGTCGGTACAAGGCGGTCGATCACATCCGTCGGGCCAGCCGCCAGCGTGGACTGTCCCTTGACGCCGGGCCCGCGGACGCCGATCCAGGCGCCCTCGCCGAGATGAACATCGAAGCGGATCGCGTTCGCGCCGCGATGGTGCACCTCACCGAGGATCAGCGCGACATCCTGGTCCGCCGCTTCGTGCTCGACCAGTCGCTCGAGGAGGTCGCCTCGACGACGAGGCGGACGATCGGTGCCGTGAAGTCGATGCAGCACCGGGCGCTCGAGTCCGTGAGGCGGGCACTCCGTCCCAGGCGGGCGGCATGACCGACTGGATCGAGCCGCAACTCTCCGCATCGCTTGACGCCTGGCGTCTCAGCAGCCGCCGAGCGCCTCGCCGCCACGCTCGAGAGCGTGCCTATGACGCGATGCTCGACGCGATCATCGTTGTATCCAGACGCCCGCGCACGCGAAGCTTCTTCAGCTTTCGACCGCGATTCGGACACGCCGGTCTGATCGCCTCGACGGCGACGATCGTGGCCGCGGCGAGCGTCGCCGCAGCCGGGTGGAACGCACCCCCGGGGTCGGCGCTCTTTGTGGTGCGCGCCGCCCGCCAGGGCGTCATGCTCAAGCTACCGGGATCCGACGACGCCGCACTTCACCTGGACTTCGCGGAACAGAGCCTCATGGACGCGAAGAACCAGGTCAATCCCGCCCAGAGCCTTGCGGACGCAGCCACCGAGCTGTCGGCGGCGTTCACCGAGCTGTCCGCGGACCCGACATCGCCGCTCTGGCCGCGATATCGTCTCGACGAGAAGATCTTCCTCAGCGAGTCCGAGATCGAATCCGAGAATCCTTCGCCGCTCCCCGCCGGCGCGTCGCCGCGCCCGACGGGGGATGACACCCCCTCAGGTTCGAGGCCGGCACAGGGTGACGGCGAGGGGACCCCGGCCGCGAGAACCGGCTCCGCGAGTCCTTCGCCCACGTTCGGGGACGGCGGTGGTGGCGATGACGGCGGCGGCGGTGGCGGCGGCGATAGCGGTCCCTCGCAGAGCCCGGGGCAGAGTCCACCTCCGGACAACTGAGGTCAGCTGCCGCGGTCGCGGATCGGGGCGAGCTGGAGCGCAACCCGTGGGCATTCGTTGACCGCACGTTCCGCGAGTCGGAGGAGGCGTGGATCCTCGATCGGGGCTGACGCCACGATCGGATAGCCCCACTCATCGAGCCCGACGAGCTCCGGCACGATCTCGGCGCAATATCTCGCCCCGTCACAGCGAATTGGGTTGACCCGAAGGCGGGGACCAGAGCCGCTCATCGCCATCCGAAGGGCGAACGCGGCGGTGACGGCAGCGGCGTGGCACCCAATCCCGCGCAGGCATGCCCGCTCACATGGCGTTCGACGTCGGCCGCAAACGTCTCGAGAGCGGTGCGCAGGTTGTTGACCGCGCCGTCCGGATGGTTGCAGGCTCCGCGACCGACGATCTGCTCGGACCAGCGATGGATTCGAGCCAGGTCGCCGCGGTCGGCATCACCGACAGCGAGCCTGGTCATCGCCTCGCCGACCGCACGCAGCCCGTAGACGCACGGTCCGCACTGTCCGGCGCTCTCGCGGGCGAGGTAGCTCACGATCCGCGCGGACTCGCCGACACCACACCCGTCCTTGCCGAGCATGCCGATCACGCCGCAGCCGAGCGAGACGTCCTCCGGGCAGAGCGTTGCAGCGGCGCCGACCTCAGCGTCGAGCCAGGTACCGAAGTACCCACCGATCAGCAGTCCCGCGGGTGCCGAGAGCACACCGCCCGCGGCGCCCACAACGCTGACCAGCGAACGTCCGAGATCGACCTCGTACACACCCGGTCTCGCAACGTTGCCGGCCAGCGTCACCATCCCGGTCCCGGGAGCGGCATCGGTGCCGCGTTCGCGGAACCAGGCATCTCCATGACGTGCGATGAGTGCCGCGTGGGCGATCGTCTCGGCGTTCTGGACGAGGGTCGGACACCCGAGCACGCCGCGCTCGGACGGATGCGGCGGACTGAAGGTCGGCTTTGCCTGGCCGCCGTTCACACGACGCACCACCGCCGAGGACTCGCCGGCGACGTATCGATGCTGCGTGTGGACGATCCGGATTCGTGGCTCCCGGATCCCGTCACGCCTTCGCTCTCCAAGGGCATGGCGCAGCGCCCGTGTGGCGCGCCGGGCCGGCCGGGAGAGGTAGATCACGACGTCATCGGCACCCACCGACTCCGCGGCAATGAGGGCGCCATCGATGAGGAGATGCGGTCGCTTCTCCGCGATAAGCACATCCTTTCGGGCGAGGGGTTCGCCCTCGGACGCGTTGACGACGACCACCGACGGACCGCGTTCGAGCGCAAGCCGGCTGACGCCGCGCCACTTGCGGTGGGTTGGAAACCATGCGCCGCCGCGACCGCGAAGACCGCTGCGCTCGACCACGTCGAGGAGCCACTCACCGCCGATCGGCCGCCGTCCAAGGCGCTGCCGGTGCTCGTCCAGCGTCTCCGCGTCGAGATCGAGACGAGGACCCGCGAGCAGTCGCGGACCACCACCACGTTCGACGCGAAGCGGCGGCGACCCGGGTGGGGAGAGAACGGCGGTCGCAGTCATCCCAACGGCCCGGAGGTGACCAGACGCCCCGTGATCGAGGGCCCGCTGCCGAACATCGTGATCACCAGGCGCGTGCCGTTGCAGACGGCATAGACCGAGACTCCCACGCGAGCGGGGACATTGGCGCAGACGGTCTTACCGTTGCGTGCCACCGTGAGCTGGGGCAGCGTCTGCGTCGGCCCTGCGGGAACGATCACCACGGTCAGCGCGGTGTCCACCGTGTCCCGTAGACCGATGTCGACGCCGCCCGACGTCTTGGTAACCGTGCCGATCACCCCGTCGGAGAATCCGTGCGTCGCGGACCGGAGCGGGGGAGGCTTCGGCTTCGAGGTCAGTATCGACGCCGGGGTCCCGGCGGTCAGCGCCCACCCGGGACGCAGGGGACCGGCGACGCTCCAGGCGCAGATCGCGTATGTCGCCACCACGACCACCACCCCACCCGCCAGGCGCACAGGCGCGGTGCGCAGCCGGCCGACGAGCAGTCGTTGCGCCAGGCTCACGAGCACCGCGGCCATGCATGCGGCCGTGAGGCCGAGCAACCACGGCTCCTGCGAGTCCGAACCGGTTCCGAGCCCGTGCACCACCGCGAGCGGCCAAGACGCATATGACGCCCAGTGGATGAGCCGCCACGCTCGCGGGCCGATCCGCCCGCGCAGGAGGCTCGTCGCGGTGACCGCGACCAGCACCTCAGCGGCGAGGACGCCGAGCCCGAGCCAGAACGTCCGGTACGCGCCCGCAAACGGCACCACGGCGTCAATCGGCTTGATCCCGGCGAACGGGTCGAGAACCGACGTCACGATGTGGACCGTGAGGAGGGCGA
>Ga0307372_10013450_pt1 | contig 10580 bp, 10 predicted proteins | sample OX1MG_FD_202533 | JGI IMG/M metagenome (GOLD analysis project Ga0307372, IMG submission 202533) | Soil microbial communities from Risofladan, Vaasa, Finland - OX-1 | ecosystem: Environmental > Terrestrial > Soil > Coastal area > Acid sulfate soil | place: Finland: Risofladan, Vaasa | collected... | reverse complement strand
CACAGCACCAAGAATGGCCAGTCGCATTGCTTCACCATTCTGGTGTTCAGCGAACTAGCCGTCAACCGTTCCATAGGCGCCACGCAATCCATCCTCTGGAAGGGGCCTGGGCCTCTTCTCTACCGGCAGCAAATCGCTGTACGTCTCATAGCGGATCACCGGTCGTCACAAACGACCTGCGATGCCACGCTAATCTGGAGACGGCCCGTAATCGTGCGAACGCGCCGTGAAATATGCCGAAGGGGGGGCGCGCCCCCCCGAGAGGCGCAAGCGGGAGGCGGGGGTTGTCGTCCCCAGTACCAAGCACCGCGTTGAGTTCACTTATCGGCTCGCGTAGGACTCCGTAACGCAAACCAGATCGCGGTCCAAGGCTACGCCTTCCGCTTAACCTGACTTGGCCCCGGCGTCGCAGCCGGAGCGTAGGCTTTTGCAAGTGGTCCGTACTGGCCTGGCGCGCTATGTATGGTGGATCGCAGCACGTCTTGGGCTTTGCCTGGCTGGGATTGACGACGTCGAATTGAGTCGCCTCCGTGTTAGGCGGCTTCGCGTGATGATGCCATTGGTCGCAATGGCTCTTGTTCTTACCGTATTGGGCGCCGGCCTTAGCGTGAAGCCACCCGCAGACGTTCAGGCCGTGTCGGGCGGGCTGCTCACAAAGATGCAGACCTGGTGCTACATAGTGGCGCTCGCTGCAAGCGCATTGGCGACCTGGATCCTGATGTACGTACGGGCGATGGCCGGGCGTGCCGTTTCCGATCGAGACGTAGATCCATTGGCGCGAAGAGCCACTTTGCGTAATCTCATTCGATCTCGACAAGGTGGTCTTCCGGTGCGTGTTCGCTGGGACGACGGTCTGTGGATGTGGATAACGGGAAGTAACGAGGTCCTTGCGCCAATCGAGCGTCACGTGGTGACCAGGTCCCATAAGGGTGTCTACCGCTTGACTGTGGCGCTCGTGTATCACCCTCGCTCTCGCGTAATCAAAGAGATTGCTGGTCTCAAAGTTGAGGTCCTCGAACCGGTGTGGTCTTCGATTGACTTACCTGCGCCTATCCCGCTGCGCTATCAGGAGTGGAGCGCGACCGAGATTGATTTACTGGCCCCTACCCGGGCGCTGGGCTTACCTCGCGCTCGTCGGCTGTCAAGGACTAGGAAGTTCCGCCGACCGCCGCTTTAGGGCCTCTTGCGCATAATCGCTATCAGCAGAATAAGCACCATGATCACGACGATGAGGATCGAGAACCGAGCCACGATGCGTACAGCCTACATTGACCGAGTCGCGGCGCCTAGGACGGCATAGTCGAACTGACGCGGCCATCCCTCAGCCGGATTTCTGCTTGGAACGCTGAGGCTACGTCGGGGTCATGAGACGCCACGACCACGATCTTTCCACGAGCTACCTCGCTTTTGAGGAGGCGGATTACGATCGCCCGGTTGTCGCTGTCGAGCTCCGAGGTTGGCTCGTCCGCGACGACCACGTCGGGATCTCCAGCAAGGGCCCTCGCCAGTCCAACGCGCTGCTGCTGTCCGCCAGACAATTGGTCCGCAAATCGCGAACCGAGATTGCTGAGACCGACCGCTGCAAGTGCCGCTTCAGTACGGTCGGCGATGACTTGCCGTGGCAGCCCGCTGGCCTGCAACGGCAACGCGATGTTCTCGGCCGCCGTCAAGTCCGGAATTAAACCACTGTTCTGCAAAATCAGAGCAACACGCCGGCTGATTGCCAGTCGCCCGACGACGGCGTTTCCATTGAGAAGAACTTCACCCGACGTGGGACGAATGACCCCCGCCAACAGGTGCATAAGAGTCGTTTTCCCGGCCCCTGACGGTCCCGTCACTGCCAGCGACTGCCCCGCGTGAAGATCAAGGCAAATATCGTCGAGAACACGGCGATCGCCAATCTGATAGCTGACGTTCGATGCACGGAGCGTAGCCGAGGTCATTGAGGCGACTCCGGCTTTCTAAGGTCGACACCGGTGGAATGAGCCCGCAGACGGAGCAGAGTTCCCGGCGGCAGTGATTGCAGAACCGCAGGAGGCAGCTGGAGCGTGCCGTCCCGGGCGATTACGACGAACTCTTCGCCTCGCCTGCCCTCCGTGCCCACCCTTCCGTCTCGGATAGTGACGCTGCGCGGTATGACCGTGGCTACAGCCGGATCGTGCGTGACGATGACCAAGGTCGCGCCAAACTCTTGATTGATCTCAAACAGCATCGCCATCACCCGGTCGCGGCTTTCAGGGTCGAGTTCGCTAGTCGGCTCGTCCACCAGCAGCATGCGGGGCATCGTGGCCATGCCCATGGCGAGTGCGATGAGTCGTTGATCGCCGCCTGAGAGCGTGGCGACCGGCTGAGGAGCCATTCGACTCAACCCCAGACCGGCCAGCAACTCGGTTGGGCTTGGCAGAGGCCGGTCGCGATGCCGGCCGCCGCCGCTCTGCGCGAACTGGACATTCTCAAGGACAGTTGCATATGGCAAAAGGTTCATAGACGCACTTTGCAGAACGAGTGAGACCGTGGCACCGCGAAATTCCATCAACTGCTGCCGGGTCATCTGGCTGACGTCGTACGAACCCACGCGGACCAGACCTGCCGAGGGTTTGACCAGCCCGGCCAGCAAGCTGAGCAGCGTGGACTTGCCGGAGCCTGACGGTCCAAGTATGGCGACCGACTCGCCGGCTTCTATGTCGAGATCCACTCCACGTAGGGCAACGACGTCACCATCCGACATCGGATAGATGTAGACGACCGACTCGCAGCGCACATCGACGCCGACGATCGCGGATGTTGACCTCATCACATGAGCGCCATTCGAAGCCTGGCCGGACCCGCCAGACGCATCGTCCAGACGACGCAGATTCCGGTCACCAGGGCCAGCGCAACAAGTAATGCCGCCGCGACGCCAAGAATCGGGAGTGCTGGAAGTGCATATTGGAGGGGCTGCACCACGTCGCCGCTTAGCTCCGGAATCGCAGGTAGCGTGATGGCTGCGCTGACCGATCCGGCGGCCACACCAACCATCGCTCCGGCGCCAAGCACCAGCATGTGTTCAGCGAAGAGGCTCCTGCCAAGTGCTGAGCCCCAAAGTCCCATGGCTTCGAGCACCGACATCTCCTGGGCTCGCCGTTGCGCGGTGATGAGGATATTAAAGACGGCCGCGCCAAGCGCCAGGAGTGCGGAGGCGATCCCAGCGAAGGCGAGCATCTCGTAGGCAAGTGAGAGACCGCTTGCGTCCAGGACGTGTTTGAGCGTGTCCGCTGAGTCCACTTTTTGAACGCTGACCCCTTCGACGCGAAGGGCATTGATCAACGAATCGCTCGCGGACCTGGATAGCCACACCTGCTCGACCGCGTCGCGGGCCAATGGCCCGTTCGTGGCGCGGAGAATTCGCGACAGATCCACAAGGGCCCCGCTCGAACCGATTCGCGGCAGGGCCGGCACCTGGTATCGGCCGTTCAGGGATACGCTGCCACCATCGAGGCCGTCGATCGAGACTTGTGAAGCGATCCCGCCGCCATTGAGGGCGACAAGGTCGGGAGTCACCACGGCTGGAACTGCCTGAGCTGCATCCTGCAACCGGACCGATGGCTGCGGGAGGAAGGTCCGACGCTCGTCGAACGTCAGCAAAAGCGAGCCGGGCGTTCCGGGGGCTGAGCTCACCGCTACTGCGAACGAATTTCCGATCCAGCGCTTCGGGTCACCGAGACTTGCATCGATGAGCTGCCATGGTCCCGCAAGGCTTGCACCGGTCAGAACTCGACTAAGGGCCAGGGTGATCGTGTCGATCTCGTAGTAGTTGGCAAACGGATTTCCTGGTGGGCCCGCAGGAGGAGACCAATTGGGCGTAAGCGCCACCAGGCGACAACCCGACGCGCAGGTTGGCGGCAGCGCAGCGGTGTAATCGTGCGGACCCCGGATCATCGAGCCCAGGTCTACAACGGAGGTCCCGCCGCTCGAATCGCTGACCGTGAGGCGCAGGCCGACGCTGCCTGCGTACTGTTCGTTCCCGGCCATGGTGATCATGACTGCCAACCCGCGCAGCGTGACCGTGGTCGCGACGGACTGTGAGAGCCACTTTGCGATCTCACCGGTGCTCACCGGGGCCAAACCTGCTGGCCATGCCGGTACCGTCGCCAGCCGCGATGCATCCACCGCCATCAGAGTTCCTCCCGGGCTGGTGTAGGAGATCGCCGCCATGGCAAGTTTGCCTCCGGGGTCAGCCTTACGCACCAGATCCTGCAGCTGGGCTCCCTTTGGGGTCGTGACAGTAAGGACCCGGTTCGCTCCAGTCTTGAAATTGGCGACCGCCATCCGATTTTGATCGGCCACTGTCCAACCGGCCACGGCAAACGTGCTGAGGGAGGCCCCAATCGCGAGGACGACCAGTGTCCGAATCGTGCTCGGCCTCCTGGACACGTGTCGCAGCGCCAGGAAAAGCGCGACCATCGTCGAGTTGGCAGTGCGAGCCACCCCCATGCGGCACACGCGCGGCAACAGACGCATGACGGCGATCGCTGCAGCGATCGCCAGCAGGCCAGGCGCAGCCAGTGCCAGCGGATCAGCCTGAGATCCACGCTGGGTGCCGCCCGTGATGAGCTCAAACAAACCCGTCACCGCGAGTACGATCGCGACCAGGTCAAGCGCGGCCGTCCATCGGCCCGACCGTATCGTTCGCGACGATCGCAGCTGCTCGGAGAGAGGTCGGGTCATGAGTTCGCGCGCTCCGACGATCGCGGCAACTACGGATGCGGCGTATGCGGTCGCCAGTGCAAGGACCGTTGCAACGTCGGGGGCCACGGAAGTCTCTGGACCAAACAGGGATCCGACCAGCGCCCGCACCATCAGCCAGGCGAGCAGCAAACCGAAAGGAACGGCGAGGGTGATCAAAGCGAGCGGCTCAAGCAAACCGACTGCCAGCACGCCCCGAAATCGGAATCCGTGAAGTTTGGCCAACGCAACCTCTGCCTCCCTGGCTTCGCTGCTTCTGGACACGATTCCGTAAAGCACCAGGAGAGCGAGCAGTGACAGTTGCAGACCGGTGGCGACCGCGATTTGAACCATGAGCTGATCGTCTCCGGAGACGCGAGCCAAGATCGCGGTCAGGCCGGTAGATAGAACTACGTTGTCTTGCGTTCCGATTTCTTTGGAGTAGTCGCCGAGGGCCGTTGACAACGCTGGAATGTCCGGCTGACCGACTCGGCGAGTCAACAGTGGAATCTCGCTTGTGACTGTGGGTGCGGCTTCGGATATCGGCAGGGCGTCCGTAGTCGCGGGCGTTACAAAGAGGGCATCCAGAAAGAAAGGAGTTTCGCCCGTTAGGGTCGTTATGCTGGGCGCGAAATTGAAAAAGGGAACGTTCCACCAGTAAGGCGCAGTGCTGTCACCCGGTACGTAAATCCCGGCAACGGTGAGGGTTGGCGCCGGCTTTCCCGCCAGCTGGAACACGATTGTGCCGTTCAGGCCGACGTGTAGTTGGATCGAGGTGCGATCGCTCATGGCGACCTCACCGCTGGAAGAGGGGCAGCGACCGGCGCTGAAAGACAGATGGGCACACGCCTGGTCACGCGATACGAGTTGCGCCTGGTAGCTGTCAGGGCCGCCGGGAAGCGAGCCAGATATTTGGGTCGTTGTGATTGGGCTGCCAAACCAGCGCGCGAGACCGTAAGTGCCCAGCCTTGAAGCGGCGTCCTGTACTCGTTGGACCTGCGGTGAGGTCTCTGTGCCGAAGACACTGAGGTTCGAGGTCAACGTAAGTCCTTTGTCTGGAGTCGAGGCCGCCGACAGCACCGAGCGCAGAGCTGAGTCTTCGGCTGATCCGAGATAAAGCGGACTTCCGGCGGCCGACGCAAATGACGCGACGGCGACCAAGAACGTAGCGATGGAAATACCCGCCCGCCAGCGGATAGCCGCCGCCAAGATCCGGAACCGATTGGCGCGAGGGTCCATTGAGGCGGATTGAATATAGCCCGGCAGAAACTACTCCCTTGACCAGATAGGCAGTCCGTTCTCGATAGCGGGCCGCCACGATCCCTACGGCTACGACCCGGTCGGTAGTACTTCGAGGTTGATGGTGCTGACCTGTTGCTGACCATGAGCGCTCCAGGACAGGCGGAATGTCCAGCAGCCTGGCTTTGGTAAATCCGAGAGGCTGGCACCACCCGTATTGGTCAGGACCGGTTGGGACGCGCCCAACGGGCGAGCTTCGATTGCGATGTTGGTGTCTCCGCTTGGGTAGTCCCCCTTAGCTACCCAGGTAACCTTGTTGTAAGAGCCGTCCACATGGGGGCCGCTCCCCGCCACCAGCACAGTCGAGAAAAGGAAGGCCACGGTGGTGTCCTGCGTCCCGAAGGCCCACGGCACAGGCCACGGCGTTAGCTTGGCAAAACCGGTCTGTGCCCAGACGGGTGGCTCGGCATCGGTCAGCACTGTGCCTGCGTAGCCGCCGGCGAAAGTCCGGATGGGAACCGTCGGGCTCGCCTTTACCTGTGTTGCTTGGGACGATGCGCAGCCGCCGACCAGAATGATGAGCAGAGCGGCGGCGATACAGGCGCATAGAGACCTGGCTCCGGGATCCATAGCTCTAATACACCGGCCAGCCCCCCAGGTTCCCATCGTGCAAGGGCTTCTCGAGGAATCGCCAACTCGATGAGTCTGGGAAAGGGCCAAGGTCCACTGCCACTGCCGCAGCGGCTCCACGGACGCAACGACACCGTTACTGGTGTGGTGCAGCTTGATGGTGCGACAGATCTGCTCCTACTGGCCGACTAAAGGTTCGGATTGGCTCTTGGTGTCTGGCCGTGATTGCTGTCATAGCAGCAGCTGGAAACCTGGCTTTAGAAGGCCCAAATGGATTCGTCGGCCGGAAATGATCGCTTTTTGGAGGGATCATTTCCGATCATTCCGGCGACCGGAACGGAAGTCGATCACGCCGAGGGTTCCGCTTCTATGCAGCAACCCACACTACGAAGCTGAGTGTTGTTCCCTTGTACTGCCCGGTAATCTCCCAGCAACCCGCCGCAGGGATGTCAATCCCGACAAGCATCGCGGAGCCGATATCCGTAGCGGACGCGCTGGTTACTGTCGAGGTGGTCAATGGTTTGGCGGGTCCATCGGTTCGCACGCCGCTAACGCTCAGCTGCAGTATTCCAGACTCACTACGCCAGTCGTATGAGTCGCGCCACCAGAAACTCTTCTGCGTGTAGACGCCATTGGCATACGGGAGGTCGCTCCAGGTCCCGTTCGGCGCGAGGGTCGTCCAGAGCGCCGGCGTCCCATACCAGGACTCGCCACCGGGCGGCGTGCCGGGATACGCGGCAGGGGGAACGAACCGAGGCTGGGGAGGGAGGGTTACGGGACAGGACGCCGGGGCATTGCCAACTGGGTTCGGAGTCTCACGGTGGGCGCGAATCACCAAGAACGTCGCCACCACGGCGAATGCCAGACAGGCGGCGACAAGGGCCTGCCACTGGTGCTTGCTAGTGGGCTGCCGCGCGTCGAGCCGCGACATCGCCTCTGCGAGGAGTGTTGGTCTCGGGAAGCCTTGCTCGTCTAGGGCGTCGTGGAGCTGTTCACGAATCCCCATCAGCTGAGCACCTCGTTGGTAGCGAGTGCGGGGCGCATGCGTTTCAATGCGCGATTGATACGTGATTTGACACCCGCAACCGATACCCCGAGAACTTCGGCTACCTCATCCAGTGGAAGGTCGAGATAAAAATGCAGGGCGATCGCGGCTCTCTGACCCGAAGGCAGTGCGAGAAGCGCGCGACGCAGGTCCATGCTGAGCACAGAATTCGTCTCTGAACCGGATCGGTCGGCCGGCGTGCGTTCCAAACGCAGCACAGACCACCAGGACGTGCGGCGCACCATTCGGCACTGGTTGGCGACGATGGCCAAGAACCACGGTTTGAAATCGGCGCCGGGGCGAAAGCTTCCCAGCTTGCGCCATGCCTTGACGGCAGCCTCTTGCACGACGTCCTCGGCCTCAGCGCGATCCTGGAGCATGGCGTAAGCGAGACGAGCTGCTGGGGCCACGATCGGTCCGAGCAGAGCCTCGAAGGCGACCTTGTCTCCGGCTGTAGCGCGCGAAATCAGATCGGGCTCGCCTGTCATTCCCATTCATTCGTCACCCTTCTATATGCGTCGGCCGGCCGGGAGGGTGGCAGCCGGGCCCAAATTGAATCCACTTTGGTAACGCCTCATCGGTTTGTCTGGAAGTGTTTAGCTCGGCTGACCTTTTTTTGGAGCGAGCGGGCGTCAACAAAAGCCTCGATGGACTCCGCCCGCCGCGTATTCACCTCGTCGAGAGCGTCGTGGGACCAACCATCGAGTCAGGGACCACGCCATTCGAAATGCACGCGTTGCATCGATAGGCACCTTTCATCGAGAGCCACGGAGGAGGAGCTCATTCAGTTCGTCAGAGCCGAGGCCGACGATGTTGATAGCCCAAATCTGCTCAGGCGACAGTCCGGCCCGCCGAAGGCCAGCACTTTCGTCCTGCAGGAGCCGCTTGACCTTGAAAGCTGGTCGTGGCCGATTGGGATGGGTCGGCGGGCCGACTCGACGCCTGCCTCGCATCACCCATTGGTGAAACCGAATGCCCTCGGCTTGAAGCTGAGCGCGCAGGGCACGCACGATTCGACGCGCTTCGATCGGCGCCCACCGGTGGGCTGCCTTGGCGACTGCTACACCGGGGTCTTTATCGATCAACCGCCGGGCGTGACGAGGTGAGACGCCAAGCCGCGCCGCGATGTCGTCAGCGCTGAACCCCAGTTCGTGGAGGCCGCGGGCGCAGACAAGGCGATAGGCACCCAGGTTGATGGTCCGATTGATCTTCAGCGCCTCCAGAAAGGGCACCAGCTCTTCGTGAGCGGCCGGCGCCCGCCTCAGCCGCCTCTCCATCGCCCGCCACGCCACGTTCAGGTCTTCAGCCGTCGGCGTGCGGCGTTGACGAGGGGGCCGCGAGCGCACGCGCAGAACGCGGAGTGATCTGGCGGAAATGAAGTAGGCCCCGTGTGGGCCACGAACGGCCCGCAACCTCCCGCTCCGGATCCTTAGCCGCAGGGTCTCGATGTGGCAGCCGAGACGCTTCGCCACATCGTCGAGCTTAAGAAGACTTGATTTCACCTGTCGCGATCGGAACCTCATCTCGCAGTTTCAAGGCAGTGGACACGAATCGTCCACATTGTTAATAAGTAGAAGTACCAAAGCTTGTTGGCACGCCCTCGGCAATCGATCCGGGGCCCTCGGCGCGGAGCTGAGTGGCAAGACAGGGGTCGGCCGAAGGCGATTTGGCTCTCCATGCCCGACCTCGATGGGCGTCAATGGCCAGCCTGGCACGGCCAGATGTGGGCGCGTTACCGGAGGGGGACGCTCCTATGTCCAGTCCCTTCGAAAAACGGGGGCCAAAGTTTGACCCCTCGGTCGTCGTTACGCCGCCGCACTTGCGACCACCTCCCGGCGCACGGCGCCTGGGCAGAGTTGCCAGAGGCGCCAGATGGCGCGGACGATGTAGCGCTTCAGCGCGCGAAAGGCCTCACGCGTTGTCTTGCCTTCTTGACGTCGGCGCGCAAGGTAGGCGCGCGCTTGTTCCGAGTGCTGGCTCTGCGTGAGGACGATGCGGTAGAGAATCCAGTTGAGCTGCCGATGACCGCCGCGGTTGAGACGGTGGCGGACGAGGCCGGCGGACGACGCCTCGAGCGGCGCGGCGCCGGCATAGGCAGCGAGCTGGGACTCGCCTTCGAAGCGTCGGCCGGGGCCGAGGATGCCGGCCAGCTGGCCAGCCGTCAGCAGATCGACTCCGACCAGCTCGGTCAGTGGTGCGAACCCCTCCTGGGCGAGAGCGCGAATCCGCTTTGCCAATCCCTCGGCGTGCTCGAAGGCGACGCGAGCTCGCGTTGCGAGTCGCCTCACCGCGGCAACCCGCTCGCGCTGCAGGGGAGTGCTCGCCGCGACAGGCGGCTCGTAACTCTCCAGCAGCCCCATGCGGGTCCGAACCCGCCGGTTGCGAAGGCGGATTTCGTATTCGGAATCGATCTGCATGAGGAGGGCGTGGATCTGGTTCCTCAGCCTCGTCACCTCCGCCATCGCGTTCTCCCGCTCGCGGACAAGAAGATCCAGGACGGCGGTCTCGTCATCCTCACCGACGCGCGGCAACGTGGCCGCTTCCTGCCTGACGAACGCAGCGACAGAACGTGCGTCGAGCCGGTCCGTCTTGCCACGCTTCCTTGCGCTGCGACGCCCGAGAGCGGTCCACCTGGAGTTGACTTCGCAGACAACCTCACCGCTCACAACCAGGTGTTGGGCCAGGCCGCGACCATACGACCAAGCGCCTTCGACGCCCCACACCCGCTGACCACCGAAGGCGGCAGCCCAGTCCTTCAGCTCCTGCCAAGCGCGACTGCTGTTGGCTCCCTTCCAGACGCCCAGCTGACGACCGGCTGCATCCAACGCGACTGCGACGTGAACTCGTTTGTGTGCATCGACTCCGATGGTGATCATTCGCACCTCCGTGTCATGGATGGCGGCCTTCGGGCTGACAGGACTTTCTTGGGTCACGACCAAGCTCCTATTAGGTCAAGCCCTTC
>Ga0307372_10013449_pt1 | contig 10580 bp, 14 predicted proteins | sample OX1MG_FD_202533 | JGI IMG/M metagenome (GOLD analysis project Ga0307372, IMG submission 202533) | Soil microbial communities from Risofladan, Vaasa, Finland - OX-1 | ecosystem: Environmental > Terrestrial > Soil > Coastal area > Acid sulfate soil | place: Finland: Risofladan, Vaasa | collected... | reverse complement strand
CCTGTTTTTAAAAGCAAGTATGCCTTGGGCAGGGACCATGGGTATAAGCCGGAGGCTACGCAAGCACCCATACCCGCCGCAAAGGCCTCCAACAGCTCAACCGTAGCGGAGGCATCAAGACGCTGGTGTCCGTTTGTACGCATCCGTGAATACCAGGAAGGGCAAATTGAAGGCACGGCTGTGAACCGCACCCTCGATGGCGTGGACAGCGCTCCCCACGGAAGCCTGTGCCTGGCGTCCGGCTGCATGGCATGGCGCTGGGATATCGCCCACGCCTGGGATGAAAAAGAGCGGCGCCAGGAACCGCGCGGATACTGTGGGCTTGCCGGTCAACCGTTTTGAGCTGATTTATTCGGCAGTCATGATACTGACATTGGAAAACCAGATGTCTTGCCAGCGTCGCGCCTTTTCCCTGGCCGACAGGGTCTTGGGCGAGACGGGCTGTTCCGCGCCAAAACTTTTTCCACCCTCGACAGCCTTCGCGTTCACGGCGGCGTAAAGCTGCCCGTTGTTCCGGTAGAGCACGCCCACCAGCACGCCGCAGTTCCCGCAGAACAGAAACTCGGCCTGACCGCTTCCCTGGCGATACCTCCCGCTACGGTGTTCATCCTTGATTTGGATGGTCAATGATCCCCGCGGGTCGGAGACATAGGCGGCATTGTGTTGGCGGCAGAAGTCGCAGTCGCACGCTCGCGGATTATAGGTATCCGGCGCACGCGCAAGCTCCAGGTCAACCAAGATGTTGCCGCAATGACAGCCGCCGCTTACTGTGAACATTATTGCATCCGCCCGCGTTGTAGTTTTTATCCAATTACTCTTGGTGAGAGTATCCTCTCTGGTCTAAATATTACATGCGGTGGAGTATGACACCCCGCCCAACTTCGATAACGGTTATCGGCTGGATATTGATAGTCCTTGGGGCCATCCTCGAGCTGGATATGTTTATGCTGACCGCACTCAGGAATAACCCCATCATGCAGCCCGTTGTGGCGCACAATTTGCTGCCCATGTCGGCCCAATTTGTATTTGGGTTCCTCGGCGCGACAATAACAATGATCTGTGGTGTCGCCCTGCTCAAGCGCCAGAACTGGGCGCGATTTCTCTATGTAGGTTGGTCGTTAGCGGGCGCTGCTTTCGGTATCGTAACAACCACGTACTCATTTTTCTTATTGATACCAGCGCTCGTATTACTGCTGATTATTGTCTATTACTTATTTCGACCTATTGCAACGCTGTACTTCACTGGAAACGTCGCGAACAACAATTTATAAAATCGTGGTGTGTGCCATATTATTCTATATTTTTAGAGGACAGCAGTCATGAGCTTGAGCAAACGCAAACTGGGCAGCCAGGAACTGGAGGTTTCGGCGATCGGACTGGGCTGCATGCCCATGAGCCAGTCGTATGGTCCGGCGGATGAGGGCGAGTCGATCGCCGCGCTGCATCGCGCCATCGAACTGGGATGCACCTTCTTCGATACTGCCGAGGTCTACGGATCGCACACCAACGAGCAGTTGCTGGGCAAGGCGTTCAAGGGACGGCGCAAGCAAGTGGTGATTGCCACCAAGTTCGGCTTTCGTATTAAAAACGGCAAGCAGGTGGGCACCGAACGGGACAGCCGGCCTGAACATATTCGCGAGGCGGTGGAAGGTTCTCTGCGGCGGCTGGGCACCGATTATATCGATCTCCTCTACCAGCACCGTGTCGATCCGGCGGTGCCCATGGAGGATGTGGCCCGCACCGTCGCTGATCTGGTCAAGCTGGGCAAGGTGCGGTATTTCGGTCTGTCCGAGGCCGGCATCGCCAACATCCGCCGCGCGCATGCGGTGCACCCGGTGTCCGCGGTGCAGAGCGAATATTCCCTGTGGGAACGCAATCTGGAAGCCGATGTCATACCGGCTCTGCGCGAACTCGATATCGGCCTGGTGGCCTTTTCGCCCCTCGGCCGGGGCTTTTGACCGGCGAGGTCAAACGTGTGGAAGACTATCCGCACGGCGATTTCCGGCGTGGCGATCCGCGCTACCAGGGGAAGAATTTCGACGCCAATATGCAGGCTGCGCAGGTAGTGCGCGATGTGGCTGCGGCCAACAAGGTAAAGCCCGGGCAGGTTGCGCTCGCCTGGCTGTTGCACAAGGGCCATGACATCGTGCCGATCCCCGGCACCAAGCACCTGAGCTATCTGGAAGAGAACGTGGCCGCCACGCAGATCCGGCTCGATGCCGCGCAGATGCAACAGCTCGACGCAGCGTTGGCGCCGGGGAAAATCTCGGGGAAACGCTACAACGAGGCTATCATGGCAACTATCGATCGCTAACTTAATTTAGTCAAAAGCTCCGAAGGTTATTTAAGAGTGCCATGCCCGATACTTCCGCCAAGTCACCCGCGGTTCAGTCGCCGCCCGTGAGTGAGATGTTCCCCCGGCTCACACCGGCACAGATGGAACGGGTTGCCGCCCATGGGCGCCGGCGTAGTATCCAGCGTGGCGACATCCTGGTCGAAGTGGGCCAGCCGAGTGTGCCGTTTTTTGTGGTGGTGTCCGGCGAGATCCAGGTGATGCGCCGCTCGGTGGGCCTCGAGTCCATCATCACCGCCCACACGCGTGGCCATTTCACCGGCGAGGTCACCATGCTTTCGGGCAGGCCGGCGATCGTAGACATTCGCGTCAGTGAGGACGGCGAAGTGATTGAGATGGAGCGCGCACATATGCTGGCACTGGTGCAGAACGACGCCGAACTCGGCCAGATCATCATGCGGGCTTTCATCTTGCGGCGCCTGAGCTTGATCGCCCACGGACTCAGCGACGTGGTGCTGGTGGGTTCGGCGCATAACGCCAGCACGCTGCGCGTCAAGGAGTTTTTGACCCGTAACGGTCATCCCTACGCGTATCTGGATCTGGAACGCGACAGCGACGTCCAGAACCTGCTGGATCAATTCCACTTCAGCGTCGATGACATACCGGTGCTCATCTGTCGCGGCAAAACCGTGCTCAGGAATCCGACAAACCAGCAGATCGCTGAATGCCTGGGTTTCAACGAAACCATCGACCCGACCCAGGTGCGTGATTTGATTATCGTGGGCGCCGGCCCGTCCGGGCTGGCGGCCGCAGTGTACGGGGCGTCAGAAGGATTGGAAGTGCTGGTAATCGAGTCAGATTCACCCGGCGGCCAGGCCGGTTTGAGTTCCAGGATCGAAAATTACCTGGGATTCCCCATGGGGGTTTCCGGCCAGGAGCTCACCAACCGCGCCTATACCCAGGCGCAAAAGTTCGGCGCCCAGACACTCATCGCCAAAAACGCTGTGCGCCTGTTGTGCGACCAGCATCCCTATGCCGTGCAGATCAATGACGGCACGAGCATCCCGACACGCGCCATTATCATCGCCAGCGGTGCGCAGTATCGCAAACCCGCGATCCACAATCTGGCGCAGTTCGAGGGCGCCGGCGTGTATTACGCGGCCACTTTTATGGAAAGCCAGCTATGCACCGGGGAACAAGTGATTGTCGTGGGCGGCGGGAACTCCGCCGGCCAGGCGGCAATCTTCCTGGCCGGTACCACGCGGCACGTGCATATACTGGTGCGTTCCGGCAGCCTCGCCGAGAGCATGTCGCGCTATCTGATACGGCGTATCGAAGAGCACCCGCATATCAGCCTGCATTACCACACGGAACTCACAGCGTTTGAAGGCCATGAGCATCTGGAAGGCGTGAGCTGGCGCCACAACCAGACTGATGCGACTGAAACCCACGCTATTCGCCATGTCTTCGTCATGGCGGGTGCCAATCCAAGCAGCGCCTGGCTCGAGGGTTGTTTGGTGCGCGACTCAGAGGGCTTCATTAAAACCGGCATGCACATTTCTGAGGAAGAGCTGAAAGCCGCCCACTGGCCGCTGACACGCCCGCCCTTTATCCTTGAGACAAGCCTGCCGGGGGTGTTCGCCGTGGGCGACGTGCGTCACAGCAGCATCAAACGCGTGGCCTCCGCCGTGGGCGAAGGTTCCATCGCCATCGCCTTCGTCCACCAGATACTGCACGGATAAGGGAGAACCCATATGCCCGACAATGTGTGCCAACACATCAACAGCATCACTGCGTTCAAGCGTGCCAAACATCGCGAATGCGCGGAATGCATTAAGACCGGTGATGCCTGGGTGCACCTGCGCACCTGCCAGGCGTGCGGCGTCACCCTGTGCTGCGACGATTCGCCCAACCGCCATGCCCATAAGCATGCGACGGCCAGCGGCCATCCGGTGATCATTTCATCGGAACCACAGGAGCGCTGGCTGTACTGTTACCCGGATGACGTATTCGCAGAATATTGAGGGCTGTGCTCGGAACAAAGTTGCATTAGATTGGTGTTGCACAAAGGCCCTGACCATTTAATCCAGTTTGATTACTCACTGACTGCACGGAGTGGTTCAAATGAAAAACAATGCATATGACAGCCTTGCGCTTCTTGGCCGTGTACTGATAGCGATGATTTTTATCTACGGAGGAATTGGAAAAATCATCGGCTATGGGCAAACGGTGCAACTCATGCAGGCACACCACCTTAGCGGCTATCTGCTGCCGGCTGTGATTGCGCTTGAACTCTTGGGAGGACTGGCGCTGATATGCGGCTTGCTGACGCGGCTGGTGGCGGCGGCACTCAGCATCTTTTCCATAGCGTCGATCTCGATTTTCCTGTTGCCGCCCCCAAACCAGATGATGATTATCACGGTGCTTGCCGAGATCGGTCTGGTGGGCGGCCTGTTGAGCTATGTGGCATCCGGCGCCGGACGCTTCAGCCTGGATCACATCTGGTTGAAAAAGACTTAGGTTCATGGTCTTGGCCGGCGTCTCATATTTTCATATGCCGACAGCTTTACGCTTTTAGCCGATAGCCGGTGCGGAATATCCAATAAACGATGACCAGACAGATGAGCATGAACAGCAAGGTCATGCCGAGACTGGCCATGAGGCTCACGTCACCTGAATTGTAAAAACTCCAACGGAAGCCACTCACCAGATAAACCACGGGGTTGAATAACGAGACCGTCTGCCAGACGGGCGGCAGCATCTTGATGGAATAGAAACTGCCACCGAGGAAGGTCAAGGGCGTCAAAATCAGCATCGGCGCCAGCGAAAGCTTCTCAAAATTATCGGCCCAGATGCCGATGATGAAACCCAAGAGACTGAAGCTCACGGACGTCAGTACCAGAAACAACATCATCCAGAAAGGGTGCCGGATCTCGAGGGGCACGAACAGCGTGGCAGTCGCCAGGATGATGCTCCCGAGGATGATGGATTTGGTGGCCGCAGCGCCCACATAACTCAACACCGCTTCGAAGGGCGACACCGGCGCTGACAGCAGCTCGTAAATCGTGCCGATGAATTTCGGAAAGTAGATGCCGAAAGAGGCATTCGACACGCTCTGGGTTAGCAGCGACAGCATGATGAGACCCGGGACGATGAACGCACCATAGCTGATACCGTCCATATGGGTGATGCGTGAGCCGATGGCCGACCCGAAAACCACGAAATACAGCGAGGTTGAAATGACCGGCGCCACGACGCTTTGGATGAGCGTGCGCTTCATGCGCGCCATCTCGTAATCGTATAAAGCACGTACCGCGTGTATGTTCATCGGTGATCTCCGATAAGCTTCACGAAGATCTCTTCCAGGGAGCGTTGTTTGGTCTGCAGATCGTTGAAACCTATACCTAAGCGACTGAGGTCGGCCAGCAGCGCGGTGATGCCGGTGCGCTCGGCGTGGGTATCGTAGGTATAGACCAGTTCCCCGCCGGCATTTTGAAGTTCCAGGGAATACTTGGCGAGCTCACTGGGAACGGCGGTGATCGGCGTCTGCAGATGCAGGACCAGCTGTTTCTTGCCCAGTTTGCGCATCAATTCAGCCTTCTCTTCCACCAGGATGAGTTCGCCTTTATGGATAACGCCGACGCGGTCGGCCATATCTTCGGCTTCCTCGATGTAGTGGGTGGTGAGGATGATGGTGACGCCGCTGGCACGCAGATTTCTGATCAGCTGCCACATATCGCGGCGCAGCTCCACATCCACGCCGGCCGTGGGTTCGTCCAGAAAAAGCACCGTGGGCTCGTGCGCCAGCGCCTTGGCTATCAACACGCGGCGTTTCATGCCGCCCGACAAGGTCATGATCTTGCTGTTGCACCGGTCCCACAGCGAGAGTTCGCGCAGCACCTTTTCGACGTGCGCCGGATTCTTCGCTTTGCCGAACAGCCCGCGGCTGAGAGCCGCAGCCCCCCGCACCGAGACGAAGGCGTCGGTGGTGAGCTCCTGCGGGACCAGGCCGATGATGGCCCGGGTCTTGCGATAGTCCTTCACGATGTCGTGCCCGGCGACCAGCACCCGGCCTGCGCCGGGATTCACGATGCCGCAAATGATGCTGATGAGCGTGGTTTTGCCCGCGCCGTTGGGTCCGAGCAGCGCGAAGATCTCGCCGCGGTAAATATCCAGGCTGACGTTTTTCAGGGCCTGGTAACCGGATGCGTAGGTTTTGGATAAGTTCAATACAGAAATGATTGGCTCCGCACGCGCGCCGGGCCCGGGCGACGTCGTGGGAACACGGGCGGCGCTTGGAGCCGGACTGTCAGCCGAATGCCGATCCATTGTCGCGTTCATAGCCTTATCATTTTACGGTACGCTAGCGGTCGCAGAGTATTCACGAAAGCAATGCAACAGCGGGTGCTAGAGTAGCATGCGTTTCGCTGTGGCAATGTCGTGGGTGGCGCTTAAGCAACCCGGGCATTCCGGCCATGGAATCGGCTGGCCGAGGCACATGACAGATTTGGGAAGCCGGGATTGATGCATTTGTAGGGAGAGATCACGGAGTTTCGCCCTGACTCTACTTATTCATATTCATGAAGCGTGAAGATCCAATGAACCCATCGGAGCGTATTGACCAGCTGATCGCAGAACTCACCGACTGGCGTGGCCAGACCTTCGCCGGCATCCGCAAGAGCATCCTTGGGGCCGACCGGGAGATCATCGAGGAATGGAAGTGGATGGGAAGCCCGGTGTGGTCCCACGACGGGATGATCGCGGTCGCCAACGCCCACCAAGGCAAGGTGAAGCTTACCTTTGCCCACGGGGCGGGTATCCCGGATCCTGACAAGCTCTTCAACGCAGGCCTCGAAGGCAACGCCAGACGCGCGATCGATTTTTTCGAGGCTGATAAGGTCAATGTGCGTGCGCTAAAAAATCTCGTGCGTGCCGCGGTGCATTACAATCAGACCCAATTGAAGAAGAACCAGAAGAAGAAAGCGTTGGCGGGTACTCGAGCGAAAGTACGCAAACGTAAAAAGCCATGAAGCAATAGTTTTTTCTCGCTATTGGGAAGCCGGGATTGACCTTTAAATATTCGCGCTAGCCACATTTTCCCGCGTTTTGTCAGTCTTCGACCAGCGCTTGACATGCAAGTAAATACTTGCATATGCTAACAGCATGTCACGCACCACCACCCATGAATGACACCGACGTTCTGTTCAAGGCCCTGGCCGATCCCAGCCGGCGCAAGCTGCTGGACCTGCTGCATGCGCACGACGGCCGCACCCTCAACGAGCTGTGCGAGCACCTGGACATGACGCGGCAGGGCGTGACGCAGCACCTGGAGCTGCTGGAGGCGGCCAACCTGGTGGTCACGCAGTGGCGCGGCCGCGAGAAGCTGCACTTCCTCAATCCGGTACCGCTGCAGGAGATCTACGAGCGCTGGATTGCCAAGTTCGAAAAGCCGCGCCTCAAGGCGCTGAACAACCTGAAACGACGACTGGAGAAAACCCATGGCTAAATCTACCTTTGTGTACGTGACCTACATCCGCACCACGCCGGAGAAACTGTGGTCGGCACTGACCGACGCGGAGTTTCAAAAGCAGTACTGGTTCGGCATGCATTGCGAAAGCCAATGGAAGGCGGGATCCGCGTGGAAGTTGGTGAACGGCGACGGCCAAATCTTCGACGCCGGCGCGATCGTCGAGGCCGAGCCGCCACGGCGCTTGGTGATCCGCTGGCAGCACCAGAACAAGCCAGAGCTCAAGGCCGAAGGCAACTCGTTCTGCACCATGGAACTGGAACCCAGTGGACCGGCGGTCAAGCTCTCCATTACCCACAGCATCGAGCGCGATCCTTCGAAACTCATCGAGGCGGTGTCCGGCGGCTGGCCGAAGGTCATCTCCAACCTCAAGTCTCTGCTGGAGACCGGCTCCAGCGCTCTGCAGGAAGCCTACCCCGCGTCCGGCGCGCAATCGGGAAAGAAATAATCATGGCAAAGGTCATTTTTGGGAATCATTCGTCGGTACTGGTTCCGCGACAAGACCGGGACAGCATTCGTAAATTTTATTGTGATGTCCTCGGCGGCAAAATCACCAAAGCGGATCCCGAAAGGGACTTCCTGCGTTTGGGAGAAGACTTCTATATCGGGTTTCTCTATGGGGATGTCCCCGATGAGAGCGAGTTCTTGCGGTCTAAAAGATCGGTGTGGCTGGAGATCAAGTCCGACAACGTGGAGGAAATGCGCCGAAAAATCCTCGAATCCGGTCTCGTGCGGAAGCTTGAGGTGCCTGACCCTCACCTTTACTTCCAGGCTCCGGGAGGTCAATGCCTGCGGTTGGTCGGAATCGATGAGGACCTATCCTTTTATGAAGGAGCTGGAGCAGGCCCGGACATGTCAAAGGTCAAAGAGGCCCTCAAGAAAGAGGCCATGAAAAATGAATGCTGAGACATAAAGATTCGCGGAGTGAATTGGAAATATATCAAGTCAAGGCTTGACCCCCTGTTCCTCTTTTCGTGTTCAGTGGATTATGGATCAGACGCCCGGCGGTGGGCTGGCTTCCGGCTTTGTGTCTTGTCCGTTCTGCATATACTGCTTGAGTTTTTCGCAGCGCTTATCGCTTGGATTCCTCTTGCAGTATGCTGCGATCTGGGGACTGTTTAACTGCATTTGTTGCTGGCATTCTTGTTTATGTTGCGAGCACCAGCTACTTCCTGCTGGTGCCATGTGGGTGGAAGCCGGAGCTGGATTATCGGCCAGGACGGACCCAGCCAACACCAGGCAGCTGGACAGGCACACTAGCGCTAAAAGAGAAGTTTTCATACGCTGACTCCGCGAGATGATTGATGTTTAACTGTCTGGAATGCAGCCGAACATGCGTGTTGACTGCATTTCAATATTGTCTCCTGATCATGTGGTTTGCTGCTTCAAGTAGACTGCCATGCATGGACTTGTTTGACAATATTTGGTTAGAATAGAAATGCGGGAAAAATCTGGATCCCCGCGAATCTTGGATGGATATCGGGTCTGGGAGTGTCGGGATGATTGATTGGCGGAGTGGATTTAAGTTATTCGCTCTGACCCCATTTCCTCGGAATTCCAGGTTAATGCGTTGCCGGCGGAGCCGGCGTCCCATCGGACCAATGGCCAACCCAGACGAGGAAGATCGTCGCCCGTTCTTCAGGATCATGCGCCGCGATCACGGGTGAGCTGGGCAGATTGGCGCCCCAGCTTTTCGCCACTTGTCCTGAAACAAAAAACATCAGATGCGGATGCCAATTCTTGCCCTGGTCGGTTAAGTACTGCTGCTTCGACATCATGTAGCACATGGCGCCGGGTTCCAGCGCAGGCAGTTCCTTGTTACTGAACGCCGATGCCAGCGCCTGGATTATCTCCGGCTTCGATTTCCCTGCCAGCACCCATTGGGTCTTCATCAGGTAGATGGGCGCAAATGTCCTTGCGGCCGGCGGATTAAAGCAGATGGGGGCGCGGACCTTGGGGTTCCAGAAGCCCGGATCATCGGTAGCGGCGCCCCATGAGCGTTCCACGATACACAGGAAGCCATTCTCGCCCTTCACTGCGGTCGTGTATCCCTCCCGCCCCAGCACCATCACCTTGGCTCCATCCGCAATGGAGCGTGGAGCCGCGCTGCGGGCCAGCACGATTTCAGCATCCTCGGACATCAAATACTCACTGACAGGCGCCATGGCCGGATAGGGAACCTTGTCCGCCAACGCGGGTGACTGCCAGCTCACGCAAGTCAGGATACCCAACGCAAGCAATCCTGAAATCGCTTTCAGGCGCGGAAGATTAAAATTCAATTGGTTCAGGTGATTCATGATGATGCAGTACCTTTGAAAGCGGGATGGATCCGCGGTTATAGAGAAAGGGTACTTACCCCTTGTCGGCGCTAGCGCCTGTTCACCGCCAGCCAGGGCATGCCGCGGTAGGAATCCGCCAGCACCCATCCGCAGGCTGTCAGCGTCCAGGAGGCCACGAACTCTTTCCAACTGGAACCGGTGATGGAGTGCATCTGGCCTGCCGCCAGCATGGGTATCCACACCAGCAGTGTGAACATGCCCATCTGCAGCGCCGCGAGCGCCGCCGCCAGCCGTGCCAATACACCGATCAGCAGCGCCGCGCCCGCCGCCATGTAGGTACAGCCGAAGAAATACGCCCAAAACAGGTGCGCCGGCAGCCAGCCGGGTACCAGCGGTGTCGTTAAATTCACATAGACGAAATGGCTCGCGCCGAAGAAAATCAAGGCCAGGCCGTACAGCACTCGCGCCATGCGCACGCCCT
>Ga0307372_10013448_pt1 | contig 10580 bp, 10 predicted proteins | sample OX1MG_FD_202533 | JGI IMG/M metagenome (GOLD analysis project Ga0307372, IMG submission 202533) | Soil microbial communities from Risofladan, Vaasa, Finland - OX-1 | ecosystem: Environmental > Terrestrial > Soil > Coastal area > Acid sulfate soil | place: Finland: Risofladan, Vaasa | collected... | reverse complement strand
TTCCTGATGGACGAGCCGCTGTCCAACCTCGACGCCAAGCTGCGGGTGCAGATGCGGGCCGAGATCGCCCGGCTGCAGCGCTCGCTCGGGGTGACCACCATCTACGTCACCCACGACCAGACCGAGGCGATGACCCTGGGCAGCCGGGTGGCGGTGATCCAGCACGGCGAGCTGCAGCAGGTCGCGCCGCCGCAGGAGCTCTACCTGCGCCCGGCCAACCTGTTCGTGGCCTCCTTCATCGGCTCCCCCGCCATGAACCTGGTCGAGGCCAGCCTGGAAAGCGGCGACGGCGGCCCGCACGTGTGCTTCGGGCCGCACCGGCTCGCCATCGCGGACAAGGCGGTCCGCGAGCACCCGGGCCTGGACCGCTACGTCGGCCGGAAGGTCGTGCTCGGGATCAGGCCCGAGCACCTGGAGGACGCCACGCTGGCCCGCGACGTCACCCCCGGGTCGGTCATCGAGGTGTCGGTGGAGCTGCGCGAGGAACTCGGCTCCGAGGTGGACCTGCACTGCGCCGTCGGGGTGGCCCCGGCCGCGGCCGGGCTGGCGGCGACCATCGTGGCCCGGATGGACCCGCGGACGGCCCTGCGGGTCGGCGAGCAGGCCCAGGTCCACGTGGACCTGGAAGCGCTGCACTTCTTCGACCCGGGCACCGGCGCCAGCCTGCGCCACTGACGGCCCCGGGGCGCGCTAGGCGGGGTCGGCGACCGGATCCGTGCCTGCCTGCCGTGGTGCGGGGGTTGCAATATCGTCCGGCGGGCCGCCGGCGGCGGGCTTCTCGGGCAGGGCCGCGTCCCGGACCCAGTGACCGATCCGGTTCACCAGGGCGTTGCTCGCGCCGGACTCGGCATGGCCGAACCCGGGGATGACCCACAGCTCCTTCGGCTCGCAGGCCGCGTCGTACAGCTGATGGGCGTGGTCCAGCGGGAAGTACAGGTCCTGGTCACCGTGCACGATCAGGAACGGGGTCGGCGCGATCTTGGGCGCCGCCTCGGCCGGGGAGACCGGCACCGGGTCCCACCGGACGGGGCTGACACGGGTCTTCAGCCAGGTCCGGGTGACCAGGCGGCCCGGGCGGCGCTCCACCGCCCAGTGGACCCGGCGCATCGGCAGCGTGCCTCGGTAGTACCAGCGGCCCGGCCCGCTCACCGAGACGGCCGCGTCCAGCCCGCCGACCAGGCCCGCGTACCGGACCACGATCGAGGCGCCCATCGAGAACCCGACCGCCGCGACCCGCCGGTAGCCCAGCTCCCGCGCGTAGCCCACCGCCACGGCCAGGTCGCGGATCTCGCGGTCGCCCATGGTGGAAAGCCCGCCGGACCGGCCGTGCCCGCGGAAGTCGAACGTGACCACGCCCGCCGACCGGTTCAGCTGGGTGGCCACCCGCCACACGGCGGGGCGCTGCCAGGACAGCGTGAAGCCGTGCGCCATCACAATCGCCAGCTCACGGTCACCGGGCAGGTGCGCGGCGTCGATCGGCACGCCGTCATCGGTCACCAGCGTCCGGGCCTTCGGCACGGGTACGCTCATCCATCCATTGTGCGTGACCGGGCGCGGTGACCGGCCGGGGCCGGATCGCCCACAGCGAAACCGGCCGATCGGCCGGTTTCGGGAGCACCATCGGCCCGGCAGGTATGAAAGCCTCAGCGGTGGAGGTGGTGGCGTGAAGATCGGCGTTCAGATCCCTGACTTCACCAGCCCGGGCGGCCCGGCCAGGCTCGGCGCGGACCTGGCGACGGTGGCCCGCACCGCGGACGACGCCGGGTTCGAGTTCATCGCGGTGATGGATCACTTCTTCCAGATCGGCGTGATCGGCCCGCCCGAGCAGGAGATGCTGGAGGCCTACACCACGCTCGGCTACCTGGCGGGCCTGACCTCGCGGGCCAAGCTCATGACCGTGGTGACCGGCACCGTCTACCGGCACCCCGGCATCCTCGCGAAGATCGTGACCACGCTGGACGTCCTGTCCGGCGGCCGGGCCTGGCTGGGCATCGGTGCGGCCTGGAACGAGGAGGAGTCGCGGGGCCTGGGCATCCCGTTCCCGCCGGTCGCCGAGCGGTTCGAGCGGCTCGAGGAGACCCTGCAGATCTGCCTGCAGATGTGGAGCGGCGACGAGAGCCCGTACCACGGCAAGCACTACCAGCTGGAGCGGCCGCTCAACTACCCGAAGGCGCTGTCCTCGCCGCACCCGCCGATCCTCATCGGCGGCTCGGGTGAGCGCAAGACGCTGCGTTTCGTGGCCAAGTACGCCCAGGCGTGCAACCTGTTCCCCGGCCCGGACCTGGCCCGCAAGCTCGACGTGCTGCGCGCCCACTGCGACGCGGAGGGCCGCGACTACGACGACATCACCAAGACCTGCTACTTCATCTTCGATGTCGGCCCCAAGGGCGAGAAGGCGGCCGAGGTCGTCGACCAGCTCGGCAAGCTCGCCGAGATGGGCTTCCAGGCCGCGATCGGCGCGGTGGGCAACGTCTGGGACGTGACCCCGCTGGAGGTCATCGGCAGCAAGGTCATCCCCGCGGTCGCCGGGCTCTGACCGAGCCAGGAACGCCCAGGCCACCGACCGGGACAGGAGCCCACATTGTCCGTGCTCAGTGCGCTCACCGATGCCATCCGCAGCGCCTCGGTAGACGTCGTCGATCTCACCGCGCCGTTGTCGGCGGCGACCCCGGTGATCAGGCTCCCGGAGCCGTTCGGCAATACGGTTTCTTTCGCCCTGCATGAGGTCAGCCGGTATGACGAGCGCGGCCCCGCCTGGTACTGGAACGACATCACCACCGGCGAGCACACCGGCACCCACTTCGACGCCCCGGTGCACTGGGTGACCGGCCGCGACGGCGAGGATGTGTCGCAGGTGCCCCTGCCCCGGCTGATCGCGCCCGCAGCGGTGCTCGACTTCAGCGCGCAGGCCGCCGGCAACCCCGACTTCCTGCTGGAGGTGGACCACATCAAGGGCTGGGAGAGCGAGCACGGCCCGCTGCCCGACGGCGGCTGGCTGCTGTACCGGACCGGGTGGGACGCGCGTTCGGCGGACCAGGAGCGGTTCCTCAACGCCAGCGAGACCGGCCCGCACACGCCCGGGGTGTCGGTTGAGTGCGCGCGGTGGCTCGCGGAGGAGGCACCGGTGACCGGGTTCGGGGTGGAGACCGTCGGCACCGACGCCGGCACGGCGCACTCGTTCGACCCGCCGTTCCCCTGCCACGCGGCGCTGCTGGGGGCGGGCAAATACGGGCTCACCCAGCTGCAGAACCTGGCGCTGCTGCCCCCGCAGGGCGTGGTGCTCCTGGTGATGCCGCTGCCGATCACCGGCGGCTCGGGCAGCCCGTGCCGGGCGCTCGCGCTGGTGGAACGGGCCTGAGCGGGCCGGCTTGATGCTGGTCAGCGAGGCAGTCGGGTCGGTGCTGACCGGCCTGGGTGCCACCACGGTGTTCGGCGTGGTCGGCAGCGGCAACTTCCACGTGACCAACGCCCTGATCGCGGGCGGGGCCCGGTTCGTCGCGGCCCGGCACGAGGGCGGCGCGGCCTGCATGGCCGACGGCTGGGCGCGGGCCACCGGCCAGGTCGGGCTGCTGTCGGTCCACCAGGGGCCGGGCCTGACCAACGCGCTCACCGGCATCACCGAGGCAGCCAAGAGCCGCACCCCGCTGCTGGTGCTCGCGGCGGACGTGGCCGGGGCGGCGGTGCGGTCCAACTTCCGGATCGACGTGGCCGCCCTCGCCGCGTCCGTGGGTGCGCTCGCGGACCGGCTGCACTCCCCCGGCTCGGCCGCCGCCGACGTGGCCCGCGCCTACCGGACCGCCCAGGCGGAGCGCCGGACGGTCGTGCTCGCGATGCCGCTGGACGTGCAGGCGGCGCAGTGCGGCCCGCCGGCCCTCCCGCCGCTGCCGGCCCTGCACGGCTGCCCGCCCGCCGCGGCTGCCGTGGCCGACCTGGGCAGCGCCCTGATGGCTGCCCAGCGGCCGGTGCTGGTCGCCGGGCGGGGGGCCAGGGCGGCTGGCGCGAAGGCCGGGCTGGAGCGGCTCGCGGGCGCCTGCGGGGCGCTGCTGGCCACCTCCGCCGCGGCCAAGGGCCTGTTCCGGGGGAACCCCTGGGACCTGGATGTGAGCGGCGGTTTCGCCACCCCGCTCGCCGCCGAGCTGATCGGCGCGGCCGACCTGATCGTCGGCTGGGGCTGCTCGCTCAACATGTGGACGATGCGGCACGGCAGGCTGATCGGGCCGGGCACCACCGTGGCGCAGGTGGACGACGACGTGGCGGCCATCGGCGCGCACCGGCCGGTCGACCTGGCGGCCGTCGGCGACGCCGCGCTGACCTGCCAGGCGGTGCTGGCACACCTGGACGGGCGTACCGGTGCTGGCTACCGGACCCCGCAGCTGCGGGCGCGCATCGGCCGCGAGGGGCGCTGGCGTGACGTCCCCTACCAGGACGAGGGAACCGGCGACGGCGAAGGCCGGATCGACCCGCGCACACTCAGCATCGCGCTGGACGACCTGCTTCCCGCCGAGCGGATGGTCGCGGTGGACTCCGGGAACTTCATGGGCTACCCGAGCATGTTCCTGGCTGTCCCGGACGCCACCGCGTTCTGCTTCACGCAGGCCTACCAGGCGGTCGGGCTCGGCCTGGCATCGGCGATCGGGGCCGCCCTGGCCCAGCCGCACCGGCTGCCGGTCGCCGCCCTGGGTGACGGCGGTGCCCTCATGGGTATCAGTGAACTGGAGACGGTGGTGCGGCTCGGGCTCCCGATGGTGATCATCGTCTACGACGATGAGGCCTACGGGGCTGAAGTACACCATTTCGGGCCGGACGGGCATCCGCTGGACACTGTCCGGTTCCAGCCTGCCGACATCGCCGCCATCGGCCGTGGCTTCGGTTGCGCGGGGGTAACCGTACGCGGCCCGCAGGATCTGGGACCCGTGCGGGATTGGCTGGCGGGCCCACGGGAGCAACCGCTCGTCGTGGACGCCAAGGTCACTGCCGGCAGCGGCTCCTGGTGGCTGGAAGAGGCGTTTCGTGGGCATTGACGGCACCGTGCCGTACCCCATACGATCCCGCCCGGGCTGAATGCCCGATGTACCCGGCGACCACAGGACCCCGCCCTGCGGTCTGGCAGGCAAAGGGCTAGGGATGCGACGGCAGCTAGCGGTTGTCCTCACCACGATCGGGTTCATGGCGGCGTCCGGGCTCGCCCCGGCGGCTGCGGGCGCCGACACTTTCGCCGCGGTGACCAAGGTGAAAGGGCTCGCCGGCTACCACTTCAAGGTGAGCAAGACGGCCAGCCTGACCGTCCGCGGCAGTGTCACGGTGCCCGGCTCGACCTGCGGCAGCGGCAGCCACGGCTACGGCCTGCAGATCGGGGCCGGTTTCAGCCGCGGCGGTGCGCTGGAGAGCGCGATCGTGTCGATCCTGCTCAAGTGCAGCGGCGGGTCCCAGGGGCCGGGCAGCGCCGAGATCGTGGCCGGCTTCAACGCCAGGGACCTGAGCCGGAGCATCACGCCGGGCGAGGTCATCAAGGTCAAGGCGTCGGTCAGCGCCACCACGGCGACCGCGACGATCACCTACCCGAGCGGCAAGACAGTCTCGATCTCGGCCGGCGGTGGCAAGCCGACCGGCGGGGACTATGCCCTCACCCTGCCCAACTCCAGCCCGCCCACGTACTCGACGGTCACCTTCGCCAACTGCACGGTGAACAAGAAGAACCTGTCGACCGTCAACCCGCTGGTCTGGGAGTCGGTGACCTCCGGCGGCACCGTGGACGGCACGGTGTCCTCGCTCACCGGCGGCAACAGCTTCACCATCACCTCGTCCTGACCGGCCGGTCCAGCACGCTGACCTGGAACGGTGATCAGGCCAGCATGTCCACCGAGCCAGCCCGGGAGAGGTCGTAGCCGTCCAGCGAATGGATCGATGACCGCACGTCCGGGTCACGCAGGGCGCAGATCAGCGGCTCGGCTGCTGGCAAGGCGTCGCCGCTGAGCACGATGTCGAAGTCCTCCCAGATGACCGGGACGAAGCCGAGGTCGAGGGCTGAGGCGGCGGCACGTACACCGAGCCCGGCGTCGGCCTGGCCGGAGGCGACCGACATGGCCACCTCCAGGTGGGATGCCGCCTCGGGGCCGCTCACCGAGGCGGGTGCGACTCCCGCTTCGGTCAGCAGCCGGTCCAGCAGCACGCGGGTCCCGGCGCCGTACTGGCGCCGGGCGATCCGGAGGGCGCGCAGGTCACCGGGGTCGCTGATGTGATCGGGATTGCCTGGCGGTGTGAGCAGGCCCTGCTCCCGGCGCCACAGGTGAATGATCGCCGGGCGCCGGCCACGCAGCAGCGCCCGGGCGAACGCGCTGTTGTGGCCGCCGGAGCGATGACGCAGATGGATGGCTGCCGCGTCGGCGGTGCCCCGCCAGATCCCGGTGAGGCCATGGAAGCTGCCGCGCGCCCCGACGGTGACGACCGAGCTTCCGGCCTGGCGCAGCACGATGTCCAGGCCGGGGTCATCGCTGCCCGCGAGCCGCAGCGCCGGATGGCCGCCAAGCAGCCGCCCGGCCGCGGATGCGCCGGCGGCCGCGACCCGGGACCGGCGGCGGTCCGCGACCTCGATCACCCCTGCGTCGGCCAGGTGGCGGTAGGCGCGGCCGATGGTGGAGCCCGTTGTCCGGTACCGGGCCGCGGCGTCGCGGATGCTCGGTAGCTCGTCCCCTGGACCAAGCTTCCCGGATTCGACCTCGCTAGCGATCTCACTGCTGACCTGCAGATACCTGGCCATGACCCGGACTCTACCGGCGCAGCCAGGCCACAGCAGCGCAATGTGAGCCGCGCGGCGGCGCGACACTCCCCGACGAGCGGGCCCTGCTGTTAGGCTCTGCCACGTTCTGTAGTGGTACAGAAGGAGGCAGATGTGACGCGCAAACTGCGCAGGGCCGGGCTGGCCGCCGGCGCATGCCTGGTCGTGACCATGGCCGCCGCCTGCGGTAGCAGCGCAAGCAGCTCCCAGGGCGCCGCGAGCCCGGGTGCGTCTGGGGCGCACGGCACGCTGATCGTGTTTGGCGCCGGCACGCTGTCGGCTCCGTTCACGGCGGAGCTGGCGGCGTTCAAGAAGGCGAATCCTGGCGTGACTGAGCATGCGCAGTTCGGCGCGAGCGGTGACATGGTCAAGAGCATCACCCAGCTGCACCAGCCCGCCGACGTCCTCGGCGTGGCGGACTACTCGCTGATTCCCAAGCTGATGTTCACTGCCTCCGCGACCTGGTACGTGGGTTTTGTCTCCAACCAGATCACCTTCGCTTACACCAGCCACAGCAAGGGCGCCGGCCAGCTCACCGCGGCCAACTGGTACAAGGTGCTGGCCCAGCCCGGCGTGCACATCGGCCGGTCCAACCCAGCTGCGGACCCGTCGGGTTACCAGACCCTGCAGATGCTCCAGCTGGCCAACGGCTACTACCACGACCCGAAACTGTCCGCCTCGGTGCTGAGGAACTCCCCGGACTCCAGCGTCGCCGAGACCGAGACCTCGCTGATCGCCGCCGTGCAGTCCGGCCAGATCGACTACCTGGCCATCTACAAGTCCACCGCGCAAGAGCAGCACCTGAAATACATCGCGCTCCCCTCGCAGATCAACCTGTCCGATCCGGCCATGGCCGCCGGCTACGGCAAGGTCACCATCCAGGCCGGCTCGCTGGGTGCGCTGACCGCCAAGCCGATCATCTACGGGCTGACCATCCCCACCAGCGCGCCCAACGCCGCGCTGGGCCAGCAGTTCATCCGCTTCGTGCTCGGCCCGCAGGGCCAAGCGATCATGCGCAGCAACGGGTTCGTTGTCATCTCACCCGCGCTGGCCAGCGACCAGACCAAGATCCCCGCAACGCTGCGGGCGCTCACCACCGCATGGCCTTCATCCGGCGGATGAGACGTTGACCGGAACGTCCGGCCGCGGCTGGCCTGTGGGCTGGTTCGGGGTGGTCACCTGGCTGCTGGGCGGCCTGCTGCTGGCGTTCATCGTGCTGCCGATCGTCCGGCTGGTGACGACCTCGTCGGTGGCGAGCTTGCGGCACGCCGCTGACACGGCGGCGATCAGGGACGCGACGCTGCTGAGCCTGCAGGCGGCCGCGATGACGGCCGGGATCGCGACGCTGTTCGGGGTGCCGCTCGCCTACATCCTGGCCCGCGGCAGCTTCCGGGGCCGTGGCGTGATCCAGTCCGTCGTGGATCTGCCGCTGGTCATCCCGCACACGGTGGCCGGGATCGCGCTGCTGTTCCTGCTCGGCAGGACGGGATGGGTGGGCGGCCCGGCGACCCATCTGGGGGTTTCGTTCTACGGTTCCCAGTGGGGGATCGTGGCCGCGATGCTGTTCGTCAGCGCGCCGTTCGCTGTCAACAGCGCCCGGGTCGCGTTCGAGGCCATCGATCCCCGGCTGGAGCGTGCGGCCCGGAGCCTGGGCGCCACCCCGTGGCACGCCTTCCGGCGGGTCACGCTGCCGCTGGGGTTGCGCGGGGTGCTGACCGGAGCGGTGCTGGTGTACGCGCGTTCGATCAGCGAGTTTGGCGCCGTGGTGATCCTGGCCTATTACCCGGCCACTGCTCCGGTCGAGATTTACAACCTGTTCCTGCAGTCCGGTCTCACCCAGTCAGCGTCTGCCGCCGTGGTGCTGCTGATCGTCACGCTGGCCACGTTCCTGGTCCTGCGGACCCTGGCCTCGGGCCGGCTGCTCGCCCGGGTGGATCGTGCCTACCGCTGACCGTGGGCTCAGTGTCAGCGAGCTGACAACCCAGGCCGGTTCTTTCACGCTTGGCCCGGTCAGCCTCGAAATCCCGCCCGACCGGGTGCTGGTCGTGCTCGGGCCATCCGGTGCCGGGAAGACGATGCTGCTGGAGACCATCGCCGGGCTCCGCCCTCAGCAATCCGGGCGTATCAGCCTCGCCGGCACCGACATCTCCGGCCTCGCGCCCGAGCGGCGGCGCATCGGCCTGGTCTTCCAGGACGCGGCGCTCTTTCCCCACCTGAGCGTGCAGGACAACATCAGGTTCGGGCCCCGAGCTACCCGGGTGGCGGCCCGGGACGGCTCTGGCGAGCTGCTGCGGCAGCTCGGCATCGAGCACCTCGCTGACCGTTCACCGCGCTCGCTCAGCGGCGGTGAACGCCAGCGGGTAGCCCTGGCCCGCGCGCTGGCGATCCAGCCTGGCCTCCTGCTTCTCGACGAGCCGCTCTCTGCGCTGGACCAGCCGACCCGCGAAGACATGCGCACCCTGCTGCAGCAGCTCCTCACCCAGCTGGAGATCCCGGCCGCGCACGTCACCCACGACCGGGACGAAGCAATGAGCATCGGCGACGACCTGGCCGTCATCGTCGGCGGGCAGCTGCGCCAGACCGGGCCAGCCGCCAAAGTCGCCGCCGAACCGGCCGGCCCTGACGCGGCCCGCCTGCTCGGCTGGTCAGAACTCGGACACGGCACCGCGGCCAACGGCACGGCCCGCATCGGGCAGCTCGTGTTCGGCGACGCAGCAGCCGCAGGCTTGCACGGCCACGTGCAGGCGTTCTACCGGCCCGAAGACGTCCAGCTCAGCCCGGCGGCAGCCGCTACGCCGGCTGGCGCTAGCCTCACTGCTCACGTCGAACGGATTCTGCCGACGCGGCCACTTGCCCGTATCACCCTGGGCAGTGACCCGCCCATCGCGGCACTGGTGCTGCACCGGGAAATCGGCCGCCTCCGGCTCACGGCCGGGAGTCCGGTACAGGTCAATCTGCCGCCGGACAGCGTTCGTGTCTTCCAGACGGGTTGAACCGTGGCCATCCCTAACGCCAGCAGTCACCATGACCATGCAACCGGCGTGGGCAGGCGCACGCTTCGCTCGTGCGGTTCGGCGTGAACTCTTTGCGCGCTTCGACGCGTCAGTCCACGTGGGGGGTGCTGCCAGGTTCGAGGCCGTGGACGATGCGCCGCAGGATCGCTGAGTGGATGTCGTAGTCATCAAGCTGGGCGGGTGGCACCCAGGCAACCTCAGACGCCTCGTCGCTGGTGGACAGGTTCCCGCCGATGACCCGCCCGAAGAAGCAGGTATTCACTGGCTGGCGTACCTCGCCGCCGGCGTAGGCGATCACATGCGCTGGGTCGCTGAACACGCCGACCAGGGCGGTGATCTCGATGTCCAGCCCGGTTTCCTCGCGGCATTCCCGCACCGCGCACTGGGTCAGGGTCTCGTTCTTCTTCAGCCCGCCGGTGGGGATCGTCCACCGCCCCGAGTCGGAGCGGCGCAGCAGCAGCAGGTCACCGGCACTGTTGCGGACGATCACGCTCGCTGACGGTTTCCGGCTGGTCGGCTTGGGTGCGGCCGGGTCATGCCAGTAGTCCACCCGGCGCGGCCGGCGCTTGTGCGCGCTCACGCCGCGCCGCTCTCCGGGCCGCTCTCCCCAGCGGGCCGCGCCGATGCCCACACCCGCTCGAACGACTCCAGGTAGGTGCCGAAGTAGGCGCCGTCAGCCCGGCGCAGATGCATCGTTGGGGTGTAGGCGGCGAGGATGCCGTACACGTGGGTGTTCACGATCATGTCGTCGTCGAACCGGTAGATCGAGTTGTACAGCGGCGTGTCATGCA
>Ga0307372_10013445_pt1 | contig 10582 bp, 10 predicted proteins | sample OX1MG_FD_202533 | JGI IMG/M metagenome (GOLD analysis project Ga0307372, IMG submission 202533) | Soil microbial communities from Risofladan, Vaasa, Finland - OX-1 | ecosystem: Environmental > Terrestrial > Soil > Coastal area > Acid sulfate soil | place: Finland: Risofladan, Vaasa | collected... | reverse complement strand
AAGGAGTATCTATGCCGAAAGCAACCTGGAATGGCGCTGTATTGGCGCAAAGCGATAAATGTATTGTGGTCGAGGGTAATCAATATTTTCCGTCCGACGCGGTCAATCGTGAATACTTCAAAGAGAGTAACACTCACACTACCTGCCCCTGGAAGGGCCTGGCAAGCTACTACACCCTTGAAGTTGATGGTAAAGAGAACAAAGACGCGGCCTGGTATTATCCAGCTCCCAAGGATGCTGCAAAGCAAATTCAGGATTATGTGGCCTTCTGGCGCGGTGTAACAGTAGAAGCGTAACGCTTAATATGTAACACTTTAACCGTTACATGGTAAATGCCACATTAAAAATACCTCTCTTTATTGATGGGAGCAGGATACTATGAGCAATGTACCGCATTTGTGTCTGCGTATCGATGAAGATACAGAATTACGCATCTACGAAGAGCGACACGCGCCGCAAGTGGCCGGGGTGGTAGATGAGAATCGCGCGCACCTGCGGCAGTGGCTGCCCTGGCTGGATAACTCGAGAAGCGTGGAAGATAGTCTCGGTTTCATTAGAGGTTCTCTCAAACAGTTTGCCGATAACGAGGGATTTCAAACAGGCATCTGGTATAAAGATCAATTTGTTGGTGGTATTGGCTATCACTCTCTCGATTGGCCTGCTCAGAAGGTCGAGATTGGCTACTGGCTGGCTGAGTCTATGCAGGGGAAGGGCTTGATAACGAAGGCTACGAAGACGCTGGTTACGTATGCTTTTCAGGAGCTAAAGCTAAATAAGGTAGAGATTCATTGCGCTACCGGTAATGTGCGTAGCCGTGCCGTCCCAGAAAGATTGGGTTTTACGCAAGAAGGTATCATACGCGACGCGGAGTGGCTCTACGATCATTATGTTGATATGGTAGTTTATGGCATGCTGGCTCGTGAGTGGGTCAGAACAATAGGGATGCCGTGAACCCCAGTCCGCGTCCTTATCCACAAGTTAAGTCAAGGGCCACGCGGACACCCACCAGGGGCGTCCTACTGTGACCAGTGGGTTAATGCCGCTAAAGTTGGTGCGTATAGAGGACGCCTACGAGGGGCGTCTCTACTGTGTAATAGGTCATATCGAAAGCCAAAAATATGCGGTATAATGCATAAAGCATGAGGCTTTTTTCATGTGAACGATTTCTTATGATTCCGGTAGATCGAGCTAAAGCACAGGTAAATGCTAATGAATAAATTGATAAAAAAACAGACGCGCATAAAACTACTGTATTTACTATGCATAGCCGGGATAGTTTCACTGATGAGCCTGGTGGTTGGAGGAGGCGTTGCGGCAGCCTATACTAATGATATCCCTGGTGGCAATATCACCGACCCTGTTGTGCGCGCTGTCGATATCGCGCAGCCGGCGGTGGTGCGCATCCTCACGCAGGTCAATGGACAATTGACCGTGCAGTTCTCCACGGGCAGTGCAACATTTCCACAGGATGGCAGTAATGGGTATCCACTGGTGCTATCCGGTTCTGGCACTTTCATCAGCGCGCATGGGGATATCCTGACTGCCGATCATGTAGTGAATCCGCCGCGCGCCGACCTGGATTCATTCCTGCAACAGACAGCGGCACAGGATGTAGCGAACTACATGAATCAGAAATTGCGTGCCAATCCCCAGGTCACGCCAGCCCAGGTGACGCAGGAACTGGCAAGCGGGCAGTTGAACTCCACCAGTCAGTACACTACACCGCAAAGCGCGGCATACCTGAGTACTGCTTTCACTGGCCCGCTGAGCGCGACCAGCTTCCAGAACATTCCCGCCAATGTGTTCTCGACCGTTGATCGCATCGAGGCGCAGAGTTCTGTTAATCAGAAGGATGTTGCTATTATTCATGTCAGCAATATGAATGACATGCCCATGGTGCAGCTTGGGGACTCTTCCGGCGTGCAGACACAGGACCAGCTGACGATTATTGGATTCCCCGGCAATGGTGATGTCAGTGCCTTGCCCACGAACTTGCTGACTTCGTCGGTGAATATCGTCAATGTCAGCTCGATCAAGACCACCGATACTGGCGCGCCCGTCATTCAAGTGGGCGGTAACGTGGAGCATGGCGATAGTGGCGGCCCGGCGCTAGATTCGAATGGGAACGTCGTCGGCATTGTCAGCTTTGGTTCTAATGGGCCTGGCAGCACCAGTTTCTTGCAGGCCAGCAACAGCGCGCGGTCGCTGGTGCAACAACTGAATCTGGATACGACGCCGGGGCCATTCCAGAAGGCCTGGCTCCAGGCTTTCAATGATTATGGCTCTACAAGTTCCGGCCACTGGCACAAGGCGGCTAAGGAATTGCAGCAGCTTGCCGCGAGCTACCCACAATTTAAGGGAGTTACACGCTACCTGCAATATGCACAGCAACAGGCGACGACCGAGAAAGTGACGGGGACGCCCACTGTCACTCCGACAACATCATCTTCTTCAGGATTTGTAGCAAACAATTGGCCCCTGCTAGTGGGCGGCGCTGTAATAGTGCTGGGCCTATTGCTGTTTGGTGCAGTCATAGTGCGGCGTAGAAGCCCGAAACCCACCCTGGCAACGGGCGCGCCAAAAATTGAGCCCCCGGCTAATGGAGCGACTGGCTATCCCTATTCGCCACCGTCAGCGGTAAACCAGGCGCCTGCTCAGCCTTCCAGCCCGCCAGGTCCACCGGTATATCAGCCGCAGCCACCAAATAGAGCAACTGCTTTTGGCGCGCCGCCCGTTCCGCCTGTGCAGCCCTGGCCTGCGCCGCGTCAACAGGGGCCGCTACCTGCACCAATGCCGGGTACTTCGAATGTTGCAGCCGAGCGCACGGATATCCTGGTACCCTGGCCCTGTGGTCATATGAACCGACGGGTAGCGCGTTTTTGCAGTGTGTGTGGCGAGCCTGCGCCAAAACAGCCCCCGACTTGGAGATACGAACAATAGAAGAGAAAGAGCCGAAGATGCTACAAAAAGTCTCACATGGCACGATCTTCCCTCGTGATGATGGGAAGATCATCGACGAGCATTTTGGAGTCCTGCACACTCAGCAGGACTCCTTTAGCCTTGCCCATATGACCGCCCCGCCCGCCTGGCGCGAACCAGCGCAAACCGCCGATTTCGATGAAGTTGTAATGGTGGTTGATGGTATTCTGGCAGTCGAAGCTGAAGGCCAGCGTGTAGAGGTGGCTCCCGGCGAATCTTGTATGGTAGGGCGCGGCACCAGGGTGATCTATAGCAATGCGTCCGCGGATCACCCCTGTGCTTACTGGTCATTGTGCATGCCAGCCTTTCGGCCAGAACGCACAACGCTCTGAATTAACAGCCAGCAATGAACCCAGTAGGGGCGTCCCTACTGGTGGTTACGCGCCCATGATGTTGTAACCGGCATCTACAAACATGATTTCCCCGGTGATGGAGCGTGCCAGTGGGCTACTCAGGAAAAGCGCGGCATCGCCAACATCGCTCTGCTCGATGTTGCGGCGCAGCGGGGCTGCCGTTTCAACGTGACCTCTGAAGGAGGTGAATCCTGAGACGCCGCGCGCGGCCAGCGTATTGAGCGGCCCGGCTGATATGGCGTTGACGCGAATGTTGAACTCGCCCAGTTCGAAAGCCAGGTAGCGCACGCTGCACTCCAGTGCCGCTTTCGCCACAGCCATGACGTTGTACTTGGGCATGACGCGTTCGCTCGCCATATAGGTCAGCGTCAGCATGTTGCCGCCGCCGTTAGCCTGCATAAGCGGCACGGCCCGCCGGGCCATGGCGATCAGCGAATAGGCGCTGATGTCCAGGGCGGTCTGGAAACCGGCGCGCGTCGTTTGATGAAATGGGTTCTCCAATTCCTGCGGAGGGGCGAAAGCAACGGAGTGGATAAACGTGTCAAGTTTGCCGTCAAAGAGTTCCCCCACCTTCTCGAACGCAGCATCGATTTGCTCGTCACTCTGCACATCACAGAGGATAGTGGGGGTATTGGGAATCTTCTCAGCCAGTTCCTTCACGTATTTTTCCATACGTTCCTGGTAGGTAAAGGCCAGCTGCGCGCCTTCGCGAGCGAGGGCCTGCGCGATTGCCCAGCCAATTGAACGGTGATTGGCTATGCCGGCAATGAGCACTTTTTTTCCTTCAAGTAGGGGCATGATGAACTACTCCTCTCAGAATATTGCTTTGTCTATTGTACGACATCAGCAGTGCTGCCGTTACATTACCTCTCTACCGGATAACGCCTCATCATCCATCCGTTCATCCCATTCGCCAGGTTATGTATCCTGTTCAAGCCAGCCACAAGGGCTATCTCAGAAGCAGATGCGCTGCGCTGTCCGCTGGCGCACACGAAAATTACCTCTTCATCCGCGGGGATATCCAACTCTTTGAGCGTCTTGCCGAAAGAGTAAATGCCATTAAGGGGAACCAGCGTGGCTTCGGCTATATGGCCGCGAAACCACTCATCCGGCTGCCTGACATCGATGACGCGCGCACCCGCCTCGATCATCTGTTTTGCCTCGTCGGTCCCGATGGTTTTGTATGGAAATGCCTCTTCTTCAACTTGTGCATCATAGTCCGGCACTTTTATTCTCCTTCTCTTTCTGCTCTGCGTCGTATTGTTCCAGCCAGAGCCGCCCGTAGGTGGTCGGGCTAATTACGTATTCGTCACCATAAAAAGCCATGGTGAGCAACCCCTGATCTTCCATGTCGCGAAAGTCATCTGTTACCAGGAAATATCGAGGAACCAGGATCGCCATATCGCTTTCCGGCAATTGCTTCCAGATCAGCAATTCGCGCATTACCGCCGCGAATTTGGGATGACTATCATCAATTGCTCGCATCAGCGCTTTCCTTACTCTGGATTACTACATTGGATGAATTTTAGGGGCGCGCTACATCGCGCGCTGTTGCCAACAGTGTATCAAATCCCGGTGTTAAGAGCAAGGGTGGATACGTCCCTACTGGTCGCTATTACGCTTGTGTGTTATAACGATGGTTAGAAAACTAATCCAAATCAAAGGAGGTACAGCAATGATGCCCGACCCACTGCAACCGCGAATACAGTCTAATATGGTCATTCGCAATATTGGGCAGCTTGTCACTGTAGCGCAGCAGCCAATAGAGGGAGCATCTGGCCCATTACAGGTAATCCATAACGCGGCAGTTGCCATGCATGATGGGGTCATAGTGTGGCTAGGTCGCGATGATGATGCTAAGCCAACCTTCCTGCATAATGCTGATTCTTCAATGAGTGAAATCACCACAATCGACGCGCAGGGTCTGGTAGTTACTCCGGGCCTGGTAGATTCGCATACGCACCTGGTTTTCGCGGGCGACCGGGCGGAAGAGTTTCACCTGCGCCGCCAGGGCGTGAGCTATGGCGAACTACTTGGGCAGGGACGAGGTATCCTGACTACGATGCGGGAAACGCGCGGAGCGGATACTAAAATACTGACGGAACTGGCGATAGCGCGATTAACGACGATGCGCCAGCATGGTACGACAACGGTAGAGGTAAAGACGGGGTACGGGCTAAATAAGGTCACGGAAGAAATGTGTCTGCACATTATCAACAATCTGAATGCCATGGAATCCAGCCCTGTGTATGAGCACAGCCGCGTGCGCGTGGTGCCGACGTTTCTGGGCGCGCACAGCGTGCCACCCGAGTACCGCGACAGGCGTGAGGCGTATGTCGATCTGGTAGTCGAGGAAATGTTGCCGTCATTTGCCGGACTGGCGCGTTTCTGCGACGTATTTTGCGAGCGCGAGGCGTTTTCGCTGGAAGAAAGTCGCCGCATTCTGATACGCGCTAAAGAATTGGGATATCTGCTGAAGTTACACGCCGATCAGTTGAGCGCGTCGGGCGGCGCGCAACTGGCGGCGGAACTGGGCGCGATATCCGCCGATCACCTTGATTTTGCCAGCGATGCGGACCTGGATGCTATGCGAGAAGCCGGTGTCGTAGCAACATTGCTGCCCGGTTGCTCCTACACCTTGCGCAGTCCTTATCCACCGGCGCGCCGCATGCTTGAGCGCGGGCTGCGTGTGGCGTTGGCAACCGATTTTAATCCAGGCACCTCGTATTGCGAAAATATGCAGATGATACTGGGTCTGGCGATGTCATTAATGGGCATGACTTTGGAAGAGGCATTGACGGCGGCTACCATAAATGGCGCGCGCGCGCTGGCCCTGCACGAGCAAATTGGCAGCATCGAAGTGGGTAAGCGCGGCGAACTGGCTTTGTGGTCTATTGCGGACTATCACGAGATTGGCTATCACTTTGGCGTAAACCTTGTGCAATCTGTGCTTATCGCGTCATGATATGTATACCAGGACATGCAATCGGTTGTTCTCTGTGGTGTATTATTTGGCAATGATGGAGTAAATTGTTTCACGTGAAACATATGTCTTGATTTGTATCAATGTTTCACGTGAAACATTTCTATCTTGAAGGGCTATCATCGATGGCTTCGACACTTTCCAGCGAAAGCCAGTTTGTTGTTGATTTGTTGAAGACGCTGCGCAACGAAAAATTTAGCCCGGCAGCCTGGGTGCGCTTTATTGCTCGTTCGTGGGAAATGTCTCGTCAAACCGCTCGCGATAACCCCACCTTGAAACGCTCATGGAGTCGTGTAAGTCTCGTGCTCGGTGGACTGGCCTTTGTGCTATTTTCGAGCAGTTTTGTGCTTGAGGGGCCAGCGGTTGCGCTGCGTCTTTTGCCTGGCTTCCTGTTTTGCGTGGCATGGCAGATCAACGATCTTTACTGGCACCTGGGATTGAATCGCCAGCCATCGACAGGCGCGCTTCTGTCTACCGTCGGTATCGCCAATTTCTGCGCACAGTTACGCGGATTGGCCGCGTCATTCTTGCTGGGTAGACTTGTGGGCGGTGTGGCAACTCCAACCGCGCTGACATTGCTGGCTTTTCTGTGCGGGATCATCACCGACATACTGGATGGGCAAATAGCGCGGCGCACTTCTACACAGAGCAAACTTGGTCAAATAACCGATGGTGAAGCGGATTTTTGCCTTTACCTGGCCGTGACAGTGATTCTTATCCAGAGCGGCATTTTGCCGATTTGGGTGGGTATCCTCATGTTGGCGCGCTTTCTCATGCCTTTGCTAGCAGCATTAGCCAGCTATTTTATACTTGCTCACCCGGTGCGTTTCGGCTCGACAATGTGGGGTAAATACGCGGGACTGGCGCAATGTCTCTACTTCCTGGTCCTGCTGGCTCCTCCTCAACTGGCTGGCATCACGCGCCTGGTCAATCTTCCTTTACTCATTGTTACGCTGGCATTAATGATAGCCGCACCCGCCGCGCAGATTCTAGCGAACGTGCGGCAAGAAAAGAGGTCATGATGACTCCTCTACTTACACTGCCTCTCGCAATCTGCTACAATGCTTGCAAGAGGCAGTGTAGCCAGAAAGGAATCTTCTCCGATGAAGACGGAACAATTTACACATGTTCTACTCAACGGGCTTGCGCTCGAACCCGCGCAGGTAATTGTGGTAGCGCGGCATTATGCTCCGGTTGAGTTAGGTAGTGAAGCGGTGGCGCGTATCCAGGCTGCGCGCGCGGTAATCGATACACTGGCCGCTGAAGAGCGCAAGGTTTATGGCGTAACCACGGGCTTTGGTCACCTGAGCCGCGTGCGTATTCAGCACGATCAGTTGACGGAGTTGCAACATAATTTGCTGCGCAGCCATTCGGCGGGCGTGGGCGAGCCGTTGAGCGAAGAGGTAACGCGAGCCATGATGCTTCTGCTGGCGGCAAGCCTGGCACGCGGACATTCAGGAGTGCGTGTCGAAGTGGTGCAACTGCTGATTGACATGCTCAATGCGCGCATTTGTCCGCTGGTTCCATCGCGTGGTTCGGTAGGATCGAGTGGTGATCTTGCTCCGCTGGCGCATCTTGGGCTGACATTGATTGGCGAGGGAGAGTCCATTGTCGAGGGCCAGCGTTATAGCGGCTCAGACGCGCTCAAACGCGCTGGACTCACACCCATTTCACTTCATGCTAAAGAAGGATTGGCGCTCATTAATGGCACTCATTTGATGGAAGCCATCGCTGTGCTTGCCCTGCACGATGCACAAGTGCTGTTGCGAGCGGCGGAAGTGGCCTGCGCTATGAGCATTGAGGGATTAATGGGCAGTCACGCGCCATTGGACGAACGTATTCACAGGCGCAGGGGACAGGTTGGCCAGCAGATCAGCGCGGCTCGCCTGCGCAGGTTGGTCGCGCAAAGCGAGATCAATGTTAGCCATGCCGATTGCCCCAGGGTGCAGGACCCCTATACTATGCGCTGCGCGCCCCAGGTGTTGGGCGCGGTGCGTGATGCCTTGGGCTACTGCGCAGGTGTTTTTGAGCGCGAACTAGATGCCGTGACCGATAATCCGCTGGTGTTTCCCGACGATGGCGAGGTGCTGAGCGGTGGCAACTTTCACGGGCAACCTCTGGCGCTGGCGCTGGACTTTATGGCAATCGCACTGGCGCAACTGGCAAGTTTTTCCGAGCGGCGTATTTTTAACTTGATGGGGCCGCATGACTGGGACGAAGGAGGCGCGCCGCTTTTCCTGACTCCCAATCCTGGCTTGAACTCAGGTTTTATGATCGCGCAGTACGTAGCGGCTTCGCTTGTCAACGAAATAAAGGTGCTTGCGCATCCTGCCAGCATCGACTCAATTCCCACGTCGGCAGGCATGGAAGACTTCAACAGCATGGGTGCGACCAGCGCGCACAAGTTGCTGCGTGTAATTGAGCAGGCGCGGCAGGTAGTTGCTATCGAATTGATGTGCGCAGCCCAGATGCTAGAATTTCGCAAGCCTCTGAAACCCGGATTGGGAGCGCAGCACGCGTATGAAATTGTGCGCTCTTTTGTGACAAAACTCGAAGAGGATCGCGTGCTGGCCCCCGATATTAACGCACTGACCCTGGCTATTCATGAGGGAGCATTTGAGAGCATCGAATAGATCCTCAATGTTTCACGTGAAACATTTTTATGTGGGAACACGTATAAAGTCCTGGCGTTGTAATTGGATGTTTCACGTGAAACATTAGCGATGCATGCTCCAGGCCCCGGTCGCGTTTGCTAATGCACGAAAAAATATGCTACACTTCGAGTTGAGAGCAGTCGATGACGATTGCGTGCCTTCAGTAAATTTTGCGCAACGTGAGCGCAAATGGAGGAAAGAATCATGGCGATTACCCGCAAAAAAGCTATAGAAATACCTGCACCTTTTTCTCATACACCCCTATCCCAACAGGAGCAGCGCGCTTTGCTGCGAGCTTTTCGAGAGCAGATGGTAGCTCGTTATCGCCCTGTCATTTTTCAAGGGTCAGGACCTACGCGCGTCATGGCCCGTATGGTCGGTGAACTTGAGCAGCAATGCCGTGATAATGAGATAGATGAAGCAATTATACAGGCTGAGATTGTCAACCGCACTATTGGTGACGTTGATTTGCGCCGGGTCAGCGAGTGCGAGGGGGAAGCCGGAGGAGCAGGCGACTTTCGCATGCTGGCTGATGAAATTGGTGTCGCGCTGCCCGGCGAACAACTATATGGCTACACCGCCAGTGGTGAAACCTATCTCTGGCTGCGCGAACAGATGATGGAATGCGAGCGAATATTACTCCAGCAGCATTTTGATGTGCGCATTTATGATATTCCTGGCACCGGCAACCCATTATTGCGCGAATGGCTGGCAGGTGACATGCGCCAATGGGGGCTACCTGTGAAAAAGGAGCAGGTACACCTGGCACTGGGCGCGATGGATGGCTCCGACAAAGTATTGCGCGCCATGCGCCAGGTTTTTCGCGAGCGCAATGTCGCTACACCCGCTATCCTGTTCCCTACTCCGGGCTTTAATGTGCCTGAATGGCAGGCTCGCTCGTATGGATATCAATTGCGTTACTTTCGCACCGAAGCCGAACATGCTTTTAAAATAACTCCTGCCAAACTCGATGAATTACTCCGACAATGGCCTGAAATCGGCCTCATCTCGATTACAGTTACCAATAATCCCACCACCTTTGGCTATACTGGTGATGAACTCCGCGCGCTTTATGCTGTGCTGCGCCCATACTGGGAAGCCGGGCGCGCGCTTTACCTGCTGGCTGACCTCGCTTACATCGGTACCTCCGAACCGGCAGCGGATAAGCAGCGTATGGAGACATTTGTTACGCCCGATGTGCTGGTGCATACCATCTTCATCAGCAGTTTCTCCAAGTCATTCACATTAACAGGCGAGCGCTTCGGCTACGTGACAATTGGCGACGCGCAGCTCGCACCAGCGCTTATGCCCGGCTGGACGAACAGCACAGCCTCGCTGCCGGGTGAATGGCAACTGCGTTACATGGCCTATTACCGCCTCATCCAGTCGCGTCCGTGGCTGGTCGAAAAGCTGCGCGCCCTTTATCGCCTGCGTCGCGAGCGGCTAGTCGCGCAGTTGCATCATATCAACCAGGAGCAAAATCTGTTTGAGCAGATTTATCTCGGCGATGATGCTACCGTCTACAACTGGAGTCAGCTAAAAAAGGGAGAAGATGCCTTCTCGCTCTTCGAGAAAACGGGCATCGCGGGCGTACCAGGTTCAGGGTTTGGTTA
>Ga0307372_10013444_pt1 | contig 10582 bp, 9 predicted proteins | sample OX1MG_FD_202533 | JGI IMG/M metagenome (GOLD analysis project Ga0307372, IMG submission 202533) | Soil microbial communities from Risofladan, Vaasa, Finland - OX-1 | ecosystem: Environmental > Terrestrial > Soil > Coastal area > Acid sulfate soil | place: Finland: Risofladan, Vaasa | collected... | reverse complement strand
GCGCGGACGTTCCTGCGCCTCGGCGTGATCGCGGGCGTGATCGCCTCGCTCGCACAGGTCTTTCCACTCGGCGACCAGCAGGGCCGGATGGTGGCCGATCACCAACCGGCGACGCTGGCGGCGATGGAGGGATTATTCAACACCACGAATGGCGCGCCGCTCGCCGTCGTCGGCCAGCCCGACATGGTGAAACGCGAGCTGGACAATCAGCTCGTGGTGCCAGGTGCGCTCAGCTTCCTGACCTACCGGCGATGGGGCGCGGAAGTGCAGGGACTCGAGGCATTCCCGACGAACGATTGGCCCGACAACGTTCCGTTGCTCTATTTCGCCTACCACATCATGGTCGGCCTCGGCACCCTGTTCATCGCGATCACGGTCGTGGCGGCGTACAAGCTTTGGCGCGGCACGCTGTTCGACTCGAAGGCCATGCTCTGGATCCTGATGCTGAGCCTCCCCTTCCCTTACATCGCCAATACAGCGGGGTGGCTGACCGCTGAACTCGGCCGCCAGCCATGGTTGGTGTACGGGCTGCTGCGCACCGACGCCGGCGCCTCTCCCACGGTCTCGTCGGGCAATGGCATGTTCACCCTGCTCGGATTCCTGGGGCTGTATCTCGTGCTCGGGATACTCTTCCTGTTCCTCGTTCGACGCGAAATCGAACACGGCCCAGAGGCCGAGGCCGCCGTGGCGGCGTCGCCCGGCAGTCCGACAGATCCAGGCGCTGCCATCAGAGCTGCGGCCGACGACGGGAGGAGATGAGCGATGGAGACCCTCTGGTTCTGGCTCGTGGGTGGCATGCTCATCATGTACACGATCCTCGACGGACTGGACCTCGGGGCGGGCGCGATGCACCTCTGGCTCGCGAGGACCCCGACCGAGCGGCGCCTCATCCTGCGCAGCATCGGCCCGGTGTGGGACGGGAACGAGGTCTGGTTGCTGGCCGCCGGCGGGACGTTGTTCTTCGCCTTCCCAGGGCTCTACGCGTCGAGCTTCAGCGGCTTCTACCTGCCCCTGATGATGGTGCTCTGGCTGCTCGTGCTGCGCGGCATATCGATCGAATTCCGCGCCCACGTGGCGGGCGAGATCTGGGCGCCGTTCTGGGACGTGGTCTTCTGCGTGGCGAGCGCGCTGCTCGCGCTCTTCCTCGGCGTCGCGCTCGGCAACGTGGTGCGGGGCGTACCGCTCAATGCCGATGGCTGGTTCTTCGAGCCGCTCTGGACGAACTTCCGCGTCGGGGCCGACACCGGCATCCTCGACTGGTACACCATTGCCGTGGGGCTCGCCGCGCTCGCCGCACTGGCCATGCATGGGGCGTTGTGGGTATGGCTGAAGACCGGCGACGCGCTCGGCGAGCGCGCCCGGCGGGCGGCCCGCGGGCTCTGGGGTGCCGTGCTCGGCCTCGCGCTTCTCATCACCGCCCTCACATTCATCGTGCAGCCGCTGGTGCCTCAGCGGCTAGCCGAAGCGCCCGGGGGATACGTCTTCGCCGTCCTCGCGGTGGCCGGGCTCGCCGCGGCGTGGCGCGCCATCCGCGGCCATCGCCCCCGCACCGCGTTCCTGGGTTCCGCTGCGTACCTGGCCGGCATGCTGGCCAGCGTGGCATTCGGGCTCTTCCCGTACGTGCTTCCCGCCACCACCGACCCGGCCTACTCTCTCACGACGCACGCCGTTGCCGCGTCCAGCAGTAGTCTGCGGAGCGGGCTTGCGTGGTGGATCCCCGGAATGGTCATCGCCTGCCTCTACATCGCGTTCATCTACCGCCATTTCGCCGGACGGGCGGTGGTGGAAGGTGAGGGGTACTAGGGCAGCCGACGAATGGCGGGCGACGAATCCAGGATCCGCATCGACAAGTGGCTCTGGGCAGCGCGCTTCTACAAGACACGCTCGCTGGCCACAGATGCCGTGACCGGTGGCAAGATCGAGGTGAATAAGGATCGCGCCAAACCAGCCAAAATGGTTCAGCCCGGCGACGAGGTGCGCGTGCGGCTCGGCCCGTACGAACACATCGTAATCGTCCGCGCGCTGGCCGGACGCCGCGGCTCGGCGCGAGACGCACAGGCTCTGTACGACGAGACCGCGGAATCGCGTGCGGAACGGGAGCGGCTGGCGGAACAGCTCCGGCTCGCCCCGGCGGCGTTCGTCTGGGAAGAAAAAGGGCGCCCAACCAAAAAGGACCGCCGCGACCTCAGCCGGTTCATCGACCGCAAGCGCCCGTAACGCGGCGGGATGGTCGGATCGCATGGAACTTCGCCATGTACCGCCGACTATCACGTTGGGAACACAATCCGGGCCACCCAATGCCGTTCCGAACCAAGTTCACTATCCCGACCCCCGCCGCCACGACGCGGATTGCCGCGTTCATGACGGCGCTCGTCGCCCTCGCGGCATGCAACGCTCCGCCCCCCACGCTGAGCAGCCAGTCGACGACGACCGGGAGCGCGTCGTTCACGCGGAATCCCTGTTCGATCGCCGACACGCTCACGCTGGGCGCCGCGCAGACGGCGCGCGTGGACTGCAGCAACGGCGGCACCACGGTCACCGTGGCCGGGAAGGGCGCGAGCTACCTGGTGATTCCCGAATTCCCAACCGACAATGCGGCCGACGCGTGGGTGCCGTACAACGTGGCCGCTTCGGCGTACTCGGCCCCGCCGGCGTCGGGGTCCCGGATGGCGATGATCGAACGCGGTCTTGCCGCTGCGGTGAGCATGGCGTCGGTTCGCGCGCATACGATGCAGAGCCGCGCATATGCCGCGCTACGCGCGAAGGAGCGCAAGCTGTACACCGCTGGCGCGTTCGCCGCAACGAGCGCGCGGGCGCGCGCGGCCGTCGCCTCTCGCCACGGCCAAGTGCAGGCCAGCGTCGCCATGACCGCAGTGCCGGCCGCAGGGAGCGTCCGGAACTTCCACGTGCTCTCGAACTTCTCGGGCAATGCATGGAAGGCCGTCGCGGCAAGACTGGCCTACGTCGGCAACGACGTCCTGCTGTACATCGACACGCTCGCGCCGGCGAACGGCTTCACCCCCACGCAGCTCCAACAGTTCGGCCAATACTTCGATCAGACGCTCTATCCGATCGATACGGCCGCGTTCGGTCCGCCATCGGACATCGACAACAACGGCCACGTGATCATGCTCATGTCGCCGGTGGTGAATGCCGATACGCCTTCGTCGCAGTGTAACACGCTGGGGTACATCGCCGGCTTCTTCGACTCGGAGGATTTCAATTCGGCTTCGGATCCGAATTCCAACCAGGGTGAGATCTTCTATTCCATCGTGCCCGATCCGCTCGCGACGGTCAGCTGTCAGCACAGCGTGGCGGAGGTCGGCGGCGTCGTTCCCGCCACGTTCCTCCACGAAATGCAGCACCTGATCGATTTCTCAACGCACGTGATTCTTCACGGGGGACAGCCCGAGACCGGTTGGCTGGACGAGGGACTCAGCATCAATGCCGAGGAGCTGGGCTCGCTGTACTACGAGGCGAAATGCCCGCCGCCGGCGTGCCGTGCCGATCCCACGCAGATCTTTCCCGACTCGGCGGAGGGATTCGTTCAGGGGTTCCTGTATGACTCGTACCAGTACGGGCTGTTACCCGACACGGCCAGTGTGACGCTGCACAGCGACGCGGACAACGGCTTCTCATGGCGGGGGGGCGACTGGGCGATGGTCCATTACTTGGGAGACCAGTTTGGCCACGCCGTATGGCGCAGGCTGGAGAACGGCACCTCCATCGGTGTGGCCAACATCGTGGCGGCCACGGGAGAGCCATTTCCACAACTGTTCTCGGACTTCGGAACGGCGCTCTACACCGACAGCCTGCCCGGCTTGCCGCGGACCACGGCGCCAGCCGCCAATCGCTTCGTCACCCGCAACCTGCGCCAGCTCTGGGCGCGCCTGTACGCCAACAGCGCTCCGGCAACCGACATTCCGTATGCGATGCCGATCGTGCTATTCTCCATCACGTCGGATACCTCGACCTCGGTGATGGATCCGGGCACGATGTCGTTCTATCGGCTGGACACGCCCGACACCTCGACCGCGGTCACGATCCAGTTCTCAGGGCCCGGAGGCGCCAAGCTCCCGGCGGGGCTCAATCCGCAATTGGCCATCTTCCGGCTACCGGTGGGCCAGTAGTCGGCGGGGACGGGGGGGGACGCTACGCCGGCGGGGGGCCCGCTACGCGAGCCAGCGTGTCGCCGTCTATGGCGTGCGCACCCGGGAACGGCACGAACCGGTAGGGAATGCCGGCGGCCGCAAGCGCGCCGGTCTGCTGTGCGATACGCGTCGTGCTGAAGAACTCGTCGCGGTCGCCGCACGCGTAGGTGACCGGTTCGCTACCGAATCGGCTGCCGGCTGCCGCGAGGTCGAGGTCATGCGGCAGGCTTCCGCTCCACGCGATGAGCCGGTCGGCGCGCGCTTGTCCGAGTGCGAGCCACCGCATGACCGTCGCCACGCCCTGCGAGAAACCGAACGCAACAAGGCGCGGCCGCTGAGTCGCGCCGGGGCCCGGCACGAACAGTGCAGCGAGGGCGTCGAGGTACTCCACGTAGTCGGCCATCTCGGAGTCGCGGTCCTCTCGGGTCATCCAGGTGGCGCCGATGCGTGCGTCGGCGCTGTGGGGCAGTGCGTTATCGAGATAGAAACGCGACAGCGCTTCCGGGGCGACGATCAGTCGGTCGGGATGGGCGATGGGCCGGAAGTGCCGGATGAAGCGCCCGGCAAGTTGCCCGTAGCCGTGGCACACGATCCAGAGTTCGCGGGGCGGGGCCGAGGCGTCCCCCAACGTGTAGTATCGAGCCGTGCGTCGGACCCGCAGATGATGTTCGGCCACCGACCTGTTCCTCCCCTGGCTCAAGCGAACCGGCCGCCCGACGCGGAGCGCCCGGCAGCCGGTGTCGATCCCCGATGCCCGCGCGTGCTACTGGGCGCCAGCCACCCGCAGTAGCTGCTGTTGTGTGGAACTCTTCTTGAGCAGGGCGACGGCGGCCATGAGCTGCTTGTCTTCGGACAGGGTGAGCTGTTTGGCCACGCCGTCACCGAACGCCTTGCTCACCGTGCGCACCGCGAGTTGCTCGGTGAGGATCGAGTCCGCTACCGCGGCGTACTTGGGATCGATCTTCACATCGCGGGCCGCCAGCTGGTCCATGAGGTGCCGCTTCCACGCCGGCTTCAGATCCAGGGTCGGTGTCTTGAGGCTGTCCTTGAGCACTCGCGAATACTCCTCAAGTTCGCTGCTGATCGCGCCCACCGACTCCGCGGCGGACCGGAAGAACCCCTGCTCGAGCGGGGTGAGGGTGTCGTCGCGCACGAGCACGTCGGGGGTGATGCCGCCCCCGCCGTACACGATGCGGCCGTCGTCGGACCTGAACTTGGGCCGAGCGCGACGCGCCGAGTCAGTCTCGAGTGAATCGGGTACGGTCTCGACGAGCTGGCCGGCGGCGTTGAGTTCGCGGTCGCGATGGATGGACCGGCCGCTCGGCGTGTACCACTTGCCGGTCGTGAGCTTGAGGGCGTACCCACCATCGAGCCCGTACACCGACTGCACGAGGCCCTTGCCGAACGACGTGGTGCCCACCACGAGGGCGCGGTCGTGATCCTGCAGGGCGCCGGCCACGATCTCCGATGCCGACGCGGTGCCGCCGTCGACCATGACGACGAGGGGCACGCCCACGGCCATATGGTTGGTGCCGGCGCGCGAGATCTCATCGGGGCCCGTGCGCGAGCGCACGCGCACGATCTCCTGCGAGTCTTTGAGAAACAGACTGCTCAGGTCGAGCGCTTGCTCAACGATGCCGCCGCCGTTGCCTCGCAGATCGATGACGTAACCCTTGGCGCCCTGGGCCGCGAGCTTCTTGAGCGCGTCGGTGACCTCTTCAACGACGTTTTCGTTGAACGTCTGGATGGGGATGTAGCCGACCGTGCCGTCCAGCATCGTGGCGTACTGCACGGCCGGGATGTGCACCTCGCGGCGCACGAACGTGAGTTTGATCGGCGTGGTGACGCCCGGGCGCGCGTACGTTACCTCGACTCGCGACCCCACGTCGCCACGCAGCCGCGTGGCGATATCGATGCTGGAAACACCGGCCACGCTCTTGCCGTCGATGCCAGTAATCCGGTCGCCTTCCTGCACGCCCCCATCCGCTGCCGGCGTGTGCGGGAACACCTGCTGCACGAAGGTGCCGGTATTGTCCTCGCCGAGGACCATTCCGGTGCCGCCGTATCGCCCGCCGGTGCCCCGGTTGAAGTCGGCACTCGCCTTGGGTGTGAACAGCTGCGAGTACGGATCGCGCAGTTCCTTCACGAGGCCGGTGGCAGCCTTGGCGTAGATGTCGTTGGCGGCCAGGGTGTCGACGTATCGGCCGGCCACGAGCGAGAGCACCTGCTCGAACAGTTGTTCGCTGGCGTGCGCGGGGGGTTCCTGGAGCAGAAAGCCGCCGGCCACGATGGGAACGAACAGCAAGGCAGTGACGGCAGCGGTGCGAAAACGCGGCTTCATGCGGGGGGCCCAACCGGAAAAAGGTGTCCAGTGAAGAAGTACGCGACCGAGGGGTTTGTCAACGCGGCGGGAGCCCGGCGTGCGCAATCCTCGCAAGTGTATGCGTGGCAACGACTCGGCAAACGTGCGAGATTTGCCCAATGACCTCCCCGCCGCCCGTCCGGACAGAGCACCCGGGCCACGCGTTCAACCTCGAATTCCGCGCGTTGGCCTCGCTCGCCGTCCCGGTCGTCCTGGTGCAGGTGGGAATGATGGGGATGGGGGTAATCGACTCGGTCATGGTCGGGCACGTCTCGGCGCGCGCGCTGGCGGCCGTGGCGCTGGGGAATATCTATTTCTTCAACGTGATCGTGTTCGCGATGGGGACGTTGTTCGCGCTCGATCCCATCGTTGCCCAAGCCGTGGGGGCACACGACGAACGGGCGGTGGAACGGGGCATCCAGCGGGGGCTCGTGCTGTGCCTGGGCCTGACCGTGGCGTGCGCACTGCTCATGGCACCGGCCGCGCGGGTGATCCGCTGGGCCCGGCAGCCAGCGGAGATCATTCCCGACGCGGCGGCGTACGTGCACATCTCGATCGCGGGCGTCCTGCCGTTCCTGGTGTTCGTCGTGCTGCGCCAGAGCCTGCAGGCGATGGGCCGGCTGGCGCCGATCGTGACCACCATTCTCGCCGCGAATATGCTCAACGTGGCGCTCAACTGGGTGTTCATCTACGGACACCTGGGGTCGCCGGCACTGGGCGTGGAGGGTAGCGCGATCGCCACCGTGGTGAGCCGATGGGGGATGTTCGGCGCGCTGCTGGCACTGGCCTGGCCGGCCCTGCGGCCGTACTTGTCGGTGCTCCGGGCCGACACGTTCCGCCTCCGCCCGCTTGCGCGCATGCTCGCGATCGGCGCGCCGATCGGATTCCAGCAGGTGCTCGAGGTGGGGGCATTCGGATCGATCGGCCTGCTGATGGGGTGGTTCGGCACGGCACAGGTGGCGGCGCACCAGATCGCCATCCAGTTGGCGGCACTCACCTTCATGGGGCCGGTGGGGATTTCGACGGCGGCCGCGGTGCGGGTAGGGCATGCGATCGGCGCCGGAGACGGGGACCGGGCCCGGCGCGCGGCACGGGTGGCATTCCTGTGCGGCGTGGGATTCATGACGGCCACCGCGGTGATGTTCCTGACGCTGCCGGGCCCACTGGCCCGGCTGTTCACGAGCGATGGAACGGTGATCGGCATCGCCTCGCTGCTCATTCCGGTGGCCGGCGTGTTCCAGGTATTCGACGGCATTCAGGCGGTGGCGGCGGGGGTCCTGCGCGGGATCGGCGATACGCGGGCACCGATGGCGGCGATGCTGTTGGGGTACTGGCTGATCGGGCTGCCGGTGAGTCTCTACCTGGGGTTCCGCACGCCGGCGGGGCCCACGGGGCTCTGGTGGGGGTTCGTGGCCGGACTGTCGTCGGTGGCGCTCTTCCTGTCGCTGCGCGTGGCGGCGCTGTTTCGCGGCGAACTCCGCCGCCTGCAGGTGGACGACGAGCAAACGCTGGCAGTGTAGCGGAGACTATCGCCGGGCCAGCAGGGCGTCGACGGCGCGCACGGCGGAGGAAAACCGCCGTTCCCAATCGCCGCTGATCTCGACGTAGGGGAGGTGCATGGCCTCCAGGCGATCGCGGAACAGGGCGTGCATCTCGTTGCGCCGGTCGCCGCGGTCGCGGGCCGGATCGGCCACCCACGGGACGTCGATATTCATTAGCAGATACAGATCGGCGGCGCGCTCGGCGGCGCGGTCGACGATCCATGCGGGACACCGGCCGTAGTAGTGGTCGCAGTACACGACCGTGCTCACGAGGTCGGTGTCGATGAACGCCACGCGGGTGGCGCGCGCCACGGCTTCGTCCTCGGCGGCCATCTGGCCGCGGGCGATGGGGCCGTGATCGTCGAAGCCCAGCTGGTTGCCCCGCTCCAGCGCGTATTCGCGCACGAACTCTCGCGACGCCACGGTGCCGTAGTGCCGGGCGAGGCGGTGGGCGAGCGTGGTCTTGCCAGTGGACTCCGACCCGGTCAGGACGACACGGGCGACCGCTGGCGGTCCAGGCTGCGCTTCCATTCGACGAGACCCATGATGGCGAGGATGAGGAACACCGCGTACAGCCCCGACGTGACGTAGAGCTTCTTATAGATGTACATGGGAACGTAGACGATGTCGGCCGCGATCCAGAGGATCCAGTTCTCGAGGATCTTGCGCGTCATCATCCACTGGGCGACGAGGCTCGTGGCGGTGAGCGCGGAGTCGACCGAGGGGATCGCCACGCCGTGCAGCCGGCGCGTGATGGACCATATGACGAGCCAGCCGCCGACGCCGGCCATCGCGGACAGGAGCCAGACACGCGGCGAGGCCCGCGACACGTCAAGCCGGCTCTTGTTGGTCCCCCCATGGAGCCACTCGTACCACCCGTAGATGGAGAGCACCAGGTACACGACCTGGAGCCCCATGTCGGAGTACAGCCCGCTCTTCTCGAAAATGATGATGTAGAGGCCGACGTTCACGATGGCCGTGGGCCAGCTCCAGATATTCTCGCGCGTGCTCAAATAAACACTAATAGCGCCGGCCAGAGCGGCAATCCATTCGACGCTGCTCACCGAGCGATCGCCGCGGCGAGGCGGCCGCCCAGGGGGGCAACGCGCTGGGCGGCCGAGGCGATGGCGGCCCGCGTGGCGAGGTACGATGTGGCGACGGCGGAGCCGGGTCGCGCGGCGACTGGACCACTATTCGGCATGGAGCTGCGGGAATTCAGGGGTGGATCGGTATGGCGAGCGGTATAACATACCCCGCAGCGACGCGCCGCCACCACCCGCCGTGACTGGGTTCGTTAGCTTGAACGCGTCATGGAACTCCTGCGCATCGACCCGACGACGCCCGACCCCGCGGTGCTCCGGCGCGCCGCGGAGGTGTTGCGCGCGGGAGGCCTGGTGGCCTTTCCCACGGAGACCGTGTACGGGCTGGGCGCGCACGCGCTCGACCCCGAGGCGGTGGCGCGCATCTACGCCGTGAAGGGGCGGCCCGCGTACAATCCGCTCATCGCCCACGTGGCCGACGTGGAGGGCGCGCGTGAACTCGTCGCCGACTGGCCCCTGGCGGCCGAGCTACTGGCCCGCGCGTTCTGGCCGGGTCCACTCACCATGGTGCTGCCCAAGCGCCCGAGGGTACCCGACGCAATAACGGCTGGGCTGCCCAACGTGGCCGTGCGGGTGCCGGGCCACCCGGTGGCGCTCGCCCTGCTCCGCGCGGCGCGCATCCCGGTCGCGGCTCCGAGCGCCAACCGGTTCACAGAACTGTCGCCGACCACGGCGGCGCACGTGGTGGCATCACTCGGCGACGCAGTGGATGTCGTACTCGACGGCGGTCCGACCACGGTGGGTATCGAATCGACGGTGGTGGACCTCACCGGCGCGGTGCCGCGCGTGTTGCGGCCGGGGATGATCGGGGCCGCCCAGATCGGCGCGGTGGTGGGGGCGATGGATGCCCGACCGGTGGAGGTGGACGTGGGCGCCGCCCGGTCGTCGCCCGGCTTGGTGGAACGCCACTACGCGCCGCGGGCTCGGCTCTTGCCATTCGACGACGCGACCCGGGCGGCCGCGCTTGCCGAGGCGGTCGCGGCCACCGCGGGTGGCGAGCGCGTGGGCAGTGTGGCGTTCACGCCGCTGCCCGTGACGGACGTCCGGGTGATGCCGCGCGACGTGGCGGCCTACGCCAGGCGGCTGTACGCGGAGCTGCACGAACTCGACGAGCGGGGATGCACGCTGGTGCTCGTGGAGCGCGTGCCCGACACTCCGGAGTGGACCGGCGTGCGGGACCGGCTGGAGCGCGCCGCGCGCTGATCACGCACGCGGCAAACCCGCGCCGCTCCGCCGCTCCATCTCCACCTCCCGCTCGAGGCTTTCTCGATCGCGGAAGATCGTCGCCGCCGCGAGGTCGCGGCCGCCCTCGCGATAGGTCACCGTGCAGTCGCGGGCCGCGGGATCGCCATCCACGACGATCTCGTCCCAACGCTCGGCATGACCGACGTAGTTGATCGCGACGTCGTAGTGTTGGCTCCAGAAGAA
>Ga0307372_10013441_pt1 | contig 10584 bp, 7 predicted proteins | sample OX1MG_FD_202533 | JGI IMG/M metagenome (GOLD analysis project Ga0307372, IMG submission 202533) | Soil microbial communities from Risofladan, Vaasa, Finland - OX-1 | ecosystem: Environmental > Terrestrial > Soil > Coastal area > Acid sulfate soil | place: Finland: Risofladan, Vaasa | collected... | reverse complement strand
TGCAGGAAGCCCCTTGCGCGAAAATCCTACCTCCGCCGCTCCATGCAGATTGCCCAGCTCCACCAGTACCTCGACAGTTCGGCCGAGTCCGAGCCCTGGTTGCGGGCATGGGGCCTGGTTGACCCTCGGCACGGGCACGAGAACTTGCTGCGGCTGGCGACCGCGGGTTTGACGCTCGATTTGCTGGCCGTAATTTGCGACATCCTGGGCGAGCACCTGCCTCGCACCAGCGACCCCGACATGGCGCTCAACAACCTCGACCGCTTCGTGGCGGCCGCGCGCAACCCCTTGTCGCTGGGCTCGCTCTTCGAACGCGACCGCGAAGCGCTGCCGTTCCTGCTTCAAATCTTCTCGACCAGCCAGCACTACAGCGACCTGTTGATCGCCGACCCGGAAAGCTACGACCTGCTGCGCGTGACCGAGGGGCAGCCGGTGGGCCGCGAGGTGCTGGTGGACGAGTTGGCCAGCGAGGTCGATGCCTTGGCGGACACGGCCGGCGTCATGGCGGCGCTGCGTCGGTTCAAGCGTCGCGAGACGCTACGGATTTCCTATGGCGACATCATCCGCGGTCAGCGACTCCAGATCGTAACTTCGCAGATTTCGTACCTGGCCGACGCGATCGTCGAGGGAGCGGTCCGCTTCGCACGCCGGCAGCTTCAGGAGAAGCGCGGCGTGCCACGGCGTCACGATGGGCGGCCGGCACGGTTCGTGGCCCTGGGAATGGGTAAGCTGGGAGGCGTCGAGCTGAACTATTCGAGTGATATCGATCTGATCTTTCTCTACGACGCCGAGGGCACGACCGACGGCACGCGGCCGACCTCCAACGGCGAGTTTTTCGACCGCCTGGCCCGCGACGTCGTGAAGCTCTTGACCGAAACGACCGAAATGGGCCACGCCTACCGCGTCGACCTTCGGCTGCGGCCCGAAGGGGAACGCGGGCCGATGGTCCCCAGCCTCGAAGCGGCCATGTCGTACTACGACGTGCATGGCCGCACCTGGGAGCGTCAGGCTTACGTCAAGGCCCGGCCCGTGGCCGGCGACTTGGACCTGGGCCTCGAGTTCCTGGCCCACCTCGAGCCGTGGATCTATCGCCGCTACCTGTCGCTGGCCGACATCACGGGGATCAAGGCCCTCAAGCGGCGGATTGAGCACCGCACGATCAAGGTCGGTGACGATACCCGCAACGTCAAGACCGGACGCGGCGGCATCCGCGACGTCGAATTCGCGATTCAGTTCTTGCAATTGCTCAACGGCGGCGACCTCGCCGCGGTGCGGACCAGTAACACGCTGGAGGCGATCGACCGGTTGGACGCCGTCGGCTGCCTCACTCACCAGGAGCGGACGCTGCTGGAGGAGAACTACGGCTTCCTGCGCAAGATCGAGCACCGCTTGCAGATCATGTTCGATTTGCAGACCCACCTCTTGCCCGCCGGACCAGGCGAGATGCGCAAGCTGGCGATCCGGATGGGGTACTCCGACGGGCCGCGGGCGCGGGCACTGGCGACCTTCGAGACGGACTTCCGGCAAAAAACGGCACTGAATCGTAAGATTCTCGACCACCTCCTGCACGACGCCTTCGGCGACGACGCGCAGACCGAGCCGGAGGTCGATCTGGTGCTCGATCCCGATCCGCCGAGTGAGCGGATTGCCGACGTGTTGGGCCGCTACCCGTTCCGCGACGTGCCCCAGGCCTACCAGAACCTCGTTTCGCTGGCCACTGAGCGTCTTCGGTTCTTGCTCACTCGGCGCTGCCGGCACTTTCTCGCGGCCATCGCTCCGCGCTTGCTGAAGGCCATTGCCGCCACGCCCGACCCTGATTCGACCCTGGTGAACCTCGCCCAGGTCAGCGATTCGCTGGGTGGCAAGGGAGTGCTCTGGGAACTGTTCAGTTTCAACCCGCCCTCGATGAACCTCTACGTTGAGCTCTGCTCGTCAAGTCCCTACCTGTCCGGCATTCTGATCGGCAACCCCGGCATGATCGACGAGTTGATGGACAGCCTGGTGCTGAACAAACTTCCCACGCGCGAGGACCTGAAGTCCACACTGGCCGAACTGGCGCGGGCGGCCGAAGACCTCGATCCGATCTTGCACAGCTTCAAGAACACGATGCAACTGCGCGTCGGCGTGCGCGATATTCTGGGGAAGGAAGATAGCCAGGCCACGACGGCGGCGCTTTCGGACATCGCTGAAACGTGCCTCGAAGAGATCACGCGCGGCGAGTACGAGAAGCTGGCGGCCAAGTGGGGCGAGCCGACGATTGCCGACGGACCGCGGGCCGGCGAACGCTGCGAAGGGGTCGTGTTGGCCCTGGGAAAGCTGGGGGGCCGCGAGCTGAATTATCAGAGCGACGTCGACCTGGTGTTCCTCTACGAATCCGACGGGCCGACGGTCCACGCCCGCCGCTCGAAGCGCAGCGAGACGACGAACAACCAGCACTTCTTCAGCGAGTTGGGGCAGCGGATCGTCAAGATCGCCTCCCGGCTGGGGCCTTACGGCAAGCTCTACGAGGTCGACCTGCGCTTGCGGCCCACCGGGCGTTCCGGCGCGCTGGCGACCACTTTCGGCGAATTTGCCCGCTACTTCGCCGAGGGTCAGGGTCAGCTTTGGGAGCGGCAAGCCTTGACCAAGGCCCGCGTGGCGATCGCTTCGCCTGCGACGGCTCATGCCGCCGAGCTGCTGGTGTACAATGCCTGCTACGACCATGCTTGGCACTCCTCGCTTGCTGCGACGATTCGCGAAATGCGGTGGCGGATGGAAGAAAACGCGCCGCCGAACAACATCAAACGGGGACCGGGCGGAATCGTCGACATCGAGTTCCTGGTCCAGCTCTGGCAGCTCAAGTACGGGCGCGATGATCCCCAGCTCCGCTTGCCGAACACCTTGGCCGCGCTGGAGGCGCTCGACAAGGCGGGCCACGTAAACAGGGCCGACTTCGAATATATGACCGAAAGTTACTTGTTTCTGCGGTCGATCGAAGCACGCCTGCGGCTGATGAACTGCGTCAGCCGCGTCTTGCCCGGTGATCCGATCGAATTGGCGAAGCTGGCCCACGCGCTGGGCTACGCCGACGGTCGCGAGCTGGAGACCGAATGCCGCTCGTACCTGCGGCGGAACCGAGAGCGCTTCGACGCGATCCTGGCCGCCGAGGCGAGTTCGTAGCACGCGTGTGTCATTTGTCCGTTGTCATTGGTCATTGGTTTTGCTCATCCTTCATCCTTCATCCTTCCGCCACCTCTTCGACCAGTTTCCGGGGCGCTCCGATGTCGAGCACGTGAAGTTCGCCGACGTATTGCCTGGCGGCCGGCGCCAACAGGCCCGGCTTGGCGGCCACGAAGGTGCAGGTATGCGCGGCGCGGATCGTGTGGCGTGCCGCCGCGCCGGTATCGGCGTTCAGGCCGCTCGGCAAGTCGACGGCCAGGATGGGAACCGAAGCGGCGTTCAGCCGACCGATCACGGCGTCCAGTGGTGGACGCGGCTCGCCCACGGCGCCGGTCCCCAGCAAGGCATCGACGATCCAGGCGGCCCCGGAAAGTTGCGCCTCGATCCGCGCCGCGTGGTGGCTCCGGCCGAAGATCTCGATGGGAACGCCGCAGTGCTTGAGGACCGCGAAGTTCGTCGCCGCATCACCGCGCAATTCCTCGGGCTCCGCCCAGACGAGCGTTTTGGTCGGAACGCGGCGCAGGTCGAGGTGCCGCGCGAGCACGAAGCCGTCGCCGGCGTTGTTTCCCTTTCCGCAACAAATCACGACCGTCCCGCCGGCGCCAAGACCACACAAAGTGTCGGCCAGGCCTCGCCCGGCGTTTTCCATCAGTACCAGGCTTGAGAGGCCATATTCTTCGACCGCGCGGCGATCGATCTCGCGCGCTTGGCGGCAGGTGAGCAACCCGATTGGGACCATTTCTTATGAGGGGATTGGGGGATGGGGTACTTTTTAAAAAGGGGATAGAGGGATGCGGAGGAGATAGGGGGATGGAATACAAGAGAATGTTGGGAAGGAAAATCAAGACCGTTTATGCTGCACGCGGCTGGATATGAGACAATGTAGGAACCAACATCAAGTACCAGGGGCAAGCCCGGGCAAGCCCCTGCCCAGTTTACCCGATAGGCTGCTTCCTCGTTTTGACAATTTGCGCGGCTATACTGCACGCGGCCAAGAATGAGACATCGTCGGCCGCGTGAAGTATAACGAATAAACTGAATGCGCCACCATTAGACTTAGTACAGGAGAAATTGCCATGCCTCTTTACGAATACCAGTGCGACGTCTGCGCCAGCGGGTTCGAGTTGCTCGTGCGCTCTGGAGAAAAGCCCGCCTGCCCGCAGTGCGGGGGCGAGCGATTGACAAAGCAATTCAGCGTGCCGGCGGCACCAGTGAGCGGATCGTCGGGTTCCGGCCTCCCCATGGCCGAACGTCCCTGGGGCGGCTGCGGCAAGCCCGGCTGCGGTCCCGGCGGATGCGCCATGTAGGATTGTCGGCATGACCCGCGCGTTCGTACCTTCCTGCATGGCACCAAGCGGGACTACACGGCGCCAGTAGCGCGCCGCGCGCAAGCTAGACTTGATTGCAACGACCAACGGCTTGTGAGTTGGGGCGCCGCGGCTGCGGCCTCTGTAGGGAACGCCCTCTCCCGGCGCGCCGGGATTCCGCGAAGGCCAATGGATGTCAGTCGTGGTCTGCAATCAGGTCGTTTTGAATCAAGGAACTGGGGGGTACGAACGATGCCGGATCGAGAGTGGAATTTCGTCGGTCGCAAGCCGCGACACCCGACCGTCGAAGGCCAAGCCGTCGAAGCGTGGCTCCAACGGGCCGATGGCCGCCTGTCGGCCGAGCTGGCCGACTTTTCGCGGCACGGGGCGGGCTTGCTCACCGGCGCGCCGGTCGATAGCGGCGAGCGCGTGACGGTCCGCATCCGCCATGCCGAATCTGGTCTCGATTTATCACGTGCCGGCACGGTACGATGGCAACGAGAACAACGCGAAGGCCGTTGGCTCGTCGGTTGCGAGTTCGAGGAACCGGTGTCTCTGGAGGTGCTGGGCGAATTGTTCCTCAGCCAGGTTCTCGACGCCAACCCGGCGCCACGGTGAAAGCCGCGGCCGCGCCCGCTTCGCTTTTCGGTGGCATTGATGGAACAAGGCTCCGGCGAAAAACCATACCTCCGACCCGGGATCGCCAGGCTGGCGCTCTTGTTCGGCACCATCTATTTCGTGCAGGGCCTCAGCGAGCCGACCACGGGGCTGATCGCACAGCCCGACCAATCGCTGCTCCGCTCCTGGGGCGAAGACCCTCGCCAAATTGTGTCGTTCGTGGCCGTGCTCGAGCTCCCCTGGTGCTTCAAGCCGTTGTTTGGGCTGTTATCGGATTTTATCCCCCTGGCCGGTTCCCGCCGGCGGAGCTATCTGGCGCTCACCAGCATGGCGGCGATCATCGGCTTCGGTGGGTTGTACCTGCTGCCGCTGCCCCATGGCTCTCAGAATCACTTGCTGATCTGGCTCCTCCCGGCGACGATCGCCGTGGTTTTCGCCGATGTCGTGATCGACGCCCTGATGATCGAAACAGGCCAACCGCATGGGATCACCGGACAACTGCAGTCGGTGCAATGGGCTGCTGTTTACGCCGGCACGATCCTGACCGGCATTTTGGGTGGATTGTTGAGCGAGCACCACTTGCAGAAGCTCGGGTTCTTGATCTGCGCCGGCTTGATGGCGGGCTCGCTGGTGCTTTCGGTGTTCGTCGTGTCCGAGCGACGGCAAACGACACCGCACGAGAGCTGGACCGACGCCCGCACCGCCCTGCGGCAGGCGTTGGGCGCAAAGGGGGTATTCGCCGTGGGCAGTCTATTGTTCGTTTGGCACTTCAATCCGTTCAGCCCGGCGGTGCTTTATTTCCACATGACCGGACCGGCCGGTTTCAGCGAGCAGTTCTTCGGGCAAACGGTGTCGCTGAACGCCATTGGTTCGCTCGCGGCCTGCATCGCCTACGGTTTTTACTGTCGTCGCGTGCCGCCGCGACGTTTGGTTCATCTATCAATTGCGGCGGGCGTCGCCGGCACGTGGGTCTATTGGTTCCTTACCGGCGAGGCTGCGGCCGTCGCGATCAGTCTGGTGGCGGGCTTCTCATACATGACGGCGAATATGGTCCTCGTCGACCTGGCCGCCCGCGCCTGTCCTTTGGCCGCCGCCGGCACGCTGTTTGCCATTTTCATGGCAACCTGCAACGTCAGCACGGCGCTGACGACCTGGCTGGGGGGCCACCTTTACCATGAGGCGACCGTTCGGTACGACGCCGGCACGGCCTTCGCGCTCGTCGTCGGCCTGGGTGGGCTGTTCACGGCGACTTCTTGCTTGATGGTACGTTTTCTGCCGGATCACGTGCTCACGATTCCCGCCGGCGCGGGCCGCGACTATTGAATTCCGCCATCTCTCCGAGCATGATGGGGCCTGTCGGCAAAGTCGACCGGGTTTTACCATTTTCCGCAACGACGGAGTTCCATCATGAGCAAGCAACCGTGGGTGTTTGGGCTGGCGACGATCGTAGCGTCGTCATTCGGTGTGGACGGCGCTAGAGCAGGGTATGGCCGCCGAGCGGCCCCGTGCGGACCCGCCGCGCCGGTCTGCGAAGTGGTCTACGACGAAGTCGAAGTCGTCCGTTACCGGACGGTCCAGGAGACGGCCTACCGCGAGGTGCGCTGTCAGGTCGTCCGCCCGATCCATGAAACGACGATGCACCATGTGCGGCAAACGGTCTGTGCTCCCGTCGTCGATTGGGTTGAAAAGGAACAATCTTGCACCGTGATGAAACCGGTTGTCGAGACGATCGAACAAGAGATTTGCCGGCTGGTCTATCGGCCGGTAACCAGCCAATCGACGGTCGTCGTCGATTGCGGTCATTGGCTGCCGCCAAGGTGCCGCGGTGGGTGCCCATTGTGGGCGCCGAAACTCGTCACGCGTCAAGTGCCGGTGGTCAACTACGTCGCGGAAACGGTCCGCAAAGTGGTGCCGGTCCAGACTTGCCGGTACGAACCAACGGACGTCACGCGCCGCGTGCGCGTGCCGGTTTGCCACATGGAAACACGCGAAGTCGTCCGTATGGTTCCGGTGACGACCTGCCGCACCGAGATCAAGGATGTGGTGCGGCGCGTGCCTTATACCGTTTGCAAACAAGTCCCCTACAAGGTCACCGTGCGTGTTCCCCGTGTCGTGCCGTGTGCGGGCGCCACGAAAGGGTGAACGACTCGTTTCCACGCTCTGCCCCAGCCACCGCCCTGCGTTGGTAGACTCAGCGGACGCTCCATTGTTGCGGGGCCGCGGAGCGGCCGGTGATGTGTTCCCACGCGGAGCGTGAGAACAAGGCACAACGAGAAGGGCCGAGAAAAAGCTGACACGCGATATCACACCCGATGCGTTGACGCCTCCACGACCAGGTCGGCGATTCGCGCGGCGGCTTCCGGGTGCGCGAGCGAACGCATCGCGCGCGACATCCGCTCGCGCTGCGCGGCGTCAGCGATCAACGCCGAAACGACGTCGCCGAAGCGCGCATCGCTCGTTTCACGCTGGTCGACGACGATGCAAGCGCCGGCGGCGGCGAATTCGAGGGCGTTGCGCCGCTGATGGTCATCGGCCGCGTGCGGGTACGGACACGCCAGCGCTGGGGTCCCTGTCACCGCCAATTCGGCCAATGTGGTCCCGCCGGCGCGGCACACGGCAAGTCCCGCGCGCGCCAGAACGCCGGGCATGTCGTCGATGAAGGGACGAACGTCCGCGGCGGCGCCGCAGGAGCGGTATCGCGCCCTCGTGCCCTCCGCGTCCGTCTCGCCCGACTGGTGGATAATGCGCCAGCCCGCTTCAACGATCCGCCTTGCAAAATGCGGTACCGCGTGGTTCAGGCTTTCCGCGCCGCGGCTACCGCCAAGCACGACCAGTAGCCGCGTACGCGCCGGTTCAACCGCCAAGCGCCGCGCGAAACCGGAGCGAACCGGAGTGCCAGTGACGAGCAACTTGACCCGGCGCGGTAGCCAGGAACGGACGGAATCGAAGGCCGCGCAGACCAAGGCCGCACGCGGCGCGAGCCAACGATTGACGCGCCCCGGAAACGCGTTTTGTTCCAAGAGCACGAGCGGCAACTTACGGCTTTCAGCGGCTTTCGCAACCGGCGCACTGACGAAGCCTCCCAGCCCGACGACGGCGTCAACGCGCTGGCGGCGCAGAAAACGCCGTGCCGACAAGAATCCGGCGGCGTTTCCGGCGACGAAACGCCCGGCGCTCAAGGGCTGACGAGGCCAGGGGCGGCAAGCGACGGGGAAGTAGTCGAACCCATGCGCACACACCAGTCTCCTTTCACATTCCCGGCCGCCGCCCGCGAACGTGATTCGCGCACTCGGTTCGGCCAAAACCAATTGCTCCGCCACGGCCAGGCCCGGAAAGAGGTGCCCCAGGGTCCCCCCACCGGCAAACACGATGTGGAGATGGTCATTGTTCATTTGTCAGTGGTCATTTGTCAGAGGTCAGTGGTCGTGCATTGGGCGCCATCTCGTTGCCCTTCCACTCCGCGTTCCGCGCTCGTCCCCCAACCCGGTGAAAACCGCGGGGCTTACGCCCCCCGCTCGCCTCATCCGCCTCCCCTCATCCCCTCACCCCCTCACCCCTTATCCCCTCATCTCGTCATCCCCTCATCCTTGGGCCATCGCCATGAACCTCACCGACGCCAGCCCGACGAGCGCACATAAGGCCGAGGCAATCCAGAATCGGACGACGATCTGTGTCTCGGGCCAGCCTTCGAACTCGAAATGGTGGTGCAACGGCGCGCAGCGAAACAGGCGCCGCCCGGTCGAGCGGTACCAGCCGATCTGCAATAACACGGAGGCCGCTTCAGCGACGAACACTCCGCCCACGATTGCCAACAGCAACTCCTGTCGTGCGATCACGGCCAGCAAACCCAACAGGCCTCCCAACGGCAGCGAGCCGGTATCGCCCATGAAGACTTGTGCCGGATGGCAATTGAACCAGAGGAACCCGAGAACTCCGCCGGTCATCCCTCCGGCGACGACCAGCATCTCGCCGGCCTGTGGAATGCGGGCGACATGCAGGTACTCGGCCAGGCCGGCGTGACCCCCGGCAAAGACCAACACGGCCATCGCGCCTGTGGCCAGAATCAAACAGCCGCCGGCCAAGCCGTCGAGCCCGTCGGTGAGGTTCACGGCGTTCGAACTGCCCACGATCACGACCACAGCCAACGGCACGAACCAGGCGCCCAAGGAGAACTCGCCGAGCCCGGGCAGGTTCCAAAGCAAGCCATCGGTCGTGCGCGCGTGTTGCTGGTACACGAGCCAAGCGGCCGCCAGCGCGATCGGCGTCTGCCCCAGCAGCTTGCCGCGGATGGTAAGGCCATTTCGCCGGCCGCGCAGCTTGGCCAGGTCGTCGACGACGCCGACGGCGGCCAAACCCACGGCGGTCAGCGCCGCGACCTGCACGTAACGGTTGGTGAGGTCGGCGAAGACGAGAATTCCAACCAGCAGACCGGCCACGATGAACAGCCCTCCCATCGTGGGCGTGGCGTGTTTGGCCTGGTGCAATTGGCGCAAGGTCGGCGAGTCGCTCACGATCGGTTCGCGAAAACGGCACCGCAACCAGGCGATCAGGCGAGGCCCCATGACCAGCGCCACGGTGAAGCTCGCGGCCGAGGCCAACAGCGCTCGCGGGCTCGATTTGTCGACGGCCGCGATCCGCTCGCTCCACCAGGCCGGAATTCCCAAGGCGGCCAGATGATGGAGAAACCAAATGAGCATCGGAGATTGCCACAAGAAAGCGTGTGGTCCAACCTACGGTGTCGGGCGGACGACGAATTGCGTCATCCGCCCGACGGCCGCGGTGATCCCTGAGCAACCGGAGCGGCGGCTAGCGCCGCTCCGGTGCTCAGTCATAAAGCTCCATCGCGAAGCACCTACCGGAGCGGTCGACCCAGAGACCGCTTGATCCAGCAAGTTTGTTGCTCCTACCCAGGAGGGAGGGTAGCGTCTCCAGTTCCCGCAAACCGAAACGCTGACGATGGAGCTTTCAGCTAGTTTTCCGTGTTCCTTGTGTCGGTCATGCCGCCCGTCGCCGGGCGTCTCCTTGGAGTTCGTGTACCACGCGTTCCAGCGCCATTGCCCGCGATCCCTTGACCAAAAGCACGTCGCCGTCGGCCAGCGTGCGCCGAACGAATGGGACCGCTTCCAGCGGATCGCGGCAGGCCACCGTTTGGCCGCGCGGCATGCCCGCCGCGCGGGCCCCCGCCACAACGTCGTCGGCATGATCGCCGCAGGCCACCAGCACGTCGGCCCCACAGCGAGTGACTACTTCGTCGCCCAGTTCGCGGTGCAAGCGGACCGCGCCGGGACCCAGCTCGCGCATGTCGCCGCAGACGACGATTCGCCGCCCCGGCGAGTCGAAATCTCGCAAGAGTTCCAGTGCCGCCCGCATCGCGGTCGGGCTTGAGTTGTACGAATCGTCGATCACCCGTGCGCCGCCCAGGGTGAGCACCTGGCACCGCATCGGCGGAGGGTCGAACGCTCCCAGCGCTCCGGCGATTTCGTCCCAGGTGAGTCCCCAT
>Ga0307372_10013437_pt1 | contig 10586 bp, 10 predicted proteins | sample OX1MG_FD_202533 | JGI IMG/M metagenome (GOLD analysis project Ga0307372, IMG submission 202533) | Soil microbial communities from Risofladan, Vaasa, Finland - OX-1 | ecosystem: Environmental > Terrestrial > Soil > Coastal area > Acid sulfate soil | place: Finland: Risofladan, Vaasa | collected... | reverse complement strand
TCGGCGATCCAGCCATCCCGGCCTCCCATCGTTGCCGTGGTTAGCAATTTGCTCGCTAGAACCCCTTGCGGTCATAAGCAAGCTGCCCCAGGATGATACACAACAAAACACGAGGCCGCAGCCCGCGGCTGACCCGAGGCGCTCTGACGTGCCCGCCAGGCGACCGGCTTGCGAGGATCGGGCCTCCAGCGCAGCGCCGGGGGCCTCCAGATGACCAGAGGCTTCCTTGACCAGCCGATCCCGTGCAGCACAGGCAATGTGGCGCAAGAATTGCCTTTGATCGCTTTCGTTGCGTCACGTACCGTCAGCAGATAGTGGCGGAGGATGAGGAGGGAACCGTGCCTGATCATGCTGAGCCAACGATCCAGGTCCGCGAGGTCCTGGGGTCGCTGCCCCCGGTCGCTGCGGCGGGCCAGGCGAGCCTCCGTTCCCGGCCGCCGCGGTACCGGCCCGCTCCTTCCAGGAGCGCCGGTTACCAGGCGGGCGGCGGAGCAGCAGCAGGTGCCCGTGACCTGTTATCGCGGGTCCTGCCTCCGGTGGAGGCCGCACCGATCCTGAGAGCGCGCCGGGAGACTCGGCCATGACGGTTGTGACGGCTCCGCTGGCGGGACGGGTCATCCCGCTCGCGGACATAGGTGACCCGGTGTTCTCCAGGGGGCTGGTAGGTCCGGGTGTGGCGATCGATCCGGCCCGCGCACCGGGCGTGGCCGTTGCCCCGGTGGATGGGACTGTCGCGTGGACGCGCCCGCACGCGGTCGTCATCGTCGACGGTGCAGGGCGTGGTGTGCTCACCCATCTGGGGATCGACACTGTCGAGCTTGCTGGTGAGGGGTTTGAGTTGCTGGTCGGCAAGGGCGAGATGGTCACGCGCGGTCAGCCCTTGATCGGCTGGGACCCGGTCGGTGTCGAGGCGGCCGGGAAGTCTGCGGTCTGCGTGGTCGTCATGCTCGCGGCGGAAGTAATCGGCCAGGACCAGGAGCTGGCCGGGGTCTGTGAGGGCGCTGATGTCACGCCCGGCGACTCTCTGTTCGTCTGGGCGTAGGTGGACCATGCCGCGCAGTGTCTACCCGCTGGTGAGTGTCATCGTCGCGGTGAACGGCAACACCGCCGCGCTGCCGGATCTACTGATCGCGCTGGGCCGCCAGCGGTATCCTCGGGCGCGCTTCGAACTGGTCGTCGTAGACAACCACGCCGATCCGGTCGTGCACGGCGACCGCCTCCGGAGGGATTCGCCGGTGCCGTGCATTGTCGCGCATGAGCCCCGGCCCGGTCTGAGCCGTGCGCGCAACAAGGGGCTGCGGGTAGCCCGGAGCGAGTTCGTGCTGTTCACCGACCCGGACTCCCGTCCGTTACCGGGGTGGATCAGCCAGATGGTGGCGGCGCTTGGCGGCAGCGGCGCGCACCTGGCTGGAGGCCGGGTGCTCCCCCGCTTCACGGCCGGCCAGGCACCGCGGTGGCATCCGGCGGTGACGGCCTTGTTCGTACCGCCGGCGTGGCCCCCCCACGTCGCGCCGCTGGGCGCGCCGTACTGGCTGGCCGGCTGCAATCTCGCGCTGCGCCGCGACCCGGTGATGTGGTTCGCCGAGGATCTGGGAGTGGTCGGGCGGCGGCACCGCTCTTGTGAGGACCTGGAGCTGGTGGTGCGCTGCCAGGCCGCGGGGCTTGAGGTGGTGGTCGTCCCGGACGCGGCCGTGGAGCGCGCGATCCATCCCGCAGACGTGCGCGCCCGCGCGGTGCTGGGCAGGGCGTTCTGGCATGGCGTGTCGATGCGGCGTCTGACCGGGCGCCACCCGTCGGCGCAGGTGTACGACTCCTACCAGGTAGGGGACGCACTCGCTCGGGCCTGGCCGCCAAGGTCTCGCAATCTGATGGCCGCCGCTGCGGACCTGGCCCGGATCGCCGGCGGCACCGCGGAACGCATCCGCCAGCGCATAAGGAACGCCCCGGGCACCTCATGCGCGGGGAGGTAACGGGGATGACCGCTGATCGGCCGATCGTGATCGGGCTGAATCTGGGACACGACGCAGGAGCAGCGCTGCTGGCCGGGCAGCAGATGGTAGCGATCAGTGAGGAGCGGCTGAACCGGACCCGCTACTCGGGCGGCTGGCACGCATCCCTGGCGTACTGCCTGGATGCCGCCGACGTCGCCATGGACCAGGTCGATCAGGTGGTGTTCTCGTGTGTCGGACCCTACCTGCCCCGCGGTTTCACCGGCGGCCTGGACCGCTACGGCATGCACCCGGGCCGGATCAGCGCCGTGGATCACCACCTGTCGCATGCCTACAGCGCGTTCTGCCTGTCGGGCTTCGATGAGGCGCTGGTGGTCGTGGCCGACGGCGCCGGCAACGACGCCTGGACCGAGTCCTACTATCTGGCCGGCGCCTCCGGGCTGGCCCGGGTGGGCGGCAACCGGGCGGCGCGGCCGAGGGCGGGCGGGATCGGCGCGACTTACACCGCGGTGTCCAACTGGCTCGGGTTCGACGCTCAGGAGGCCGGTAAGACAATGGCACTGGCCGCCTACGGCGACCCCACCGCCATCGGCGCGCCGCTGTTCGACCTGAACGGCGCGATGGTCGAGGGACGGTTGGCCCGCACCCATGAGCAGGGCCTGGCCGACTACGCCGAAGCCGCTGGCATAGAACTGGGGCCGCGCCGCACCTGGTCCGGGCGGCGGCCCGCCGATCTGGCCGCGTGGGTTCAGGCCGAGACTGAGCGTGTCCTGATCGGGGTCGTCGGCGCGCTGCTGGCCGAGCACGGCCGCCGGCCAGTGTGCCTGGCCGGCGGAGTGGCGATGAACTGCGTCGCCAACGAGGCGCTCCGCGCCGCGCTGAGGGTGGAGGTGTTCGTGCCGCCGCCGGCCTCCGACCGAGGCCAGGCCCTCGGCAATGCCCTGTACGGGATTCACCGTCTCACCAGCGAGCTCCCGCGTCTGCCGATCACCGCCGATGCGTTCGGCCGTACCTACTGCGATGAGGAGATCCGGCTTGCGTTACGCCGCCACCCCCGGTCGGGGCTCGCCGCCCGGCATCCCCGCCCCGGATTCAGCTGGCGGACCGAGGAGGATCCGGCTGCCCTGGCCGCTCAGCTGATCGCAGCCGGCCTGCTGGTGGGCTGGTTCGACGGCGGTAGCGAGCTTGGCGCCAGGGCACTAGGCGGGCGGTGCATCCTGGCCGACCCGCGCCATGAGCACATCCGCGACGTGCTCAACACCCGGATCAAGCACCGCGAGGTGTTCCGGCCGTTCGCCCCCGCCGTGCTGGACGAAGACGCGGACACCTGGTTCGCGGTAGACGGGCCGAGCCCGTTCATGCTGCGAGCCGTTCCCGTCCGGGCAGGCCGCCAGGCCGAGGTTCCGGCGGTCGTCCACGTCGACGGCACCGCCCGCGTGCAGACCGTAGGGGCCGCGCACCGTCCTGCGTTCCATCGCCTGATCTCCCTGTTCGGGACGCTCACCGGGGTACCCATGGTGGTCAGCACCTCCTTCAACGACAGTGAGCCGATCGTGGAGACCCCCGCGCATGCGCTCGCGACATTCCTGGGCACCGGACTGGACGCCCTTATCATCAACGGCCCTGGCGGAGGCGGCTATGCCGCGGAGAAAACCAATGAGTGAGTCCCGATCTGCGCGAGATCACGCCGGACCGGCCGACGTGCGGATCGTGGTGGTCTTCGACACAGCCGGCTTCCTGCGGAACCTGCCGCTCACGGGGGCAGCGTCCCGCGCCCTCCGCCTCAACCGGCACCTGGCCGAACTCGGCTGCCAGGTGACGTTGCTACTGTGCGACCTGAACCCTGCCTCTACCGTGACCGACGACTGGCCGCTGGACGTCCGCTACCTGGGATACGAAACGGTGTACGGCCCCTCCGCCGCCCTCGGCCACCTGGTCGCCTCGCTGTCCCCGGACGTGCTGGTGATGTCCAACACCCAGCTGATCGTTCGCTATGGGCGGGCGATCGCAGAGACCGCCGGGAGCACGCTGGTGTATGAGATGCACGACGACGAGGGGGCGCTGCTGCGCTCGATCGGCAGTCCCGCTGCCGACTACCAGGCCGCGACCGTCCTACAGGCCGCCGCGATCGGCGTCGCTGACGCCACCATCGCCTTCACCGGCCGGGACGCCGCCACGGCCCGCGCCCTGCGGCCGGACACTGTCCATATCGTGCCCGGCGGCGTCGACATCAGCGACGCCGGCCAGCGGGCCCCGCAGGTCGAGGGCCAGTGCGCGTTCCTGGGGAACCTGCACTACGAGCCCAACGCCCGCGCCCTGCGGTTCCTGTCGGGCATCGCCGGCGACCTGGGCGAATCCGGTGCCCACGTCCAGGTGTACGGCCGCTATCCGCAGGCCATGCGCCGGTTACGGGTGCCAGGGCTGGTGGAGCTGCGCGGCCCCGTCCCCGACCTGCAAGCCGCGCTGTCCACCGCCCAGATCGGGATCGCCCCCCTGGACTCCGGCGGCGGCATGAAATGCAAGGTGCTCGACTACATGGCCGCGGGCCTGGCGGTGGTGGCCACCCTCGAGGCGCTGGTCGGCTTCACCGACCCGCACGCGTTCTCCCTGATCTCCGCCCACCCCCAGATGGCCGACGTGCCCGCCCTGATCCGCCGGCTGCTCGCTGACCCCGCGCTCCGTGCTCGCCTGGGAGAGGCCGGGCGGCGTATCGCCGCCCGGCATTACTCCTGGCCGGCGATCGCGGTCCGGGCGGCCACAGCGTACGCGGTGATCAGCGGCCGGCCCGAGGATGACGTTCCAGCTGGCCCGGGTGCCGCCGCGCTGGAACTGGCGGCGGCCCCGCCATACTGGCTGAGCGAGTGGCGTACCCAGGAGGACGCCAGCGACAGCAGGGAGCACCCGCCGATGCCTGATTTCGCCAAGGGCGCGGCCGGCGGCGTGGTCGGCTCCCTGGCCGCCTCCATCGACTGTGCCCGCCTGACCGCCGAGACCGCCCTGGGAACCCGCTTCGACCGCGACGCCCTCGTCGGCTACGGCGGCCGGTCCCTGGTGTTCCTCGGTACCGGCGCGGTACTGAAGGTCTACACCCACCGCTGGTCGGACCGCTCGGCTCGTGAGGTGGCCGGGCTCCGCCTGGCCGTCACCGCCCCCGGCCTGCGGATTCCCCGCGTCCTCGGCCATGATGACGTGCCAGGGGCGCTCGCCTGGGTCGCCTGCACCCGCCTGGCCGGCACCGGCGCCGACCACGAGCAGCCTCCGGCCGAGGCCACCACCGGCCTGCTCGGGGCGGTCGCCGCACGCCTGCACGCCGTCCCGCGGGCCGCGCTCGGGGAGCTGCCCGAGTTCGGCCGCCGGATCCGTGACCTGGCTAGCGGGGACACCGACGCCAGGCTGGAGGGGGACCGCCTGACCGCTGCGCTGGCCGAGTCTGAGGCCGACCACCGCGCAGAGTGCGTGCCGGGATTCGTACACGGCGACTACTCCAGCCGCAACGTCCTGCTCACCGCTGGCGCGGACCCCGCCGTGATCGATTTCGAGGGATGCGGGCGCGGCTGCGTCTACGAGGACCTCGCCAACCTCGTCGTCCAGGACGGCCTGCTCGGCGGGCGCGGCGAGCAGCAGCTCATCGCCGCCTACGCCCGGGAGCGCTCGGCCCTCGGCACGGGCATCGAGTTGAACCGCACCCACCTGTACTTCCACATAGCCCGCTACCTGCGGTGGGTTCTGCAGTGGGCCGTCGAGATCGACCAGCCGCTCGCCGCCCGGGTCACCGCCCTGGCCCCTGCCGTCCTGCAGATCCTGGCGGACGGCACCACCTGGTGACGTCAGGGATGCTGATCCTGGAGGGCAGCCCCGGCGCGGGCAAGACAACGCTGCTGGGGCAGTTACTGACCGGCGCACCGGAGCATGTCGTGGTTTTTCCCGAAGCCCAGCCGCCACCGGGCCTGAACGGCGCCGCAGATGCCGGGGTCGCCGCGTTCCTGCTGACGGAGGACCGTGACCGGCTCGCCGCCGCCGCCCGTCTCAGGGGAGCCGGCCCGAACCTGGTCGCCTGCGGTGACCGCTGCCACCTCGGGGTGCTCGCCTACCGGTACGCGCTCGCCGTCACCGGCAACGGCGGCTGGGCCGACTACCAGCACGCCGACGCGTTGTGCGAGCACTACGGGCTCCACCGCCGTCACCACGGCGACACGGTCCTGGTCCTGCTGATCGACCCCGGCCAGTCTGTGCGCCGCCGCGCAGCCCACGCTACGGACCCGGCGTACGCGCTCTGGTACGACCCGCTCTTCCTGACCGCCTACAACGATTTCTTCGGCCAACTGGATACCCATGTGCCGACCGGGCCAGCCTGGCAGGTCATCAGCGCGGCCCGCCACGACACGCCCCGGCGCGCGGTACAGGCCGCGATGCCGGCCACGCAGGCAGTGCCCGGATCGCAAGACGGCAGGTCGCTGAGCTGCGCGTACGGTTGCGCCGATCCGCGATCACCAGTCGTGCGGGCATTCGGGGCAGCCGTCCAGCTGTTCACCGGAGCGCTGCACCACCAGCCGCCCGGCCGCCCGGTGGAGTGCCTGACCAGCGGTACCCAGATCACCGCCCGGTACCTGCGTCACACGCCCGGGCCCTGACCTGCCTGGCTCATCACCGCCGCCGCCAGACGGCCCACCACGGCCGGGCCGACGACGATGTGCACCTGGCTGACGTCGGCGTCGATAAGTCCCAGCACCGCCGGATGAGCGCGCAGGCCACCATCATCGACCCGCGCCCGGTCAGCCAGGGTGACCCGGAGCCGCGTGACGCAGGACGCCACTTCCGCGATGTTGCCCGCCCCGCCCAGCAGCGCCACCAGCGCGGCGGCGGTGGTCTCGTACCTGTCCACGATCAGTCTCCCAGCGATAATCCGCCCCGTCAGCGGGCACCCCACAAGTAGCGGGCCACGTCGATGTCGCCGTAGGCGACTTGCTCCGCCTCGTCCCAGTAGGCCTTGCCCACCACGTGCGACACGATCGACCGGAACCGCAGCAACCCGTCTAGCCAGGTCCCCGGCAGCCGCCACTCCGCCCACTCCTCCGGCGCCGACTCCTGCAACGCGACTAGCGCCTCATCCAGCCGGGTCCGCCAGCCGAGCAACACCTGCAACGGCACCGTCTCGGCCGAGCACGCGCCTGCCTTAGCCAGGTACCCGCCGATCTCGGCGGCCAGCGTTCTCAGTCGGCCGGCCCACGGCTCAGCCTCCCCGGCGGCCGGCGGGTCCGAGACCAGCGCCGCGAGCAGACGCAGCGTCGTTCCGGTACCTGGTAACTGATGCGCCACCCGTTCATCATTGCCGCCGGGGCGACCGCCCGCCACCGATCGCTCCTGATCACCACGGGAACGACCCACCAGGGATCATGCAGGGTTTCTCAGTGACGGTCTGCCAGCTCACGAACACGCTTACCCGGTTACGGGACGCCCGGTGGACACGCAGCCCTGCGGCGGGGACGCTAGCGCCACTGGCTCCCAGATCGTAGGAGAAACCCTTGCATGATGAAGGCTTCCGGGCCCGGATCGTAACTGCCGCCAGGGTCATCGCGGAGCAGCGCGACCATCTGACCCCAGCGCCGGCATACCAATGATCGGGGCCAGCTGCTACCGGGGCCTGCCAGTGTCCGAGGGGGTAGCCGTCGGGCAGCTCTACCCCGGCGGCGCCTGGGCCGGCACCCGGTCAGCAACCCCGGAAGAGGTGGGAGGGGCCTTTGCCGCTGTGGCGCGGGAGCGGTCCGCGCTGGCCGGGCAGTTGCGGGCGGACGGGCGGAACGATGAGGCGGATATCGTCGCCATCGGCGCGCTGATCGCGGCCGATCATGCCCTGGTGGACCCGGCCGTGGCGGCGGCCTATGACGGTGCTGACGCCGCGGCTGCGGTCGAGCGCTCGGCCGCCGCCCAGGCTGCGGCGATCGCCGCGCTGGCCAGCCCGGACCTGGCCGCCCGCGCGGACGACGTGCGCCAGGTCGCCAATGCCGTGCTAACCCACCTGGCTGGGGGCAGCGCGGCACCGCCCCCGGCCGGAGGGTTCATTCTTGTCCGGCGCGAGGTGGACCCGGCCGACTTGATCCGCTTCGCCGAGTCCGGGCTTGCCGGTGCAGTGTCGTGCTCTGGCGGCGCCAGCTCGCATGCCGCGATCATCGCGCGCGGGCTGGGCGTGCCCATGCTGGCGGGCGCGGATCCGGAGGTGCTCGCGGTGCCGGCCGGGCGCCTGGCCATTCTGGACGGGGTGGACGGCCGCCTCATCGTCGACCCCTCGCCGGAAGAACTGGCCGCCGTCGCGGGGTCCGCCGCACAAGCGCGGGCGGCAGGGGCCAGTGGCGTGCCCAGTCCGGCCTGGCGTGGCGGCGGGAGCGCTGCACTTTCTCCCGCCACGCCCCCGCGCACCAGAGACGGCCAGGAGATCACCCTCCTCTGCAACGTGGCGTCCGCCACTGAGACCCGGCTCGGCCTGGCCGCCGGAGCCGCCGGAGTCGGCCTGCTACGCACCGAAATTCCCTTCATCAGCGCCACCGGCTGGCCCTCGGAAGCCGACCACCGCTCCGCGCTGGGTCCTGTGCTCGACCTGCTCACACTCAGGCCGGCAGTAGTGCGGTTACTCGACTTCTCCGGGGACAAGGTCCCCCCCTTCCTGGCAGGCAGGGAAGCCGGCCTGGCCGCGCTGCTCAGGCATCCCCGCGCCCTGGGCGACCAGCTCCGTGCAGTGCTCCGCAGCGGCCGGGACACCCGGCTCAGCGTCATGGTGCCCATGGTGAGCACCCTGGACGAGGTAGCCCTGGTGAGGGCAGCACTGGCGGATACCGCTGCTGAGATCGGCACCGACGTGCCCGAACTCGGAATGATGGTGGAAATCGCGGCCACCGCTGCCGCCACCGCCGCGTTCGCGCACGTGGTGGACTTCTTCTCGATCGGCACCAATGACCTGACCAGCCAGGTGCTTGGCCTGGGCCGCGCCGATCCCCGCATGCGTCCTGCCCTGGCGACGGACCCGCGGATCCTGGCCCTGATCTTCACAGTGGTGAAAGCCGCCGGGGCCGCAGGCGTGAAGGTCTCAGTCTGCGGTGACGCCGCCGCGGACCCAGCCGTGCTGCCTCTGCTCATCGGCCTGGGCGTGCGCACGCTCAGCGTGGGCGCGGCGTGCCTGCCGCAGGCGGCGGAGGGGATCGCAGCCGCCGACACCTCCGCGTGCAGAACTCTGGCCGGCCATGCCCTGCACGCGTCCACCGCGGACCAGGTGCAGGCGCAAGTGAGGGCGCCATGATCTCAGCTCAACGCCGACAGCACCGCGCCGCCCCCAGGTCCCCGGAGACGGCCCGTGCGGCCTCCCGGGCCGGCGCGCACCAGCTCATCCCGCGTTGCAGGCGCCAGCAGCCGGTTCGAGGCGCCGACCACGCCGGCCGCACCGTCACGGCCCAGGCTCCTGCTGGGGGCGGGAACATCAAGGCGGTTCTTGCCGCAGCCGAGGAGATGCGCTATGCCCGCAAGCTATGAGCAAGCGATCACCCTCACGGGTGACCTCCATGCCCGCCCCGCAGGTGCACTGGCCGTGGCGGCGGCGCAGTTCTCCTCGGCGGTGCTGCTCACCGTGGACGCTAGCAGCGCCGACGCCAAGAGCGTGCTCAGCGTCATGGGCCTGGGCGCGACTGGCGGTCAGCATGTCACCGTGTCGGCGGAAGGCTCCGATGCGGAAGAGGCCGTCGCCGCGATCGTCGCCATCCTGGCCGAGGCAACGCGGGTGGGTGCGTAACGCTCGGGTAAATGCAAGGGTAGCTACGGTGGCGGCTGACAGCGGCTTCTGCCGGGCTCTGGGCTGCCCTGAACGGAATCACCGGCGGGCATCTCAGCGTGGCTGCGGTCTCACCGGGCCCGGATTGACCATGCGAAACCGGTTGTGAACACGAGCGCGGGAGGCAGGCGAAGAGGGTGATGGAGAGCCTGCTGGCCTGTGGTGCTGTGCGAGGAGATGGAGGGGGTCTGATCCTCCGGAGCCGCCTTACGAGGAGGAGGCTTCAAACCACCCCGAGGTGCGTTAGCCAATGACTGTCGTGCTGAACGTCGTGGGAAAAGGCGTGGCTGAGACCGCGTCAGGTGTGGGCCGGGAAGATGAGCGATGGACGTGAGTCCTCTGCCGTTGACGCGTCGAAAGATGTTTAGATGACTTCGAAACCAAGGCCGCCGGTTTGTCTTGGGATGAGTCTGGGGGTTACCCGTTTACTGCCCAGGCGGTGTCCGGCGTACAGGCAGCATGAGTCCGGTCCGGGCTCTCGTATGGAACGTGTGGAAAGCGCCGGGATAAACCGGCATGGAGAAGGGGATGGAAGAGCCCTACATCGAAGGAGTAGCGATCCACGGTGGCCCTGAGTCATGCGTTGGCGACCCGCGAGGGCGCAGCGAAGCGTTGACAGGGGTACGTGCAGGCTGGGCTATTGAGCCGCGAAATCACTGTTTCGGGGTGCCGACGTCGTCTCACGAGGCGGAAGGCAACATCGCCGGCGGCGCTAGCGCGAGCCGCCGCGCGGACCCCGCGCGGTCTGAGACCCTGCGCATGCACGGAGTCCTCCTGCGCGAGAACCGGGAGATCCCGCTGCTCGCCCGCCTGGCTGATCACCG
>Ga0307372_10013434_pt1 | contig 10587 bp, 9 predicted proteins | sample OX1MG_FD_202533 | JGI IMG/M metagenome (GOLD analysis project Ga0307372, IMG submission 202533) | Soil microbial communities from Risofladan, Vaasa, Finland - OX-1 | ecosystem: Environmental > Terrestrial > Soil > Coastal area > Acid sulfate soil | place: Finland: Risofladan, Vaasa | collected... | reverse complement strand
TGAATGGAGTTTTGGCGAAGCTCGTGTCATAGTTGGACGAATACATGGTCGTGATTTAGCTGAACTGAGGAGAAAAGAAGGGGGTGAACTTTTTGATAGAAATGTTCGCGGATATCTTTCGAGAAGCAATAATGTAAACAAAGAAATCTTAAAAACTGCTTCTGATCAAATTGAGGGGAGCCGGTTTTTTCTCCTTAATAATGGGGTGACCATTGTTTGTAACAATTTTACTTACTTAGGTGTGAGAGAAAGTCCAGAAATTGAAATCGCCGGGGTCCAAATAGTTAACGGTGGTCAAACAACCAATTCAATATATGAAGCATCTCAAATAAATGAATTGGCCGATTCAGTTTATGTGCTTGTAAAAATTATCGCTACTGACAATCCGTTACTTGTTGAACGCATTACCGAGTCTACAAACACACAAACAAATGTCCGAGCCCGAGACCTGAGATCGAACGATATCATCCAGAAAACTATAGAGAGATTGCTTTTGAACCATGGCTACTATTACGAATCTCGAAAAGATAAATACAAAAGCAATCCTGCGGCCAGAGGCAAACGTATTGATATGGAGGTGGCAGGACAGGCTTATTATGCTTTCCGATATAAAGAACCAGCTGATACTAAGAACAAGAAACGCCAAATTTTCGGGGCATTATACAACTTCATTTATCACAATGATGATCCCCGGCTTGCAGACGATATCCTCCTGTCATTCAAGGCACTAGAGTGGTTAAGGAAAAGTCACTCAAAATACAGAGACATGTACAGCTTCGTAAAATATGCTGAATTCCATTCTCTCACAATGTTGAGTGAATGTGGCGTGTCTTCGTTAGATGACCTCAATATCGAAAAGACAGAAACTACTTATAAAAAGATTCTGGATGCCACCGCCTTAGTCGTGAAGGAAGATCTTGAAAAGATGGATGACACCTATAGCCATCGACTACTTTTCATCGACCCTGTAACAATAGGGCGTATTAGAGAGGCTTATCTTAATAATAAACAAGGTAGATCAAAGTAAATATTTCACCCTCAGAGGCTCAGCGCCGTTCTAATCTCGTTCCAGACGGCGCACCTGTAGAGCGTTAGTGCTCGCAAACGTTCGATTCAGCCTAATAGTGTATCTTCCAAAGTCATTTTCTTTTTTGTGGTATCGTACGCATATGACAGATGTAAAGTCCGTTCTGGTCTCCGGAATAAAGCCAACCGGTGACCTACATATCGGTAACTATTTTGGTGCGATGCGTCAACAGGTCGCACTCGCCAAAGAAGGGAAGTACCGTCCATTCATTTTCATTGCGGATTATCATGCACTCAACACGATGCAGAACGCGGAAGAGATGAAGCGCCGTACCCGTGAGTTGGTGATGGCATACCTCGCCATCGGACTGGACCCAAAGGAAGTCGTTATTTTCAAACAGTCAGATGTTCCCACGCACACCGAGCTCGCATGGATTTTTGACACCATTACTACGATGCCATACTTAATGCGTGCGCACGCATTCAAGGATGCAGAAGCGAAGAATAAAGAAATCGGCGTCGGTACCTTTAACTACCCGATGCTGATGGCGGCCGACATCCTTCTCTACGATGCCGCCATCATCCCTGTCGGCGCCGACCAGAAACAGCACATTGAGATAACGCGCGACACCGCGGAAAAATTCAACCGTACGTTCAAATCTGATATTTTCAAACTCCCCGAGCCATACATCATGCCCGATGTTGCAGTTGTTCCCGGTACAGACGGACGGAAGATGAGTAAGAGCCACGGAAATGTCATCCCGCTCTTCGCATCGCGCGACGAATTTACAAGGGCGGTCATGAGTATCGTTACTGATTCTTCCGGTGACCGCCCTGAAAACGTGTATCGGATACACCGATTTTTCAGAAGCGAAGCGAGCCTGGATGCACCCTACGAAGAACATCGCGGCAACTACAAAGTCTTAAAAGAGATACTCGTCGACGACCTCGATCGCTATTTCGCGCCGATGCGCGTGAAGTATGAGGAACTTAAAAATGATCTCGGGATCATAGACGAGGTTCTCTTGAAAGGCGCGCAGGAAGCTCGCACGATAAGCGAGGCGAAGATGAAGCAGGTGCGCAGGGCTATTGGTGTTGTATAAATATAAATAAGAATATGGAACGAACGACTATGGTGATGCTCAGGAGTCACATTGGTAAAACCGTTTTGATTTCTGGCTCGGTAGATGTGCGCCGCGACCATGGGAAACTTATTTTCCTCGATATCCGAGATCGCTCAGGAAAGGTTCAGGTGGTGTGCTTACCAAATCATGCTGAAGTTTTTACCACAGCCCAGGAGTTGAAACCGGAATGGATCGTATCAATCGAAGGTACAGTGCATGAGCGCCCGGAGAAGATGCACACGACGGACGTGAATGGGAGTCTCGAACTAGAGGCAACAGCTATCATCATCCTCGCGCAGGCGCAAGAATTGCCGTTCGAGAAAGATACCAGGGTTAACCTGGATACATATCTCGACTATCTTCCGCTTACTCTGCGCAGCGAGCGCTCCCGAGCGATATTTAGAGTGCAGGCGGAAATCGCGAATGCTTATCGCGGATTTCTCAACGTCGAAGGCTTCACGGAATTCCAAGCTCCGAAACTTATTGGCGACGACGCTGAAGGCGGGGCAAACGTTTTTTCAGTGCCGTACTTTAACGACAAGGTCGCGCATCTCGGCACGTCGCCGCAATTCTATAAGCAAATCATGGTCGGTGTTTTTGAACGCGTTTATGCCATCGGCAATGTTTATCGCGCGGAGAAACACTCTACGACTCGTCATTTAAACGAATACACTTCGATGGATATAGAGATGGGATTCATCACCGACCACCGCGACCTCATGACGCTCGAAACGCGGCTTATGCACGCAATTATTAAACAATTGCAGGAGAACTGTGAAAAAGAATTCAAGATACTTGATGCTACGCTGCCGATCGCACCCAGAGAATTTCCCACATTAAAGCTTCGCGAGGCTCTCGAACTCGTCTACAAAGAGACTGGGCGTGATAACCGAGGCGAGCCAGATCTTGAGCCTGAAGACGAGCGGTGGCTCTCAGAGTGGGCAGTTCGCGAGAAAGGAAGTGATTTTATATTCATTACACACTATCCGATGTCGAAACGGCCAATGTACACGATGGAAGACTCCGACGACCCTGGTTATACGAAAAGTTTCGATCTTATTTTCCGTGGCGTCGAAATAACTACCGGCGGTCAGCGGCGACACGAGTACGAAAATCTAGTCGATGGCATTAAGATGAAAGGACTTGATCCCGAAAAGTTCTCGTACTATTTGCAAGCATTCAAGTACGGCATGCCCCCGCACGGCGGATGGGGTATGGGTCTTGAGCGCCTCACCCAGAAGATGCTCGGACTCGCGAACGTGAAAGAAGCGACTCTGTTTCCGCGTGACATCAATCGCATCGATCAGCTTCTCTCAATTCATACTGACGATATCGTCGGAGAATAATGGAAACGGCAATCTCAAAGATAGGATTCTCTATCAAGACTGATTCATACGAGGGACCTTTTGAAGTGTTACTCGACCTCATTGAGGCGCGCAAGCTCCTCGTAAATGATCTTGCGCTCGCAAATATCACCGAGGATTTCATAGCACACGTGCGCGCACAAAAGACTTTTCCGGTAGACGAGGCCGCCAGTTTTATACAAATCGCCGCGACGCTTCTCCTTATCAAGTCAAAATCACTCATTCCCGATCTCATTCTTTCTGAAGATGAAAATGTCGATGTAGACGATCTAAAGCGCCGTCTTGCCGCATATGAGAAGGTGCGCGAAGCCTCCCGCGAACTTGCGCGCATTTTTGGTAAGACCGTCATGATGCCGGCGGGGGAACGTGCGCCGGAAATCGTCTTCGCGCCGTCGTCCGATCTCTCTATCGGCGCGCTCGCCGAAGCACTGGCACACGTTCTCGCCGCCCACAAGACTGTCGAGGAGTTGCCTGAGGCACGCGTCAAGCCTCTTGTCACTATAGAAGAAATGATGGACCGGCTGGCGAAACGGGTACAAACTGCGATGACGCTTTCGTTCAAAGATTTTGCTGGTTCGGCGAAGGAAAAGGTAGAAGTCATTGTCTCCTTCCTTGCCCTCCTTGAGTTGGTAAAGCAGGGTGCGGTTGCTGCTGAGCAGCATGACCTTGATATCCGCATCAGCCATACCGGTACCGCCGTCCCGCGATACAGCTAATAACGTTTCCCCCAAAACAACACATTGCCCAAGAGGAGCGGCGCGGCTACAATAGTCGGTAATGCTTACACCGCCCGCCGCCGCCCATGCGCTCCTTTTTGCCTCCGGCGAGCCCCTTGAAAGAAAGCGCGTTGCCCTTCTTCTTGGTATAAAAGAGACCGAGATTGGACTCGTTTTAAAGGCACTTACCGATTCGCTCAAAGGAAGCGGCGTCGCAGTTATAGAGACGGAGACCGATGTGGAGCTGCGCACCGCCTCTGAAGCGGCACTCATCGTAAAAAAATTCCGTGAGAACGAGCTTGCGCGCGATCTCGGAAAAGCGAGTCTGGAGACGCTTGCCGTCATCGCGTACCAGGCGGGCGCGACACGCGGAGAAATTGATTGGGTGCGCGGCGTAAATTCCTCTGCATCAGTACGCACGCTTCTCATGCGGGGACTCATTGAGGGCAGGGAAGACGAACACGATAGACGTCGCATTCGCTACTACTTGACGACTGAAGCGCTCGCGCATCTCGGTATCAAGAGCGCGGCAGACCTTCCGCGCGCGGGAGAACTTAGTGCCGCCGCAGCTGCAATTAAAAGGGAGGAGACCATTCAGGCAACCGAATGAACGTATGGATTCTTCTGATTTACAAAAACTCGCCCAGCGCACCCGTTCCATGCGCGAAATTGGTATTGCACTCGTCCTTGCGTCTGGCGTTCTCGCACTCTTCCTTTTTATACCGCTTGCGCCGCGGAAGACAGCACCATCGCCGATCACTGTTGCGGCCGCGATCGTGCCAGACGCATTCGCACATATTCCGCTCCAGGCAAAGGCGGCCATCGTCTATGATCTCGCGACAAAGCATGTCCTGTATGCAAAAAATATCGATGCGCAGCTTCCGCTTGCTTCGCTTACGAAACTCCTCACGGTATATACGGCACTCTCAGTACTCTCGCCAAACACGCCAATTACCATTCCAGCCGATGTAACCACACTCGACGCGCCGCACGCGTTTAGCGCCGGACAGATCTTCACACTTTCCGATCTTGCACGTCTCACACTTACCGCTTCGCTCAACGATGGCGCCGCAGCAATTGCCGAAGCGATTGCTGCACATGAAAACCGCCCTCAAGCGGAACTGCTTGCAAGCGCCGCGGCGGCGCTCGGTCTCGCACAGACCTATGCTATCAACGGCAATGGTCTTGATGTGAGCACGACCATTTCGGGTGGCTACGGTTCCGCATATGACCTTGCCATTCTCGCCGGGGCGCTCGTCGATCTGGCGCCGACCATAACCGAAGCGACGACCCACAGTACCGCGTACGCCGTTTCAGCGGGTGGTACGGCATTTACGGTAAAAAATACTGATCCGGTGGTCAATACGATACCAAACATCCTGCTTTCGAAGACCGGTTATACCGATCTTGCGGGCGGAAATCTTGCACTTGTTTTTGACGTGGGCATGGGACATCCGATCGCCATTGTCGTACTCGGTTCATCCCAAAAGGCTCGCTTCACCGATGGGGCGGCGCTTGTTGCCGCAACGCTGGCTCATTTTGCGGGAGTTGCCTCGCTATGATAAGTACCGCAACGCGCGTTCTCATCCCTTCGGCGACTTCTTTTGCTCTTGGCATCGTGTTCGCCCCACTTCTCGCGAGTATATTATATCGTAGGAAGGCATGGAAAAAAGTCGCGGGGAAAGGCGCCGGCATCGGCGGCGGCGGCACGCCCATCTTCGATCAGCTTCACAAAGAACGGGAGGTTTCAACGCCGCGGATGGGAGGCATTCTTATCTGGGCGTCTGTACTCGCGACTGCGTTTCTTTTTTGGTTTTGCGCACATTCTCTCGGATCGTTTTGGGTGTCGCTGAACTTTGTAAATCGCCGCGAAACATGGTTGCCGCTCTTCGCGCTCGCAGCAGGAGCTTTTGCCGGTCTTATCGACGACACTCTCGAGATTAGCTCGGGGAAGGGCGGTCTTTCGCTCACTCGAAGGCTTATCATCGTTTGTGTTATCGGACTTGTTGCCGGCTGGTGGTTCTATGCGAAGCTTGGTGTTGCCTCCATCGATATTCCTTTTGCTGCACCGTTTATGATCGGTTGGCTGCTTATTCCGTTCTTCGCGCTCGTCACGCTTGCAATCTATGCGGGTGGGACCATTGACGGGCTTGACGGTCTCGCAGGCGGCGTGTTTGCAATCATATTTATGGTCTATGCGGGCATTGCCTTCGGCGAGGGCCAGGCATCACTCGCCGCGTTTTCCGCTGCAGTTGCCGGTGCAACGCTCGCGTTTCTTTGGTTCAATATCCCACCGGCGCGATTCTACATGTCGGAGACTGGCAGTATGGCGCTGACACTCGCGCTCGCGATGACTGCTTTTTCCGCCGACTCCCTCGCTGGTGGAATCGGCGTATTCGTCCTCCCGCTCGTTGCGCTTCCGCTTACAGCGACCGTTGTGACAACGCTTGTCCAAGTGTTTTGGAAAAAAGTCTTTCATAAGAAATTGTTTCGCGTCGCGCCAATTCATCACCATTTCGAGGCAATCGGCTGGCCCGCAGCAAAGGTTACAATGCGGTACTGGGTCATCACCATTATTGCGGGAGTTTTGGGCCTCGCTCTTGCCCTTCTCGCGCGCGTTCCATGAAGTTCTTCTCCGGTGACCGCATATTCTTCATGCTCGTACTGGCCATTGCGCTTGCCGGCCTCGCCATTTTTTCATCAGCGGCTCTCGGTCTCCTCGCGCGCGAGAACAGCTCGGTTTCGCGCGACATTCTTCTTCAAGCCGGTCTCGGTCTCGGTCTCGGCTTCTTTGCCTTTCTTCTCGCGCGAGCAGTCTCGCTTTCGTGGATGAAACGCGCGGCGCCCTATCTATACATCCTGACCCTTCTCTTCACCGCGCTCGTTTTTGTTCCCCATATCGGATTTCATTCCGGCGGCGCAACGCGCTGGATCAATCTTGGCTTTACGACAGTGCAACCCGCGGAATTTTTGAAGATCGGCTTTGTCCTGGTGCTCGCCTGGTGGCTCGCACCACGCGCACGGCAGCTCGCAAATCCTAAAAAAGGTTTAATTCCATTTATAGTAATTCTCATCGTACCGACCGCACTTCTGCTTGCGCAACCAAACACCTCAACGACAATCCTCCTCCTCACCACCGGGGCGGTGATGTACTTTGTTGCGGGTGCGCCATGGCGCGATTTTGGCATCCTCGCTGTCGGTATTATTTTTGCTCTCGGCATCGTCATTCTCACGCGGCCGTACGTGCTCGAGCGTATTAAGACCTTCATACATCCTTCGGCAAACTCTTTGAGCAGCGGATATCAGATTCAGCAATCGTTGATTGCCGTCGGTTCCGGTGGCCTTCTCGGAAAGGGGTTCGGTCAGAGTGTTGAAAAATTTAATTACTTGCCGGAACCCGATGGCGATTCAGTTTTCGCTGTCTTCGCCGAAGAAACCGGCTTTGTGGGTTCGATAATTCTGCTTGCACTTTTTGTCGCACTTGCAGCGCGTGGCATCGTGATAGCGGGGAATTCGCGTGATCTTTTTGGCGGCCTCATCGCCCTCGGCTTTTCCTTCATCATCGTTCTGCAGGCATTCATCAATATCGGCGCAATGCTCGGCGTTATTCCACTCACCGGATTGCCATTACCGTTTATCTCTCACGGAGGAACCGCGCTCATGGCAGCTCTCCTCATGTGCGGATTTATTCTCAATGTCGCCGCCCACCGCACGGCGTAGCGGCGACGCGGTATACTTGACGATATGACTATCGCGTTTACTGGGGGAGGGAGTGGGGGGCATTTTTATCCGATCATCGCCATTGCCGAGGCAATGAATGACTTTGTCCGCGAAAAGCGCCTTCTCGCGCCCAAGCTTTACTACCTCGCGCCGACCCCGTTTGACCAGAATGCACTTTTCGAGAACGGTATTGTTTTTATTCCCATTCCGGCGGGGAAGATGCGCCGCTACGCCTCGTCGCGCAATGTCACCGATTTCTTCATTACATTCGCTGGAATACTCAAGGCACTCACCACGCTTTATCGTCTCTATCCTGATGTCGTAATGAGTAAGGGCGGGTACGGAAGCGTGCCGACGGTACTTGCCGCACGATTGCTCCGCATCCCGGTTATTATTCATGAATCGGACGCAAAACCCGGCCGCGCAAATCTGCTCGCCGCTTCGTGGGCAAAGAAAATTGCGATTTCTTTCGAAAGTGCCGCGGCATATTTTCCGAAAAAAGTTCAGAACAAAATTGCCCGCACCGGTATTCCGATCCGCAAGGAGCTTACCCGTGTCGAGACCGAAGGCGCACAACAATATCTCGGGCTTGAAAAAGAAGTTCCGACTGTTCTTATTATTGGCGGTTCGCAGGGCGCGGCGAAGCTGAATGAGACAATACTTACATCCTTGCCAGACCTCGTTGCCCTTGCAAATATCATCCATCAAACCGGACGGGCACACTTCAAAGAAGTCGAATCGATTGCGCAGGTTGTACTTACAAAAAATCCGTATGCGTCGCGCTATCACCCCGTCGACTATCTTTCCGTCATATCGTTGCAGCGGGCGGCTGGCGTCGCGGATCTCGTTGTCTCGCGTGCAGGTGCGAACTCCATTGCCGAGATCGGTCTCTGGAAGAAACCAGCTATCATAATACCGATACCCGAATCCGTAAGTCATGACCAGCGTACCAATGCGTACGCGTATGCCAAGACGGGAGCCGCAATCGTTATCGAGGAAGAAAACCTCACATCGCATCTCCTGACCTCTGAAATAAATCGTCTTATCAAAGATCCCGCGCTTGGAAAACGCATGGGAGCAGCAACCGAAGGCTTCACTGACCCGGATGCTGCGCGCATCATTGCCAGTGAGATACTCGCCATTGCCCTTTCCCACGAGTCATGACCTCCGTCGTTACACGCTTTGCTCCTTCACCGACCGGATATCTCCACGCCGGTAATTATCGCACTGCGGTGTTTGCCTATCTCTTCGCGAAGCACAACGGCGGCATATTTGTCGTCCGCATCGAGGATACCGACGCCGCGCGCTCCAGACCGGAATACGAGGAGAATATTCGCGATGCGCTCGCGTGGCTCCGCCTTCCCGCCGATGAAACCTATCGGCAGAGCGAGCACCGTGTACGTCACCGCGAATTACTCGAAAAACTCGTTACTGACGGTGCCGCCTACGTCTCGAAAGAAAAACCACAAGCACCGGGCGACCGTGAGGAAGTCATTCGTTTTAAGAACCCAGGCGGGGCTGTTTCTTTCACGGACGTCATTCGTGGCGAAATAACGACCGATGTAAGCGAGCTCGGTGATTTCATTATCGCGCGCTCCTTCGACGAACCTGTTTTTCACTTTGCAGTCGTCGTCGACGATGCGGATGAACAGGTCACCCATGTCATTCGCGGCGGAGACCACATTTCAAACACGGCGCGCCAGATGCTTATCCAGCGCGCGCTCGGTTTGCCCCTACCGTTCTATGCGCACTTACCACTCATTTTCGATAATAAGCATAAAAAACTCTCAAAACGCAGCGGCGCGAAAGCACTAACCGACTACCGCGATCAAGGCTTTCTTCCTGAAGCATTCCTCAACTATCTTGCCTTTCTCGGCTGGAATCCGGGCGACGATCGCGAGTATCTCTCGCGCGACGAACTTGTCGAGGTTTTCGATCTCTCGCGCGTGCAAAAAGGAAGCGCCGTTTTCGATGAAGTCAAACTCCTTTCGGTGAATCAGCACTGGATGCGCACGCTTTCTGACGATGATTTCATCACTCGTGGGAATTTCATCGCAGTCGATGGGGAAAAACTCTATAAAGCCGTACCACTTTTGAAAGAGCGCGCCCACACGCTTGCTGAGGCCAATGAGATGCTCTCCGGCGAGCTTTCCTACCTCTTTTCTGTGCCGGAATTGAACCGCGTGAGGCTTGCTGCCAAGGAACTTCCGATACGCTCGGGGATGACCAAACCAGCCCTGGAGAGCCTTATACAGGCCATAAAGGCCCTTCCGGAAGGCGTTTCTGCCGAAACGGTGAAAGAGGCGCTTATGCCGCTCGCCGACGCTGAGGAGGCGAAAGGGAAGGGGGGCCGTGGTGCTGTTCTTTGGCCCCTGCGGTACGCCCTTTCTGGTCAAGAACGCTCACCCGATCCTTTTACGCTAATTTCCATCCTCGGTTCTATGGAATCCGTTTCGCGCATACAGAAAGCCATTGCTATACTCGAAGGATGACGCGCACTGGATTTTCGATCTTCTTCTTCGTCCTTTGCACTGGAATTGTCCTTGGAACGCCAAACCTTGTACGCGCCGGTACAGCATCTGATATTCAATCACAGATAAATGCGAACAACAGTCAGATTACATCGCTCGAGGCCGA
>Ga0307372_10013433_pt1 | contig 10587 bp, 14 predicted proteins | sample OX1MG_FD_202533 | JGI IMG/M metagenome (GOLD analysis project Ga0307372, IMG submission 202533) | Soil microbial communities from Risofladan, Vaasa, Finland - OX-1 | ecosystem: Environmental > Terrestrial > Soil > Coastal area > Acid sulfate soil | place: Finland: Risofladan, Vaasa | collected... | reverse complement strand
GGGTTGTCGGCTGCGAATACGAAACGACATCCAACGACACGGCCTGATCGAGGGCGGTTGTTCCCTAATTGTTCCCTAAGGAACGCTGACTTACGTGTCCCCATACCGCCGGCGCCGCGTCGGGCCATCTTGCCCCTCGTCTATTTCCAGGTCGGGAAGTCTGGCGAAGCGAATTAGTGGTGGAGCCGTTCTGCGCACCGAGTTCAGCTCGTACGAGCATCCCCGATAGTTACAGAGCGTCGACCGCGTCTTGCTGAACCGGCAATGCCTGCTGCTGAACCCATACGAATCCCTCGTCTCGATCGATTCGCGCTATGTCGATCTCGCGTTTTCGGAATAGCGCACTTCAACTACTCGATCTATGGGGTCGCCAGTGCCGCTGTATTGGGGCTGGTATTCGCAGCGATCTATCCCTTCGGCAAGCGCAGCCTCGCACCTGTGATCGCTGGCCACGCCGTTATCGACTTGATCATCGAACCGGCGCTGATCCTCTGCGTACTTTCCGGCTTCCCGATACCACATTAGATCTGCGATCACAGCAACTCTAAGACGGGTAGGATTTCGCGCGCTCCGCATAAAACAGGAATGGAGCCCCCGGGCGGACTCGAACCGCCGGCCTTCTCCTTACCAAGGAAGTGCTGAATTACCATTTCACAATCGGTGCTCCACTGAGATCGAATGCAGAAGACATTCACCACAGGAGGAAAGCGTGATGGCGCACCACAACGAATCGGGAGAGCTGGTCGTGAAACCGATAGGTCAGATTGGGAAGAGGCTCATCGTTACCGATCAGGGTGTAATCGTGAAGCATTTTGGAGGAGGGACGACTGAAATTCTCTTTGCTGCGATCACATCTATACGTCAGGGATTCCGAATGCCAGGGCTCGGACATCATCATGGTAGCCGCACTTTTGCCATCACTCCACATGGGGGAAAGGAGATTGAGGTGGGGCGGTTCTTTAATGACGACCTCGATAGGGTGATGGTTGCTATCGAAGTCGGGCGATCTCGCGAAGACGCTAAGTGAGAACTCTGTTGGACGGTCGGTCCTCGGAGGGGGGGTGCTGCACATTTCGTGGTTGATGGCCCCGCTGTAGCTCCAGCACTATCGAGTACCCACCGCGTGGGATCGGGCGAAGGTGTCTGGGGCCATTCAGGGCCAGCAGTTGAGGCTGATATCAAAGGATTGACGGCGGCTAGCGCGAGCGACCCGGTGCCCCGCAGGTAGGCTGCGCCTGCAAGCGCAACTTGACGATTGTTCTCGGCTCGGACAAAACGGACAGGTCGGCGGCGCCCCGCTAGCCAACCTCCAAGAGCTCCGCAAGGACGACGTTCACGTACATCGCAAGGCGTCTCATTTCGTCCTTGGTTCCTGCCGTATGGGTAGAAACAGAACCTCGCTCGTACGTTGAGCGAACGAACGATGCCGAGAGTTCGTCGACCACCGACACGGCGTCCCCTGGGGCGCTCTTGAGGCTCCCCCGCAGCCCGCGCGAGTCGAACACAAACATTGCCTTCTGCCGCATCGTCGGCCCGGTTCGGTCCTTCTCTAGTTTGAATCCAGTCTGTGCCAACACCTTGTCGTCTGGAGCCAAGTGATCCAGAACCTCCCGGACGACCTCACGCAACTCAACCGCTGTCCCTCGATACGACTGCCGTTGACTTTCGCTGAGGTCAACGAGGGCTTGGGCATAAGATGAAGCTGCGGTCGGAAGCATTCGTTCCAGTGTTGCAATGACCCTCTGGTCGAGCGAACTCGTGGCCTGTTGCTGCGATCGAGGTGAGCGCCCAAGCTGGCCTATGCGCAACTCTCGCTCAAGTCCGAGTTGGTTTCGCAACCGCCCGACCCGTCGCATGAGGGCGACATAAGCGCGCCGAGGCGCGCGTGTGTTCGACAGTCGTAGCAACTCTTGGACGGATTCGTCTAGCGGACGAAGTCTGTCCTCACTCGAGAACAGATCGACTAGCTCGGGTCTAGCCTCACGAAAGTAGAGCTGTACCAATTGCTGAGCCAATCCGCGTAGCTGGCCGGTGTTAACAAGGATCGCAGTCGACCGAGAGAGCCCTACGCGTAACTGCTCCCAAAGTGTCCAGAATCGATCCCATGCCTCGCCGACACCCTCGACCGCCGCAGCTGTCAACGCTGCGGCTTCGCTTTCCCCTTCGACCGGGATGAGCCACGACTCTTGCTGCCCCGCCTTGCGACCTGAGGCTTGGTCACCCCAGTCGCAACCCGTCGTCGGCTCCCGTGTCCAACCGCATTATCGCCGCGCTGTCGCGGAAGGCCGTGAGCGACCAGGTTGTGACCGACCGGATTCAGCCTGTACATGCCCCGCCCAGCTGAGTCGAAGTAGCCAGCGTTCTTGGCTTGCACAAGCGTCATATCGGGCGCGGCTGGAAGGGGGAATCCCGCCTGCTTGAAGTACTTCGTGATGTCTCCTTTCGTCACTGTCTCCGACCGCTCATCTGACCGCGCCAGCTCAGCAAGGTAGTAACCGACCAACGTTGCCATCTCAATGCCAGTTGACGGTTGCTTCTGTTCTTTGAGCGTTCTGATATCTGTAGGAGAGGTCTTCCGATCCCGCGCCTTGACTTCGCCGATGCCACTCTCGCCAGCTGTGCGGGTTTCTCCTGCCGTTATTCCAAAAGTCTCTTGTGCGTAGATGATGATGCGAGTCCGCGAGCCAGGACTAACCGACTCCAGCGCGGACAGGACGGCCTTGAGTGCATGCAACTCGGACTCAATGTTGCTGCTCGCGTCTGCGGTCAAGGCCCCAACTCATTAGTAGGTTGGCGATGCAAGGTGGCTCGATTCTAGCGGTCTCTTATGGTGTCAAACCATCAGGTGGGCCGTTCTCCGAGCGAGGTTCAAACCCCAGGAGGCGAGCTAGCGCCTCTCAACGTTGGAATATCGGACGTACATCAGACTAAAGCCGAACAGGGCAAAACCTACGTCGTTTGCGGATTGGTGTAGCCAGTGCCCAAACGCACACCGCGTATCTGCTTCCTCATTCAAAGTCAGATGTAGGCTGCGCTGCGTGAGCGATCGTCCTGCAGTCCGCACTCGCGCCCTCCTCGTGGCAGACCCCGACGCCGATCCTGCCCTGGTGCGCTCCGCCCGGGCGATCCTGGCTTGGGGTCAAGTCGCTGTCAGCCAACAATCCTCAACCGGCGACTCCCAGGAACACAAACAGTCAGTGTTGAAAGCCTTGATCGAAGATCCTGAGATCGACCTAGTGATTGTCCTTCGCTCCGAACCTCAACCCAGCCGGGAGGTACAGCAGGCCGCGATGCTGTGCGGAGAAATCGGTAAACCTGTCCACGCCCTAGTCGCGCGCGGCATTACCCCCGCGGTCGACGTTGGCGAGGTCCACATGATCGCCCTCGACATTCGATGGGAAACCGAGCACGACCTCCACAATTGGGCCGGCAGCCTAAACCAGCGCTTCGGCAACGCCGATTGAGCGCCCCGAAACGTTAGTTCCGCACGACGAGGCTCGCTGAGGTTGCAACCCCCGGCCCCCCCCGCCGCGTAGCCACCCAGCAGATCGATCGACCAATGGCCCTAATTGAATTCAAAGAGAGACGGAGCCCACGGGCGGACTCGAACCGCCGGCCTTCTCCTTACCAAGGAAGTGCTGAAGCACCATTTCCCAATTGGTGCTCTGCTGTGATCGAATGCAGAGGCTATCGCCATTATTCGCTGCCTAGCAGCGCTTCCTATTTTTAGCCATGAATGAACGCCAAAAGAGTTGCGGTGCCCACCGGAAAAGCGACCGCGGCTTAGGGGCCAACAGAAGTGCACGTCCAGGTGCCGCTCACGGACTGATACAGCTGCTGGGTGGTGGTACCGACGCGATCGATCGTGCCCTGAACGCTCCCACGGAACGGACCGGGATAGTGATCAGCGGTCACGGTCAGCCGGACGGTGCCCGCATAAAGTCTCTGGGTTGGCCCGTACAGCCAGGCTATCGCTGTGTAGGTTCCCGGTCCGCTGTACTGCCTCAAGTTTGGATCCGAGCGGATATCTAACGAGTACAACACCCCATCTACCTGAAAGTAAGTTCCGAAGATAAAAAATCCGGAACCGGAAACGCCAACTATGCCGCATTGGTTCGGGCCGCTGGTGAAGGTTCCGGTCAGGAATCCATCCAGAGTGAGCGATTCAGGCGCCATCCGGAGGTCGGTTGGCTTGAATCCAAGGCCCGCTCCAATACCACAAGTAGCTGCCTTCAGACACCGGGGCTTGGCGTTCGGATCGGGCGGATCAACATTGATATTGATCGTCCGCGCCCCACCACCGCCAGCGAATTTCAGCTGATACGTGCCCCCGGCTGCGGGACGGAGCCACTAGTCGTTAACACGTGTGATCTTGTCGTTGGTCGTATTCAACTGCTGCTTTGGTACGGTCACCGCCGCGCTGGTAACGATCTGGTTGACAGGCGTGCCGGACGAATCGAGAAGAACCACGGTCGTCGAGACGACGTCCGTGACCAAGGCCCCGTTTATCACGGTCTGAACGTGAATGACGCTCGGAGTGACTTCGGCCGCCTCCGTCGTCACCTTCCACGAGCCGAGGTCGAACTGACTCGGTACCGCCCCGATCGTGACCGACGGCTGCACCTTCAGCGCCAACGAGAAGACCCATTCGCCGGGCGCGGGCTGTGAGCCGTCTGCGGGCCCGTAGGGCGAAAAGCCGGGGACCGTGACGGTGAGATTGGCGATGCCGTCCGCGCCGAGCCGAGGTCCGGCGTCAAGAGAGAAGAAATATTCGTCGGGGAGGCCGCCTCCGGTTGACGAAGATGCATTGATCGAGCCCTGGCCGTCGCTGATTGAAATTGTCGGAGGGATCGTGAAACAACGGGCATACTGGCGTGGATATTGGCATGGCTGTTGGCCAGGATTGGTCGAAAACAGCAACACGGTGCGGGCAGGGTCGGCGTAAGCGCCGATAAAGGTGAGCTTGTGGTCCCCGTTCGTCGCGTTCAGCTGACAGGGTGTGACCAGCGCGCTGGCGCTGCTCAGCCCCGCAGCATCAAAGTCTCCTGGGGGAATGAGTGCGAATATGCCGCCGACCTCTGGGGAAGGGAGAGGCAGCGGGCAACCGGAGGCGGACGGAAAAGGTTGGCCGGCACTCGAAGGTGAACATCCACCCACAAGCAAGGCGGCGACCGTGCCCGCGATCGCCAGGCCGGTTCTCCGGCGATTCCATGACGAATATAGACCACTACCAACCGCCCAAACTTCAAACGCCCGGCACCTTCCAAAAGTTTCGAAATGAATACGAAATTGAGCCTCAGAAGGGTCATGGAGCCCACGCCCGGATTCGAACCGGGGACCTTTTCCTTACCAAGGAAGTGCTGGAGGATGATTTCCCAGTCGAGGCTACGCTGAGATCGAATGCAGAGGCTATCGCCAATAATCGCTGCCTAGCAGCGCTTCCTTGGAAATGCCCTTTCTTGCTTCGGTAAATCCGGTCGACGCACAATACGGCTTTGCTCGCTTGAGTGTGCGCTGGCCCGTTGCCACCTGTCGGTGATCACACCACCCGGTTCGCATCGACAGGCTCTTGACGATACCAGTCCCTCTCTCGGGTCAGCCGAACCGTTTTTGTCGGGAAGCGTCCAACGATCTAGGTATCCTCAGAGGCCCAAATGTTCCTTGCGACCCATCTGCTCAGGAAGTCGGAGCGCGCTGCGACCTTCGCTGAGTGCCCGTGTGGCGAGAACGCCAGGCTCAACTGGAATATCGCGCTAAACCTTGTGCGCAACGACTTTTTGGAAGCCTTCGACCTGTTTTTCAAATCGGTCTATCTTCACGAAGCGCTGTGCGCCCTTACCGATGGCGCCTTGCTCTTTAATCGCGCTGTTGCCAACGTTCGGGAGTCCAAGGCTGCATCGCTCTATTGCGCCCGCCGGCAGCCTCTGGGCTGGCTTGAGGTTCCGACGCCGGCGTTGGGCTCCGAGGAGGATCGGCGGCTTCGCCACGCGTTGGAGGAGATGCCCCTGCATGCGGCCGCGGCAGACCTCAACGACGGACTTAACCAAGTAGCCAACAGCGTCGTTCGTCTGGCCTGGGAGATCAACCTCCCGGCCGCGGAGCTGAAGCAGTTTCATATTGATGGCTCACCAACCAGCAGATGGATCTCCTGGGGTCATCTGGCCCGAGCCGTGCGCGCCGCAAATTCGGACACCACCGTGCTGCCGCACTTCGAGCTTGCGCAGGCTTTGTTGAAGTGCGTGGACGACCCATCCTTTGAGTTCGAATACCGCCACAGTCGCACCCACGGTGCCTTCCCAGCCACGCACGAGCAGTCGTACATGGATCGCGAGGTGCCAAAGTCACAGGTCTTGCGCATCCCACGGACTGAGACAACCGCGGTTCTTCTCGATCTACAACCGACGCGGACAAGACTGGCCGAGACGACCCGGCTATGCACAGAACTGCTATCGACCGTCCTCCACTTCCTTCCGGGATTCGGCGAGGAGTTCGGCCTGCCAATCAAAATCGAAGGCCACGAGGTAGCGCTCACACTGCAAGCCAAACCCAGTCGCATAGCGTTACCGAGCCAGGTGGTTTTCGGCGCAGATGGCCGAGTCCTCCAAGCAAAGGTTCGTGGGACTCTGGAGAGCTCGGTGCTGCCCCTCGAGAGTCGCAGCCCCACACGTTTCCTGGCACAGAGAACTTGATACGGTCGGGGGCACCACGGGGTGCCTGCATAGCAAGCAGCCAGCGCTCCGGTGGGCTTTCTCTCGTTGATTAGCCGCCATCGCTCCTCAAAGGAGCCAATTCAATCGCCTGCGGAGCCCGAACCCAGCGCTGGCGGCTACAGGATTCTTGAACCAGCGATCGACGGCCCGCTGGAAAGCATCTTTGCCGATCAACTCAACAATGAGGAGTTCGTGGAGCATAAAGGTCCAACTTGTAAACGACTTCAAATCTCGATGCAGTGCCGCTGCGTCACTTGCGTCCTCAGGACCCTCGAAGAAGACTGCGGGGTCTTCGTAGTGTGAACGGGTCCGCAAGCGGTAGAGATAGTCCAGGACACTCGTAGGCCTCAGGCTTTCATCGAGGTGAAGGTGGTCTTCAGTTGTTAGCCTTGGCCTCTTAGCGGCTCGTTCTTTGAGAATCCGCCGACCGGCCGCACTCCGGGCAGCCTGGGCTGCCAGAAAGTCCTTGCGCTTCGCGGCCATTAGTTCTGCGCGGCGGCGCTTCGCCCGCTCATCCAGCATCGGCTTTCGGGTCGAACGCAGAAGAAGGCCTGTCAACGACCAGCAGGTTTCTCCATCGATGCCAGTCCATGGGTGAACCTTGGCGATGTCTATCTGAGACGGCACATTTAGGACGCCCGACGAGTCGACTGCAAGGCTCCAGGGCGGAAACATGCGGTAGCTCTCCACCCATAACTGAACAAAGAGGCTCTGGGTCTTGGGATGGGAGTCCGGGCGAGGATTTCCCTTGGCCATCGCCAATGCCTGGGTGGCATATGCGCACGCGTAATACGTTTGGACAACGCCCCACTGATTCGCAAGAGCCATGCTTTCCTGCTCTTCATCGGACGCCATCTGGCCAGACGACCAGAGCATGAACTCCGTGCCCCACGCGCTCATCAGGACGCGGCACAGAGCCGCCTCGTCCACCTCCCGCCTTTGGAGGCCGAGCTTGGGCTGAGCCAAGCGGAAAGCCGACACCAAGCCGGCCGAAACCTTGTCTGGAGCGATAAACAAGAAGCGGCCACCGTAGTGCTGGCGGATGGTCGAGGTCAGGGCGGACAGGTACTGTCTATGGGTTCGGAAGCTCCCTTTGTTTGTCGAGCTTTCGTCGGCCTCCGCGCCCTCGGGCGCGACAGCCAGGTCACTCTCGGGCGAGGCCGAGGGGATGGGACTGTGGTCCAGGTCCACGATGCAATAGAGACCCTCTCAGGGGGCCATGACTGTGGCAGCGGCGTATCTCAGAGACTCGGCTGCCTGCTTCATGTGCGATCGGGCCTGGTCCCAGCTGGCTGCGTTTGCGGCCAGGTCCATTGCGTGCGCTGCTCGCTGTAGGTGAGCACCTGTGTTCAGCCGCCGCGTCTGTTCCTGCTGTTTGTCCATTCTGATCACCTCCTCGAGCACAGCATGACGCCGAATCCCACCCAGAGCCGCGACCTCTCATGTCGCAACCTGGTGTTGCCTATCGCTGACCGGCCTGGTTCGGAAGGCCATGGAATAAACGTCTGGGGGTCTTCGCCGCGGCCTCACTCATCCCCCAACCACGTCGGTCACTCCGCGGCTGGCTGCTTGGCGGATCTCCACAAGCGCCATCGTCGATTGCCCACCTGCAAGGGCCAGCTTCTGGCCCCCGTAGTGACCGACCTCGGCATTAGCGTTGACGTACCGATCGGGCCGGCACGATACTCGCTCATATGGTCGAAGCCAGTTCTGATCAGGTTCCGCGGGTGGATCTTCCGAGCGGTCCGGTAACCCTGGAATCGCTCGACAACCTATCCGCCCAACTGAACGAGCTGGAAGCGGAAGCGAAGCAGATGCTCCAGGCATCAGAGGCGCCGATCGCCAACGCCACGCTGAAGGTGGAACAGGCCGGCGAGTTGCTGGTGGCCCACAAAGCCGAATGGGACATTAGCGCGGTTACCAATCAGGTCACTGCGGCGACACAACTGCTGGCCGACGTCTCCCTACTCAACCAGCAGATCCAGGAACTCAGCAGCCGGCCCCATCCCGGTCTGGGTGGTTTCCTCCACTCGCTAACCGGCGGACACCATGAGCACGAGCTCGAGGCTCAGCGGTCCAAGGTAGTCGACCAGCTCCACGCGGTGCTGGCCACATTCGTGGAGCAGGCGCCGGCGAAAACGATCCCAGAAGCAGATGCCTTGCGGGCAGATGCCCAGCTACAGCTTGCCCATGCGCAGTCGCTAATCGATGAGCAGCACGCCAAGATCGAATTGGGCAAATCCCTTGCCGATGAGATCCAGCGACGACAGGCCGCGATGAAGGCAATGGGATTCGACTCCCTCTATACCGCCGCCTGGCTGCAGACGCATGGCCCAGCGCCGGTCGATAGCCCACTCTCGCTCAAGCCAAAAGAGCATGCGTATGTCTCGGTGCCAGCAGTTCTCGCCAGACTCACGACACGAACCCGCTACGCAGGCGGTAGCCAGGGGTTCAGCTTTCCTATTGGGCATACGGGCATCCGCTACCGAGTTGGATCCTTCAGCGGTCACCCGGTTCAGAGCAGTTCCATCACCGACGTCGATCAGGGCACTCTCGTGCTGACCAACATGCGAATTGCGTTCATTGGAAAACTCAAATCGGTCGTTACTCAGCTGCCGAAGCTTGTGCATGTCGAGTTGTACAACGACGCCCTTTCAGTCTTCCAAGAGGGCCGGGAGAATCCGAACTTCTACAAGATCAACGCTCCGCAGTACTTCCTGCTCTACGTGAACTGGATCCTCGACCACAACGATTGAAGCCGCCGGTTGGTTCGGGCCCAGCCTCGTGGCTAGGCGCTAACCGGCCCGCCAAGTCTCCATCGCCGCTGGGGGTTATCCTGCCCTCTTCTGTGGCTCAGAGAGGAGAAGGTCGGCGCCAGGCATTGGCGCGATCTTCAACATCGCGACCACGATGCGACGGAGGGTTGCCTCTCTCCACGGATTGCGAACTGGTGCCTCACGGTCCCGAACCGTGTCGGCGCCGTGTCCTCGAGGTTCCTGGCGGCTCCTATTGGGGCCGCCTGAACTCAAATGGCGTGGGCTTCGTGTCCTTCTGTGACCTCCCGGAACCGTCCGTTTCCGGGAATGCGTGATCCAGCTGTGATCCAGCGCGGGCCTTCTATGTCGTACGCAATCGGGCTAAATCCCCCGACAAAGCATTGAGGAGCGAGCTCCGGACGACGTTTCACTCTTGAGGTGGCAGCCGGATCCCGCGAACGGTGACGATTATGGAGATGACGCCCCGCCGATGGCACGCGAATCGTTTTGGGTCAGCCAACGGACTTGCTGTACAACAAGAGCGCGTGCGTTCCACCGAGCTTCAGAGGCGTTAGTGCGATGGGTGAACAGCGTCCGTTCGCAAGTCAGGTAGGCCAAGCCGGTTTGTTGGAGTTCCGTAGCCAGAGACTCTCCAGCAAGATCCTCCATCCTGCCTGGGATTTCGAGGTGGTCGAGGCACCGGTCGAGGTCCGATGGGATCCCCTGACGGGGTATGCCGCCCGGCTGGTAACGAGCAGCTCCGCCCTCCTCGCACCACCTGCCTTCGACCTTGAGGCGTTCGCTAGGGAGACTCAAACCAACTGTCCTTTCTGTAGCGAGCAGATCGGGGGGGCGACCCCAAAGCTGCCAGCCAACATCTCCGCCGAGGGCCGAATCAAACGGGGGCGGGCGTTGCTCTTTCCAAATCTGCTGACCTACACGCAGTACAGCGCCGTGGCCGTTTACTCACCCGATCTGCACTACCTACCTCTGCATGCCATGACGCCTCGGTTGGTCGCCGACAACCTGGCCGCCCACGTGGAATACATAAAGGCGGTAATGAAAGCCGATGACAACGCCCCGTGGGCCTCTATCAATGCCAACCACATGCTGCCGTCGGG
>Ga0307372_10013432_pt1 | contig 10587 bp, 9 predicted proteins | sample OX1MG_FD_202533 | JGI IMG/M metagenome (GOLD analysis project Ga0307372, IMG submission 202533) | Soil microbial communities from Risofladan, Vaasa, Finland - OX-1 | ecosystem: Environmental > Terrestrial > Soil > Coastal area > Acid sulfate soil | place: Finland: Risofladan, Vaasa | collected... | reverse complement strand
CGATGCCTCGCATCCTTGGATACATCTTGCCCTTCGACTTCATCAAGTGATATTTGGCACCAGCACGCAAGAATGGCTTGTCCACTCTCCCGCCTCCACTAACTATTCCTATCGAAGCTCTGCATCGGGGAGAAAGGAAAGTGGTTCTGCCGGACGGAAGTCGAATTGTTGAACGCTGAGCAGTATTTGCAAACAAAAGGGCTGATTCACCAGCTTGCCTCACCAATCTCCCACCGTCGCCCAAATATCTCTCTATGTTGCAAATTGTCGTTCCCTCGGGGATGGCGGCAAGCGGCAAAACATTTCCTGAAGCGACTGTCGCCTGAGCACCTATCTGAATCTGAGTTCCAACTATCATTCCTGATACCGCAGGAATGTAGAATCTCCTTCCGGAGAAATCAAGCTGCGCTAGTGGATAGGCTCTCCCTCTTTCATGGACGATGTCGACTATTTTTGCCTCAGCAGTCTGTCCGTCTGGAACAAAAGGATAACGAACCTTTGCAAATTTGCCGACAATCGGTGCTCTATACTGTAAACCGCCCTTTCCGCGATGGCGCTGAAGAATTCTCTTACCCAATTTCGCCTACACTAGACCTAGTTTTGATGCAAGATCGGTTGCGGGGCTCTCAGGAGCAAATCGAACGAATGCCTTTTTTCCAGTAATCGTAATTGCCGTATTGACAGAAACAACCTTTACCTGATACAACGTTTCAATTGCGCTCTTGATCTTCTTCTTGGACGCCTTCAAGTCTACAAGAAAGCAAATCTTGTTTTGTCGTTCAATAAGATCAAACGTCTTTTCTGTAACGTAAGGGCGAATAACAATTTTTAGGGCGTCCTGAGGATTCATATACTATGCACCAATGTTTTGAACGTTTTTGGTCAGCGACCCTATGGCGTCCTTTGTCCATATTGTAAGTCTTCCAGGCGCAGAGCCCGGCGCCAGATCCAAAACAGAAATATCCGCACTCTTTACGAGAGAAACGCCTTCCATTGACTTTACGATTCCGGAGAGCTTGGATTTGTTAGAAACTACAATGAGTGGGCCAGTCCCAATCCTCGTAATCTTTGAAAGGCTAGTAGAGACTTTCTTCGTACGGTTAGAGACCCTTTCAATATCCTTGTCAATACCCAAGATTTGCAAAAATTTCTTTAGCTCTCTTACTTTCGCGATATTTTCAAACTCTGTAGACACAACTATCGGAAGATTTGCACTGAACTTGTGACCACGCCTTGAGACAAGATCAGTGTCTGCGGTAGCAGCAATCGCAGACGCGAGTGCTAGATGCCTTTCTTTCTTGTTGACCTCTTTTCTGATAACTTTCTCGGATCTCGGAGGATGCGGCATTCTTCCATGCACTGTACTTGCAACTGCGCCCGCCATTCCCGACTTTGAGTATCTTTCACCCTTTACTCGTGGTATTCTTGATATTCCTCGTCCAGTCGGTGGATGTCCTGATTCAGCGCTCGTTCGCTCACCCGCAAGCGGATCTCTCCCCTGAGGTTGCCTACCGTGGGATTGCAGCGCCAAGTACACTCGATTGATAACATCTGGACGTAGCGGTGTTTTGAACACTGATGGAAGGTTGAGCGATTCAACTTCCTTACCTTCCAAATTCAAAATTTTGACAGATGTCTCCATATAATTTACTCACTACTTTTGTTGAGTTTGGGATACCACAAGAGGCACTGCTTTTCCTGCGACATTTATTTCGACGATACGTGGAGATTGAACTTTCTGTCTTCGCGGATACAAGGGTAACCTCAAATCGATTAGACGCTTGATTGGACCTGGAACAGATCCACGGACAATAACATACTCCCCTCGGACTTCACCAAAGTGTGGGAAGCCTCCACTCGGAGTGATGGGACTTTGTTGAGCGTTTGCAACCGCTAAAATCCTCTTGTTCTTGTCCATCCGCTGGTGGAAGCCCATTTGTCCTGCTCTAGGAACCGTATACATGACTGTGGCTGGGTGCCAAGGACTGATGACTCCAACTTCTCTGACAGTCTTCCTTGATTTATGCTGTTTTCGCTTTACGCCGAATCTCGTTATTACGCCTTCGAAACCTTTACCCTTTGTGATTGCTATCGTGTCAATATACGATCCAAGTCTAAAGTACTCGGAAGCTTTGACAGTTTTTCCGACAATATTCTTCAAGTAGTCAAACTGTGATTTCACGTCACCGCCAGTAATTCCAACTTCCTGTACTTGTGGTATCTCATTTGAGAGACCAGTGTCTCCCGGAGTTACTCCAACTATCGCAGCAAATCTCTCGATTTTCGGAAGAATCTCCTCTACTTTCTTTATTCTTGATTCAAAAGCTAATTTTGCGTCATTGCCTTCGATTGAGTATGAGATTTTTTCACGGAATTCTTCTGACATATTGTCGGCAAAAACATCAGTAAAAGCAAAATCTATTCCGTTCCGGCGCCCGTATGCTCGGAACCCAAGCACATTGACAGAAGGAGCTGAAAGAATGGTGGCAGGGTTAAACATTGGTTTGCCAAAGTTGGGTGTTTTTTCTCGGTCATCCAAAGTGATGACTTGCACCATTCCGACCTTAAATGTTGGATAGGCTGCCAATGTCGGTTTGTCGATGCCGCGATCAGTCCAATTTCGAACCCGTGGTATTAATGTACCGTGTCTTGCTCTGGGGGCGAAGGCTAGAGAGCCTCGCCTAGGAGCGCTATGTTTTCTATGTCCCACAGGAAATCGCCGTACTTACCGAATGCCGCCTACAGCATTTTTAAAGGTTAGGGAAATTCCTTGACAGACCGACAAAAACTGTTTTTGTTACAATGTAGTTCAAACAGAAACAATTCACTAGTTGATGATTTCCTACTTCTGCGAATTTTGGCTCTCGCCGTCAAGTTTCACGACTAAATTCACAATAGCCAGAGTCCCGATTATCGCTTCTTCGAGTCGCACCGTTTCTGTATTTTGCGAAGGGAATGTGTTAAGATACATTGCTTCGAAATCGGAGATTTTCGTGCCGTCTTGCTTCAGAAATTTGTCAACGCCCGAGTCTGGCGAACCAAAGCAAAGTAGAATTTTTTTTGAGCCCTTGCAATTATCACAAAATTGCTTCCAGCGCTCATTTATGGGCTGACCCAACCTTGAAGTAAAAATGGTCGTATCAAAGTTTGCGCTCCTGAGGAATCTAGACAGAGATGGTGCGCGTCGAACTTCGTATCCCCAATATATTCCGTCTGGCCTCTGTGTCATCTTAGCTGTGAGCGGCGTCAGTGATGTGACCTGAAAAGTGAGCCTTTGCCCTTCTTGACCGCGTCCTTCCAGCTTTGCAAACTCCCTTGCTCCGAGATCTACGACCAATTCCCCATTTTGGGAAAAGACTACTCCGTCTCTAAATTCGCTTAGTTTTGGGATCGCGTCTCTTTGATGGTTTGGGGTTCTTAGTGGCGGAAGCAATCCAACGAAATCAAGCTCTTTCCTTTTTCCTATCAGCCGCTTTCTGAGATACTGCGGTGTGTCCGCATACTCGAATATCAAACGGGCAATTTCGTAATTGGAATCGTAATTTCTTGATGCGTCTCTGTATATGTAAATCCGCTCGACCCCAAAGATCGCTGCCGATCGAGCGATTTCGCCGACTTTTATCGTCTTATCCCGAAGAGTGTCGTCGGCTACAAACATTGAATCGGGAATCGCTATCGAAATCATATTTTCCTTCTGTGAAACACTGGAATCTTCGACACTAAAAGCTTAAAGAAATAAACTGGAAAGATGACCTGGAGTTCAATGGTCAGCACTTCAGGCTCACCAGAAGACACGGCATCGGAAGTGGAAGATGCTGATCTCAAGATGCTCAATGCGCGAAGAATGGTCGAGCTTCGAAAGCGTATGAATTCTTCTCTTGCAAAAAAAGCTCAAGCGGAGCAGAAGTCAAAAGAACCTAGAAAACCGACTGATCGGGAGATTCTTGTAAAGGCATTGACTGAAAGAGGCGATGAAGTCCTTAATTCTGCAGAGGCGTCCTATCCATCTGAAATGGGAGTGTTGATTCCCCAGCTCGCAAGATTAATTCGCGCTGGCAAAGTTACGACGATCAGCGGTGGAGAGCTGTTGCAATTTCTTAGGTCAATTGGAATGAGAGTAAGTGTCAATACTTCAATCTCTGTAGAAGAACATGGGCGATTCGTTAGTCTAGCGGACAAAATAAAGCAAGAAGAATAACCAATCTACTCAATTCTTTACCTTCTCTTGTTCCTCCATGATTCTCCGTCTGGTCAGAATAGCTTTTCTTATTCCTATTCTTTCTACGGCGAGCGAGCTAGCAGCCGTTGCAAATTCGAGTGATTCCTTCAAATTTTTTGTCTCCAAAAAACGCATAGCAAACGACGCAAGCATGATGTCTCCAGCACCCGTGGTGTCCTTCACATCAACTTTTAGCGGGGCTGACCGATAGCTCAGTATACCCTGCTTGTACAATTCTACTTCGCTTCCTCCTGAAGTGAGAATGATATTGTCAACGAATGTGGAAAGTTGAACTATCGCGCCTTGCTTATCATTGATACCTGTCCAAGCAAAGAGTTCCTCTACGTCGGCTTTCAGAAAATCCACACCTGCCAACAATGAAATGTCCAACCCGGTTTTCATAGAAACCAGTCCAGTCTTTTCTTCGAAACTTCTCGTAAAGCCTTGAGAATCGAGAAAAACATGCTCGAATTCTTTGGAGATTCGCTTCAGGAGTTGCACTGAGATTTCGCCGGCTACCGGATTTAAGATCACAATTTTGGGCAGTCCTTGCGAAACATCGTCGAAAGCCCTCTTGAAATCACTGAAGGTTAGATCACCGCATTTTGAGAGTAACCAGAGTCTTCTCTCCCTACCGCTCCTATCAATTCTGTAGCGAGTCGTTCGCTGACTCTTTGTTCTCCACTCTTCGATATCTATACCAGCATCTGAAAGCAGAAACCTACTATACTTTCTCGGAAAATCTTCGCCCACTCGTGTCACGATTTCAGTTTCATACCCCAGAGATTTGAGAATGAGTGCAGAATAGCACAGCGCACCACCAAGTTCCAATCTTGGAATCTTCTGCAAGGGTGAATCTATTATTTCATCGACGACTGCGTGTCCTGCTATGAAAACGCTTGACGCCGCTGTTGCGCTGCGCCCTTCCAACAAGTTCGACCTGAGCTAGATTTATTCAGCGCTCGTCATTTCAAAAGATGGTCGTTTTGACATCATCTTTGGTAGAGGCAGCGGCGAATAGGGTTTGCCCCAAATCTGTTCAGATATCTCCTTTCTAAGCGAGTCTTTTGACGCTTTCAATTCGCCCTTTCCTCGGACTCGGACAGTCAATGCTGACTGGTCGGCCTCTTCCTTTTCGCCTATCACAAGAATGTACGGAACCCATTCTTTTTCCGCATCGCGGATCCTTTTCCCAACGCTTTCCTCTCTATCGTCGATGTCAACGCGGATATGATCTATTTCAAAATCCTCGGAGAAAAGCTTGCATGTGTCTACGAACTTTTGTGAAACCGGTAGCAATCTCAGATGCGTCGGAGCTAGCCAAACTGGAAGAGTTCCTACCTTACCCTCCCTTTGGGAGCGACCTGCTTTTTCCAGCAATCCAAATATGTCGCGCTCGATTGCGCCGGATGGCGAGTTGTGGAGTATCAGCGGTGTCTGCTTCTTTCCAGTCTCATCAACATACTCTATTCCGTAGCGTTCTGCGTTTTCGATATCAATCTGGTCTGTGGAGAGTGCGGACGCTTTGTCCAGATTGTCGATGAAGTTAAACTCATACTTTAGAACGAAGTAAAAGAATCGTTCTCTCCACATCTCGACAAGTGCTGGCCTTCCGTGAAGTTTGATTATCGATGCAATGAAGCTCCTATTTTCCTTGTAGAAATCTTCAGTGAATCTTATCGCAAGCTCGTAGTCGTCGCTAGCAAACCCAATTTCCTTTAGCACGCTCTGTGAAAGTTGAAACCGTTTGGGGAACTCCTCTCTAGCCTGATCCATGTCCCTCACGATTGCGTGGCAGTCTGGCATGGTGAACGATCGGAGCCTTCTCAGCCCGACAAGTTCGCCGGATTTTTCTCGTCTGAATGAATATCGAGTAAGCTCGTAAATTTTCAAGGGCAGCTGCTTGTAAGTGAGCTGGAGATCCTTTGCGATCAGAAATTGGCCGAAGCACGCGGCGAATCTCAAAAAATATTCCTTCTCATCAGATTTCACGAGATACTGTCTTGCTGGGAATCGGTTCAAGTAACTCTTGAGCGCAGGATGTTCCAGATCATACATGATCGGAGTTTCAACTTCGAGTCCACCGTACTCCTGTACTCGCTGCGTGACATATCTTTCTATGAGCGATTTTATCATTCTCCCCTTTGGATAGTATCGCATGTTTCCTGGATCCGAAGCTGGCTCGTAATCCACAAGACCCAGCCGTTTCATCAGGTTGACGTGCGGCGGAACCTGTTGGACTGCTCTAACTTTTGCGGTTTCGTAGTTTTTCAGTTTCTCCAAATTCTTGTCATGGGAAAAGTTAAACTCGGAGACAGGCGTCAGATTGCCCTCAAGATCAATCACAAACCACTGCGACTTTAGTGCGTCTTCTGCTTTCAGTGCCGCTGACACTATTTCTCCTTCCTTCGGTTTTTCCTTCGGTTCCATCGAAGTTTTTGCGAAGACTTTCGACTGTTCTGCGAGAGGGTGTCCCTTTACCTTAATAGTAAATGCCTTGTTCCAGCCGAAAGGTACGTGGTATATGGTGTACCCTAAGTCTTTGCCGCCTTGCTCAACTTTTTGCAAAATCTGCTTCGCGAGTTCTGGCGAACCCAGGTTGGAGCTCAAGTGTGCATAGGGGTATACTATGAATGATCTGCATTTTAGCTGCGACTCCGCCTTCTTCATGGCTTCAACGCATTGAATCGCGACCGAGTCGTCGTCGTCCTTTTCGACACTGATTAAGAAAAGTACGGATTCGGTTATCCTGACAGTCTCGGTAGATGTGTCCTCTGCGCTAGCGATCTCCTTCTTTATGGGCCGATATTCCACTTCATCGCAGTGAAGCTGAAGTGCTCTCAAAATCAATGACGCCTCGAGTCAAATGCAAAATTACTTGAAACGAACGCGGTCAAGGTCTCGATCTTTCTTTGTAGATTTTTTCCAGATCTTGTAGTGATCATGGCACAGAAACGCTCTTCTGTCCCCTGAAACCGACAGCCCGCTAGATCCGATCTGTTCCCTGCTGATCGATCTCTCTGCAGGATTTTTGCAGTTTGAGACAGAACAGTTTACGCCCTTTCCGACCTTGCCCAAAAAAGATCACCTGAAATAAACGGAATCAGTGTTCGGCACAACTCTATAAAGGTATTTCACTTCTGAGACTAATCAGAAGAAATTCGAAATGGTCCTGAACAAGATCAGAAGCCAGGTGAGGCCTTTCGTTGACTCCATAGGAAAAGTTTTGGGAAATACCGGGGTTTCTCCTAATGTCTGGACAGTCGTCGGGTTTTTCTTCGCTTTGCTTGCAGGTGTTTTCTACGCGCTGCGACCTTCCGAGACATATCTCGCAGCTTTGGCCATAGTAGTTTCTGGCATCTTCGACGTTTTGGATGGCGCTGTTGCGCGCGTGACAAACAAGGTCACCAAAGCGGGCTCGTTCAATGATTCAACTCTAGATCGCCTAGCGGAAGTTGCGATATACGCAGGTATAATCTATGGAGCTTACACATCCAGTCTCTTGGTGCTACTTGCCTTGAGCTTCTCACTTCTTGTAAGCTACGCAAGAGCAAAGGGCGACTCGCTATTCGTGACTCTTTCTGGAGTTGGAATCGGTGAGAGAGCCGAGAGGCTGATAGCTCTCGTGGTTTTCTCGCTAATTGGTTATGTGTGGATCGGCGTTCTTGTAGTGTTTGTTCTTGCAATCACTACTTTCGTTCAGAGATACTACGTGATAATGACTAAACTTTCAGTTCCATTAAAGTGAGAATAAGAAGGCCGTGTAACAATTTCCAAGATACTATTGGTATTGTTGCAAGGATTTATCGTCGAAAGGAACTTGGATCAGAATATTTGACAATTGCAGAAGCGCAATTTTAGTTATGCCCTAAACATATTCACTCCCAACTATAGGAAAAAAGCGTATGAAAGTTGGGGCGGCCGAGTGAATCGGCCTATTTGACTAATAGTCTTGTCGTCTTTCAGCTTTAGCGCGAACTCTGACCATGCCGTAATGGACAGCGCATGAGATGCAGTAATATCGGATAGTTTTTGGCGCCGCGATGTACGCGCCGGCTGCTCGCAGTTCTCTTGCGAGCATCGGCTCTACCAAACTAACACGCGAGGTCATCTTCTTTGCCTTGTCTATCGGAACTTGTCTGCCGCAATTGCTGCACTGGATCGAGCTGGAGCTACCCTTTCCGCCCTTCGATCGTCCGCGGCTCTTTCTTTTCTGAGTCATACAATAATTAGTTCGACGGTCTAGGCTTTAAACTTACTATGACGACTATTTCACGTATTTCTTGTTGAATTCTGCCTGGGCACTATGAAGTAATACTGGTCTTGCGAGCTTCTTGAAACCATAATTGCAAATCTCTGACGGAGTTCCGAACTGCTTTCGTTTCTTAGAATAAGAAACCGCTCTAATAACGTCTAGAAGAACATTTACGGCATTAGCCCCGTCATTTGTCCTCAAGTAGACGTCAATCTCAACATTCGAGTCAAAGACCCCCTTTGCTGATATCCAAAAGTAGCTGGTCCGGTTGTCGCCCATGTAATCGACATAGTCAGTTGTCCCCGCGACCGTGGCGAACTTGTACGGGACCTCTGCTGCAACTGCCTCGGTCTTGATGTCTCTTTTCTCGATCTTCACATCTTCTGATATCGTGTTCAGTGTCTCGTTTCCGCCGCCTACGTCCAATTGGTAGCTTTTCTCGATCTTGATTCCGCGACTGTTGATGAAATCCAGGATTCCTTTGTGGAAGGCAGTCCCACCGAATTGGCTCATTAAATCGTCTCCAACGAGTACGAGTTTTGCTTTTTTGAATTTCCTTTGGAGGTCTGCTTTCGTTGCGACCAGTGACGGTGTGGCGTTCACAAAACTGACTCCTGCCTCGACGCACTGTTTTGCATACGCAACCGAAGTCTTTGGCATCCCAGATGGAATCAAGTTTAGAGCAATTGAGGCGCCGCTTTCCTTGAGATGTTCCACAATAGTGTCAGTGCCAACTGTGCTATCAGCAATGTGAGCCGGCGGAGTATCCTTTACGATGCCCGTCTTCACGACAACCTTTGTGCTCGGAACCTTGGCAAACTTTTGTCCGACGTTCGGAGCCCGAAATATCGCTTCGGATAGTTCCAGCCCTATCTTCCTCTTATCCACGTCAAACGCTGCGACGATCTCAACATCACTAAAATTATAGCCGCCGACTCGTTTGCGCCAGAGTCCGGGAAGTTTCTTTGAATGGGTGCTCTGAACCAGAGCACTCGCGACGTTCCCGACACCAATAATCGCGACTTTGATCTTGGGCATCAATCAATCTTCTCTAGGATAGAGCCAATTGAAAAGCTAGTCTTGAAACTTTGCTATCAGGATTACAACACCGACAAAAATCAATAATCCTGCCATAAAATAGAACGGCGCTACAAGCTGTGGTATCAAAGATGTCTGGTAAATGAAATAAGCGAACGTGCCTCCGAGGACAATGCATAGGATGGAGATGACGCGCAGAAGCGCGCTGATTCTTTCCCGGGATGTTCGCAGTGCTCTCGACATGTTTGTTTATCTCGAATAGAACCTGCTTTCCAAACTATGCAATAATAACGTTTTCCTAAGTTGCGCAGTTGCCGAGAGAACACATGTTTTCAAATTACTCAATGGGTTTGGCATAATCCTACATTGATTTTGCTTCTTCCATTTTTTCCTTGAGATAATTCGTCACGATGAAGGTAAGTCCGAACTTTGAGAATGCCTCAAGCTCGCTCTTCCTTTTGATCTTGAGGAAAATGTCCAGTTCTCTCTGCCACACTCCTCCATGGTACCTTGGATCTTTCTTCAATTCTTGAGCGCGTTTTACATCTGCTTCTGTCATCTGATCCGTAGGCAGTTTGTATTTTACGATATCTGAATTGTGTAATACCAGTCCACCAAGGCCGCCAACAAAGGTATGAACTCCATCAACAGCAATGTCATAGACAGGTTCGTTCGTCTTCCCGAGATTCTTGATTTCTGTTATCGGAAGTAATGCAACATTATTGTCCATGAATTTCTGAATCGCCTGTAGTCGAGAGTCAACTGTGCTAATCTGGTAAGCGGCTAGAGTTTGCGCCAACCTAGCGTAGCCGACGTTGATCGTTCTTCCGCCCGTGAAGAGTGATCGGTGCAGTTTCGACTTGTTTCCGTAAGGAACATTCTTGCTTATGACGCTCTTTAAATCGTAAACAAGATCAGCGGGCATGTTCATAATCTTTGATTTTACCTTGACCGATTTTCGGCAAATCTCATCCACCACAGTCTGAATTCCTTCGGTGTCGGAACAGGAGACAACGTACGAGTCGCCACTTTTCCAGACATAGGCTGTTACATGGAGCTGTCTTAGCAAAATCAC
>Ga0307372_10013427_pt1 | contig 10589 bp, 7 predicted proteins | sample OX1MG_FD_202533 | JGI IMG/M metagenome (GOLD analysis project Ga0307372, IMG submission 202533) | Soil microbial communities from Risofladan, Vaasa, Finland - OX-1 | ecosystem: Environmental > Terrestrial > Soil > Coastal area > Acid sulfate soil | place: Finland: Risofladan, Vaasa | collected... | reverse complement strand
TTGCCGGCCGGGACTCCAGCCAACCCGGGTTCACATTCTGGGACTATCGGCAGGGTTTCTTCCGCCGTGGCCTGGGAATGCGGATCGACTTCCTGTTGGCGGCCCCGGCGCTGGCCGCACGGCTCGACCGGGTTTGGGTGGATCGAGAGGAAAGGGGCGGGATGCGCCCCAGCGACCACGCCCCGCTGGTAGCTGAGCTGACTTAGTCAAGCCCCGTCCCGGAGGGCGGGCGTCTGGCGGTTCGCGCTTCCTCGGGGACCGCGACCGCGGCGCCTGCGGAGCCCTCAACCAGGAGCGGTGATGAATCCCTTGGCGGCCAGAAGTTCGGCGTTCAGGAGGGCCGCGCCAGCCGCTCCGCGCACCATGTTGTGGGAGAGCACCGTGAACTTCCAGTCCTGCACCGGGCAGGGTCTGACCCCTCCCACCACCACCGTCATGCCCGAGCCGGCGTTGCGGTCCAGGCGAGGCTGCGGTCGGTCGCGTTCGGAACTAAGCAGGATCGGCCGGGACGGGGCACTCGGCAAACCGAGCCGTTGCGGCTCGGCGGTGAAGCCGCGAAGGGCCTCCTCCACCTCCCCCTGGGATGCGGTCCTGGCCAGCCGGACCGAGACGGACTCGGTGTGCCCATCCAGCACTGGCACCCGGTTGCACTGAGCGCTCACGGTCATCTCCGCGGCCACAAATTCGGACCCGTCAAAGGCGCCCAAGATCTTCCGGGGCTCGGCTTCGAGCTTCTCCTCCTCACCCCCGATGTAGGGGATGACGTTGTCCTGGATGGCTCCGGCCGAAACCCCGTCCAGCCCCGCCCCGGAGATGGCCTGCATGGTGACCACCTGGACCGCCGCCACCCCGAAGGCATCCTGCAGAGGCTTGAGTGCCATCACCAGGCCGATCGTCGAACAGTTGGGATTGGTGACCATAAAGCCGGAACCGAAGCCGCGCCGGTGGCGCTGCCCGGGAATTGCCGCCGCGTGCTCCCAATTGACCTCAGGGATCAGCAGGGGGACGTCCTCGTCCATGCGGTGGTTGCGGCTGTTGCTGATCACCGGGAAACCGGCCCTGGCATACGTCTCCTCCGCCGCTCCCGCGACCGAAGCGTCCAGCGCCGAGAGCAGGAGATCGCACTCCAACTCCTGGTCCAGGTCCTTGACCACCAGCTCCCCGGCGGCCGCCGGCAGGGGTGACTCCAGCCGCCAGTTGGCGGCGCTCGAGTACAGCCTTCCAGCCGAGCGGCCGGAAGCTACCACCTCGGCCAGATGGAACCAGGGGTGGCCCTCGAGCATGGCCACCAGGCGCTGCCCGACCGCCCCAGTAGCCCCCAACACCCCGACTCGTAAGGTCCTCACAAGAGCTTGAGTTTGCCAGGAATGGCCCCGGCGCTGCCGGACCGAGCCAGAACCACCCTAGGTGCGGTAAAGTGTGCAACCGTGGAATCGGCACCGCTGTTGGGAGACATCTCTTGGGAGACCTCCTTTGCGTTTGGCCATCGGCCCGGGTCGGCCCGCTCAGTGATGAGCGCGCGGCCGACGGTGGCCAGCAGCCGAATGCGACAGCGTGCCTCGGGGGACACGCTACTCCGGCTCTAGCGCACTTGCGCTAGCTCCCCCGATCGACTTCCCGGTGCGCCTCCTGGTTCGCGCACCCAGCGGAACGGATCGAAACCCACCTGTCACATCAGAGGAGCTATCAAGGCCATGAGCCAACTTTTTCAACTGCAGTGCCCCCAATGTCGACGCTACTTCGGCAATGGGCCGCTCACCATCTGTGAGGAGTGCTTCAGCCCCCTGGAGATGAGCTACGACCTGAGCTCCATCGGGCGCCTCATCGACCGTGCCACCATCGAGAGTCGGCCTCATAACATTTGGCGCTACGCCGAACTGCTGCCGGTCGCGCCCGAGCACCGATCCGGCCTGCCGGTGGGGTTCACACCCCTGCTGGAGGCGCCCACGCTGGCCGGACGGCTGGGGATCGATGGCCTCTATCTCAAGAATGACTCAGTCTGCTTTCCCACACTCTCCTTCAAGGACCGCGTGGTGGCGGTCGCGCTCGCCCAGGCCAAAGCCTTCGGCTTCGAAGTGGTGGGCTGTGCCTCGACCGGCAACCTGGCCAATTCGGTGGCTGCCCAAGCGGCGCGGCTCGGGCTGGAAGCCTGGATCTTCGTGCCCTCGGACCTCGAGCCGGCCAAGCTGCTGGCAACTGCGGTGTACGGCGCCCACCTGGTCCGCGTTGACGGCACCTACGACCAGGTGAACCGGCTTTGCGCGGAGATCGCAGAGACGCGGCACTGGGGGTTGGTCAACGTCAACTTGCGCAACTACTATGCCGAAGGTTCCAAGACAGTCGCCTACGAGATCGCCGAGCAGCTGGGGTGGAAGCTTCCTGACAACGTGGTGGTGCCGATGGCCGGTGGCGCCCAGATCACCCGGATCGCCAAGGGCTTCTCCGAGCTGGTGGAGCTGGGTCTGGTGCCGGAGAGTCCGGTGCGGATCTTCGGCGCTCAGGCCGCTGGCTGCTCGCCCATCACCACCGCGGCCCAACAGGGGGTGCTTGAGATCGTGCCCCAGCAGCCAGCCACAATCTGCCATTCCCTGGCTATCGGGAACCCGGCCGACGGCTACCGGGCTCTCCAGGTGATCGCCGCCAGTCACGGCTTCGCGGAGGACGCCACCGACCAGGAGATAATCAGGGGCATCAGGGTGCTGGCCGAGACGGAGGGAATCTTCGGTGAGACTGCAGCCGGGGTCACCGTGGCGGCCGCTGGCAAGCTGATCCGAGACGGCCGAATCAAGAGTGGCGAGACTACCGTGCTCTGCATCACAGGCAATGGCCTGAAGACCACCGACGCCCTGGTGGCGGATCTCCCATTGGGACCCGCTGTGGCCCCCAAGCTGGCCGCTTTCGAGGCCAGCTTGGAACGACTGGCCGTGCCCGCATGACCTGCGGCCCGCGCGGGTCGGGTAGTCAACTGGGCCTCCGGAGGCAGCCGCAGGGTCCGGTTGGCCCAGCCGGCAGAATCTCTTCCGCACCCCAAGCTGGCGGGGCCCAGTCGCCCACCTCCACCCGGCCGCTATGAGCCGTGCCGCAGCGCGAGCCACGGTGCCGGCCACATCAGCCAACCTTGGGCCGGCATTCGACTGCGCGGCCGTCGCCCTCGATCTCCACCTCACCGTCGAGGCAGAACCATTGGCGGGGGGGGAGTTCGAGGTCGACTACCGCGGGCCGGATGCAGAGGCGGTGCCGACCGATGGGTCGAATTTGATCTGCCGCGCCATCGCCGATTTCTGCTCCCAGACTGGCACCCCAGTGGATGGGCTTAGGCTCCGGGTCGATAGTGGCATCCCGATCGGAGTCGGACTTGGCTCCAGCGCCGCCGCCATCGTGGCCGGACTCCTGATCGGCCAGCAGCTGGCAGAGGTGCCCTTGGACGCGCCGAGGCTGCTGGCGCTGGCGACCTCCATTGAGGGCCACCCCGACAACGTGGCCGCCGCTCTCCTCGGAGGGCTTGTGGTGGCGGCTGAGATCGGCTCGCAGGTGGTGAGCCGGAGGATCGACGTTCCAACCGACCTGCTGTTCGTGGTGGTCACCCCCCAACAACCCATGCCAACTGACCTTGCCCGCGCCGCCCTCCCTGAGGGCTACCCGCGGGCCGATGTGGTCCAGAACCTACAGCGCGTGGCGCTGCTGGCAGCCTGCGTGTTCTCGGGGGAATTCGACCTTTGGCCCCAGCTGTTCGAAGACCGCCTTCATCAGCCTCAGCGAGCTGGTCTAATCCCCGGCCTTTCCCAGTGTCTGGAGCTCGACCATCCGGATCTCCTGGGCGTATTCCTGAGCGGAGCGGGGTCGTCCGTGACCGCGATCGCACGCCGCTCGGGAGATGCCATCGCTCAGCTCCTCCGGGAGCGCTTCAGGGCGGCGGGTGTGGCCAGCCAGAGCCGGGTGCTGCGAGCGGCGAACCTGGGCGGGCTGGCCAGCATCCCCAAGCCGGGGGGGCAGCCGTGAATTCGACGTCGCGCCCCCGACTTGACGTCTTCAAGTTCGGCGGCACATCCCTTGGAAGCGCCGAGCGGATCGCCCACGTGGCCCAGCTGGTGCGGCGCCAGGCCGCTGTAGGCCAGGTGGTGGTCGTGGTCTCAGCCATGGCGGGTGTCACCGAGGACCTGGTCCGCGCCGCCGGTGCCGCCAGCCGGCACGAGACCGAGATCTGGCAGCGACTGGGAGAGCGGCTACACGAAAAGCATCTGCAAACTTGCCGGGAGCTTCTGTCGGGCGAGGAGCTCACCTTGGCGGAGGCTGCCGTCGCCACCGCCAGCAGCACCTTCACCGACTTCTGCTCAGGCTTCTCGCTGGTCAACGAGGTGACCCCCCGGTCCTTGGACTCGCTCTCCAGCCTGGGGGAGCTCCTGGCGGCGACCATCGTGGCCGCGACCCTGCGCGGAGTGGGGCTGGCCGCTGAGGCGATCGACGCCACCCAGCTGATCGTGACCGACGATCACTTCGGCAACGCGTCGCCTCTTCTCGAGCCCAGCCGCCAGCGGATCGCGGACGGTCTCGGCCCTCGACTTAGGGATGCGATCACGCCTGTCGTGACCGGATTCCGAGCGGCCACGGAGGACGGCCTCTGCACCACCCTGGGCCGGGGCGGCTCAGACTACAGCGCCACCATCTTGGGTGCGCTTCTGCCAGCCGACGAGATCTGGATCTGGACCGATGTCGACGGCATCCTGACCGCCGATCCCCGGCTCGTCGCCTCCGCCCATGTGCTCCCCGAGGTCTCTTATCGGGAGGCCATCGAGCTCTCCTTCTTCGGCGCCAAGGTGCTCCACTCCAAGTCCATTGAGCTGCCCCTGCGAACCGGGATCCCGGTGTGGATCAAGAACAGCTTTCGGCCCGAGCAGCGCGGCACCCGAATCGCCCACACCGCGGCCGGTAGACCCGGGGTGCGGGCGGTCGCCCACACCGCTGAAGCTCACCTCTTCACAGTCAGCGGCGCGGACGGCTTCCCCTTCACCAGGCTGGCAGCGGCGACCTTCAATGCCCTGGAGGCGGAGCGGGTCACAACCTTGATCGTGACCCAGTCATCGGCCGAGAACGTGCTCTGCTTCGCGGTCGGGAGCCGGGAGGCCGCCCGGGTGCAGCGGCGGCTGGAGAAAGAGCGCGGCCTCGCCGGTAGCCCGCTCCTCGCCATCGAGGTGACCCCCAAAGTGGGTATCGTGGTGGCCGTGGGAGAGGCCATGAAGGGGACGCCTGGAATAGCCGCCCGGTTGTTTGGCGCTCTCGGGAGCCACGGGATCAACGTTAGGGCGATCTCCCAGGGATCCTCCGAGCTGAGCGTGTCGGCGGCGGTGCAGGCATCCGACCTGCCCGCGGCGGTGGGCGCCATCCACGAGGAGTTCGCGCTGTAGGGCGTCGCATGGCCATTTCCCACCTGCGCTGCTTGAATTCAGCCTGCGGCTCCGAGCAACCCCGGAGCACCACCAGCTACGCCTGCCCCAACTGTCAGGGGCTGCTGGAGCTGACCTATGACTTCCCCTCGGTCCAGGCCCCGGAGTGGCCTCGGCTCTGGCAGCAGCGCCTGGGACCCAGCCCTGGCCGCGAAGGCAGCGGGGTTTGGCGCTTTCGCGAGCTCCTGCCGCTGTTTGATGACAGGGCGCTGCTCGTCTCTCTTGGGGAAGGCAACACCCCCCTGATCGACGCTCCCAGGGCTGCCCAGTGGGCGGGTGTCAGGACCCTCTCCGTCAAGCATCAGGGCGCCAATCCCACCGGGTCGTTCAAGGACTTGGGCATGACAGTGTGCATCACCGAGGCGCTCCGACTGGGAATTGGGGTCGTGGCCTGCGCCTCCACCGGCAACACTTCGTCGTCGATGGCCGCCTACGCGGCCCGCGCCGGGATGAGGTCCCTGGTCTTCGTGCCCCAGGGCGCGGTTTCCGGGGCCAAGCTGGCCCAGGCCATCGACTTCGGGGCCCAGGTCGTCGAGACTGGGGCCAACTTCGATCAGGCGTTCAGGCTGCTGCGTCAGATGTCCGGGGAGTTGGGCTTGTACCTGGTCAACTCCATAAACCCCTTCCGCCTGGAGGGGCAGAAGACAGTCGTGCTCCAACTCCTAGAGCAGCGCGGCTGGCAGCCCCCCGACTACATCGTGCTGCCCGGGGGCAACCTCGGCAACGTTTCGGCCGTGGGCAAGGCGCTGGCGGAGCTTTTCGCGCTCAACCTCATCACCAGGATGCCGCGCCTGGTGGTGGTGCAGGCCGCAGGAGCCAGCCCTTTTCACCAGATGTGGCGCACTCGGAGCGATCAAATCTCGCCCGTGCCGGAGCCGGCCACTCGGGCCACCGCGATAAGGATTGGCAACCCCGCCAACTGGCCGAAGGCGGCGCGGGCGCTGGCGCAGACCGAGGGGATGACCGAGGCCGTGACCGACCAGGAGATTCGAGCCGCCAAGGCGGAACTGGCCCAGGGAGGGATCGGCTGTGAGCCGGCGTCGGCGGCCACTCTGGCCGGGGTCAGGAAGCTGCGGGAGTCGGGCGACATCGAGTCAGAGGCCGATGTGGTAGCCATCTTGACCGGGCACCAGCTGAAGGATCCCGACTACATCATGGAACACGTCGGGGGGGGCGGCATGTTGCAGGTGGCGCCCACTCCGGCCGCGATCCGGGGCGCCCTCCGGGACTGGACCTGAGCCGGCAGCCGGTCAGGTGCGCAGATAGGACGCCCCGTTGATGTCCAGGATCGAGCCGCTGGCAAAGGCCGCTTGGTCGGAGGCCAAAAACACGATTGCGGCCGCCACCTCCTCGGGCTGGGCAATCCGGTTGAATGGACTCTGAGATCGGATCTCGGCCCCTCGCGGACGTTTCATCTCCTCATTCGACATGTCGGTCGCGACCCAGCCCGGAGCGACCGTGGCGACGGAGATGCCATGTGACCCCAGGGCCAATGCCAGCGACTGTCCGAAGGCATTGAGGCCGGCCTTGCTGGCCCCGTAGCCGGGCTGGCCTGGCTCCCCCCGAAAGGCCCCGCGCGAGGAGACGTTCACGATCCGCCCACCCCTACCCAGCATCTGGCGGGCCACGAAGTAGGTGACGTAGGCGGCGGCGCTGAGATTGACCGCAATGGTGCGATCAAAGGCCGCCCGCCAGCTGTCGAAGTCCATCTCCGTGAGATCGTGGAGCAGGCTCGTCCCCGCGTTGTTCACAAGCACATCCACCGCCCCCAGGCCGGCCACCGCGGACTCGACCACCTGGCGTGCCGTGTCCGGGTCGGCGAGATCTCCACCCACGACCAGATGCCCGCTCCCTGCCAGTTCAGCGACCAACTCCTGGGCGAGCGGCTCCGAATCCCGGTGGTGGACCGCCACCCGGTCCCCCTGGGCCGCAAACGCGAGGGCGGTGGCGCGCCCGATGCCTCGGGAGGCTCCCGTGACCAAGACTCCTCGCCCGGCCACGGTCATGCCCTCCCACGAATTGAAGGCACCAAGGCCAGCGCGGCTGGCGAGTTCCGCCGGGCTCGACTGCCGTGGCGACCGGGGATCACTGACCCAGCCGCTCCGCGCACATGGACTCCAGGTGTTCCAGCGGCACCCGCACCTGCGCCATGGAGTCACGGTCGCGAATCGTGACCGCGTGGTCCTCCAGCGTGTCGAAATCGACGGTTACCGCCAAGGGGGTGCCGATCTCGTCCTGGCGCCGGTAGCGCTTCCCGATCGACTGGGTGTAGTCGTACTCGGTGGCGAACCGGCGACGCAACTCCTGCTCCACCCTCCGGGCGACCTCGGTCAGCTCGGGCTTGTTGGAGAGCGGCAGCACGGCAACCTGGAAGGGCGCAACCTGGGGGCTCAGGTGCAGCACCACCCGGGTCTCACCCCGCACCTCCTCCTCGTCGTAGGCCTCGAGCAGCAGGGCCAGGAAGGTCCGGTCCACGCCCACCGACGGCTCCACCACGAAGGGCAGGAAGCGCTGCCCGGTGGCCGGGTCGGTGTACTGGAGGTCCTTGCCGCTGACCTCCTGATGGCGGCGCAGATCGTAGTCACCGCGGCGGGCGATGCCTTCCAACTCCGCCCAGCCCCAGGGGTAGAGGTACTCGATGTCACTGGAGGCGAGCGCATAGTGCGCCTTCTCCCCCTCGCCGTGGGGCCTCAGACGCAGGTGCTCCGCCTTGAGCCCCAGGCTCTGGTGCCAACGGATGCGCTCCGCGCACCAGTAGTCGAACCAGCGGGCATCCTCACCGGGGGTGCAGAACCACTCCAGCTCCATCATCTCCAGCTCCCGGAGCCGGAAGACGAAGTTGCCGGTCGAGATCTCGTTGCGGAAGCTGCGCCCGATCTGGGCGATTCCGAAGGGCATCCTCTGCCGGGAGGTGCCCAGCACGTTCTTGAAGTTGACAAATATCCCCTGGGCCGTCTCGGGACGCAGATAGACCACCGCACTCTCGTCCTCCACCGGGCCGATGAAGGTCTTGAACATCAGGTTGAATTGACGCACCGCGCTGAGCGGCCCGCCGCAGTTGGGGCACCGGTCACCCTGGAGGTGGTCAGCGCGCCAGCGTTGGTGGCACTCGCCGAGGCAGTCCACCAGCGGGTCGCTGAAGTTGGCCAGGTGGCCGGACGCCTGCCAGACGGTCGGGTTCATCAGGATCGCCGCCTCCAGGCCCTCGACGTCGTCGCGCAGGTCCACCATCTCCCGCCACCAGAGGTCCCGGATCCGCCGCCGCAACCGCACCCCCAAGGGGCCGAAGTCATAGACGGCGTTGATGCCACCATAGATCTCACTGCTCTGGAACACGAAGCCCCGCCGTTTGCACAGCGAGACCAGGGTCTCCAGCCGGTTGGCGGCGATCTCAGCCATCAGGACCTCCAGCGGCTCCCACCCCGAGCGCGGGGGAACCTGAATTCGTGCGAATTCGCTAATTCTATCTGCGGCTGGCGCGGGCCAGAACCGCCCGCCCGAGCTGCCCCCGGCCCGCGTGGGTCATGCCGAACCTGGTTGGGGGCCCGTCGAACGGGCACTGGTAGCATCGGTTTCGTGCTCCGACTCTACGACACCCTTTCCCGTCAGGTCCAGGAGGTCACGCCGCTGCGGCCCGGGCACCTGTCGATGTACAGCTGCGGCCCCACCGTCTATCGGTCAGTTCACATTGGCAACCTGCGCACCTACCTGATGGCGGACTGGATCAAGCGCATCGCCAAGGCCCAGAGCTGGGAGGTGCGCCATGTCAAAAACATCACCGACGTCGGCCACATGCGCCAGGAGATGGCCGAGCGCGGCGGCGACAAGGTGATCGCCGCCGCCCTGGCAGCGGGACGCTCTCCCCGCCAAATCGCGGGCGAGTTCGAGCAGGAGTTCCACGAGGCGGAGGCCAGGCTCGGGATAGAGCCGGCCGATATCTTCCCCCGCGCCACCGACCACGTCCCCCAGATGCTTGACCTGATCGCCAAACTGCTCGAACGGGGCCTCGCCTACCGGGCCGGCGGCAGCGTCTACTTCGACACCACCGCCTATTCCAGCTATGGGGCGCTCTCGCGCAACTCCCTGGCCCAACTGCTGGTGGGGGTCGGCGCAGAACCCGATCCGGCCAAACGCCATCAGGCCGACTTCACCCTCTGGAGAGAGGCCGACCCCGACCGCCAGCTGATGGTCTGGGAGAGCCCCTTCGGGAGCGGGTTCCCGGGCTGGCACATCGAGTGTTCGGCCATGTCGATGACCTACCTTGGGGAGCAGCTCGACATTCACACCGGCGGCGTCGACAACATCTTCCCCCACCACGAGGACGAGCTGGCTCAGAGCCAGGGTGCGACGGGACGCCAGTTCGTGCAACTTTGGGTCCACGGGCAGCACCTTCTGGCCGATGGCATCAAGATGGCCAAGTCATCCGGCAACGTCTACACATTGGATGACCTCCAGGAGAGGGGCTTCGACCCGCTCTCGTTCCGGTTCCTCTGCGCCACGGTGCGCTATCGCAGCCGGCTCAACTTCACCTTGCTGGCGCTGGCAGCCGCCGAGCGGGGCCTACAGCGCCTGCGCCATCTGGCTGCCTCCGACGGGGGAACCGCCGACGAACGAGCCGCCGAGCAGCTGTTTCAACGCGTGCGCGCCGACCTGGAGGCTGACCTGGACCTGCCCCGGGCGCTGGCCGATCTCTTCGCGTACGCCAGGGATCAGCGCCTCACGCCCGCCACCCGAGCACTGGGCCTTAGACGCAGCGACCAGCTCTTGGGCCTGGGACTTGACATGGCGCCCGCCCCGGCGCCAGAGCCGGGCGGATGGGAGTCGGTGGCCCGGTCTCGCGAACGCTCGCGGGCGGCACGGAATTTCCCCCAAGCCGACCAGGAGCGGAGCTCGCTAGTAGGCCTCAAGGTGGTGCCGGAGGACTCGCCAGGACGCACCAGCTACCGGCGGGCGACCGCACTCGACCGACGCCGCGGGCTCATCTCCTCACCACTGGAGGTTCCCGACCGCCGCCCGGAGACGGACCAGTTGGAGCTCTCGGTAAGCCTGGTGGTGGAGGGATACCCGGCCGACGTTAGCCGCTGCCTGGACAGCCTGCTGGCGCACGCCGGTAACCATCAGATTGAAATCCTGGTGGTCGACAACGAT
>Ga0307372_10013426_pt1 | contig 10589 bp, 9 predicted proteins | sample OX1MG_FD_202533 | JGI IMG/M metagenome (GOLD analysis project Ga0307372, IMG submission 202533) | Soil microbial communities from Risofladan, Vaasa, Finland - OX-1 | ecosystem: Environmental > Terrestrial > Soil > Coastal area > Acid sulfate soil | place: Finland: Risofladan, Vaasa | collected... | reverse complement strand
CGGTGATCGAGTGGATGACGCTCGCGCCGCGTGTGATCTCCGCTCTCACCGCCGAGCTCGTCTGCCCGGTCAGGTGCGGATGCGAGTAGGTGTGATTGCCGACCGGGTAGGCGGCCGCGATCCGCCTGGCCTGCTCCGGATAGACCGTAGCCCAGCGGCCGGTGAGGAAGAAGGTCGCCGCCGCGTGCCGGGCCTCGAGCGCACGAAGGATCGGCGCGACGCCGGCGTCGTTGCCGCCGCAGTCGAAGGTAAGCGCCACAACTCGCTGACTCGTGGGGAGCCGTGACCATTCGGCTACGGCAAGGCTCGTCGGGGCGGCTGCGCCTGAGCCGGCGAGAATGGCCGCGCCGGCCACAGCGCCGGCGGCGCCCAGCGACCTCAGCATCAGCCGGTCTCCTGAGTTCATGCGACCTCGATTCGAGTGTCGCCGTCGTCCGACCCCGGCCGCATCAGGGGACCCCGTGACCCGGCCGCGTAGTTTGTCCTTCTTGGCCGCGTCGGGCGAGGCTCCATGCCGTGCGCACGCCGAGCCGGGACCCGGTGTGGAGGAGGCCCTGGGCGTACATCCGGCCGCCGAGCCGGACGAGGATGTAGATGCTCACGAGCACGAGAGTCACGGCGACGCCGTGTTCCCAGAGCGGAACGCCGACGAGCGCGCTTCGTGCCGGCAGGACGAGCGGAGCCGTGAGCGGGAAGACCGTGAGGAGGTTCGTCAGGGGCCCGTCAGCGTTGGTGACCACCGCGATGTAGCCGACGAAGTACGCGGCGAGCAGCGTGTAGGTGACGGGTTGGCCCGCTGTGTCCGCGTTCTGTTGCCGTGATGCGAGTGCGCCTACGGCCGCGTAGGCGACGGCGTAGAGGGCGAAGCCGAGCACGAACCACGGGATGACGAGGGCAAGACTGATGCCGAGGAAGTCGGGTGCCTCGAAGACGCCGGTACCGAGGAGAACCGCGGCTAGCCCGGCGACAAGTGTGATTTGCACCAGGCCGAGCAGGCCGATGCCAATCACTTTGCCGGCCAAGAGGTCGCGCGCCCTGACCGCGGAGAGGATCACTTCGACCACGCGGTTGTTCTTCTCCTCGACCACGCCGCCCACGACCCATTGCCCGTAGACGGCAAGCGACATCAGCAGAAGGAGCGAGCCTGCGTAGGCGACGAGCGTTGAAGCGTCGTCGGCCTTGGCCTTTTCGGGGGCGTGGATGGTCATGGTCGTGAGCTCTGGCGCCGGCGGGAGGTGGCTCCGCAGCGCGCTGACGGCGGCATCAGCGACTGCGGCCGCCTTTGCGTCGACCTGATCGCGAAACAGGAGCTTGTCCTGCGCGAGAAGTAGGAGGGCGTCGACCTCCTTCGCGTCGAGTGCGGCTCGGCCCGCCTGCGCCGAGGCAACGCTGCGCAGGCGGATCGTGGGGCCGTCAAACGGTTTCGCGGCACGCTCGAGCGCGGAGAGGAGCCCGCGCGGTACGGGGACGGGGACTGCGACCCGGTAGGTCGCCGACGTCGAGAGGGATCGCTCGACGACAGCCGAGCCGGCGACCAGCGCCACCATGACCAGCGTCGAGGCGATGAATAGCTTGCCGCGCAAGCGTTCGCGGACTTCGCGACGGGCGACGAGGAAGATCGCGCGGCGGGTGCTCATCCCACGACCAGCTCGAGGAAGATGTCCGCCAGCGATGGCGGCCCGTACGTGAACGCCACAACGTCGCCGGCTCGCTTGGCCTCTATGAGGACTCGCTGCGGATCGACGTCGCGGGAGGCGAGCAGTCTGAGTCTTCCGTTGCTGCGGGTCGACAGCTCGACGCCCGCGACGTCGGGTAGCCAGCCGGGCCGTGCGTTCTCGAGCTGCACCTCGATCTGCCGGCGTCGTGAGACGCGCTTGAGGGAGGCGACGGCGCCCGTCGCGACGACGCGGCCGTGGTCGATGATCGCGACGTCTTCGCAGATGTCCTCGACCAGGTCGAGCTGGTGGCTGGAGAAGAGGACGGCCGCACCGCGTGCCGCCTCACCGCGAAGGATCTCAGCGAGCGCCTTCACGGCGATCAGGTCGAGGCCGGCGAAGGGTTCGTCGAGTACGAGCAGTTCAGGTTGGTGCAGAAGCGTCGCTGCGAGTTGTGCGCGCTGCTGATTTCCGTGCGAGAGCTCCTCCAGTCTCGCGTCGCCGCGGCCGGCGAGATCGAGCCGGTCGAGCCACTCGTCGGCGGCGACACGGGCAGATCGGTCGTCGAGGCCGTGCAGCGATCCGAAGTAGGCGAGCTGGTCACGCACGGGCATCCGTGGGTAGAGGCCGCGCTCCTCCGGCATGTATCCAAAGCGAAGCCGCGGCGTGGGCCCGACGGGCTGCTCGTCCCAGAGGATCACGCCCGAATCGAGCTCGACGAGGCCGAAGATCGCCCGCATCGCGGTCGTCTTGCCCGCGCCGTTGGGGCCGAGGAAGCCGACCATCCGTCCTCGCTCGACCGCGAAGGAGCAATCGTCGAGCGCGCGCACCGCGCCGAAGTGCTTGTTGGCGTGGGAGAGGGTCAGCATGCCCCCTCCGCGGAAGTGCGCGTGCGGACAACGTCACTGGGGTTGCTGGCAACGGCACCGTGCCGCGTGTTTGCGAGGAGCGCTGCGCTCAGGATCAGCGCCACGAACGCGGCAATCTGCAGGACGCCTTTGCCGCCGCCGGGGAGCTGTTCGCCGAAGATCACGAAGCCGGCCGCGATCGGGACGGCGTTCGTGGTGAGGGTCGCCAGTCCAGCACCGGTGAGTGCGTCGCCGTGCTGGAAGGATCCCTGGAGGATGCTCGTTCCGAGTGCGTAGCCAACCAGCAGGGTCGCGAGCGCCACGAACCAGATACCCCCGTAGACGACGAGCTTGGCCGAGATGTCACCGTTTGCGAAGAGCAGTCCGGCAGCCAGACCGAGGGCCGGCGCGCGTGCGAGGCCCGCGCCGAACTGCGCGATCACGAGTGCCGCCGCGAGGGAGCATCCGAGCCAGAGCAGGACGGCGGTCCATCCCGGGGGACGGTCGGCCTGGTGCGTGTCGACAAGGGATAGGGAGAGAAGAAGGAGGCCGACGAGCGCGCTGAAGACCGCCGTCCACTCTCTCCGAGCGAGTCTGGCGGGGTGCCAGCGTGCACCGGCGAAGGCAAGGACCGCGATCCCCGACGCACAGACGGCCTGCACGAGCGACAGCGGCGCCAGGCGAAGTGCAGCGACGTAGACGAGCCAGCCCGCGCTTTCGGTGGCAAAGCCGGTTCGCCAGCGCCGGTCGGCGAATAGCAGCGAGACGAAGCGGAGCGGCCGACGGGGTGTGAAGCGCGGCATCGATGCGGCGGCATCGTGCTCGCGCGAATAGGCCCAGTTGACCGTGACGGCGGAGACGAACGCGAGCGAGAGGCCGATCGCTAGCTGCACGGTGCCGCGTCCCCCTCTCCGGGGTCCCGTCGGCCAGGGATGAACCGATCGTCGAGGACGGCGAGCCCGCCGATTGCGAGGGCGGCTCCTGCGAGCGCCGGCGCGATGACCGAGATCGTGGGTGACGCGAGCGCGAAGAAGTCGCGTGCGAAGGGGACGAGGAGGACGAGCACATAGCCCGCCAGGAGCACGAGGCAGAGCGTGGAGACGGCCGCTCCTCGTACGCGGCCCGTGACCTCGAGCGCGACGATGAGATAGAGCCCGACGATCACGAGAACGGTGACTGCGACGGTGCGGGCGGCGACGAGCTTGAGGTCGAGCACGTTGAGTGCGAACACGTATGAGGAGAGGACCCCGAGTCCCGCCGCTGTCCCGGCGGGAAGTGCGAAGCGCGCAAGCTCGCGGAGAAAGCCGCGTGAGCTGTAGCGGCCGGTGCTGGGGGCCAGGGCGAGGAAGAAGCCGGGGACGCCGACAGTCAGAGTGGCGACGAGCGTGAGCTGGCGCGGCAGCAGTGGATAGGCCGTGGGGGTCAACCCGATCGAGAGGACGAGGAAGGCCGCGAATACCGACTTCGTGACAAACAGCTTGGCCACGCGCTGGACGTTGCGAAGGATCTTCCGTCCCTCGGCGACCATGGCCGGTACGGCCGCGAACTCCCCACGTACCAGCACGACGTCGGCAACGGTGCGCGCCATCTGCGTGCCCGTCCCTTGCGCGATGGCGAGGCGGGCGGCCTTGAGGGCCGGCACGTCGTTGACGCCGTCGCCGACCATGGCGACGTAGCGGCCGGCATCTCGCAGCGCCTCGACGACCCGCCGTTTGTCCTGCGGCGAGATGCGCCCGAAGATGTTGCGACTGAGTGCGAGTTGCTGTAGCTCCGCCTTGCCGCTGGGGAGGGTCGAAGCGTCGACGGCCGCTCCCTCGATGCCGGCGTCGTGCGCGATCGAGGCGACGGTCTCCGGCCGGTCACCGGAAAGCACCTTCAGCTCGACCCCCTGAGAGCGGAACCACTCGACCGTCGCGCGCGCTTCTGGCCGTAGTCGCTCGGCGAGAAGAACGAGTGCCTGGGCGGGCGGGAATTCCTGCTCGAGCCGATCGGTTTGGGCGAAGGCCAGGACACGACGTCCCTCCGCCGAGGCCTGAGCGGCGCGTTCGGCGAGCGCGCCGAGCCGGAAGTGCTCGGGTGCGCCGAGGACGTAGGCCGCGCCGTCGATGCGTTGCGCGCTGAAGCGGTGCTTCGACGAGAAGGGGATCTGCTCGGCCACGACCCCCGCGGTTGCCGGGAAGGCTGCGCCGATCGCCTCGATCGTGGAGTTGCGGACGGCGGAGGAGGCGGCGAAGCGCCCTAGCTCCTCGCGGGACCGTGGCGGTCCTACGAGATCGACGACTCGAAGCGCAGGCTCGGTGAGCGTGCCGGTCTTGTCGAGGCAGACGACATCGACGGAGGCGAGCGATTCGATTGCGTTCAGTTGCTGGGCGAGCGCTCCCCGGCGCGCCATACGCAGCGCGGCTACCGCATAGGTCAGGCTGGCGAGCAGGATCAGGCCCTCGGGGACGAGCGTCACAACGGCGGCCACCGAGGTGGGGACGGCGCTGTGCAGCGCTGCGTGCCGGTGCCACAGCGCGTAGCCGAGCGCCAACCCCAGCGGGACCATCACGGCGACGAGGACGAAGAGGAGTCGATTGAGGGATCGCTCGAGCGGCGAGCGTGGGTGTCGGAACGAGCGCGCTTCGCCGGTCAGTCGAACGGCGTAGCTGTCTGCTCCGACCGCGGTAACCGTGTACTCGCCGACGCCTTCGACGGCGAACGATCCTGAGCGGATGAAGTCTCCGGCAACGCGGGTGACCGGCTCGGCCTCGCCGGTCAGCACCGATTCGTCGAGGTGCAGCGTCTCGGCGCGGTCGAGCGTCCCGTCGGCAACGATCTGGTCGCCCGGCTCGACCCGCACGAGGTCGCCGACCACGAGCTGTTCGATCGGTATCGCGTGTGCGCGGCCGTCGCGGACGACGGTCGCTTGTGGCGCGACGAGTGCGCTCAGCCGGTCGAGCGCTCGTTTCGCCCGCACCTCCTGCACCGTCCCGATGCCGGCGTTGGCGACGAGTACGCCGAGGAAGAGCGCGTCCTGCCACTCCCCGAACGCAAGCGTGGCCGCGCCTGCGACAGCGAGGATCAGGTTGAAGACCGTGAAGACGTTGGCACGGACGATGCTCGCGTAGGAACGACTGCTGCGCTGGCGCGGCGTCCGGCCACGGCTCGCCAGGCGCTCGGCTGCTGTTGCCGCCGTGAGCCCTCCGGGAGTGGCGACCGGTACAGGTGCGAGCGCCGTGGACATCAGCCCGCTGTCGTTGCGCTCGTCGCGCGTTCGCGCGCGAGGCCGGCTGCAATCTCGCCCGCCCAGTGTTCGACTGCGGCCCAGTCGCGCCAGTCGCCCTCGATGCCGCGGAAGACCAGAAGCGCGGCGCGTTGCGGCCTGGGCAGACCTCTCCCGGCGAGCTTCCCGGCCAGGAGGCGGTGCTCGCGCGCCCCGCTGAGAGCGACGAGTTCTGGCAGCTCGACCGGATCGGCGGTCATCTTCTGGACGAGCTTGCGCTTCGGATCTCCGACCGGCCCGCTGGAGAAGAGCCAGACCGGTCGCTGCGAAAGGGTCGGCGCGAAGCGGCGGACGAATTCGGTCGCCGACTCGAGCCAGTGGCCCACGTAGATCGCGCTTCCGATTACGAAGGCGTCGTAGTCCTCGACGTCGTCGATCTCTTCAGGCGTCGCGATCGTTACGTCGAGGCCGCGCAGTCTCAGCTCGCGTGCGATCGCCTCGGCGATGCCTCGGGTTGCGCCTTGCTGGCTGGCGGCTGTTACGAGAACGTTCATGGAAGGGCTCCTCTCAGATTCGGCTGGCGTCACGACGTGGGTGGTGATCGGTCGGCCCTCTAGCGGCCGAGTTCGGCGGCGATGCGCTGCCACACGGTCTCCCGAACGACGAGCGCCGAGCAGGTGGCTGTGTGGGCGACCCGCTCGGAGACCGAGCCGAGCGCGGAGAGGCCGTGCAGGCCGCGGCTGCCGACCACGACCAGATCGGCGCTCTCGGCTGCGCGCGTCAGAGCCTCCGCCGGCGGTTCGTCGACGTCGTCGTGCTCTCCGTCGGTGATGGTCGCAACGAGGCGCTCGTTCACGCCCTTGCCGCCCCAGGCCACAAGAGCGTGTAGTTCGGCGTCGAACCGCTCGGCCAGGTGGCGCGCGGCGGCGTACGCTGCGGCCGACTCCACGGATCCGTCCACGCCGACGGCAATGCGGCCGGGGAAGCCGCTCTTGACGGGGCGGGAGACGAGCACCGAGCAGGGCGAGCGGTGGATGACCGCCGTCGCAACGGAGCCTTCGACGATCCCGACCAGCCGACCGGTGCCGCTGCTGCCGATCGCGACGAGCGTGTCCTGGTCGCGCTCGATCTCCCCGAGCAACTGGGAGGTGGCTGCCCCCCGTACGAGCTTTCCCGTCGCGGGTGTGTAGGGGGCGACATAGTCGCGTGCTGCGGCGAGAGATGAGTCGGCCACCTCGCGCTGAACGGTCACGTCCACGTAGCACGGGATGTAGCTGCCGTCCGCCGCGATCAGCGGAGTGATCTCCCACGCTGCGAGCAGCGTCAGCTGGCCGTCCGGATCCTGCAGCAACGCAGCCTGCCGCGCTGCTTCGAGACTCTGCTGCGAGCCGTCGATGCCGACCAGGATGCGGGTGAAGTTCCGCCGCCCGGCCTCGAGCTGTTGAGGGTAAAGAGTTGTTTTCATCGCCTACCTCCTGGTCACTGCGGTAATCCGCGACCGAGGGTGGCGGCGGTTCGGCGATTTGCCGCACGGCCCATGCCAGAACTACGGAGTGACGCAGCTCAGGCGACGTCGGCAAGATCGGACGCGAGTTCCCGCATCGCCTCGTCCTTCAGCACTCGCGTCCGCGCGGGGCTGAGATGCAAGTCGGCCGCGATCTCGGTGAGCGTTTCCGATCTCCGGTCGATGCCAAAGTGCCGCTCCAGGATCGTCTGCTTGCGTGGCTCCAGTCGTCGCAGGGCCTGACGGACGGCGAGCCGTTCGAGTGCTGTGACCGTGAGAGCATCCGGTCGCGCAGCGGGATCGTCCGCGAGGCGATCGGCGAGGCGTGTGCCGTCCGGGAGCGCTCCATCGAGCGACATGACGCCGGTCGGCGCGAGCGCCTCCGCGACCTGGTGGGCGGTGAGCGCCGTCGCGTCACCGAGTTCCTGCGGGCCCCCGGCTTGTCCAGCGGCGGAGAGAGTGCGCTGCGCGTCGAGAACCTGTCGCCGTCGGTCAAGGACCGGGCGCGGAACCCGAATGAGGCTCCCGCGCGCGGTCAGCGCATGGGTTACGGCGCCGCGTACCCGCCAGAATGCGTGCGTAGAGAAGCTCGTTCCGCGGCCCGAGTCGTAATCGTCGATTGCCGCGAGCAGGCCGATCGCTCCCTCTTGCACGAGGTCTTCGACCGGAAGTCCCAGGTCCCGGTAGCGGAAAGCGATTCCCCGGACGAGGCCCATGTGCTCCTCGACGAGCATGGCGCGCGCAGTTCGGTCACCGCGGCGTGCGCGAGCGGCGAGACGTTCAGAGTGGCCGGTGGCCCGGGCAGGAGATGGAGAAGCGACCACGCCGAAGAGAGCGGCGGCTGCGAGTAGTGCGATTGCGCTGCGCATACGTCTCCTTCGGCTGGGCGTTCCGAAGCGGGGATCGCCCGTTGGGTTGTTCATAACCGCGCGGCTCTGGACTTGACGTCAGCGTTGGCACGGTTGTGGGTGCGGAGAAGTACCCGTCAACGACATCGCGGGAGCGAGCGCGTACACGGCCTGCGGCTAACTGCGGAGCGCCGCACGATGCCGCCGGTGGATGACCTGTAGGTGGCAGCCCTCCTCGCTTGGGCCAAAGCGAACGCGGCACGAATGGTCGCCGCGAGCGCCCTCACGGCGGTACTGGTTGGGTTAGCCCTCGCCGCCGCCGACCGGCATACCCCGGCGGACGCCCTTTGGGCGGGAACGACAGGGATGCTGCTACTGCCGCTCACGTGGTCGGTACTGCGCTCGCTGCTGCGTCGGGACGTCGGGGTTGACGCGATCGCGCTCTTCTCGATGGCCGGGGCGCTCGCACTCGGCGAGTATCTCGCCGGCGCCGTTGTGGCATTGATGCTCGCGGGCGGCAACGCGCTCGAGGAGTCCGCCAACCGACGTGCTCGGCGCGAGTTGACGGCCCTCGTCGAACGGGCCCCGCGCTCGGCGCTGATCCAGCGAGACGGCGAGCTCGTCGAGGTGTCGATCGACGAGGTCGTGACGGGCGCGGTCGTGCTCGTCCGGGCGGGCGAGGTCGTGCCGGTCGACGGAATGGTGTTGAGCGAGGAGGCGATCGTCGACGAGTCTGCGCTGACAGGCGAGCCACTTCCGGTCACCGTGCATCGCGGCGGCAGCGTGCGCAGCGGCACTGCGGCAAGCGGAAGTGCATTCGAGCTACGCGCGCTGCGGCCGGCTGCGGAGAGCGCCTACGCCGCGCTGGTGCGGCTGGTCGAGAGGGCCGAGGAGGAGCACGCACCGTTCGTACGCCTCGCCGACCGATACGCGATCTTCTTCTTGCCCGCGACGATCGTCGTGGCCGCCATCGCCTGGGCCATCTCCGGAGACGCCGTTCGGGCACTCGCGGTCTTCGTGGTCGCGACGCCATGCCCGCTCATCCTCGCGGCACCTATCGCGCTCATGTCCGGCCTGTCGCGTGCAGCGCGGGCCGGCGTAGTGGTCAAGGGAGCCGCCACGATCGAGCGGCTCGGCGAAGCGCGCTCGGTTCTGCTCGACAAGACGGGCACGATCACGCTCGGCCATCCGGAACTCGACCGGGTCGTCCCCACCGACGGAGTCGGCCCGGAGGAGACCCTTCGCCTGGCAGCCTCACTCGACCAGATCTCCTCACATCCCCTGGCCAAGGCACTCGTGGCCGGCGCCGGGCGGCAGAACTTGCCGCTGACGATTCCCCGCCAGACCGAGGAGACGTTCGGCAAAGGCATCCGAGGGAACGTCGACGGCCACAGCGTCCTGGTCGGAAGCGCGGGCTGGCTCCGCGCACACGGCATCGAGCAGCAGCTGCCGCCCAATCTCGACGGAGGCGACGCGAAGGTCCTGGTCGGGGTCGACGGACGCCTCGCCGGCATCGTCTTGATCGGCGATCGGCTTCGCAGCGACTCGGTCGACCTTGTGCCGCGCCTACGCGAAGCAGGCGTCCGGCACGTGGCTCTCGTCACCGGCGACAAGGCGTCGGTCGCCGAAGCAATGGGCGAGAGGTTGGGCGTCGACCGCGTCTACGCCGAGCAGACCCCCGAGGAAAAGCTCGACGTCGTGCGTGCGCTTCAGCAGCGGCCAGACCTGCGGGGGGTGGTCATGGTGGGAGACGGCATCAACGACGCGCCCGCGCTCGCGCTGGCCGACGTCGGGGTCGCGATGGGCTCCGCGGGCGCCACCGTCTCATCGGAGACGGCCGACGCCGTCATCCTCGTCGACCGCGTCGACCGCGTCGCGGACGCGATCCGGATCGGCCGGCGCTCGCTCTACATCGGCCGCCAGAGCGTCCTCGCCGGGATCACGCTCTCGCTGCTCGCGATGGGCGTTGCGGCTGCCGGCTACCTGCCGCCAGTCGAAGGCGCGCTCCTGCAGGAAGGGATCGATGTGGCCGTCATCCTCAACGCCTTGCGGGCACTCCGCGGCTGATCGCGATGCGCGAGACGCCAGGTCGCGCAGCGTCGCGCACGACTTCTCGGTAGTAACTCGTCAGGGGTTGCGGCAAATCGCCGAACCGACCCTCGCGGCGCGGGTGGATGACGACCGTGAGAACCACGTGCCGGGAGGTTCCCACCAACTCAAGGAGGGGTTGTGACCAGCACCCATGTTCTCGAGCAATGATCGAAACGGTCGTCCCGGCGACTTACACCAACTACTAGCGGACGTGCGCCTGGGGCTTCGCGACTCTCGACGCCTTAGCGTCCTGCAAGATGTGCAGGAACGTGGGCGACCGAAGACGGCTAAGGTAAGCGCTTCAGGGCGCGTAGCTCAGCGGGAGAGCACTCGCTTCACACGCGAGGGGTCGCTGGTTCGATCCCAGCCGCGCCCACTACAAGGCTCCTGCGCACACGCCGGTTCCGTTCAACTTCTGTGCCCCCAAGCCGGTCGCGT
>Ga0307372_10013425_pt1 | contig 10589 bp, 9 predicted proteins | sample OX1MG_FD_202533 | JGI IMG/M metagenome (GOLD analysis project Ga0307372, IMG submission 202533) | Soil microbial communities from Risofladan, Vaasa, Finland - OX-1 | ecosystem: Environmental > Terrestrial > Soil > Coastal area > Acid sulfate soil | place: Finland: Risofladan, Vaasa | collected... | reverse complement strand
TGATCGCGACCATGCTCGCGGTGCTCCTCAACCCGCTGCCGTACGGCCTCGGCGTCCTGCTGTCGCTTGGGCTTGCGACGGTCCTCGTCTACGTCGGCGTGCGCACCGGGAGCCGCCGGCGAGACGCCCTCGGCGTGGTCTTCGGACGAAGCACTCCCGTGGACATCGACGAGGGAGGTCCGGGGCCGCTCGACGGCCAGCCGGTCATCGTCGACACCAGTGTCCTCATCGACGGTCGGATCGTCGACGTGGCGGCCGCCGGGTTCGTTCCGGGCCGCCTGCTCATCCCGGGATTCGTGCTCGAGGAGCTCCAGCGCGTCGCCGACTCGGCCGATCCGTTCCGGCGCCAGAAGGGCCGCCGCGGGCTGGGGGTCGTCGATGCGCTGCAGAAGGCCGAGGATGTCGTCTGTGAGCTGGTCGATCTCGACTTTCCCGGTACGCCCGACGTGGATGCCCGGCTGGTCAAGCTCGCCCGGGCCCGTGGCGCCGCGTTGATGACCCAGGACTACAACCTCAACCGCCTTGCCCAGATCGAGGGCGTGCGCGTGCTCAACCTGAACGATCTCGCCAATGCGGTCAAGCCCATCGTCGGCGCCGGCGAGAGCATCGCGATCGCGATCGTCAAGGAGGGGAAGGAGCCCCACCAGGGCGTCGGCTACTTCGAGGACGGCACCATGGTGGTCGTGGAGAACGGGAGCCGCCATGTCGACGAGACGGTCACAGTGACCGTGACCACCGTGCTCCAGACCACAGCGGGCAGGATGATCTTCGCGACGCTCGCCGCGGAGGAGTCGACGAAACCGCGGGTGCTCAGGCCGGTCCGCGCCAAGGTCGCACAGCGCTGACCAGCGCGCTTATCGTTCCCGCCTTCGGCCGCGGCGCGCGGACGGGCGAGGACAAGCTCTGGGCGGTGGTCTCGGGACGGCCCGTCCTCGCGATCACCCTGGAGTCCATCGCCGCGGCGGGCTGCTTCGACCTCGTTGCCGTCGCCGCTCCGACCTCCCGCTGGGACGCGATCCGGGCAATCGCCGCCGAGTATCACCTGGCCAACGTCGTGCTTCTCGAGGGGGGTGAGCGCCGCCAGGACAGCGTCGCCGCCGCCATCGACCGGTGCTCCGGCCACCCCTGGATCTCCGTCCATGACGCCGCCCGTCCGCTCACGCCACCCCGCGTCTTCCAGACCGTGCTCGACGCCGCCCGGGCGGATGGAGCAGCGACCGCAGGGGTACCCTGCGTGGACACTGTGAAGCAGGTGCAGCACGGCCGGGTCGCGGCCACCCTCGACCGATCGTCCATCATCGCGACGCAGACGCCCCAGTCCTTCGGCGCCGACCTCCTGCGCCGCGCGCACGTGAACGCGGCGACGCGTGGGATCAGCGCCGCCGACGATGCGGCGCTCGTCGAGGCGCTGGGCGAACCGGTCACCGTGGTTCCCGGCGACCCGCGCAATTTCAAGATCACGTTTCCGCAGGATCTCGTCCTGCTTCGCGCATTGCTCGAGGAGGTCCGATGACTCTGCGGATCGGTCATGGCATCGACGCGCATCGCTTCATTCCCGGACGGCCACTGATGCTGGGAGGCGTCCTGGTCCCGTACGGCAGGGGCCTCCTCGGTCACTCGGACGGCGATGCGGTCGTGCATGCACTCGTCGACGCCATCCTGGGCGCATCGGGGCTCGGCGATATGGGCAGGCACTTCCCGTCGAGTGACCCCCGGTGGAAGGACACGTCGGGCTGCGAATTCCTCCAGGTCGTCGCCGAGAAGCTTCGGGCGGAGGGTTGGACGATCACCAGCGCCCACGTCATCGCGATCGCCGAGGAGCCGCGGCTCGCCGCCCAGCTCGAGTCGATGTCAGACGCGATGTCGACGGCGTTGGGCCTCGAGCCCGGGACGATCGCCGTCGGAGCGACCACCACCGACGGGATGGGGTTCTCGGGCAGGAGCGAAGGGATCGCCGCGTCGGCGACGGTGCTGCTGGAACGGCGGTGACGTTCCTGCTGCACGACACGATGAGCCGTGAGCTCGTCGTGGTGGAGCCGATCAACCCGGGACACATCCGCATGTACACCTGCGGTCCGACGGTCTGGAATCGAGTCCACATCGGCAATTTCCGGACGTTCATCTTCGAGGACGTCCTGCGCCGCTGGCTCGACCGCAGGTTCGCCAACAACGTCACGCACGTGATGAACCTCACGGATGTCGACGATCGGATCATCAAGAACGCCGTCGAGCACGGCCACACGCTCGACGAGGAAACCGCGCAGTGGATCACCGCGTTCGAGGAGGATCGCGACACGCTCGGCATCCGGCCCGCGCACCACTATCCGCGCGCGACCGAGTACATCGAGCAGATGGTTGACTTGATCGAACGCCTCGAGCGGGCCGGTGCGGCATACCGGGCCGACGGCAGCTCCTACTTCCACATCGCCGCGTTCCCCGCATACGGGAAGCTGAGTGGCGCGAGCGCCGAGGGGCTCGTCTCCGGCGCCAGCGGCCGCATCGACGCCGACGACTACACCAAGGAAGACGTCCGCGACTTCGCGCTCTGGAAGGCGGTGGGACCCGAGGAGATCGGCTGGGACACGCGCCTCGGAAGGGGCCATCCGGGCTGGCACATCGAGTGCTCCGCCATGAGCATGGCGCTCCTCGGCGAGAGCTTCGACATCCACTGCGGTGGCGTCGACAACATCTTCCCGCACCATGAGAACGAGATCGCCCAGTCCGAAGCGGCGACCGGCAAACGCTTCGTGCGCATCTGGTGTCACAGCCAGCATCTGCGGGTGGGCGGCGAGAAGATGGCCAAGCGCCTCGGGAACTTCGCAACCGTGCGCGAGGTGCTCGATGAGGGCGCGAGTGCCGCGTCGCTGCGCTACCTCCTCGCGGCGCGAACCCACTATCGAAAGCCGCTCGAGTATTCGGATGACCTGCTCACCGACAGCAACGTGGCGGTGCAGCGCCTCGTCGACTTCCAGGCTCGCGTCGCCGGGCTGCGCACCGTCGAGGAGGATGGCAACCACCGCGACGAGGCCGTCCTCGCCTCGGTGCGTGGGATGCGGATCGGTTTCGAGGAGGCGATGGACGACGACCTCAATCTCCCCGAGGCGATGGGCATCGTGTTCTCGGGATTGCGCGATGTGAATCGCGTGCTCGATACCGGAGCGGTCGGCGCCGACACCCAGCGCACCCTGCAGCACCTCCTCAGCGAGATCGACGGCGTTCTTGGCGTGCTCGCACTGGTCGCGCGTGACCGCCAGGCGGCTCCGGATGCCGAGGAGCAGCGATGGCTCGACGAGCGCGAGGCCGCGCGTGCGGCTCGCGATTTCGGGCAATCCGATCATCTCCGGGTCCAGCTCGCGGGTCGCGGGATCGAGGTTGAGGACACGCCCCAGGGTCAGCGCTGGAAGCGGGTCTCGCCGCGCCGCGGCTGACCGCGTGGACATTCTGTACGGGCGCAACCCGGTGCTCGAGGCCCTGCGGGCGGGTCGCCCGGCGCGCAAGATCGTGGTCGCAAGCGCAATCCGTCCCGAGGCGCGACTGACCGAGATCCTCGAGCACGCGGAGGCGCGGGACATCCTCGTGGAGGAGGTGTCGCGGCAGCGCCTGGATGACATCGCCCACACCGAGCATCACCAGGGGGTCGCCGGATACTTCCACGCGCGTGCGGCGCTCACCCTCCACGACCTCCTCGAACAGGCCCGCCCGCCCGCGCTGCTCGTGGTGCTCGACGGCATTCAGGATCCCCAGAACGTCGGCGCGATCGCGCGCAGCGCAGAGGCGTGCGGTGCGGACGGCATCGTCGTGCCGCGCCACCATGCGGCCCCGCTCACGGCGGCGGCGGTCAAGGCGTCGGCCGGTGCGACCGAGCATCTCCCGATCGTGACCGTGCCCAACCTTGCTCAGGCGCTCGAGGTCATCGGTGCCGCCGGCATCTGGCGCGTCGGCCTCGACGCTGACGCGCGGGATCGGTATGACGCGGTCGACCTCTCGAGTCCTGCGGCGATCGTCGTCGGCGCAGAGGGTGCGGGGATGCGGCGGCTCACCCGCGAGCACTGCGACGTGCTCGTGTCCATTCCGATGATGGGCCACGTGGCGTCACTCAACGCGGGGGCGGCCGCGGCGGTGCTGCTCTTCGAGGTGCAACGTCAGCGCGGATTCGCACCGCGTTGACGCGGGCACGCCACCGATGCAGACGCTGATCGTCGACGGCTACAACATCATTCACGCGTGGCCCGCGCTGCACACCACGCTGCGCGAGCGAGGCCTCGAGGACGCGCGCCGCCAGCTGGTGAGCGCGCTCGCGGAGTACGCCGCGCAGACCGGCGTCTCGGTCACCGTCGTCTTCGATGCGCACGCACGACCCGGTGCCATCCCCTCCACGGAGCAGTTCGACGGGGTCACGGTCCTCTTCGGATCCAGGCGGGCGACCGCGGATCACGTCATCGAACGCGCGGCGTATCGCGCATCCCAGCGGGGTGAGGGCGCGGATGTGGTGGTCGCGACCGACGATCGACTCGAGCGCGATGTCGTCGGCGCGATGGGCGTGGCGACCATGGGGGCGCGCGCCCTCGAGGCCGAGGTGGCCAGGGTGGCCGGCGGCGTCGGTGACAAGACCAAGCGCATGCGCGAGGACAGCCGGCGAAGCAGCCGTCTCGAGAACGGCCTCGACCCTGAGGTCCGGCGCCGGCTCGAACGCCTTCGTCGCGGCGAGGAGGACTGAGCGCCGGCTCCGATCAAGCGGTCCGCTAGGCTAGCGCCATCATGCTGGACTCGCCGTCGCTGCGAGCCAACAGCGTGCGCTACGCCGGGGCGACCGCCAGCGCGGTGGGCATCCAGGCGCCGACTGCGGGGGTGACCTTTCTGCCGGCGCTCATGGCGGCGATCGTCGGCGAGGCCGGACCGCTCGCGTTTCTGCTCGCGCTCCTCGCGATGCTGCTGGTCTCGCACGCATTCATCGTGCTTGCCGCCGACTTCGCCTCGGCGGGCTCGGTGTTCGCCTTCAACGGCCGAGCGCTCGGCTACGGCTATGGATTCCTGTCGGCGTGGATGCTGCTCGGCGTCTACATCGCCTATGCGTCGTCGATCTACGCGAGCAACGCCAACTTCCTGGAGAGCCTGGCCGGTTCGGCGCACGTGGCGATCGCATGGCCGGTGTTCGCGTTCCTGTTCTGGGCGCTCGCGCTCGTGCTCGCCTACCGCCGGATCTCGGTGTCGACGATGCTCATCTTTGCGCTCGAGGGTGCGGCGATCGTGCTGGTGGGGATCGTGGCCGTCGCGGTACTCCTCAGGGGAGGGTCCGGCGGGCACGCCGTCTCGGCCGCACCCTTCACGCCCGGCGTGGTTCCGATCGCGACCATCGGCCTCGGCGTGATCTTCGCATTCACCGGGTTCTCGGGCTTCGAGGTGTCAGCGACACTCGGCGAGGAGACCTCGCGGCCACGGCGGGTGATCCCGGTGTCGATGATCGCCGCGCTCCTCGTCTCCGGGGGCATCTACGTCCTTCTGTCATGGGTTGAGACCATCGCCTATCCGAGCGCGGACGCGCTGGCGAGCCAGTCCGTCCCGCTCGTCGACATCGCCGCTCGCTACGTGACGCCCGCCATGGGCACGATCATCAACGTCGCAGCGCTCATCAGCGGTATCGGTGCGCAGCTGGCAACCGTCAACGGTGCGAATCGTCTGCTCTTCGCGCTCGCGCGTGACGGTTTCGGTCCGCGGTGGCTGTCGACGGTGAACCGGCGTCAGCGGTCACCGGTCGGCGCGCTCGCCGCCGTCGGCACCGCCAGCATCGTCGCTCTGGTCCCCCTCATGCTCAACGGAACGAGCCCCATCGATGCGTTCTTCTATCTCGCAACCTATGGAGCGGATCTGATCATCATCACCTACCTGCTCACCGCGATCGCTGCGCTGGTCTGGTCGATTCGCCGGGGCCAGACCGGTGTCCTGCGGATCGTCGGGCTGCTCGCGGCGATCGCCGTGATGGCGTACATCATCAAGGGAACCGTGTCCCCGGTCCCGGCGGCGCCCTTTGATCTCTGCATCGATGCGGCGGGCATCACCATCGTCGCCGGTGTCGCACTGCTGCTGGTGCCCCGACTGCGCGCGAACCTGTCTCGCTCGCCGCTGTTCGCGATCGCTCGCGCAGACTGAGACCGGCGATGCCAGCCGCGCCGACCACGCTCAGGCCGCTCCGGGATCGAATCGAGGCCGCGGTGGCCGAGCATCGACACCAGGAGTGCGTGGTCCTGCCGGACGCGACCCTCACCTACGGCGAGATCGACCGGCTGGCGAATGCGACAGCCAACGTGCTGCTCGAGCGCGGTGTGCGCGAGGGCGGCGTGGTCATGACGCTCTGCCACAACGGCGCGGCATTGGTGGGCACGTGGTTTGCGTGCTTGAAGATCGGTGCGGTGTTCGCCCCGCTGAACGCTTCCTTGACGGGCAGCCCACTCGCGCACGTGATGTCACGAGCGCGTGGTCAGGTGCTCGTGTGCGACGCGCCACTCGCAGGGACGGCGCGAGCGGCCTCGCGAGACCTCGCCACTCTGACGGTGACCCTGGTCGCGGGCGCGCTGCCCTCATCGGGTTTGGTGAGCCTTGACCAGGCGGTTGCCGCTGCGAGCACCGCCCCTCCGCCGCTCCCGGATGCCAACCCAGCGGCGCCGGCACGGCTCATGTTCACCTCGGGGACCACGGGTGAGTCCAAGGGCGTGCTCTGGAGCCGGAACGCCGAGGTCCTCCACGCGGTGTGTTACGGCGATGAGCTGGTGCGCACGGCCGCCGGCGAGACGGTCTACTGCTGCCTGCCGCTGTTCCATGTCACCGCGCAGGGCACGCTGCTCGGCACCCTGCTGCGCGGCGGGCGCGCGGTGGTCGACCGGCGTTTCGAGCCCTTGCGTTTCTGGGCCCGGACGCGTGCCGTTGACGCCGTGTTCTTTCCCTACGTCGGGACGATCATCAGCACGCTGACGTCCCGAGCTCCCCGACGCGAGGATGCGGAGAACCCGGTGCGTCGGGCGATGGGCAGCGCCACGCCCGCAGGCCTCTGGCAGGCGTTCGAACGCCGCTTCGGCGTCGCTCTCGAGGACGTCTGGGGTCAGACCGAGACCGCGTCCTGCTGGACCCGCGCAGGGCCGGACGGACCCGTGCCGGGCACCGTCGGCGCTCCCTGCGATCGCTTCGAGGCGCGGATCGTGAATGCGGCGGGCAGCGAGACCGCGCTCCACGAGGCCGGCGAGCTCTGGATTCGCCCTGCGGAGCCACACGTGATCTTCGAGGGATACGCGGACGCCCCGGAGGGCGCGCATGCCCTCAGCCACGACGGCTGGTACCGGACGGGCGACCTGCTCGCGCGTCGCGCCGGGGGTGCGCTCAGCTTCCACGGACGGCTCCGGGACGCCATCCGGCGGCGCGGCGAGACGATTGCGCCGGCCGAGATCGAGGCCGTCGCCGTGCAGCACCCCGCGATCCGGGAGGCGGCGGCGATCGGGGTTCCCGCCGACGACGGCGTCGAGGATGAGATCCTGCTCTGCGTGGTGCTCCACGACCCGACTGTCCTCTCGCCTTCGGACCTGCACGCCCACCTGATGGGCGAGCTGCCGAAGTTCATGGTCCCGCGCTTCATCCGGATCGAGGCAGAGCTTCCCAAGACGGCCACGACACGCGTCCGGCGGGCCGCCCTGCGCGAGGCAGGACACGCCGGAGCGTGGGACGCTCGCGCCCGGCGCGGCCACCATGGCTGACTCGGGGCCGCGCCGGGTCGTTGTCACCGGCATGGGCACCGTCTCGCCGGTCGGCAACAGCGTGTCCCAGAGCTGGGAATCGCTCCGCGCGGGTCGAAGTGGTATCGCCCCGATCACGCATTTCGATGCCTCGCGGCTCCCGGTGCGCATCGCCGGCGAGGTCAAGGGTTTCGATGCGGCCGCGGTCTTCGGGACGAAGGAGGCTCGCCGGGGCACGCCGCATGTGCACTTCGCCATGGCCGCGGCCCGCGAGGCGGCGCTCGACTCCGGCCTGGACATCGCGGCCGCCTCGGCGGACATCGGGGTCCTGATCGCATCGGGCATCGGCGGGCTCGAGGTGATCGAGAGCACCACCCGCGTGCTGGACCGCGAGGGTCCGCGTCGGGTGTCGCCGTTCGCCGCGGCGATGGCGCTCGTCGACATGGCACCGGGGATGGTCTCGATCGATCTCGGCGCGCGGGGGCCGAACATGGCCGTCGTCAGCGCCTGCGCGTCGGGCGCGGACGCCGTCGGTCAGGCGTCCAACTGGATCCGGCAGGGGGATGCGGTGGCCGTCCTCGCCGGCGGCACCGAGGCCGGGATCACGTCGACGGGGATCGCGATGTTCGCCGCCGCTCGTGCGCTGTCGACGCGAAACGACGACCCGGAGCACGCGTCGCGGCCCTTCGAGCGCGATCGCGACGGCTTCGTCGCCGCCGAGGGATCCGCGGTCCTCGTGCTCGAGGAGCGCGAGCACGCGCTGGCGAGGGGCGCGACCATCCACGCGGAGCTGCTCGGATACGCGGCGTCGGCGGACGCGTACCACATCACCGCGCCCGACCCGGGTGGCGACGGCGCCATCCGCTGCGTCCGGCGCGCGCTCGAGCGCGCCGGAGTCCGACCCGAGGACGTCGAATACATCAACGCTCACGGCACCGGCACGCCACTCAACGACCTCGCCGAGACGCGCGCGCTCAAGCACGTGTTCGGTGCATCCGCCTACTCCATCCCGATCTCGTCGAGCAAGTCGATGACCGGACACATGCTCGGCGCCGCGGGGGTGTTCGAGGCGATGGTGACGATCCTGGCGATGCGCGACGGGTTCCTCCCGCCGACGGTGAACCTCGAGAACGCCGACCCCGACTGCGACCTCGATTACGTGCCGAACATCGGTCGCGCGGTGAGCGCACGCCTCGCCATGAGCACGTCGTTCGGGTTCGGTGGGCACAACGCATGCCTGGTGTTCGCGGGAGGACCGAACCCCGCGTGAGCGTCGCCTTCGACCTCGCCGTCATCGGGGGAGGGGCGGCGGGGCTCGCGGCGGCTCAGACCGCGGCGCACCTGCAACGACGCGTGCTCCTGATCAGTGAGGGACCGCCGGGAGGGGAGTGCACCTGGAACGGATGCGTGCCGTCCAAGGCGTTCATCGAGGCGGCGTCGGTGCACCACATGGCGACCAACGCCGCATCCTTCGGCATCCGCGTCGGTGACGTGCACGTCGACTTTCCCGCCGTCATGGATCACGTCCACGACGTCATCGACCAGATTGCGCGATACGAGGACGAAGCACATCTCGCGGCCGCAGGCGTGGTCGTGCGTCGCGGCCGTGGCGCCTTCGTCGATGCGCGCACCGTCCGGGTCGGCGATGAGCGCTTCACCGCGGAGCGCGCGGTCGTCTGCACCGGAAGTCGCCCGGCGATTCCCTCGATCGACGGGCTCGGTGATGTGGCGTATCTGACCAACGAGACGGTGTTCGAGCTGCGCGTGCAGCCGCGCAGGCTCCTCGTGCTCGGTGCGGGCGCGATCGGCCTCGAGCTCGCCCAGGCGTTCGTCCGTCTGGGCACCGAGGTGGACGTCATCGATGTCGCCACCACGTTCCTGCCGCACGAGGACCCGGACATCGCCGCGGCGATGCGCGAGATCCTCGAGACCGAGGGCATTCGCCTCCATCTCGGGACGCAACCGCTGCGGATCGCGCGAACCGATGCCGATGTCGAGCTCACGGTGCGTGGCGCGGCCGGCCATCAGGCGCTGCGTGGCGACCAGCTCCTCGTGGCGACCGGCCGGAGGGCGAACATTGATGGTCTCGGTCTCGACACGATCGGTGTGCGCGTTCGGGAGCAGGGGATCGCTGTGGATGCGCACCTGCGCACCTCGGTGCGCGGCATCTTCGCCGCCGGCGACGTCACGGGGACGCTGCCGTTCACGCACGTGGCCGCGTACCAGGGACGGCTCGCGGCGAACAACGCGCTCGATCGACAGCACGCGGCGTCGTATCGAGTGATCCCGTCGGTGATCTTCACGGAGCCGGAGATCGCTCGTGTCGGGCTCACCGAGCCGGAGGCGCGGCGAGCGCACGGCGACGGCGTGCGCGTGGTGACGCTCCCGTTCACCGCCGTGGATCGCGCGGTCATCACGCGCCGTCCGCGCGGGCTCATCAAGGTCATCACATCCGGGCGGCCACTGCTCGGGCATGCCGGCGGGGGCACGATTCTCGGTGCGCACATCGCCGGGCCGGGAGCGGGCGAACTGATCCACGAGTTCGTCCTCGGGATGCAGGTGCGCGCGTTCAGCGGGAGGCTCGCCCAGGCGATCCACGCGTACCCGTCAATGTCGATGGGCGTGCAGCAGGCGGTCGCCCGCCTGTTCGATGGCGGTCGCGCGACTGCCGGTGCGCTGCGCGAGGATCTGCTGCCGTAGGGGTCAGCCGGCTGGCGACACCACCCGATCCAGGGCCGCCTTGATGATCCCGTAGCACTCGCACGACACCGATTCGAGACCCTCGCGATCGACGATGGTCACGCGTCCGCGGTGGTACCGGATCAGCCCCGCGGACTGCAGCAGGCCGGCGGACAGCGTGACAGTCGCCCG
>Ga0307372_10013424_pt1 | contig 10591 bp, 6 predicted proteins | sample OX1MG_FD_202533 | JGI IMG/M metagenome (GOLD analysis project Ga0307372, IMG submission 202533) | Soil microbial communities from Risofladan, Vaasa, Finland - OX-1 | ecosystem: Environmental > Terrestrial > Soil > Coastal area > Acid sulfate soil | place: Finland: Risofladan, Vaasa | collected... | reverse complement strand
TAGCAAAACTCTGCAAATTAAAGGAATAGATATGACACGCATACTCACTTATAATATCCTGGTTGGCGGGGCGCGCCGCATAGATCAGATCGCGAATATGATCCGGGCGGCGCATCCCGACGTGGTTGGACTGGTCGAGGCGACGAACCCGCGCGTAGTTGCGGAATTGGCTGAACGGTTGGGGATGGAGTATCGCATGACTGGAAGCGGCAGTCACCAGCGTGACTGGCAAATTGCCGCGCTCAGTCGCCTTCCCATCAAAAGGTCACAAGTCCATTTGTCTAATGGCGCGCTCACAAAGCCGTTGCTTGAGATGAGCGTGGAAGAGGAAGATGGGCGCGAGCTGACACTTTTCGTGACGCACCTGACCGCTTCATTCTCATACAGCGCCAGAGGCGGTGATAACTTCAGGCGGGCAGAGGCGCGCGAGCTTTTGCGTATCATGGCGGAGAAGCAGGGGACGCCGCACCTCTTGATGGGTGATCTCAATTCGCTCGCGCCGGGTGATACGCTTAAAGCCAGCCGTTTGCTGCGCTACCTGGTAAAAATGGATCAGTTGCGCCAGTCAAAGCCACATGAGAGCGATGGTCATCCTCACCTCGACTTTGTGGTGCCGCCCTCACTACGCTTTCTTAACCCACTGCTGCGAGTGATCCCGCGCAGTAATGTGCTCAGCGCAGTGTTTGATGGCGCGGGTTCGCTTTATGTGGCGCGCGGCACGATTCGCATGCTGCTCAGAGCGGGATATGTGGATAGTTTCCGGCGTATGAATGCGCGTGCCTGGGGTTTCACCTGCCCCGCGGATGCTCCTTCGGGACGTATTGATTACATTTTTGCCAGCCCCGAACTGGTCGGGCGCCTTACCGCCTGCCAGGTGATAACGGAGGGCAACGGTTTGCGTGGGGATGAGGCCAGCGATCACTTGCCTGTGCTGGCGGAATTTGGCGAAAAGGTTGGCAGCGAGCGCAATATGGGGGGAAATAACAGAAGTGGGCTACTAACATGTGGATGGGAACCACCCCATCCACATGTAGTAGCCTACTGGAATACGTCTTTAGTTTTTTCAAACAGGTTGCGGAAGATGTTTTTATCGTTTTGTTCGCTCTGTTCTTTTTCGAGACGGGCGAACTCTTCGAGCAGGTGTTTCTGCTCGGCGCTCAGGTTGGTGGGCGTGACGACTTTGACGATGACGTGCTGATCGCCGCGCGCGCTGCTATGCACGACCGGCACTCCCATACCTTTGAGGCGGAAAGAACGGTTGCTCTGCGTTCCGGCGGGAATCTTGAGCGTGGTCGATTTGCCATCTACCGTCGGTACTTCCACTTCGTCGCCAAGCGCGGCCTGGGCGAAGCTGATGGGCAATTCGTATTGAATGTCGTTGCCCTGGCGTTTGAAGAACGGGTGCTGCTTGACGCTCAGGATGACGTAAAGGTTGCCCGGCGTGCCGCCGCGCGAACTGACTTCACCCTCGCCGGTGACGCGCACGTTAATGCCATCATCAACGCCGGCGGGAATGTTGACGACTACGCGGCGATTATTACGCACGCGGCCCTGCCCGCGACACTTCTCGCAGGGGGTGGTGATCACCTTGCCCTCGCCACGGCATCGCTCGCACATGGTTACGTTGACGAACTGCCCGAAGATGGACTGCTGCACGCGGCGGATCTCGCCTGTTCCCTGGCAGGATGAACAGCGAGTAGTCGATGTGCCTGGCTGCGCGCCGCTGCCCCGGCAGTTCGAGCATGATTCCCAGCGCGGTAATTCGATCTCTTTCTGGCAGCCAAAGACGGCTTCTTCAAAGGTAATAGTCAGCTCGTAGCGAATATCCGCGCCTCGCTGCGGCCCGGAGCGGCGCTGTGTTCCCCCGGCTGCTCCTGAGAAAAAGGTTTCAAAAAGATCGTTGATGGAGCTAAATCCCGCGAAGTCACCAAAGCCCGCGCTGCCATTGCCATTCAGCCCGGCGTGGCCATAGTGATCATAGACCGAGCGCTTCTGGGGATCGCTCAGTGTTTCGTAAGCTTCATTGATCTCTATAAAACGCGCATCCGCTCCCTGCTCTTTGTTTGTATCAGGGTGATATTGCTTGGCAAGCCGCCGATAGGCTTTCTTCAGCTCATCTTCGCTTGCACCGCGTGCCACCCCCAGCACTTCATAATAATCTCGTTTGTTCGTGGCCATTAACAGGTCCTTTATGATATAAACAGGACGCGGCCTGATTCGCGCTCCCTCGGATTACGGTGTGTTACCTAATACTACGTTGTTTAGCCCTCTATATGCAAGGGTCTAGCCCTTTTGTAGGGACGCGATTGATCGCGTCCACGTCCCAGGCCCATGTGCGCCGCTGGGGACGCGATCAATCGCGTCCCTACAAATTGCATGGGTTACATCTCCTTGTATTCACCCTCGATGGTATCGTCGGGGGTGCTGCCCGGTTCCTGGCCGGTGGGAGCCTGCTCCTCGCCGGGTGCGCCGCCGGGGCCACCTGCTGAGCGATAGATGGACTCGCTGATCTTGTAAAACGCTTGCTCCAGCGACTCGCGTGACGACTTGATGCGCCCAACGTCGTCGGTTGAGAGTGCAGCGCGTACATCGGCGATCTTTGTTTCCAACTCGCCTTTCTGCTCGGAGGTGATCTTGTCGCCCAAATCGGCGATGCTCTTCTCGGCGCGATAGGCCGCGCTATCGGCCAGGTTGCGCTCCTCCACCTCTTCTTTGCGCTGCTTATCTTCACCCGCGTGCGCCTCGGCATCGCGCACCATCTTTTCGATCTGATCTTTGGAGAGGCCGCTCGATGCCACGATGGTGATCTTCTGCTCGCGGCCCGTGCCTTTGTCACGCGCCGAAACATTGACGATACCATTCGCGTCGATGTCGAAGGTCACTTCAACCTGAGGTACGCCGCGTGGGGCGGGTGGGATGCCATCCAGGATGAAGCTGCCCAGCGAGCGGTTATCCTTGGCGAACTCGCGCTCGCCCTGCAAGACATTGATCTCAACGCTTGGCTGATTATCGCTGGCGGTCGAGAAGACCTGACCTTTCTGTGTCGGGATGGTGGTGTTGCGCTCGATTAACTTGGTAGAGACACCGCCCAGCGTCTCAATGCCCAGCGAAAGCGGGGTCACGTCGAGCAGCAGCACATCTTTGACATCGCCCGTCAGCACGCCGGCCTGGATGGCCGCGCCGACTGCCACTACCTCGTCGGGGTTCACACCGCGATGGGGGTCGCGATCAAAGATGCGACGTACCAGGGTCTGGACGGCTGGCATGCGGGTTTGACCACCGACAAGCACTATTTCGTTGATGTCGCCGGGGCGTACACCCGCATCAGCAAGGGCTTTCATAACGGGGCCGCGTGACTTCTCGATCAAATCCTCGACCAGTTGCTCCAGCTTGGAGCGAGTGAGGGTCATATTCAGGTGTTTGGGGCCGCTGGCATCGGCGGTGATGAAGGGCAGATTGACTTCGGTCTGCATGGAACTGGAGAGTTCTTTCTTGGCTTTCTCGCCGGCCTCTTTCAAACGCTGCAAGGCCATGCGGTCTTGCCGCAGGTCAATGCCCTGCTCTTTGCGGAACTCGTCGGCCAGCCAGTTGATGATGCGCTGGTCGAAGTCGTCGCCGCCCAGGTGGGTGTCGCCGTTGGTACTCTTCACTTCAAAGACGCCGTCGCCCAGTTCGAGGATGGAAATGTCGAATGTGCCGCCGCCGAGGTCATAGACGCCGATGCGCTCGTCTTTCTTCTTGTCGAGTCCATACGCCAGCGATGCGGCGGTAGGCTCGTTGATGATGCGCAGCACTTCGAGTCCGGCAATCTTGCCAGAGTCGCGCGTGGCCTGGCGCTGGGCGTCGTTGAAGTAGGCCGGAACAGTAATCACGGCCTGCGTGACGCGCTCACCCAGGTAGGCTTCGGCATCCGTCTTGAGCTTCTGCAAGATCATAGCGGAGATTTCGGGCGGGCTATACTGCTTGCCCTGCACTTCTACCCAGGCGTCTCCATTGCTGGCGCGCACTACTTTGTAGGGAACCAGGCGCTTGTCACGGTCTACTTCGACATCGTCGTATTTGCGGCCCATGAAACGCTTGATGGAGTAGACGGTGTTCTCAGGGTTGGTCACAGCCTGGCGCTTGGCGACTTCACCCACCAGGCGCTCGCCGCTTTTATTCACAGCGACGATCGATGGCGTTGTGCGAGCGCCCTCAGCGTTAGGAATAACGACGGGTTCTCCGCCCTCCATGACAGCGATACAAGAGTTTGTTGTTCCAAGATCGATTCCAATAACTTTTGGCACGATTGCCTCCTATTTGTTTTATTTTGAATTATTCTTCAAAGCCGTACATTTCCGCCAGTAGTTCGTTCATGACTTGCGTCATATAGCGCACGACGGCGATAGCTCGTCCATATTGCATGCGCGTCGGGCCAATTACACCCAGCAGGCCGCCGACTTTGCCTTCCTGACCATAGCGAGCGACCACCAGGCTGACATCGCGCATTTCATCCCACTCGTTCTCGCCTCCAATAATCACCTGAACACCATCAGAGGTGCGCAGTTGAGAAGCCAGGACGGGTAAGAAACGATTCTGCTCCAGCACTTCCATTACCTTGCGCACGCGCTCGTTGCGTTCTTCCTCCGGCCCCATACGGCTGTATTCCGGCTGTTCCAGAATGTTGATTACCCCTTCGCGGTAGAATATATCGCCGAGGGGGTCGCCATGCTGCTCCAGAATATGCGAGATGGTTGTGGCGATAAGGCGTTCGACAGGCGTAAAATCATACCTGGCCAGAAGCGCCGCTACCTCTTGCGCGCTCTTGCCCTGGTAGAGTTGGTTCAGACGGGCTGTCATCGCGCTCAACTCTGCCTGGTCAATGGGTGTATCCAGTAAGAGACGCTGCTGTTTGACGGTCCCATCGCGCAGCACCAGTACAAGGTGCGCCGAGAGGTCCGTCACCGCCAACACTTCAAAGTGTTTGAGAAAGCCAATATTGGCGCGCGGCGATGTCATGACTGCCGCGCTGTGCAGCAGGCGTGCCATCACCGAGGCTGTCAAGCGCACCCATTGATCGAGTTGGTCCTGCACCTGGTAGAACTGGTGACGAATGAGACGCTGTTCGTTCAACGAAAGCGCCGACTCCAGCATAAGATGTTCTACGAAGTAGCGATAGCCCAGGTCGGTGGGGACGCGCCCCGCCGAGGTGTGAGGCTGATAAATCAGGTGTGCCTCTTCTAGCCCGGCCAGTTCGTGACGGACGGTGGCTGAACTGTAGTTTAGCCTGTATTTGCGCACCAGGGTTTCAGATGCCACGGGTGTCGCGCTATGGATATACTCTTCGACGAGCGCGCGCAGGATGTCCTGTTTGCGCTGGCTCATAGGTATCATAGATAGATACGCCTTCGCAACATTCGCCGATGTTGCTATGATACTGTGCTTGTCAATGATGATTGCTAGCAGTCTCACGGTGAGACTGCAAATACAGAATAGCACTCAGGCGGGGGGATTGTCAAGTAGGATTTCGAGGAGGTTGACCCGCTGAATGTCCTTAGCGGTTATTCAACGTCCTGATGAACTTTGCCAATCGAATAGGGGAAGAGGCGTCCGCCGATGACGACCCCTTACCCCTTCATTGCCGTTTTTGATCGTTGAAATACATGAGGACGCCAGGAGGACCCTCCTGGCGTCCTCATGTATTTGTTACGGCGTTGCGGTTGGTGTCGCGTTGCCGTTGGCGTTGGTGGTGGTATTCAGTCCGGTCACGGTCGGCACATCGCTGTCGATCATCCATGACAGATAGCCGTTGCCCATCAAGCCGTTGACGGTATTGACTTCCTGTTGGATCACTCCGGGGGGCGGGTTAAAGGCATCAGCATTGTATTTTATATCGCCACAAGTGGTCCAGTTGCCTGGAAATTCGCTTTTCGAGAAGCATTTGCCGCTGGCGTATTCGAGCGCGTCGTGCCAGATGGGTGCGGCGCCGGTGATACCAACCACGCCTTTCATTAAGGCGCCATTGGCATTGCCCGACCAGACGCCCACTACTATATCGGGCGTATAGCCAATTGTCCAGTTATCCTGGTAGCCATCGGTGGTACCTGTCTTAGCGGCCACGGGGCGATTGTCCCAGTCCTGTGTCGTCAAAACGGTATCAGGCGAGAACTCAATGGCTCTGGCGGCATTGTTGGAGAGGATCGATGACATCAGGAAGGCGATTTGCTGGCTGATGACGCGCGTGGCAGGCGCTTTGTTGGGATCGTAGTGGTAGATTTCATGTCCGTAGTTGTCCCAGATGTTCAGTACATACTGGGGAGCCACGCGCATACCCTGGTCGGCCAGGACCTGGTAAGCGCTCACCATCTGCAACAGAGAGATACCGTAAGCGCCAAGGGCGAGAGATGGCCCCAATATTTGTTGAGTAGTGAACTGGACGTTCGTGTTATATTGTTTGTCGTAAGCCTGGGAGTAGAGTACCGCGTCCGTATCGAGATCGGTGATGCCGAAACGTCGCGCCATATTCAGCACGTTGTTGAGGCCGGCAAATTCAATCGTTTTGACGGCAGGCACGTTGAACGAGTTGGCGACACTCAGCAGGATGTTCGAGTTCATATTATGGTAGGTCTGCCCGTAGTCAAATGGATGATAGGTAGCGCCCGGCTGATTTACAGCCAGGCTCTGGCTGCCGCCGGGGAAGTAGGTCTCCTTATCCGGTAAAACGATGCCAGGGTACCAGCCCATCTGAAAGGCAGTGGAATAGAGAATCGGTTTGAATGATGAACCGGGCGAACGAAGCGCGGTAGCAGAATTGACATTGCCCGCGATGGTAGGGTCGGTGGAATTATAGTCCGTGCTGCCGTCCATAGCCAGGATTTCGCCAGTTTTAGCATCCTCGACCACAACAGCCGAGTCATTGACGTTATGAACCGTGTTGAGCGGCCCGTAGTCACCCACGAAAATCTGATAGATACTGCTACGCAGTTGATAGCGCACGTCGTTTTCAATGAACGATTCCAGGTTGGAGTCGATGGTTGTTTGGATGTTAAAGCCGCCGGTAAGGAAGAGATGCGTGCCTAGCTGTCCATCTCCATTGCCCAGGGCATTTTCAATGATTGGAACGATCCAGTTTACGAAATGCGGGTCGATATTCGTATAGTGAAAACCGACGTAACGGATATTCCGTGTCAGAGCTTCGACCTGATTGATGATGGCGGGCGTAATCGGCCCCAGGCTAGAGAAATCTGTCTGGTCGCCCAGGCCTAAATTGATGTTCATATTCAAACCGAGCATTTGATTCAGCACGTAATCCTGGCGTATCTGTGCCGCACTGATATTATATTTGCCCAGGGTTGGATCATAGGCGGGAGGATTTTGAGGCATGCCGGCCAGCAAGGAAGCCCGCGCAAGACCCAGCAATGGATTTATCTTGCAGGTAGTAATATCTCCGGGTTTGGTGCAAGAAGTAATATCGCGATCCAGGTAAGCGATGGCGGGAATACAATTAAAGTTGGAGTCGCATTTCGGGTAAAGTCCGAAATAATCTTCAGCAGCCGCGTCGACGCCCAGTTCTTGCGCGCCGAAAGGAGCCACATTGAAATACATTTCCAGGACTTTCCACTTGGGATACTGCTGCGTCAGGCCAATAGCCAGCGCAGCCTCTGGAAGCTTACGTTGTAGAGAAACCTGGGTGTCCCCTGTCAGGTTTTTGATGACTTGCTGTGTGATGGTGCTGCCGCCGCCATCAACAACGCCCCCGTTAGAAAGATATTGTGATGCCGCGCGCAGGATACCTTGCGGGTCGATGCCCGAATTGTTCCAGAATGAATGATCTTCGGCGGCAATCATGGCATCCTGCATGATACCGGGTATGTAATTATAGGTGACAGGGGTGGCGCGCCCGTATTTCCCATCGTAGGCTGTATAGATCAGTTTATTGTTGCGGTCATAGATACGTGTCGATTGTTCTGTCTGTTGATTGGCTAAACTTTGCACGCGCGGCAACTGGGTCTGGTAGTAGGCATAGGCTGCGCCGAAGCCCGAAGAGAGCATGATGACCAGCAAGACGGCGAAAACGCTCAGGGTGATGGTCAGGATTTTCTTTGTATTGGGACGCGATTTCTGCCAACGCGCGCGGCGATGGCGCATGCGCGTCGAGACACGCAGGGCACGCGAACGTCTCCAGGGGGGTGTTTGCTTGACGGGCGCTATTGCTTGCGGATGGTATATTTCCAGAGGATTTGGCTCGACGTAATTGGCACGCGCGGCAACCATTTTGCCTGACCACTGTCGCACGGAATTCACGGCGTTCGCGAAAACAGAGGGAGTGCGCCATGCCTGCGGCGCTTGTGGCGCTTGTGGCACTTGTGGCGCTTGTTGCTCCTGTGGATACTGTTGTGGCTGCTGTGGTTGTAGGAACACTGGTGAATTTGGCATTGGCGACATTGGCGATGGCCCCTGAGGGGTAGTCCATGCCTGGGGCTGCGGCATCTGCGACTGTTGAGCATAATTGCTCAACAGTCCGCTCGGTCTGGCTGCTCCATTTCCATTTGTAGGAGGAAGATGATTGGGGTTATTGCCATCTTCCTGCTGTTGACTCGAATAATTATTGTTCATTGTGTATCCTTTATAGTTTTCAAGTTATGAGTAGGCCTGCTTATTTATCCAGGTAGTAGCGCGAACTACACGAGCCATTAGGGAGGGACATATCCCTTAAATCCCGGATTGTCTTTATCAAAAGAACGAATGCCAGTCGGGTTTCCGAGAGCAACGGTCTAAGTGTGCAAACGAACAAGGCGGAAGGCATTAACAAAACCGCCCCTTTGGGGCATGCTATGTGACAGAATCATTGCAATCGAGTACAATGAGAGCACAATTCTGAATACTCTATCGCCAATAAGAATTCCGCCTGCATGTCGTTGGATTGAGAGGAGTCTATCAATGTCCCTGCGTCGTTTCTCTCTGGCCTTGTTGATGATGGTGAGCTTTCTCGCACTATTTCTCTCGCCAGTGGCTGCTGCCAGGCATGTGCTGGCTTTGTCCAATGATGCTATTTCAATCACGTCCCAATCAAATGCTGTAAATTTTCCCAGCGCGATCACCTTTAATGTCAGCGCGCGTGATGCTAGCAGTACTTTTATCTCAGCGACGATTGTGGTGAACCTGCACGGCAATCAGGGGCCAGAGACGCATGCTCTGCCTGTCACCGGTTCGCTACACACACTGAACCTGACCTGGAAAGAAAGCACCAGCGGGAACAATTTTTTGCCGCCGGGCAGTTCCGTCAATTACTACTGGCAGTTTGCGGATAAGGCAGGCGATAGGTATGTGCAGCCGCAGCAGCTCGTCACTACCGTTGATACTCGCTTTAGCTGGCAGCACCTGTCGCAGGGATTGTTGCGGGTTAACTGGTACAATCGACCCCAGGATTTCGGGCAGGAGGTTCTTACTCTGGCCGCCGCAAATATTCGACGCATCAGTGCCACGCTTGGCGGCGGGTTGATTCACCCTATCAACTTGTGGGTGTACGAGACGGACAGCGATTTTCACGGTTCGCTGCCTCCCAGCGCCTATGAATGGGTAGGCGGAGTGGCGTTTCCCTCGCTGGATGAAGCATCAATCGTGGTGGTTGGCATGACTGACTTTACACTGAGACGCGATATGCCGCACGAGTTGACGCACCTGATCTTTCACCAGTTGATCGCGAATGGCGAGGCTGGCGGAAGTTACGCGCCGGCCTGGTTCGACGAGGGATTGGCCGTGTATAACCAGTTGTACCATGAACCTGATATGACGATCCAGCTGAACAAGGCGCTCGCGGCTCATAGCCTGCTGCTCCTGAAAAACATTTCTTATGGTTTCCCGGCTGACGCGGACCAGGCCTATCTTGCCTACGCGCAGAGCTGGAACCTGCTGAGCTACATGTATAGCACTTTTGGGCTGGCAAAGATGCAGCAGCTTATCAAGGATATGAATAACCCGCAGTATACGTTTGATGAGGACCTGACGCTGGCGCTGGGTCTCGATGAAATCCACCTTGAAAACCAGTGGCGATTGTACCTGCACCAGCCAGGGCTGCTTACACCCGGCCAGGTCACGCCTACGCCGCAGGTTGCGCAGAAGCCAAAGGCGCAGATCGGTGGCTCCGGCGACGACCGGTCATGGATATTGATAGCGCTGGGGGGCGTGCTGGTCTTCGTCTCGCTGGCTGGCTTTATTGTGCTCTTTGCCAGCCTGACGCGGCGACGTAAGGAGGCTGCGCTCGAGACTGGCCCACTCAACGGGCAACCGGTTTCCTATCAAGACCCGGCCATCTACATGCGCGCGTCGATGTACGCGCGGCCTGTCGTACCGGCTCAGGAGTATAGCGGCCTGCCGGGAAGCGAACCCAAGCAAGAGTATTACGCGCCTCCGCCAGGGCGACAATACCCGCAGGAGTAGCGATAGCAGGGCGGGAAGAAAACGCCCGTACCCATACACGGCGATACCAGGGCGACCGCCTGACTTTTTATCACAAGTTTAATTGAGAAAGTAAAGGTGCAAGATGAACGCCTTGCAGCAGTGTTTGTATATGCAGCCATCCTCGCCACAGGGTTTTCCACCCTGGGGGGCC
>Ga0307372_10013423_pt1 | contig 10592 bp, 9 predicted proteins | sample OX1MG_FD_202533 | JGI IMG/M metagenome (GOLD analysis project Ga0307372, IMG submission 202533) | Soil microbial communities from Risofladan, Vaasa, Finland - OX-1 | ecosystem: Environmental > Terrestrial > Soil > Coastal area > Acid sulfate soil | place: Finland: Risofladan, Vaasa | collected... | reverse complement strand
TCCGTTGCCGGGCCGGCGCCAGCCGCTTCGGAGGGTGGGACGACCACCAGCAACACCAGCAAAATCAGCAGAAGCCAGCGCGCGGATTTCATGAGAACCTCGCTAGAAGGAAACAATTTCCGTCAGAATGCCCGCTGTGAGAAGCGCTTGGAGCGCCCAACCCAGATGCAGCGGAACCTCGCTTAAACCACCTGCCCCCACCTTACGCCTACGGCGTGTTGCCTGCAACTCAACCGCAGTTTGGCCCGATTTTCACTGTCCCGGAGGTTGGGCCGAGCGGTGCCCGCGCGGGCCGTCAACCGGGCTTCACCGCGGATGTAGCTCGCCACTGCAAAAACAGCGAGGGCCGCACCACGCTGGCGCGGTGCGGCCCTCGCTGGCGATCCTTCCCTTAATGACCGCTGCCCATTCCACTGCCCATGCCGCCGCCCATGCCACGGCCCATGCCACGGCCCATGCCGCCCCGGCCGCGCGCGGTCGGGGGCAGAATGCCGTTCAGACGCAGATAGGCTGCCTGCTGGCTGTAATGGTCGGCCCAATCGTCGGTGAGCACCAGCGCCAAGGCGGCGGCGCTCATTTTGCGACCGCCAAAACCTGCGACCTCCTTGCCCAAGTCGGCGTCGCTGAAGTTGTCGATCGCCTTGGTGCAGTAAGCGAACGAATCCTGCAGAGCTTTCACCAGTTGATCCTTGGGCGAAGTCGGCGTGAGCGTCGTGCGCGGCAGCGGCGCGATGCCGCCGAGGGTGGCGCAGCTGCCGTCGTTGGAGGTGGCGATGTGCAGCGTGAGTTGGCCGAAGCTCATCGATGCGGGCGTGGGTTTGAAGCTGAACTTATCCTCAGGCATCAACCGGGCGGCGGCCACCATTTTGCTGGTGGAGCTCTTCACCGTGGCCTTGAGTGCGGTGGTGAACGGGTTGGCGGCCTGGGCCGACGATCCCAGCGGACACACAGCCAGGCACAGCGCCATGAGGCTGGCACTGAGCAGAACTTTCAGGGGTGATTTCATAAGCGGGTCTCCTAAGACGCAAGCTGCGGCGTTTGCCTGAGCTATCTTAGCTTGAGACGCACGAAGAAACGCTCGGCTACAGCAATATCGGCGCGGATCTGGTCCAGCAGCAACTCCGGCGAGGCGAAGCGGCGCTCGTCCCGCAGGCGGTGCAAAAAGGCGATCGCGAGTGTTTCGCCCAGCGTCGCCGGCAACCCCTCGGCGGGGGGATGCAGCAAGTGGCTTTCGACCGTCAACGGCGAGCCGGATCCAAAGGTGGGGCGGACGCCGACGTTGGTCACGGCGGCCATCACGCTCCCGCCTAGCTCCACCAGGGTAAGGTAGACGCCTGCCGCCGGCAGCAGCTCCTCGTAATGTTGCAGGTTCAGGGTCGGCACGGTGCGCTGGCGGCCAATGCCGCGGCCGAGGGCCACCAGGCCGCGCACCGCGAAGGGCCGGCCCAGCAGCCACCGCGCCCGGGCCACGTCGCCGGCCGCCACCAGCTCCCGGATGCGCGAGCTGGACACCAACTCGCCCCGCACGCGCACGCCGGGGTGCACGTGCAGCGCGAAACCAAACTCCTCCGCCAGCCGCCCCAGCGTCGCAATCGTACCCCGATGGCGGTGGCCGAAGCGGAAATTCTCCCCTTCATGCACGGCGCGCGCCTGCACGCCGCGCACCAGCACGCGTTCCACGAACTCCAGCGGCGAGTACAGCGACAGATCGCGGGTGAACGGCAGCAGGATCAGGCGGTCAATGCCGGCGGCGGCGAGTTGGCGGATTTTTTCTTCGCCGGGGGTAATCAGCGCTGGCGCCGACTCGGGATGCAGAATGCGGCTGGGATGGGGCTCGAAGCTCAACACCAGCGCTTGCGCCCCCCGCTCCCGCGCGTCGGCGCGCACGGCAGCGAGCAGGCGGCGATGCGCGACATGCACCCCATCGAAGTTGCCGATCGACACCACCGCACCCGACGGAGTAGCCAGCGCGGCGTTAAGTTCGCGGACGACTTGCATGCTTAACTCATGGCCATCATGTTCACCGGCAGGCGCAGGCCATCGTAGGCGAGGTGCACGCCCGCCGGCAGCGACGCTTCGGTGGCGGCGTGCCCGAGCTCGTGCGCGATGTGGGTGAAGTAGGCACGGCGGGGCTGCAGCTCGGCGACCAGGCGCAAGGAGTTGGCCAGGTTGGAGTGGGTGGGATGGGGGCGGTGGCGGAGCGCATCCAGAACCAACAGATCGAGGCCGTGCAGCCGTTCCATCACGGCCGGCGGGATGGTGCTGAAATCGGTGATGTAGGCGTTGGGCCCGAAGCGGTATCCGAGCACCGGCAGCGAGCCATGCAGCACCGGCAGCGGCTCGAAGCAGGCGCCGTGCAGCTCGATCGGCGCCTCGATCACATGGGTCACGAGGCGCGGGATGGCACTCGCTTGCGGGTGGCCATCAAAGACGTAACGGAACACGCGGTGGATATCGGCGATGGTGCCGGCGTTGCCGTAGGCGGGCAAGGGCTGGGGACGGCCGAAGTTAAAGGGCCGCACGTCGTCCAGCCCCATGATGTGGTCGGCGTGGCTATGGGTATAAAGGAGAGCGTCGAGGGAGGGAATGCGGGCGCGCAGGGCTTGCGTGCGGAAATCCGGGGTGGTGTCGATGACGACGTTGGCCTCGACGTTGGCCTCCGCGAAGCTGATCCACAGGCTCGGGCGCAGGCGCTGGTCGCGGGCGTCGGTCGAGGTGCACACCGCGCAGTTGCAGCCCAGCGTGGGCACTCCGGTGGAGGTGCCGGACCCGAGAAAGGTGACCGTGCCGGTCATGGACGGGCGCGCGCCCCAGCGCGTGCTCGGCTGAGACGCTCGCACCGCCGCGCGTCCCGCTTGTGCTCGCGCCGGCTTGGGAACCCCAGAGCCCCAAGCCGGCCCTGCGCCGCGCGCCTCATCGCCGCCGCGGCGGGGGCGGCGGGGGGACCACATGCGCTGGCTGCACCCGGCTGGTGGCGGCACGCTGCACCTCGACGTAGGCCAAGCGCAGCTCGTAGAGGACGGTCTTCATCAACCCCTCCTCCTGGGCATCGAGGTTGGCGCGGGTTTTCTGCTGCAGCAAGCTGATCAGATCGATGGTTTCGCGCGCCCCCTCGAGATCGAGTTGGGGGGGCTGGCCGGGTTGCAATTCGGCGCCCAGTTGCATCATGCCGGTGGCGTACAGATCCTGCAACAGGCCGGCAAAGGTGATCTCGCGCGCGGCTAAACGCTCGGATGGAGGCGGCGGCGCGGGGGCCGGGTTCAAAGCCGGCGGCTTGGGGGCGGACGGCGGGGTACGCAGCGCGGCGTGCACCGCGTCGGAGCCCCGTTCGGCGGCGACGCCTTCGACGCCCTCAACGGCTTCTATTTCATGGCGGCGCTCGCCACTCCCGGTGAAATGCCGTCGATCACTGACTTTAAGCTCTGAGGCGGATGCTGGGTCGTGCTCTTCCATGCTGACAAAATTATAGCTGGTCCGCCATCAGCGTGCGATGCAGACCGGTGATATAGCTGTCGGTCATACCTGCCAGGTAATCGCAGATGACGCGGTGGGCGGGCCGGGCGGCCGCCTTGTCCCGGTACGCCGGCGGCAGCGCCTGCGGATGCGCCACATAGTGCTCGAACACCGCAGTCACCTTCTGGCGGGCGCGTTCGTTCTCCCGCAAAAGTTGGGGATGGTGGTACAGCTCTTGGTAGAGAAAGGCTTTCAGCGTCTGGCGCTCGACTTCCACGGGCGGAGAAAACGCGGCTAATCGCTGGGGAAACTCCCGGACTGCCGCCGCCGAAGCGAACTCCGGCAGGCGGGCCCCGACGGTGGCGATAAGGTCGGAGACGAAGCCGTCCAGCATGCGCTTCAGGGCCTCATTGAAGCGCAACTTGGAGGGCTGCGGGCCAAACCGCCGGTCCACCTCCGCCAACGCCGCCGCAAACACCGGCACCGCCGCCTCAATCCGCCCCAATTCCAAAAGGTGGGCCTCGAAGCCGTCATCGAGATCGGCAGCGCTGTAGCAGATCTCGTCGGTGAGATCGATCAACTGCGCCTCCAGCGGCGGGCGGTCGTCAAGCTGGTACTCGGCCAACTCGGGGTGTTCGCCGGCAGAGTAGTCGTGGGAGTGCTTGATCAGTCCCTCGCGCACTTCAAACGTCAGGTTCAAACCCGGAAACGAGGCGTAGCGGACTTCGAAGTCCTCGACGATGCGCAACGCCTGCAGATTATGGTCAAAACGCTCGCCGTAGCGGTGCATGAGCAGGTCGAGGGCGTGCTCGCCGGCGTGGCCAAAGGGGGGGTGGCCGAGGTCGTGCGCCAACGCCAGCGCTTCCACCAGATCAGCGTTCAGGCCCAGCACCTGCGCCACCGTGCGCGAGACTTGGGCCACCTCCAGGGTGTGGGTCAGGCGGGTGCGGAAATGATCGGAGTAGCGGCGGGAGAAGACCTGGGTTTTGTTCTCCAGCCGCCGGAACGCGCGGGCGTGGACCACACGGTCCCGGTCGCGCTGGAACTCGCCCCGGTAAGGATGAGTGGACTCCAGGTAGCGGCGCCCGCGGGAGTCCTCGTCCCGCAACGCGCATGGCGCCAACCCCGGCGTGCGCTGCGGCAGCCCTCCGCTCATGGTCATCGCTTTCGATTATAGTCACGCGGGCACCCAACTCCCGCCACCTTCAGACGCGCGCTCCCGCGCCCGTGGTCTCATGCGACCGGGCGGCCAGCGGGAGCGGCTGAAGCAACGCCGTCCCCCGCCAAGTTGGCTGCCGCGCCCAGCGGCGATTTGCCTGCCTGCCAAGGGTGCGCTATCATAAGTCTCGAACGAGTGGCGCATTCCCACGGTGGGCGCGAGCCCACTTTTTTATTGGCTGTGGATTCGGTAAGGTCGGCAATGGCGGCGTGGCAGAATCTGGTGGAACAAACCATCCAAGCCACTGGCTTGGAACTGGTGCACGTCGAACTGCTAGGGGCCGGGCGCACGCAGACCTTGCGGGTGTATGTGGACCAGCCAGGCGGCGTGGGGTTGGACGATTGTGAACGCGCCAGCCGCGCGCTGAGCGCGGCACTGGACGAAGCACTAGAGGACGGCCCGGCGGAGGCGGCGGGGGTAGCCCCAATCGCCGGCAGTTATACGTTGGAGGTGTCCTCGCCCGGGTTGGATCGGCCGTTGGTGAAGCTGGCCGATTTTGAGCGTTTCGCCGGCGAGCGGGCGCGGGTGGACACGCGCACGGCGGTGGCCGGCAGCCGGCACTTCGTCGGCCGGTTGTGTGGGGCCGGTGACGATGGCGTGAAGCTTGAAACCGAAGCTGGCGCCGAGGTGGTGATCGGCTGGGATAATGTCCACAGGGCGCGGTTGGCGCCGCGGTGGCCGGAGCCGGGGGGCAAGCCCGGAGGCCAGCAGGTTAAGTCCGGCCGCGGCCGGAAGTAGTTCAAGAGCAGGTGTTTATGGCAAGCGCACTTTATCAGCAAGTCGAGCAGTTGAGCCGCGACAAGGGCATCGATCCGGCGGTGGTGGTGAGCGCGGTCGAGGACGCCTATTTGGCGGCCACCCGCAAGCACCTCAAAACCCTGGAGGAGCTGGAGTCGGTATTGAACAAGGACACCGGCGAAATCTCGGTGTACGCGGTCAAGAAGGTGGTGGACACGGTCACCGCCGAAGCCACCGAAATCTCCCTCGACGAAGCGCGCCGCATTGTACCCGCCGCTGAAGTGGGCGGTGAGATCCGCATCAAGAAATCGACCGAGGGGCTGGGGCGCATCGCCGCCCAGATGGCCAAGCAGATCATTTTCCAGAAGGTCCGCGAGGCGGAACGCGACACCGTCTACAACGATTACATCGGACGCGTGGGCGAAGTCGTCACCGTGACGGTCAAGCGCACCGAGGGCCCGGACGTGGTGGTGGATTTGGGCCGTACCGAGGCCCGTCTGGGACGGCGGGATCAATCCCGGCTGGAGTCGTTTGCCAACGGCGAACGCGTGCGGGTGGTCATCCGCGGCGTCGAGAAAGCCGTCAAAGGACCGCAGGTGATGGTGTCACGCGCCGACCCCGCGCTCGTGCAGCGGCTGTTCGAGGCCGAGGTCCCGGAGATCTACGACGGCACGGTGGTCATCAAGGGGGTGGCCCGGGAAGCGGGCGAGCGCACCAAGATCGCCGTCTTCTCCCGCGACAAGGATGTCGACTGCGTGGGCGCCTGCGTGGGCATGAAAGGGATGCGGGTGCAAAGCATCATTCGCGAGCTGCGGGGCGAGAAGATCGACATCATCGAGTTCAGCGAGGACTCGATCCAATTCGCCGCCAACGCGCTCAGCCCGGCGAAGATCAGCCGGGTCACGATCCTGGATGCCGAAAGCCGGCACCTGGAAGTGGTGGTGGACGACACCCAGTTGTCGCTCGCCATCGGCAAGAAGGGCCAGAACGTCCGCCTGGCCGCCAAGCTCCTGGGCTGGAAGATCGACATCAAAAGCGAGGAAGAGAAACGCCGCGAGGTGGAGGAGCAGATGTCGGCCTTGGTGGGCGATGGGGAGGCGGCGGAGACGCCGCTGGAACAGCTCAGCGGCCTCAGCGAACGCATGCTGGTGGCGCTGGCGCAGGCGGGCTTGACCACCATCGAGCAGTTGGGCAGCCGCACGCCGGAGCAGTTGCAGGAGATCCCCGGCATCGGTCCCAAGGCGGTGGAGAAGATCTTCGTCGCCGTCAACGAATTTTTCGGGGCTGGGGTCGTCGCGGTGGATGCCGAGGCAGCCGGCAGCGAAGCTTCGGAAGCGGGTCCGGATCTCACCAGCACGCCGGAAAACGAGCTGGAACGCACCGGGCAGGAGCTGGAATCGGAGGAACAGCGCGGCGTATTGAACGCTCCGCTGGCCGATGAAGCCGAATTGCCGGCACGGGACGGTATGGAAGCGGCGCCGGAATCGGCGCTGGGGCAGAGCGATGCCGCCAACGCCGAGGAAGAGCAGACGCTGGCCGAGGCCAGCGAGCCGGAAGCGAGCACTCCACACCCGCCGGCGGAGCCGGAAAAGTCGCTGTAAGATCGGAAACACAGAAGGACGAATGGGAAAAATTCGCATCAACGACCTCGCCCGCGAGCTGGAAGTGAAATCCCGCGCCATCCTGGACGCCTTGGTGGCGGTGGGATTTTTAGAGAAGAAAACACACTCCAGCGCGGTCGATGAAGACATCGCCGAAAAGGTGCGCCGCTATCTGCGCGGCGGCGCCATGCCCGCGCCCGCGGCGGCGCCGGCGGCAGCACCGCCCCTCTCCCTCCCGGCGACGCCCGCCGCTGCTGCCCCCCAAGCGTCGGAAGTGGAGGAAGTCAACACAACGGCGGAGAGCGTCGCCACCGCCGCGCCGCCTAAGGCCAGCCCCCAGCCGCCCGCCGCGCCCCGGCCCGGCCTGCGCCCGGCTCCGGCGGTAGCGCCGGAGGCTCCCAAAGCGCCGCCCAAGATGCCGGTTGCGCCCCAGCGCCCCATCTATCGCGCTCCCAGCCAAGTGCATCCGGTGCCCGCGCCGGCCAGCACCACTCCGGCCAGCGCCGCGCCCGCACCGCCCGTACCGCCCCCCGCCCCGGCCGCCGCACCGGTGGCGCCGGCCGCGCCGCGCCCCGCCGCACCGGTTTTGCGCCCGGCGACTCCGGTGGCGCCGTTCAAGCCGTTCGTTCACGCCGGAACACCCGCCCCCCGCCCCACGGCGGCGGCGCCCCCGCCGCGGTCGGCGCCCACCATCCGCCGTCCCCAACTTAATATTTCGCCCAACGCGGCCACCCCAGGTGCCCCGCTGCCGCCCGCCGCGCCCACCCCCGGCCGCCGCTTGATCGTTCCTGTGGCCCCCACCCGGCCGACCTATACGGCCCCGCCCCCGGTGCGCACTACCCATCCCGTGCCGGGCCATCCCATCGCCGGTCCCGCCCCGGGCCAGCCCATCTATCGCCGCCCCATCCCCGCCGGGGCCCGCCCCGGCGTGCCCCGCCCCGGCGTGGTGCCCGAAGGCCGCCGGCCCATGCATCCCACCCGCCCCGGCGCCGGACGCAATCTCCCGCCCCGGGGCGCCCATTACGGACGCCATGACGGGCACCGCAAAGAGGGCGCGCAGCGCTTCCAACCCTCCTCCCGCCCCGTCCCTGCCGGCCCCGTCGCCACCGCCACCTCCATCACCATCAGCGAAGGCATCACCGTCAAGGAACTCTCCGAGCGCCTCGGCCTGCGCGCCCGCGATGTCATCCGCAAGCTGCTGGACCGCGGCTTGATGGTCACCGTCAACCAGTCGCTCGATACCGAAATCGCCACCCAGATCGCCCGCGATTTCGGCGCCGAAGCTCAAACCGTGTCCTTCGAGCAGGAAGCAATGGGCCAGGCGCTGGCACAAGCCGACGCCCCCGAGGCGGCCGCTGCTAGCGCTGCCGCCGCCAGCGATTCCACTACACTGCGCCCCCGCGCCCCCGTGGTCACCATCATGGGCCACGTCGACCACGGCAAAACCTCGCTGCTGGACGCCATCCGCCTCACCAGCGTGGCTGCGGGCGAGGCGGGCGGCATCACCCAGCACATCGGCGCCTATAAAATCCAGATCACCGATCCGCAGTCACCCGCCTTCGGGCGCGAGGTGGTGTTCATCGACACCCCCGGCCACGCCGCCTTCACCCGCATGCGCGCCCGCGGCGCCAAGGTCACCGACATCGTGGTCCTGGTGGTCGCCGCCGACGACGGCGTCATGCCGCAAACCCTGGAGGCGATCGATCACGCCAAGGCGGCCGGCGTGCCCATCGTGGTCGCGATCAATAAGATCGATAAACCCGACGCCCAGCCCGACCGGGTGAAAAAGCAGCTCGGCGACCGTGGCCTGCTGGCCGAGGATTGGGGCGGCACCACGGTCATGGTCAACGTCAGCGCCAAGGCCAAGACCAACCTCAACCTGCTGCTGGAGATGATCCTGCTGGTCAGCGACCTGCAGGAGCTGCGCGCCGATCCGGAACGCCCCGCGCAGGGCGTGGTGCTGGAGGCGCAACTCGACCGCGGCCGCGGCCCCGTGGCCCGCATCCTGGTGCAGAACGGCACCCTGCGCGCCGGCGACACCATCATCCTGGGTTCGGTGATGGGCCGCGTGCGCGCCATGTTTGACGACCGCGGCGCCGCCATCGACACCGCCGGCCCTTCGACCCCGGTGGAAGTGCTCGGCCTGGACGGTATGCCCGACGCCGGCGATACCTGGCTGGTGGTCAACGACCGCTCTAAAGCCAAGCAGATCGTCGACTTCCGCGAGGAGAAAGCGCGCGAAGCCACCCTCACCCGCTCCGCCCGCCTCAACCTCGAAGCCCTCAGCCAGCAACTCGCCCGCGGCGACGTCAAGGAACTCAACCTCATCGTCAAGGCCGATGTGACAGGCTCGGTCGAAGTCCTTAACGACAGCATCAACAAGCTCTCCAACGAGAAGGTCAAGGTCCGCATCATTCACTCCGGGGTCGGCGCCATCACGGAAAACGATGTGCTGCTCGCCTCGGCCTCCCACGCCGTCGTCATTGGGTTCAATGTCCGGCCCGAGCGCAAGGCCGCCGATCTGGCGGAAAAGGAAAAGGTCGACATCCGTCTCCACGCCATCATTTACGAGCTCACGGACGAGATCAAGCGCGCCATGCACGGCCTGCTGGAGCCCACCTTCAAGGAAAACCCGCTGGGCCGCGCCGCGGTGCAGGAGACCTTCCGCATCCCCAAGGTGGGCACCATCGCCGGCTGTATCGTCAAGGAAGGCAAACTGGTGCGCGACGCCCAAGTGCGCGTGCTCCGCGACAGCGCCGTGGTCCATACCGGCAAGCTCAGCTCGCTGCGCCGCTTCAAGGACGATGCCAGCGAAGTCCGCGTTGGCATGGAGTGCGGCGTCTCGGTCGCCAACTTCAGCGATATCAAGCCGGGCGACATCATCGAGGCCTTCACCATCGAGAAGGTCGCGCCCATGATGGCGTGATAAAAAGAAAACGAGCTGCCAGCTATTAGCTGTTAGCTATTAGGGAACTGCCGTGCCGCATCGACCGGAAAGAGTCGCGGAATCCATTCGGGATGAGCTCACCGAGATGATCGAGGGGGAGCTCGCCGACCCGCGCATCGGCTTGGCCGTGGTCACCGAGGTCAAGATGGAGCCGCAGATGCGCGTGGCCTTGGTCTTTGTCAGCGTGGCCGGCGATCTCACCGAGCAGCGGCGCGGCTTGGACGGGCTCATCGCCGCCCGTGGCTTTCTCAAGGCCGAACTGGGCACCCGCCTGGGGATGCGCCGCGTTCCCGAACTCCGCTTCGAACTGGACCGCTCCGAGGAACGTCAGGCCCGCATCGATAAGTTGCTCGCCCGCTCCCGCAAGCGCCATCCCGATTCCCCACCCCAGCCCCTACCCCAATCCCCAATGGAGGAGTAATGCCCGACGTCACCATCACGATTCGCCGCAACGGTTCGCTTAAGGTCGAGGGCCCTTTCCGGCTCATCGATTCCAATGGTAACGAAATGGTTATTGAAAAAGCAGTTACCTCATTTTGTCGCTGCGGCCAGTCCCTAAACAAGCCGTTCTGTGATGGCAGCCACAAGGCCTGCAACTTCGACGGGGTCGAGGCCCATATCCGGGCAGCAGAGC
>Ga0307372_10013422_pt1 | contig 10592 bp, 10 predicted proteins | sample OX1MG_FD_202533 | JGI IMG/M metagenome (GOLD analysis project Ga0307372, IMG submission 202533) | Soil microbial communities from Risofladan, Vaasa, Finland - OX-1 | ecosystem: Environmental > Terrestrial > Soil > Coastal area > Acid sulfate soil | place: Finland: Risofladan, Vaasa | collected... | reverse complement strand
GGCCCACTAGTACTTGCGCTCCTCGGGCTGCCACTGGGTGATCGTGACCGGCGAGTAGGACACCTTCGGCACCTCGTCGCCGTTCCAGCTGATGTCGATGTGCTTGAGCCACTCGGCGTCGTTGCGCTCCGGATAGTCGGTGCGGAACTGGGCGCCGCGCGACTCCTTGCGCTCGAGGGCCGCGATGACGATGGCCTCCGCGCAGTCGAGCATGTAGCCGAGCTCGATCGCTCCGAGCACGTCCTGGTTGAAGACCGTTCCGCGATCGTCGACGTAGGCGTGGCGCGCCTGCTCCTTGAGCCGTCCGACGATCTCGTGCGCCTGCTGAAGCCCGGTCTCGTCGCGGAACACCGCGCAGTGACGGTTCATCGTCTCGCCAAGCTCCTGTTTGATCTCCGAGATCCGCCGGCCACCGCGATCGCGGGCGATGATCGCGGCGATCATCGCCGTGTCCTCGCGCTGCCGCTCGCCAGAGACGCGCGGCATCGCCATCTGCTTGGCGCGAGCCGCGGCGTGTTCGCCCGCGCGGCGTCCGAAGATCAGCGTGTCGAGCAGCGAGTTGGCGCCGAGACGGTTGCCGCCGTGGACCGAGACGCACGCTGCCTCACCGGCGGCATACAGACCGGCGATCGGCGTGCAGCCGTCGATGTCGGTCTTGACGCCACCCATGATGTAGTGCTGCCCGGGCCGGATGACGATCGGCTCGCGGGTGATGTCGACCCCGGCGAAGTCGCGGCCGATGTTCACGATCTCGCGCAGCGCCTCCAGCGTGCGCTTGCGCGGGACCACGGTGATGTCGAGATAGACCCCGGCCTTGCCCGGGCCGACGCCGCGGCCCTCGTTGATCTCGGTTTGCTCGGCGCGTGAGACGACGTCGCGCGAGGCCAGCTCGAGCTTGTTCGGCGCGTATTTCCCCATGAAGCGCTCGCCGTCGGCGTTGAGCAGCTGCGCGCCTTCGCCGCGGGCGCCCTCGGTGATCAGGAAGCCGTGATCGACCAGGCACGTCGGGTGGTACTGGACCATCTCCATGTCCATCAACGGTGCGCCCGCGCGCAGCGCGAGCGCCATGCCGTCGCCGGTCACGATCAGCCCGTTGGTCGTCGGTATGTACGCCTGCCCGCAGCCCCCGGTGGCCACGATCACGTTCTTGGCGGTGAACGTCTCCATGCGGCCGCTGTGCACATCGCGCGCGACGGCCCCGACGCACGCGCCGTCGTCGTCGAGGATCAGCGAGGTCGTGAACCACTCCTCGAGGCGTTCGACGGTCGAGGAGTGCTTCATCAGTTGCTCGTAGAGGACGTGGAGCATCGCCTGGCCGGTGATGTCGGCGACGTAGGCGGTGCGGTTCATCGACGCGCCGCCGAACGGGCGCAGGTCGAGCTCGCCGGTCGCGTTGCGGTGGAAGGTGACGCCAATGTGCTCGAGGTGCATCACCTCGCCCGGCGCCTCCCGGCACATCGCCTCGATCGCGTCCTGATCGCCGAGATAGTCCGATCCCTTGACCGTGTCGTAGGCGTGCGAGCGCCAGTCGTCGGCTGGGCTGATCGCGGCGTTGATGCCGCCGGCGGCCGCCACCGAATGCGAGCGCACGGGGTGGACCTTGCTCATGATCGCCACCGAGACGCCCTCGCGCGCGGCGGCCAGGGCAGCGCGCTGGCCGGCGAGACCGGCGCCGATGATCAGTACGTCGTGTTCAGGCATGGAATCCGTGGGCTCGTCTGGGGGTGGGCTTGCCGCGCGGACTCTATAGGGCGGCCGACGGATTCATCGCCCGGCGAATGCTGGGCAGGGTGAGCACGCCGCGGAGAATGCCGTCGGAATCCACGGCGACGATCGCGCCGAGCCGGCGCAGGCCATCGGAGCGCAGGGCGGCCTCGAGCGTCGCCGAGGCGTCGATCCGCCAGGGCGGCGAGTCGACGCTTATCTCGCCCGCCGTGAGCGCCGGGCGACCGTCGCGCAGTTCGTGCTCGAGCCGCTCATGCAGCAACAGCCCGCGGTAGCGGCCGTCGTCGTCGGTCACCGCCAGCCATGGTGCGGCCTCGTGCTGGAAGTAGCGTTCCTCCGCTTCGAGCAGCGTGGTCTGGGAGGGGACGGTGATCGGCTCACGGTCCATGATGTCGGCGACGGTGACGTCGCGGATCAGCGCGCCGACCGACGCCTGCATCGAGGCCTGGCGGGCGGCCTGTGTCAGGAACAGCCCGATCAGCACGAACCACAGGCCGCTGGTGAGGTCGCCGCTGCCGCCGGCGATCAGCGCGACCCCGCCGGCCATCACCAGCACGCCGAACAGCTGCCCGAAGCGGGCGCACGCACGGGTGGCGCGGTTGGGGTCGCCGGTGATCCGCCAGACGATCGCGCGGGCGATCCGGCCGCCGTCGAGCGGGAACGCCGGGAACAGGTTGAAGACGAGCAGCACGACGTTGATCAGAGCGAGCCAGCCGAGCAGCACCAGCGGCGCGGCGGCGTGCAGCCCGGACTCGAGCAGCGCGACGTCGAGGAAGTGGCGAAAGCTCCCGAAGGCGAGGCCGGCGAGGACGCAGATCGCGATGATCAGCGCGTTGACGGCGGGTCCCGCGGCGGACAGCCGGAACTCCGCGCCGGGTGTCTGGGGCTCGCCGCGCGTGCGCGTGAAGCCGCCCAGCGCCCACAGGTCGACGCCCTCGATGACCATCCCCTGATGGCGCGCGACGAGCGCGTGGCCGAGTTCGTGGGCGACGACGGTGGCGAAGAACAGCAGCGCGCCGAGGGCCGCGACGATGAACGCCTGCGTGCGGTTCGGCAGGATCCCGGAGAAGTAGCCGTTCAGCGCGTAAATGACGAAAAACAGCACGAGCAGCGACCACCGGCTGACGCCGATTCGGATGCCAAACAGCTGCCCGAGCCTGATCGAGCCAGAACTCTGCACAGCTCAATCCTACGGTGAGGAGCGATAGCATCGCCCACGAGACCCCGTGCCAGCGAAAGGAAGCCTGTGGCCTACGAAGTGACGTTCATCCCCGGAGACGGGACCGGACCAGAGCTCGCGGAGGCCACCCGACGGGTGCTGGAGGCGACCGGTGTCGCATTCGATTGGGACGTGCAGCAGGCAGGGATCGACGAATACGAGCGCTCCGGCAACCCGTTCCCGTCGGCGACGCTCGACTCGCTCAAGCGCACCGCGGTCGGCATCAAGGGCCCGACGACGACGCCCATCGGGTCGGGCTTCCGCTCGGTCAACGTCCTGCTGCGCAAGGAGCTCGACCTGTACGCCTGCGTGCGGCCGTGCAAGGCCTACGCGGGCGTGCGCACGCGTTTTCCCGAGACCGACATCGTGATCGTCCGCGAAAACACCGAGGACCTCTACGCCGGCATCGAGTTCGAGCGCGGCACGCCCGAGAACGCCCGCTTGCGCGAGCTCCTCGCCGAGCTGGGCTCGGTGGTGCGCGAGGACTCCGGGATCTCGATCAGGCCGATCTCGGTGTTCGGCACCGAGCGGATCGTCGAGTACGCGTTCGACTACACCAAGCGCACCGGCCGGCGCAAGGTGACCGCCGTGCACAAGGCCAACATCATGAAGTTCTCCGACGGCCTGTTCCTCGAGGTGGCGCGCGAGGTCGCCGCGCGCCATCCGGAGATCGAGTTCGAGGACCGCATCGTTGACAACCTGTGCAACCAGCTCGTCTCGCGGCCCGAGGAGTACGACGTCCTGGTGCTGCCGAACCTGTTCGGGGACATCGTCTCCGACCTCGGCGCCGGGATGGTCGGCGGGCTGGGCTTCGCCGGTGGCGCGAACATCGGCACCCACGCCGCGGTGTTCGAGGCGACCCACGGCTCGGCGCCGAAGTACAAGGGCTTGAACAAGGTCAACCCGACCGCGCTGATGCTCTCGGGCGTGTACATGCTCGAGCACCTCGGCGAGCAGGACGCCGCGGCGCGGATGGAGCGGGCGATCGCGGAGGTCATTCGCAAGGGCGAGAAGGTCACCTACGACCTCAAGCCCCACCGTGACGACCCGACGGCGGTCGGCACGGCGGAGTTCGCCGACGCCGTGATCGAGGAGATGGGCGCGTGAGCGCCCCGGTCCGAGTCGCGGTGACCGGCGCGGCCGGCCAGATCGGCTACGCGCTGCTCTTTCGCATCGCGAGCGGAGCGATGCTCGGCGCCGACGTGCCGGTGGCGCTGCGCCTGCTCGAGATCCCGGCGGCCGTCAAGTCCGCCGAGGGGACGGCGATGGAGCTCGACGACTGCGCCTTCCCGCTGCTCTCGGGGATCGAGATCACCGACGATCCGAAGGTCGCCTTCGACGGCGTGAACGTGGCGCTGCTCGTCGGGGCCCGCCCGCGCGGGCCGGGCATGGAGCGCTCCGATCTGCTCGAGGCCAACGGCGGCATCTTCGCGCCGCAGGGCCGGGCGATCAACGACCACGCGGCGAGCGACGTGAAGGTGCTCATCGTCGGCAACCCGGCGAACACCAACGCGCTGATCGCGATGTCACACGCCGCGGATGTTCCGCGCGAGCGCTTCACCGCGATGATGCGACTCGATCACAACCGCGCCCGCAGCCAGCTGGCGGCCAAGGCCGGCGTCGGCGTCGCCGAGGTGACGAACATGACGATCTGGGGCAACCACTCGGCCAGCCAGTACCCCGACATCTTCAACGCGAAGGTCGCCGGTCGCAACGCCGCCGAGGTCGTCTCCGACCAGGCCTGGATCGAGAGCGACTTCATTCCCACCGTGCAGAAGCGCGGCGCGGCGATCATCGAGGCGCGTGGCTCGTCGAGCGCCGCGTCGGCGGCCAACGCCGCGATCGATCACCTCCGCGACTGGGTGCGCGGGACCGCGGCCGGCGAATGGGTCTCGATGGCGGTGCCCTCGGACGGTTCCTACGGCCTTCCCGAGGGGATCATCTGCGGCGTTCCGGTACGCACCGCCGATGGTGCCTACTCGATCGTCGAGAACCTCGAGATCGGCGAGTTCTCCCGGGCGCGCATCGATGCCAGCGCCGCCGAGCTCGTCGACGAGCGCGACGCGGTGCGCGAGCTCGGGCTGCTTCCGTAACGGCAGGCGAATGGCGGACGGGCGGCCGCAGAGCTCGCGCTCGCCGCCGCCCGCCGCGCCGCGGGTCAGCCCTTGGCGTGCCAGCCGCGGTCGCGCTTGACGACCTTGCCGTCCTTCTCGAGACCGGGGAGGACCCGGTAGAGGTAGTTCTGCTTGATGCCCATCTGCGTCGCGATCTCGGGGATCGTGATGCCGGGCTTGGCCTTCACGAGCTCGAGGGTCTGGAGCGCGCGCGTGCCGGAGCCGCGCGGTCGGCCGCGCCGGCCGGCGCTGGTGGCCTTGCGCGTCCGTGCTGGGCGCGCCGGGGTGCGCCCGCGCCGCGGCGCGCGCGCCGGGGCGCGCGTGGTCGCGCCGGGAAGCCCGGCGAGCGCCGCGGCCGCCGCCTCGAGCTGGCGGTACTCGTCGACGAGCGGCTCGAGCTCGCGCAGTCGGGCGGCGATCTCTCCGCGCTTCGCCTGTAGAAAGTCACTCACAGATATTCCCTCTCAGTTCGCGTCGGTCGTTGACGTGCAGCAGATTGCGATCAACACATAATGACAGCTGAGATGCCGAGGTGGTTTGTCGTGAGCGCGAACTTGCGACAGTCGCAGCTACTGCGATTGACCGTCGGCCGGGCTCGGCCCCTGCGGGCGACCGCGAGTGTAGAGCCACACGCCGGCGCCGATCAGCAGCAGGACGGCGACGACGCCCGCCGCGATGTAGCGCAGTACGTGGTGCACCGCCTTCTTCGTGTCGGTGTACTTCGGTTTGATGTGGTGACGCAGCAGCGTGTCGATCAGGAACTTGTCCTGCGCCGGCGGATAGGAGACGAGCGGTCGCGTGTTGTTGGCGAGGGTGACGCGGATGTGGTGCTTTCTCTTATCGACGGTTGCGGCGATGACACTCTGTGGATCACCCTTCTTCGCCGCGAGCTGGTGCAGCAGCGTCGCGTAGCTCTCGGTCGGCACCGATGCGGCGGCGAACGCCGGTGGCGTGAGCGTCAGCAGGCCAAAGAGTGCGAACGGGAGGAGCAATGCTTGGGCCCGGCGCATCGGCGGACAGTATCGACGCGCGCGCCTCCGCGTCGCGCTCACGCCGGTGAATGCTCGATCAGCTGGCGCAGCGCGGCGAGCGACCGGTCCGCCTCGCGTTGTGCGATGGCACCGATCACAGCGCGACTGGCGAACGCTCCGACCGCGCCGAGCGGAGCCCGCAGCTCGTTCTGGTAATCGAAGCGGGTGCCCTCCGCGGTCGCCGTCAGCCGGTAGTCGATATGCGCCTGCGAGCGCGCCGGGCCGCGGCCCTCCCAACGCGCGTGCCACGGCGGGTTGCACTCGACCAGCAGCCACCGCACGCGGATGTCCGCGCCGCGCAGGTGCAGGATCTGCTCCATGCGCGCGCCTTCGCGCGGCGGACCGGGTGAGACCGCTCGCACCTCACGGTGGATCGTCACCCACTCGGCGAACCGCTGGGGATCCATCACGACAGCCCAGACCGTCGCCGCCGGCGCCGCGATGACCACTGAGCTGCGAACGGCGCTCATCGCCCGCGCAGCGGTTCGAGCGCTTCCCAGTCGCGCAGGGCGTGCTCCACGGCGGCGTCGAAGCCGTGCAGCGGCACCGCGAAGGCAGCCCGGGCCGGCGCATCGTCGGCGAGCAGATCCCCGCCCAGGCTTCCCATCAGCGGCCCGAGCAGCTCGCGCGGCACTCCGCTCACGCGTGCGGCGAGCGCGCTGATGATCCCTCCCGGCCCGTCCGGCACGCGCACCGTCGGGCGGGCCAGCATCAGGAGCGCGGTGATCCGCTCGATCATCACGCCGTAGGAGAGCACCTCCGGGCCGCCGATGTCGAATGCACTGCCGCCGACGCCGGCCGCGGCGGCCGCGGCGGTCAGGTAGGCGATCGCGTCACGCTCGTCGATCGGCTGGGTCCGGTAGCGCCGCCATGGCGGCAGCGGAACCACCGGCAGGCGCTCGATCAGCCGGACGAGCGCGCGAAACGAACGCGACCGCGCGCCGATCACCAGCGAGGCTCGCAGGGCGACGCTGTCGGGTACGGCGTCGAGCAGGATCCGCTCGACCTCGCCACGGCTCACCAGGTGAGCGGACGCGACTGCCGCTTGACCCGAGCGCAGCCCGCCGAGGTAGACGATCCGTCGCACGCCGGCGGCTGAGGCCGCCGCGGCAAAGCGCTGGGCGGCGACGCGATCGCGTTCCGCGAAGCCCGGGAGCGCAGCGGGCTCCATCGAGTGGATCAGGTAGTAGGCGACCTCCACGCCGTCGAGCGCGCGCTCGAGGCCCTCGCCGGTCAGCGCGTCGCCGCGGATCAGCTCGACGGGCAGCTCGCCGGCGACCCGCGCGGGTTCGCGGGCGAGCGCGCGCAGCTCATGCTCGCTGCCGCCGCTCAGCGAGCGAGCGAGGGCCTCGCCGACGGCGCCGCTCGGGCCTGTGATGAGGATTCGCATCCAGGCACTGTAGAGGCGCGGGCGTTGCGGACAGCGTTTGTAGCGCACCGTGCGGCGGGTGTCCAGAGCGGCCGTCGCAAACTGCGAGGATTGATTTTACTTATATTGTAAGCTTACGTCCGCATCGAAATAAATACGGTGATTTGCAGGCAATTCATGGCGGGGGGGACGTTTTTCGCGGGTATTGCGAGAAGGCCCGCTGTGGCGATCGCCGTCGCTTGCTTTGATCCGGGCGGTCGCGCTTCGAGGGTTGGAAAGGACAGATCGCCGTGGGTCGCAGCGCCGCACGAACACCGACTTGTGAGGATTGCTTCTTCCGGCGCAACCTGCTCTGTGCGCTGCCCGAGCCGGAGCCCTGCGCGACGTTCCGCCCCGATCATCCGGAGGGCCTGCGCCCGCCTCAGCAGCTGCGCTTCGTCTTTCGCACCGATCGGCGGACGCGCGCGGCCTGGGCGTTCCCGACCGCCCAGGAGCAGGCCGCGCTGCACGCGTAGCGGTACCGTCGAGCCTGTGTCGCTGCGTCTGACGATCCTCGGCAAGAGCCCGTCGTGGCAGGACCGCGACGGTGCCTGCAGCGGCTATCTGGTCGAGGCCGCCGGCCTGCGGTTGCTGATCGACTGCGGCAACGGCGTCTTCGCCAAGCTCCGCCGCTACGCCGCGTATGAACGCATCGACGCGGTGCTCGTCTCCCACCTGCATGCCGATCATCTGCTCGACCTCGTCCCGTTCGCCTACGCCCTGAGGTACGGGCCGTCCCTGCGTCCCGATCGACCGCGGTTGCACGCGCCCCCGGGCGCACGACTCGCGCTGCGCCGCCTGTGCGGGGCGTGGGCCAGCGACACGCTGATCGAGGACGCCTTCGAGCTGCGGGAATACGACCCGGATCGCGGGCTCGAGCTCGACGGTATCCGGGTCCGCTTCCAGAGCGTCCCGCATTACGTTGCGAGCCATGCGCTCGAGCTGACCGTCGACGGCGAGCGCGACCGGCTGATCTTCAGCGCGGACTGCGGCCCCAACGACGAGCTCGTGGAGTTCGCCCGCGGGGCGGCGCTTTTGCTGATCGAAGCGACGCTGCTCGAAGCCGGGCCCGATGAGCCGGCGGGCCACCTCACCGCGGCGCAGGCCGGCGCGATCGGGCGCCGCGCCGACGTCGGCCGGCTGGTGCTCACGCACTTCTCCGACCAGCTCGATCCCGCGCAGCTCCGCGGGCAGGCGGAGACGGCATTTGGCCGAATGATCGAGCTCGCGGGCGAGGGCGAGATCTACGAGATCTGACCCCGCGCCGCTCGCTGAGGGCCGGTTGCCGGGTGCGTCCCGGGCTCCGTTGTGCGCGAGCCGCGGCGGGCGCACGCTGCGCGGCGGTCGCGTGCGGGCCCCCCGTCGCCCTGTAGCCACCGGGCCTCGCGGACCGACGCCGGCGACCGGGCCGGGCCCGTCGCGGGGCGCGGGTCTGGCGGTTGGCGCTCGGCGCGGCGGGCGCCCCGGTTTCGCTCCCACGCGGGGACGCGGCGCACGGTCGAGTTGCCGTCCGGCAGCGAGGCCTCGGCAGCCGTCCGGGGGGCTATAGTGCCTGCAATGACGCGGAGAATCCAGGCTTCGGAGGAGTCGCCGGCGCGCGCTCGCGAGCCCGAGTCGGCCGTCGGGGAGCAGCAGCACAGGCACCGGCGCGCGGCGCGCGTCGTGAAGGTGCTCGCGCTCGGCGGTGTCGTCGCGCTGGTGGCGAAGGATGATCTGCGGAGCCGGCTGCTGGATGCGCTGTTCGGTCCGGAGGAGCAGTTCGACTACGACTCGGTGACCGAGCCGGTCGCGCCCGGGATCGGACCCGAGGGGACGGGCATGTTCCGGCCCGGCGCGGCCGAGGAGGAGACCGCTGAGGCGGAGTCGCCGGACGACGAGCTGTGGTCGATACCCACGCCGGATGGTGAAACCGGTCCGCCGGTGTCGGTCGAGAGCGACGCGCCTGCGGCAGCTGACGAGGCGCGATACGGCGCCGGCGCGGGCGCCGACGAGGACCCGTCGGCGCGCGGCCTCGACACCGAGGCTTCGGCCTACGGCGCGGCCGCGGGCGCCGACGACGCTCCTGCGCAGGCCTACGAATCCGCGCCCGCCGACTACGACGCCCCGGCGGCGACCGACGAGCCGCCGTCCTACGGCTATGGCGCTCCCGCTTCGGCTGACGATGCGCCGGCCGCGGCCCACGATGCGCCTGCGTACGGCTCCGACTCCCCCGACGAAGCGCCGGCCTGGGAAGCTCCGGCTGCGGACGACGAGGCTCCCGCCGCGGCCGGCGACAGCGCCGCTGAGGTGGCCCGGCCGTCGGCCGACGACTGGCCGGCCCCGACCTACGAGGCCCCGGCCGCGATGGAGCAGGCTCCGGCAGCCGAGCACGACGCTCCGGCTCTCGATGACGAGCCGCTCGCCCCGACCTACGACGCCCTGGCCGGGGGATATCGCGCTCCGTCCGGCGCCGCGTGGCCGCCCGAGCCCGCCGAGGCGCCGTCGTACGGCTCAGCCGGGTCGTCCTACGAGGCGCCGTCCGTCGAGCCGCCGTCCTACGCGCCACCGTCGAACGAGGCGCCGCCCGTCGAGGCTCCGTCCTACGAGGCGCCGCCGGTCGAGACCGGCTCCTACCAGGCTCCGCCCTACGAGTACCCGGTGTATGACACGCCGCTGCTGGCCTCGGACGTGCGCCAGCTCAATCCCGTCTTCGACGATCCGCTCGACCGCGGCACCGGCGCTGCTCGCGCGGCCGCGGACGGCGAGGAGTCAGCCCCGTCCGCGAGTGTCGAGGGCGCCGTCGCCCCGCCGGTCGAGACGACCGAGCCGGAATCGGCGGCGGCTGTCGAGACACACGAAGCGGACGTGGCGCAGGAGCCGGAAGTGGCCGGGGAGCCGGAATTGGCCGCCGAGCCGGAACCGGTCGCGGAGGCGGAATTGGCCGCGGAGGCGGAATTGGCCGCCGAGCCGGAGCCGCCGGCCGAGCAGCCCGAGCAGCCCGAGCAGCCGCCCGCCGAGTCGATGGCACCGTCGGAGGAGATCCCGCCCGCCGCCGAACCGGCAGCCGAAGCCGGCGAGCCCGCGATCGGCGAGGCCGCGCCGGGCGAGAGCACAAC
>Ga0307372_10013421_pt1 | contig 10593 bp, 12 predicted proteins | sample OX1MG_FD_202533 | JGI IMG/M metagenome (GOLD analysis project Ga0307372, IMG submission 202533) | Soil microbial communities from Risofladan, Vaasa, Finland - OX-1 | ecosystem: Environmental > Terrestrial > Soil > Coastal area > Acid sulfate soil | place: Finland: Risofladan, Vaasa | collected... | reverse complement strand
ACATTGGCGACACCCGCCCCGCCGAGCAAGGTGGCCGCGGAACTGCCGTTCAACGTCACATAGGCGGCAGCGACCGCCCCGCCCGAGGTCACCGAATCGAGCGCAACGATGTTGCCCGACGAGCCGGTCACATTGACGCTGTCCGAGCCGGTACCGCCGAATACAGTCCCCGAAGAGCCTGAAAGGGTCACGCTCAGCGCGCCCGCCTCGCCGACGACGGAGGCAGCTCCGCCGTAAACCAGGATGTTTCCGGTCCCGGAACCGCCGATCACCGTGGTACTGCCGGCGCCGGCAGCGACCGTAACCTGCGCGTTCCCCGAGCCGAGCGCCACGACCTCGGACAAATTCGTGGCATCGATGGTCAGGGCATTGCTGCCGGCAAACACGGTGTCGGCCGCGCCGGCCAGGGTCACCGCATCGTTCAGCCCGTTCGACAGGATGACGTCGCTGGCCCCCGACACCGACAGCACGTTCGTCCCGCTGCCGGACGTCAGCGTATCGCCGCTTCCCGCCGCCGTCAGCGTGTCGTTGCCGTTGTTTCCGGCCACATACGCGTTGGCGTCGGAACCGCTCAGGCTCACGACGTCGTTCGCGCCGGCACCAGCGCCGGAATCCCCCAGCGCCACATAGTGCGAATCGATGACCGTGAGCGGTCCGGCGCCGCCAAAGATCGTCTCGGCAGGCGCGCCATTGATCGTAACTGCCGCAGTCGTATCCAGAACGATCGTATAGTCGGCAACGCTGCCGCCGGGGCCTGCCGCAACCGTATAGTCGCCACCGCCGGTCACGATCAGTTCGTTGGCCGACGCGGCCCCGCTCGGAGCCGCGACCGCACCACCACCTGACACCGTGCTGTACGCGCGTGTTCCGTTCGTTACCGCCGCAGCAAGCGCACTCGCGATCTGTTGCGCAATTGTCTGATTGTAGGAATTATTGAAGCTGCCCGAGACGACTGACGCGCCAGCCCCGGGAATCGTGATGACCGCCATCTAAAACTCCCGAACCGGCGCCATGATCCGGCGCGCCACGACCTCAGCCAACAAAGCGACGAAAGCGGAAAGGGATTCGATGCCTTTCAGACACGTCACCAGACCGCAACATCATGCGGCATAAAAACCCAGCTTTCCGAAACAACCCGCCAAGCACGCGCGACCGTCTGCCGGCGTTCTGGAAAACCGAACCTCACAGAATGTTTATCGCCAACCGTGAGACAGGTGTCAACGACTAATTAAGGTTTGCGCCTGTTCCAGGCACCAGACCCGCGGCTTCAGACCGGCGCGTGCGGGCCCGATGTCTGCGGTGTCGGCGTCTCGAACCCCTGCCGTTGCCGGTCAAGCCGGGTCTCGCGCGACCACACACGCCGCAGTTGATCGCGTACTCCGATCCGCAACCGTCCCAGTCCCGTAACCTCCAGCTCCACAACGTCGCCATCCATGAAGGAAGACAACCCACGGTGGTTTGTGCCGGTTGCCAATATATCTCCAGGTTGCAATGTCTGGATCGCGCTCACCCATTCGATGCAGCGCGGAATCCGATGCGCCATGTCATCGGTGCCGAAATCCTGCTTCAGGTCCCCGTTCACCCACAGACGCACCGAAAGTCGATGCGGGTCCGCGACCTCGTCCGCCGTCACCAGGAACGGACCGATCGGGGCGAAGGTGTCGCGCGACTTCATCTGGAAGAACACGTTCCCCGCCGGCGGCAGGCCGCGGGCCGAGCCGTCGATGAAGTTCACATAGCCGAACACATGCGCCATCGCATCGGCTGCCGCCACCCGCGTCGCCGCCCTGCCGATCACCACCGCCAGCTCCGCCTCGCCTTCGAAAATCGTCGCCGGCACGTCCGGCAATACCATCGTATCGCCATCACCGATGATCGCCCCCGGCGCCTTGTGGAATGCGTTCAGCGGCGCCGGCGCCGCACGCGTGCCGTCTTCCATGTAGTTCACCGCCATGCAGACGATATTGCCTGGCCGCGGCAGCGGCGGGCGCAGCCGCCGGCCGGCCAGCGCCAAGGCCGGACCGGCCTCAGCCGCCGCCTGCAGGCGCGACCGGTACGTATCGAATCGCGCGATCAGGCCAGTCATCAGATCGCCCGGGTCGGTGTGCGGTATGTCCGCCACCACCGCCGAGACATCAACCACCGACCCGCCCGTCACAATCCCCAGCCGGAAGTCGTCGAAATAACAGAGCCGCATGGTCCCCCCCCGATCGTATTGGCGCCGATCGGACCGCGGGGGCTGCGCCCTGTCAACGGCGCTGTCCGAAGGAAGCAAGGTCAGAAGCGAGTCTTCAGTGGGGGTCCAGGAGGCAAAGTTCCCTGGCCTTGCTTTCGTCAGCTCAAACGCTGCGCAGCGCCGGGGGCAGCAGGCGGCGGAGCCCCGACTCCGCCCGTCGACGCAGGCTGCCGATCCGCCCCACCCCGGCCAGGCGCCGGTCCAGGAACGCAAGGGTGGCGGCGTCGTCGGCGTCCTGATCGGCGCGGCGCAGCCAGAACAGCACGGTGGCGGTATAGACCCCGGCCAGCAGGGCCCGCTTCGTGTACCAGGAGAAGTCCGCCGCCCGGTCGCCGGCCGCCTGCCAGATCGCGTCCACCGTGCGGGCCGTGCAGGCGGCGGCGACGGCTGCGTTGCCCGGCAGCGCCAGCACCGCCAGCGCGCGGCGGATCGCTTCCCGGTGCGGACGGTTCTGTTCCAGCCGCAGCGCGATCGCCGCGCGCACGCGCGCGGTGGTGCGCAGACCGGCATAGTCCGGCGCCGTCATCCCCGCCGCCATCTGCCGGTCGGCCAGGTCGCAGAATGCGGCGATCATGTCGGCCGCGCCGCCGGGGAACAGCAGCGCGGCGTCGCGCGGGTCGCCGCCGATGGCCGCCAGGCCGCGACGCAGCGCGATCCGGGTCCAGCCGTCGAACGGGACATGCGCCAGGGTGGCCGCGATCGCCGCGTCCCGCTCCGCGCTGCGTTCGGGCGGGGCGATCACGCCCGGCCTCCCGCCGCCTCGGCCGCGCGGGCCATTTCCTCGGTGAAGCCGAACAGGCGGAAATCGGTCATGCGCATCGGGTAGAGTATCCCGTCCAGGTGGTCGTACTCATGTTGTACCACGCCGGCGTGGAAGCCGCCGACCACCCGCTCCACCGGCCGGCCGTCCAGGTCGACGCCGCGGTAGCGGATGCGCGGGGCGCGCGGCACCGCGGCGCGCAGGCCGGGGATGGAGAGGCAGCCTTCCCAGCGCAGCACCCGTTCCTCCGTCAGCACTTCGACCTCGGGATTGATCAGCACGGAGTTGGCCAGCGGCAGGTCCTCCGGGTCGCCTCCCTGGCGGCCGTCGGGCACCCGGAAAACGAACAGCCGCAGCGGCACGTGCACCTGCGGCGCGGCGAGGCCGACGCCGGGCGCGTCCTCCATCGTCGCGATCATGTCGGCGGCCAGGCGACGAATTTCGGGGGCCGAGGGATCGGGCACCGGGGCGCAGCGCTCCAGCAGCACGGGATGGCCCATGCGGGCGATTTTCAGGATGGCCATGGGGACCTCTCGCGCGGGGAGATGGAATGGGTTTGGCGGGATCGCGGGACCATGATATAGGCCCTGTCCCCGCGCCGGGGCACCGGCATGCGGCAGACTTGGTGCGTCCCCGATCGGCGGGGGCGCCGGCAGGACAAGGAGCAGGCGGCCAAGTGCAGGTTCTGGTACGCGACAACAATGTCGATCAGGCGCTCAAGGCGCTCAAGAAGAAGATGCAGCGGGAGGGGATTTTCCGCGAGATGAAGCTGCGGCGGCACTACGAGAAGCCGTCGGAGCGGCGTGCCCGCGAGGCGGCGGAAGCCGTGCGCCGCGCCCGCAAGATGGAGCGCAAGCGCCTCGAGCGCGAAGGCTTCTGAGCCTACCCGGCTGACGGGCGGCACCCAGGCGGCGTGGTCCGGGACGGCGCGTCCCGACCGGCCGCGGGGTCCGGTGCCGTCCCGCATTCCTGCCACGCAACACGGCCGTGCGCCGCCCGGGAAGCGGGTGATGGGCGTGCGCTGACGGCCGCGCTGCGTCCGGCCGGCGCCGTGCATGCCCCGCATGGGGCGCGCGGGACCGGCTCCCCCCCCGCGCCGCACGGGCATGACAGCAGCGGGGGCGTGACAGCAGCGCCCGAAACGAGACATCATCGCGCGCGCACTGCGCGAGGGAATGTCCATGCCGAATGACGTCGCGGCCCGCCAGCCGGGGCCGCCCGACCGTGGGCGCGGTCCTGCCGCGGCAGCACGGTCCGCCGTACCCGCCACGGCGGCGGGCTCGCTCGAAACCCCGGCGTCCTGGCGCGCCGCCGGCGCGACCCTCGCGATTCTGTCCGTCTCCTACGGCGCCCCGCTGATCGTGGTGGTGGGCCTGGCGACCATGCAGGCGGACCTGCATACCGATCGCTCGGTGCTGGCGCTCGCCGGCGCGCTGGTGTGGATCGGCACCGGGATGGGCGGGGTGGTGATGGGCCGGGCGGCGGAGCGGTTCGGCATGCGCCGCACCGCCTGCTTCGGCGCCGTGATGATGGCGGCGGGCCTGGCGCTGTCGGCGACCGGGCGGATCTGGGCGCTCTATGTCGGGCACGGGGTGCTGATCGGCCTGCTCGGCAACGGCGCGATCTATCCGCCGCTCGTCACCTATGTCAGCCGCTGGTTCGACCGCCGGCGCGGCACCGCGATCGCCTTCATCTCGTCGGGACAATACGTCGCCGGCGTGGTCTGGCCCTGGCTGTTCGAGCATGCGATCGCCCGCTTCGGCTGGCGCGCCACCATGCTGGGCTTCGGCGCGATCGTGCTGGGCGCGATCCTGCCGCTCGCACTGTGGTTCCTCGCCCCGCCGCCCGAGGTCGTGGCCCCGGTCCGGCGCGCCGGGCGCGTGGCGGCGCGCCGTGCGCCGGTGCTGGGCCTGCGGTCCGGCACCGTGCAGACGCTGATCTGCCTGGCCGGGTTCTGCTGCTGCGTGCCGATGGCGATCCCCTCGGCGCATCTGGTGGCCTATTGCGGCGATCTCGGGATCGGCGCGGGGCAGGGCGCTTTGATGCTGTCGGTGCTGCTCGGCTGCGCCTTCCTCAGCCGGCAATTCTGGGGCCTGTTCGCCGACCGGTACGGCGGACTGCGCACGGTGATGGCGGGCTCGGCGCTGCAGGCCGCGGCGATCGGCGCCTTCCTGCTCACCCGGTCGGAGGCCGGACTGTTCGCCGTCGCTGCCGCCTTCGGGCTCGGCTTTTCCGGCATCATCCCCGCCTATGTGCTGGCGATCCGCGATCTGTTCCCGCCGGCCGAGGCGGCCTGGCGGGTGCCGCTCGTGTTGCTGACCTCGATGGGCGGGATGGCGTTCGGCAGTTGGTTTGCCGGCGCGCTCTATGACCATTTCGGCTATTATGCGCCGGCGTTCGGCGCCGGGGTACTGTTCAACCTGGCCAACCTGTCGGTGGTGGGATTTCTCGTGGCCCGCCAAGGCCGGCCCGGCCGGCGGCAGGACGCGGCGGCGCTGGCGGCGGGGTAGCGGTCCGGCCCCTCCCTCGTAACGTTCCCCGTGCGGCCGGCGGGGTGGCGAAGCAGGCAATCGGAGGCAGGCGCATGGCGAACGGAAACGACGGCCTGGTGCGGCGAGCGGCGGCGGGGTTCGCCGCCGGGGCGGTGTCGGTCCTGGTTTTCCACCAGGGCGCATGGGCGCTGCTGCACGCGCTGGGCGTGATGCCGCCGCCGTTCCCCACCGCGCCGGTGCCCCCGTTCGGGGTGCCGCGAATCTACGACCTGTGTTTCTGGGGCGGGCTGTACGGGCTGGTCTTCGGGCTGCTGCTGCCGGTGCTGCCGGCGCGCGGGGTCTGGCTGCAGGGCGTCGTGCTCGGGCTGATCGCAGAACTGGGCGCGATGTTCCTGGTGCCGGCGATCAAAGGCCTGCCGATGGCGTTCGGCGGTGCGCTGCCGGTGATCGCGATCTCGACCGTCATCAACGCCACCTGGGGGCTGGGGGTGGGGCTGTTCATCCCGCTGGTGCTGCCGCGGGCCGGACCCGGGCGCCTGCGCTCCGCATAGCGGCGGACGCGCGGTCCAGGCGGTCGCGCAGGCCGGGATTGCTCAGGATCAGCACGCTTGTGCCGTTCGGACGGTCAATCAGCCGCAGCCGCGGCCGGTTCGGCGGGCAGGGGGTGCCGGGCGCGATGCCGGGGCACCAGAGCTGCGCGCCCGGCGTGGTCGGCGCACCATAATGGGCGGTTGTCGCCGCGCGCATCTCACGGGGACCCAAATTGCCGGCGCTGATCGTCAGGCGGATCTGCCAGGCGACCGGGGCGTCGGTGGCCGCGCCATCGGCGGCCAGGGCGTCAGCGAATTGGATCGTGAGCGAGCCGTCCGGCATCCGGGCACGGATCAGCGCCGTGCAGCGCGCGGTCGGCGCGGCGGCACAGGGGCGGGTGGTCTGATGCAGTTCCAGCGCCTGCGGGCGCAGCACGGCGAGCACCTGGCGCGCGGTCATCGAGGGGCTCAGCCCCATGACGGCCACCGGCGCCGCTGCCGTCGCGATGTCCGGCGCTGCGGCGCGGGCGGCGGGCGGCGCGATGGCGGCAAAGCCTGCCGTCGCTACCAGCGCTGCCACCGCCAGGGCCGCGCCGATGCCGTCCCGGGGCGTCTCCCCCGGCGCCTGCCCGGGATGGAGCAGGTAGCGCAGGGCACGCCCGATCGGTGGGTGCAGCAGGCCGCCACGTAACCGCGGGCGAACCGTCGAGGCAGCGGCGAAAGACAGAAGCACGGCACGCATGGGCTTGTTCCCGTTTCGTCCTGGATTACCCTGCGCCCTGCGCCCTAACAACAGGTTAACCCGGGTCCCAGGAACCGGGACCGGCACCATCCATGGCCCCATTCGGGCCGATCGTCGCTTTCCCGGCGCTGCGTGAGACGCGGGCGCGGTGGCCCCGGGGCCGTGCGTCCGCTGCCCGTCCGCGGCGCCGCCGCACCGGACGACCTGACGGCGCTCCCCGAGCGGGACACCCGGCCAGCCTTGCGGGGAATCGCCCGGCTCGGCAAGACTCCGATGCTCCTGTGGAGGTCCCTGTATGCGTCGTTCCCCCGTCCTCGCTCTCGCGCTCGCCGCCGGCATTGCCCTGGCCGGGCTTGCCGGCACGTCCGGCCCCGTGCGCGCCCAACCGCCGTATCCGCCGGTGCCGCCGCCGCGCTACCAGGCGCCGCCGCCCCCGCTCGGGCCGCACGAGGCCTGGGTGCCGGGCCACTGGCAGTGGAACGGTATGCGCTACGTCTGGATCGGCCCGCACGCGGTGCGGCGCGGGCCGCACTGGCACCGCTGGGTTCCGGGCCATTGGGCCTGGGCGCCGCGGGCGCATCGCTGGGTCTGGCGGCCGGCGCACTGGCAGTAGGCGCGCCGCACAAACCGGCCGGCGCATTGGTACGAGATGCGCCGGCCCGCCCTGGTGATGGCGCTCAGCCGCCGTAGAACACGTTCTCCCCCAGATCCTTCATCTCCAGGATCGCCGCGTCGGGCCGCCCGGCCGGCGGCGCCGGGAGGTGCGCTTCCGTCACTTCGCCCACTACGATGTGATGATCGCCCTCCGCGACGATCGTCTTCACCGTGCATTCCAGCGCGCCGATCGCCGCGTCCAGGATCGGCGCGCCGTTGCCCCCGCGGCGGAAGGGATGGCCCGACAGCTTCCCGTCCGCCACGTCGGCCGGGCGGAAGAAGGTGAAAGCCGAGCCCTTGCCGTCCTTGCCCAGCATGTTGAGCGCGAACCGCTGCCCCGCCTGCACCGCCGCATAGGCCCCGGAGTCCGCCTTCACCCCCACCGCGACCAGCGGCGGGACGAACGAGGTCTGGGTGAGGAAATTCACCGTCGCGGCGGCGATGCCGCCCTTTCCGTCATCGGCGGTGAGCACGTAGATGCCGTAGGGGATCATGCGCAGCACGGTCTTCTTGGCGTCGGCGTTCATGGCGTTCCTCCGTCGGTCGAGAGATGGGCGAGCAGGTCCCGGGCCAGCGCGGCCCATTCCGCCTCCAGCGGACCGGTCGCCGGTGGCCGGCCGGCACTTGCATACCAGTAGCGCGCATTGGCGGGGTCGGGTTCCTTGCGATGCAGATAGGCGTGCGCGGCGGCCCCGGCGGCGGTGGGATCGGCCTGCGCCGCTTCGTGCGCGCGGGCCCAGTCGCCGCGCGCGTCCCACCACAGGGCGGCGAGCGCACCGGTGACGCCGGCCGGCGGGGCCGGCGCGCTCAGGCTCGTGCGGAAGCGGTCGAGGTCCATCGGCACCTCAGCTTGTCCCGCGCGGGCGACACGGCGCCGGTTCCGGTCTCCGGGGCGGCGCGATGATCGTCGGCACCGTCCCGGCTCAGGGCAGCCGGTCGCCGCGGTCGTAGCGTCGCCACGCGCTCATTTGCAGCGCCGAGGTCAGGCAGTGCACCACCACCGGCTTCGTCTTCACCGCGAAGGCGCGGGCGATGGCGGGGGCGACTTCGGATTCCTCGCGGATGGTGATGCCTTCGCAGCCGAAGCTGCGGCCCCAGGCGGCGAAATCGGGGTTGGTGAGGCGCATCGTGTCCATGAACGGCCGCCCCGGATAGCGCAGGTGCGTATGCATCCCAATGGTACCGTACATGCTGTTGTCGGAGATCACCAGGATCGGGTTGACGCCATACTGGCAGGCGGTGGCGATCTCGTTGCCCATCATCAGCGCCCCGCCGTCGCCGACGAACGCCACCACCTGGGAATGCGGCCGGCGCAGCCCCGCCGCCACCGCCATCGGCATCCCCGAGCCCATCGCGCCCACCACCGAGGACAGGAACGCCTGCCCGGGCCGGAAATCCATGTAGCGATGGATGAACGAGCCGAAATTGCCGGCATCCGACGTCACGGCCGCATCGGGGGCGAGGTGCTTGTTCACCTCGCAGACGACGGCGGCGAAGTTCACCCCGTCCGGCGCTGGTTCCCAGGTGGGCTCCAGCAGCTCGCGATGGATCGCGTGCAGCCCGGCGACCCAGCCGCGCCGGCGTTCGGCGCCCGCCGGCGCGCCGCGCGCGAGCAGCCCCTTGATGACCTCGTGCGGCGCGCAGGCGATGCCGAGGTCGACCTGCCAGACCCGCCCGATCTCGTTCGCATCCGGCCAGACGTGCACGAACGGCAGTTGCGGCTGCGGCGCCTTGGGGAAGCGGTAGGACTGGCTGACGGTGTCGGTCATCCGCTCGCCGAGGGCGATCATCAGGTCGGCCTTCTGCATCTCCGCGATCAGCTTCGGCGGCACCCGGATGCCCATGTAGCCGCCGTAGTTCGGATGCCGGGAGTCGAACAAGTGCGGTCGGCGATGGGTGGGGCTGACCGGCAGCACCCACTCCTCGGCGACCCGGCGCAGATCGTCGGTGGCGGCGGGATCGTACAACGCGTCCGCCGCGAGCGCGCCGCCCACCAGCACCAGCGGGCGCTCGGCGCGGCCCAGCATGTCCGCGAGCCGGTCGAGGTCGGCAGGGCGGGGGCCGGCGAGCGCGCGCGGGCGCGGCGCGTTCACGGCGGCATCCGTCGTTTCGTCGAAAATATCTTCCGGCAGGATCACCGCGACCGGACCAGGCGTGCCGGATTCCGCCAGGTGGAAGGCGCGCGCGATGGCTTCGGACGCCTGCACCGGCTCGTTCACCTCGATCACCGCCTTGGTCACGTCGGCGAGCAGCTTGCTGTAGTTCTGTTCCTGCAACGCGCCGCGACCGAAATCGGCGCGCTCCACCTGGCCCACCAGCACGACCATCGGCGTCGCGTCGTGGAACGCCGAATGCAGCGCGACCATCGCGTTCGACAGGCCGGGCCCGCGCGAGACCATCGCGACGCCGGCGCGCGCGCGCAGCCGACCGTCTGCCACCGCCATGAACCCGGCCCCCGCCTCGTGCCGGCAGACGATCACCCGGATCGCGTTCATGTCCGACAGCGCGTTGGTGAGGCCGATGTAGCTCTCCCCCGGGACGCAGAAGACCTGATCGACGTCGTGGGCGTGGAGGGATTCGGCGAGCAGGCGGGCAACGGTGCGGGGCATGTCGAGCGGTCCTCCGTGGGCGTTTCCTGGGCCGGCGGTGGGCCGGCGGCGGGTGGCGCGGGCACGATAGGACCGGAGCGGCGGGCGGGCCAAGGGGCGGAGGATCGGCGGGCCAGGGCGCGCCGCCGGCGGAACTACGGCCCGGGTGGGGCGTCGGCCGCCGCGTCGTCGCCTGCCAGCGCAACGTCCTCGTACAGCTCGGGCAGCGGGAGGGTGATGTCGATCTCGGGCATATCCAGCACCGCGGCGCCGGAGTGCAAGGTGCCGACCCAGCGCCCGGCCTCGCGCGCGAAGACGGTGGCGCGCATCGCGTCCTGCTCCAGGATTACATAGCGCTGCACGGAATGGGTGTCGCGATACTCTTCGTTCTTGCGGCCGTGATCGAGCGCGGCGGTGGAGGGGCTCAGGATCTCGAAGATCACCACGGGTTCACGGACCACGTAGTCCCGGGCGCCCACCGGCGAGCAGCATGCCACAGCCGCGGCCCCAGGTCATGGGCCGCACACGCAACCCCCGCGCCCCTATCCAGGACGGCCCCTCCTACCCCGACAGCAACGTCCGCATCCCCTC
>Ga0307372_10013420_pt1 | contig 10593 bp, 9 predicted proteins | sample OX1MG_FD_202533 | JGI IMG/M metagenome (GOLD analysis project Ga0307372, IMG submission 202533) | Soil microbial communities from Risofladan, Vaasa, Finland - OX-1 | ecosystem: Environmental > Terrestrial > Soil > Coastal area > Acid sulfate soil | place: Finland: Risofladan, Vaasa | collected... | reverse complement strand
CGCACGCGAGAGCAATGCCCGCAGTCGCTCTATCGAACCGCCAGATCAGTTGTGGATCAGGCGCACCGGAATTGGCGAGCCGGTTGAGCTTGGCACGGGCGTGGGCGTGCCGCCCCCGCCATTCTCGTCGCTTCCCCCGCAACCCGAGATGGTCAGCACGTAGGCATATACCGTGTTGTGCGCCGCGCCCACATCGATGACGAAAAGCTGCAGCATCCCCTGTATGTCCTCCGATACGCTGGCGGGACACGAATTGCCCGGGCAAAGGTTCTCGCCGTCGTACAGCGGCAGCGTCACCAGGGAATCGCTCGTCGTAATGATGGTTCCTGCCGGTTGCGTGTAGGGATTGTTTGCGCCTGCGTACATCGTATAGGGAATCGTGGGATCGGTCTGATTCTGGAAGCTGATCGTATCCTGCCCGGATCCGCCGTTCCCTTGATGAATCAAACACTGGACTCCCTGGCCTGTCGGCCCGACCTGGTTCCCCGAAGCCGGGTAGACCGTGGTCGAACCGCAACCGATGTTCCCCGTGCTGCAGCATTCGATGAATTCGCGGTAGCGGGCCGCGCTGTTGCTGGTGGCATTCTCTTTATCGGCCGTGGCGCAACTCGGGCACTCGAACGTGGAGCTGCTCGGTGTCGGCAAGAAGACGGGATAGAACTGGCTCGGCGCGGGCGCCTGGCTGGGATCGCCCGGCTTGATCTTCAGGTATTCGCCGATTGCGCCCCCGGTGTTGGTCCCGTTGGCGCTATTATTCGCCAGCGTCGGCATAACGACCTGGCCCAGATCGGCGGCCGGAATAGCCGGTTGGCCGCTCACCTGCGTCGGCTGCGTCTGCGGATAGACGAAATAGGCGGGATACTGGCCTCCCGAGGCTGGACAAACCGTGTTCGCTTCGTAGCCGATGCTTCCTGTCGGGTCGATCATGTGGTCCCAGTCGCAATTGGGCAGCAACCAGGGTTTCAAGCACTCCGCCGTGCTCGACGGCCCGCTCGTCCCAATGGGGTTATAGGCTTCCGCCGTTGCCGTGGCCGATACGGGCACGGTGGTAATCCCGAATATTTTCATGAAATACGTCGGGAGATTTTGCTGCACCACGACGGTAATCTGCGGGTCGTTCTGGGTGGAAAAATTGAAGCATCCTCCGGAAACGCCCGTCGGCGACGGACAACTGGAATTGAAATTATTCGTATCCAGATTCGGGCTCAATCCAACAATCAGGTTCGCGTTGCCCACCTGGACGGCCTGCTGGGCGGCATCGGTTGCTACCGCCGAATTGCCGGTCAGCCCCATCGTGGCTCCGGTGTTCAGAAACTCCTCGGCGCCGGCCAGAGCGGCCGCATCGGCCGACCGCTGCGCCTCGTTGCGGGCAACGTAGAGCGTGGCCAAATCGATGGCCAATCCCGCCAGCGCCAAAAGCATCACCAACCCCAACGCGACCAGAACCAGGCTAATGCCTCGCTCCGGCCACCGCTGGCCGCTATTGCTTTGCCGGCTCATCTGCGCTCCTCAATTGGCGATATTCGGCATGATGGAGTAGACCTGAATCGGTATCGTCGAAGCATAGCTGGACGATACCCCGAACAAATTGATGATGTGGTTGAACCCAAAGGACCAGCTATAGGGGTAATTCAGAGTAACGCGCGTCGAATCAACGCAACTCACCGTCGAGCTGCACGTCTGGCCGCTGGGCGCCACGTCCACGCTGCGTTCGATTGTCAAACCGTAGGTCGTCCCGCTTTCGTAGTACGTAAACGCCTCGGGCGTCAGGGTCCCGTTGGTGCTGGCGACCGTCCCCGGGCTCGAACATCCGGTGGTCACGCTGCTGCTGGATGTTCCGCTAATCCCCATGAACGCCGGGTTGATGTTTTCCTCGATCAGGTATTCGGCAACCTGTTCGCAGATTTGCTGAATATTCGGCGGATTCGTATCCGTCAGATCAAGCTTGGATTGGCCCGAGGCCAGCCGGGCGCCGTCTCGCGCGGCATTGGCCAGGATTTGCCGCGCGTTCCATGCCTGGGCGAAGTCCGCCGCGCCGGCAATCAGCACCAGCAAGAGGGGCAGCACAAAGGCCAGCTCGACCAGTTGCGAGCCGCGCTCGGACAAGTCTTTTGGGACGCCTGCGAACGCTCTCATCGGCTCACTCCCTATGGAGGACACGATCCGTCCTCGTTCTCCAGTCGCATCTGCACACGCGTTGTCAGATCGACCGTTCCCAGATTTATGGGTATAAAGGGCAGCTTGATCGTGTAGGGATACTGAAAGGTGATATAGGCCCCGCAAACCTGCTGGGACGTATCGAGCCAAGCGTAGCCCTGCGCATAGCTGCTGGTCAGCGTCGGGTCGGACGTATTGATGCCGACGGCCTTCAGCGCGGGGAAAACGATGTCGTTTTGGATGTTGCTGTCGGGTTCGTAACTGTTGCCGCAGGTCGCGCAGCTCGTGGTAACGGCCTGCCGCACGCCCTCGCGCGCCGCCCGCGTCATCGACTGGTAGATATCCCAACCGCGGGCCAGGACAATCATCCCGAGAAATAGCGTCAGGACAATTGGCAAAACGAGCGCTGCCTCGAAGACGTCGGCGCCCCGCTCGCCGCGGCGGCCTGGGGATCGGTAGCCGGAAGCGGCATGAAGGCTGTTACGCATGATGTATTGCTACATTATGCAACGCCTATAGCACTAATGGTTCACTCGGGCACTGTGCTCAACTAGTCTACAGAATTGTTCTAGTACTACGAAGGGCGTGCGCGTCTCTTCCAGGCTCTCGCCGATCTGCACGATCTTTTCCGCGCGAAGGTTTCCGAGCACGTAACCGGCTTTCTGCAGGTATCCGATCCGCTCGGGCGCCAAGCCCATCAGGCGCGTCGCCGTCGCATCCACGGCCACCGGATCGTCTCCCATCACCAGCACGCCGGCCGCTTTTGGCGTTCCCTGCGTCGGCCCGTTCCCTTCCATGGCGATGATGCCGTCGATGATGGAGAAATCCGGGCGCACCGTTGTGGCCAGATCGAGGATCGAGTTCCCGATTCCCGCCCAGTGCAGCAGGTTCTTCGGCCATCCGTAGCAGCTGCCGGGCACGATGCCGAACAGGTTCTTCATCGAAAGCGTCACGCCGGCCCAGTGATGCGTTTTCAGTTTCGGAATCGACACCACCATATCCGCTTCCAGCACTGAAACGGGCAGAAAGAGGCGGCGCAATTTCGATGCGCGCGTCCTCAAATCGACGGCCCGAACCTCATCCAGATTCAGATCCACGAACTGGTCATCCAGCCGTCCCATCCAGTCGCGCATCCGGATCGTTTCGAGTATCCCTTCCACGTCGCGCTCGAGTCCCGGCCCCTCGCCGACCATGACGCGAGAGGCGCCGAGGCGCAAAAAACTCTCCCGGGCCGCGGCGATCACCGCCGGGTGGGTATTGATGACGTGTCCCGGATCGGCCTGCACCAGGTTGGGTTTCAGCAGAACGCTCTTACCGGCGACGGGAAGCTGGAACTCCCGCAAGCTCTCATGGATGATTTCCACCAATTTGCCGTCGTAGTCCGTGGCCTTGCGGATCGCCACGCGGGAGGGCGGCCGGTTCGAAGGCGGAATCAAGGGGTGAGTCGAGATGGCCATGATCTCTGAATCCTCAATCCTGGCGCGGCGTCCAGCGGAGCAAATCTGGGCCCGGGCCCAGCGCGAAAGCGGCTTGCGCGAAAGCCATCACGCTGCTCCGGAAATCGCCAGCTTCGGCGTGTTCGCAGAGTTTCCGCTCAAAGCCCGGCGCGGGCCGGCCGGCGGCATCGAGCGCAAGAGAGGCCAGCGCCAGCGACGTTGTCCCGTCGATCGAATCGAACCGGGAGCCGAGCCAGTCGAGACTGAGCCGATTTTCCTCCCTCGCCGGATGGGCTTGCAAGGCGAGCAGCGCCCAGGCCGTCGGCCCGATCAGTGGAATCCCGGCCACGCCATACACCTTCGGATTGCCGGAGTTCCAACCCCCGCCCGGGCACATTCGATCGTAGAGCATCGCCTCGCCCATTTGCCGGCGCTCGGCGGCGTTAGCGGGAAGGATCTCATCCGGCAAAGCGTGTAGAAAAATCAGCGCGACAGCGGTCGGCTCGACCCAGCTGGCCGTGTCCGGCGTCCAGCTCCATCCCCGCAGCGTGAGGCTTTGCTCGACGGCCTTCTTTCCCGGCAGCAAGCGCAGCAGCCGCGAGCGGAATCCCCCCTCCACCGAGCGGTTCTGGCCGATCCAGCGGGCGGCGCCGGCAACCTCCGCCGGTGGCGCGCCCGCGGCCAGCAGCCCGAGTCCCGCCAGCGCTGTCACCCAATTTCCCTGCTGCGTCTCGGGCCGCGTCGGCCAGGAACCGTCCGCGTCCTGCGCGCCGGCCAGCCACCGGCGGCCGCGCCCGGCCTCCTCGCCCCCGGGATCGTCTTGTGCGAACGCCAGCAGGCACCAGGCCGTGGCTTCGACGGCGCTGCCCGTGCCCGAGCGGTAGCCCCAGCCGCCATCGGCATTCTGCGCCTTTCGGAGAAACGGCAGGCACACACGTTCCCGAAAGCCATGGCCGGATTCGCCGGTTGGTTTCAACACGTTCCCTGTCGTGCCGCGCAGGACCATTTTGGCGGTGCCGCCTTCGGATTCAAATCAGGTGCTGCGGGGTTTCCGACAGTTCGGGCTCTTCGCCATCGATCGGCTGTTCTTCGTGGATATCGAGCTGGTTGATGAGGCGATGGAGGTAGGTGCGCGCCACCCCGAGCATGCGGGCGCTTTCCGCCTTGCGCCAGCCGCATTCCCGGAGGGTGCGCAGGATGAGGCGCCGCTTGAATTCCCGGACTTCCCCTTCGTAGGTGCGCGCCAGCACGGCCGCCTTGGAAACGTCGCGAGCCGAGCGGGTCAGGTGCCACACATCGATGCTGGCGCCTTGCGTCAGGGCCACGGCGCGCTCGATGGTATTCGAGAGTTCCCGCACGTTTCCGGGCCAATCGTATTCCTCGAGCGCATGGAGCGCCCAGGGCGAAAACCGCCGGACGTCCTTGCCGAATTGCTTGGCAAAGCGTTCGAGGAAGTGCTGCGCGAGGTACTGAATATCGTCCTTTCGTTCGCGCAGCGGCGGCAAATGGATTTCCACCACGTTCAGCCGGTAATAGAGGTCCTCGCGGAATTTGCTCTGCTGTACGAGCGACTGCAAATCCTGATTCGTCGCGCTGAGCACGCGGATATTCACGGTCTGCGTGCGGTTGTTGCCGAGACGCTCGAAGGTCCGCTCCTGCAGCACCCGCAATAGTTTCGGCTGCAGCCCCACGCCCACGTCCCCGATCTCGTCCAAAAACAGCGTGCCGCCGTCGGCCGCTTCCACGCGGCCGCGACGCACGGTCACCGCGCCGGTGAATGCCCCGCGCTCGTGACCGAAGAGTTCATCCTCGATCAGGGTCTCGGGCAGGTTCACGCAGCTGAAAGCCACGAAGGCCGCGTTGCGCCGCGGGCTCATCCGGTGAATCGCGCGCGCCAGCAACTCTTTGCCCGTGCCGGTCTCGCCCGTAATCAGCACGTTGATGTCGTACCCGGCCACCTTCTCGGCCATGCCGAATACTTCCTGCATCGGGCGGGAGGCGCCGATCAGGTCGCATACCTGCCGCGGCCCCGTCTGCTCGCCGCGCAGGCGCGCCAGCTCGAGTTCGGCCTGCCGGAACTTATTCGCCCGCCGCAGCACGACGCGCAGCTCATTCAGGTTCGGCGGACCGGAAATCGTGTCGAAGGCGCCATGCTCGATCGCCCGCACCTCCAAACGCCGGTTCTCGCCACCCAGGATTCCCACGATCGGCGGCGGCTGCTGCAGCTTATTGACCTGCCCCATCAGCGCGAAACCGGCATCCAGATTGCCGTCGCATCCCACCTCGGTCAGATCCACCAGAATCACGTCCGCCCAGCGATCCACTTCCCCGGTATCTTTCGGCAACTCCAGGCTATCGCATTGGCGGAACTCAAACTCATCGCCGAGCTCGCGGCCCATGGTTTTTGCCAGGTTGGAATCAAGACCGAAAAAGTAAATGCAGACAGTGCCCATCACGGCGAGGCATCTCCCTCCAGCAGCGAACTTGAACCCTAGATCGGCTCTCGCGAACTTCTATGTGCAGCCTGCGAGAATACCGCGACACGCTATCACGATATTGCCTAATTTAGCAACTATTTTGCATATTCAGTAAATACCGTTGGAGCGTCGCGTAGGAAGAACCCTATCAGGTAACCTTCTGCAGAGCAATATCTTACTGCCCATGGTATTAACCCGTAGGCTACAATATAGAAAATATACTGTTTCAGCCCTGAACTATGGCACGAAATTGCCCGAGGTAGGCACTGCCCCTCGCGCAACTTAATTTTGCGTCATTGCCGGGATTCCCACGAGCATTTCAACCGCGAGCGGTTTGCCGTCGGGCCCGCTGGCCGGATGGAATTTCCATTTCCCAAAAGCCGCGAGCGCAGCCTGATCGGCGACCGGCCCGACTCCCTGATAGAGCTTCAGGTTCTCCACCGTTCCGTTCTTCGCGATCAAGCCTTCCAGAACGATCGTGCGGTCACGCTTGTATACGGCGATCGGCGGCCGATGGAAATCGTACTTTTCCACCGGCCACGGCGGACTGAGGCCCGCCCCGAGGTGAACGCTGCCCCCGTCCGGCGCCGGAGCCTTTGGCGCGGCGGCATGGCGCTGGCAATACTGAAGAACCCAGGGCTTGCCGGGCATGGCAAGATAGATCGTGTAAATCGTCGAACAGCTCAGCACGCCGAATGCCCCAAGCCCCCCGCCGCCAATCGGCCCGGCCGTCACAATCAGATTGATGGCGGGAAGTTTCGGGTCCCGGTTCACCGGATAAACCATATTGGCCACCGCCCACGGTGGCAGAATCCCTTCCGAATTGCCCGATCCGTTGCTCGCCGGACCGAAGGCCGCGAAGGCCGACGATCCTTTTCCCGCGCCGCCCACGTCCCCGGAGAGCGAGACGGAGCCCCGGCCGGCTCCCTTGCCGACCGCCTTCGCCGCTCCGGCGCTGGCATTTCCACCACCGCCCATGGCCGGCCCGCCCGGACCGCTCGGCACGCCCGACTTTCCGCCCAGCAGCGCAACGGAAAATTCCCCATAGCGGTTGCCCGGCGGCAGGCGCATCAGAGTCCCCGGCGGAACGGGATTGGCCCCGAGCACCAGCAGCCCGCGGCCGCTCTTGGACGCCGCACTTTGCCGTTTCGCCGCATAAATCGAGCCGAGCGACTGCTGATCGGCCGGCAGCGGCAAGGCGACTTCGGGAGCGGCCAATAAGGGAGGTTTCTGGCTGGGAATCTGAACGGCCAGAGCCATGTTCGGGAGCACCGGGGCTGGAACGTTCATGGCCGGCGCGCCGGCCGTCGGAATCACCTGGGCCTTCGGCGCCGATCCGGTCAGCGGCACCTTGGGATTTTCCTGCGTTAGCCCGGAAAGCAGCACATTCGGCAGAGGCACGTCATGTTTGAGGCGCAGATCGGGAGCCGTAGTCGTCTGGATGATCGTCTGGTCGGCGTTATCGGGACGCGGGGGCTTGAGAACCAGAGTGAACTGGGGCGTTGGCTGGGGCGTCTTCAAGCCCGAACCGGCAGCTCTTTCGGCGCCGCGGCTGGGAGCCGGCTTGGCTGCCTTGTGTTCGCCTTTCGCGGCCGATTTCGGCTGGGAATGAATTTCGACCTTCTGTTTGGGAAGGGGATAGAAAAGCGGATAGTCGGCGGTAATCACCGGCAAGGGAAGATGGCTTGGCGGTGGGAGCAAGGCCGCCCACGGAACCAGCAAGATGAGCAGGCAGAACGAGAAATGAAACAAAAGCGAGCCCAGAACCATCCGCGGCCGGCGCGGATGCTGAAGCTGCATCGGCCGCTTGTCGAACAGCGCGATCCACCGGCCCATCCCGGGCACACGCCTGCCGAGCAGCACCTTTAGGGCGCCGATCCAATTACGATAGCGAGGCTCGTGGCGAACCAGAAAATCCATGGACCACCTGCGTCGGAATTCAGAATATTGTTTCACTTTGGCGCGCTGTACGGCTCTTTGCAATGGGGGAAATTTGCTTGGGGCCGCTCTGTTAACTCCTTAAGCAACACCTGTAGCCGATCACAGACGCTTCTACGCCGCGGGACCTCGACATCGACAATGCTTTTCCCCTCTTCGCGCCCAGCCTGCGGCCACGGATGTCCTACGCCTTCGCAACCCATTATCCTTTTCGCCTACCCTCCGGGCCGGCAGCGCTGGCGATGCAATGGCGGCGTTATACTGTGGCGCGATTGGCCTGGTGGACAGAGCGTCCGGCCGATTCACTGCGGTCATGGAGGTCAGAATGGCATATGAAAAGTTTGCTCGGCGGTGTGGTTTGCGGAAATCGGCCTGCCTGCCGCTCGGATGGCTGGGCATGGCGGCTGTTCTTTGTCTCGCGGCGGGTTTTGCCGCAGCGCCGCCGGCCCGCGCGCAGGCGGCCGGCGAATACGCCGGGGCCACCGGCGTGAGCGCCGGCACGGTCACCTCGCAACCGAGGGGCTTCGCTTCAGGCGGTTCCGCAAAAGTGAATAACTCCCTCACTCTGGCCAAGCCCGTGGGGCCGTCTCCGGACAAAGTCAACCGGGCGTGGTTTGCCAAGCAGGCAGGCAATAACGGCGCCCAGATTTCCATCGACGCGGTTCCACCGCAAGCGAGGGTCTGGGTTGACGGGAAATTCGTCGGTCAGTCGCCGCTCACCGTCACGCTGTCACCGGGCAAACACCACCTGAGCCTGACGGGTCCGCGGCAGGAACACGCCGATCGTGATATCGACATTGTCCCGGGGAAAAAGCAGCAGTTGGAAATCCACCTCGATCAAACCTACCCGCAGGCGGTTTCCATCACCGTTTTCGGCCAAAAGCGGCACTAAACGCCGTTCGGAACCCGCCGCTTTTCCGTCCTCGCGGCGGGCGGCGCGGCCGCCCTGTTTTCGCCTTAGAACGAACGGATTCCCTTGGCCGCCTGCTGGGCCTCTTTCTCGGCGTCTTCCGGGCTGACGAAATAGTTGCGGCAAGCCCGGTCGATCGATTCCCGGTTCAGCACCGCGCCGTGCCCCTCGTAGCGGGCCGTCCAGGTGATCTGATGAACGATATCCATCGGGTAGCAGGGACGAAGCGGCTGATGGTAGCGGGCATCGAGCACCCGAATGAAATATTCCACCATTTCTTCGGTGTATTCGAGCTTGAACCGGTCGCACAAGCGGCGGAACATCTCCTTGAATTGCGGCACCGCCGGATAGCCCATGCGGATTTTGTTCTGGATGCGCCGCATGAACGCCTCGTCGGCCAGCTCCATCGGATTCAGGTTCGTCGCGAAGACGACGAACAGGTCGAAGGGAATCTCGAATTTCTTGCCGCCGCGCAAGGTAAGGAAATCGACGCGCCGGTCGAGCGGAACGATCCAGCGGTTGAGCAGGTCTTCCGGCCGGATTCGCTGCCGCCCGAAGTCGTCGATGATCAGCACGCCGTTGTTGGCTTTCATCTGCAGCGGCGCCGAGTAGAACTTGCTGATCGGATTCATCTGCAGGTCGAGCATTTCCGACGTCAGTTCGCCGCCGACGAACACGCGCGGCCGCCGGCAGCGCACCCACCGGGTGTCGGCTTCGCCCCAGGACGGCTGCTCGACGGGCCGGTGCGTCGTCGCATCGTAGGTGACGATGAACTGGCTATCCACTTCGACCGCGTAGGGAATCCACACGGTGTCGGGATAGATATTCGGGATGGTTTCCGCGATCGAGGTTTTTCCGCCGCCGGTCGGACCGTACACGAAAATCGACGTTCCCGAAACCACGGCCGTGCCGACCCGCTCGAGGACCTCGTCGCTCAACACCAGATGCGAAAACACCTTGCGGATATCCTCGTCGTGAATGTTGACGCCCTGCACGGTCTGCAACCGGACCACCTTCAGGTACTCTTCGAGCGAAACCGGGGCCGGGCCGACGTATTGATTCAGCTCCAGCATATCGAGCGCGCGCCGCTTGCCGCCCTGCGTGGCGGCGATCCGGTGAATACCGGCGATCATCCCTTTCACCTCGCAAAGCTGCTCGCGGCGCATCGACTGAAACAGTTCCTCGATGATGGGCAGGCTCAGCTGCATGTGCTCGCCCAGCTCGCGCAGCGACAGCTCGCCCGCCGTGAATAGCGTCTTCAGCGCCAGATCTTCGAGCAGGCTTCGCCGGATATTCGTGTCGTTGACCGAATGAGGCGCTGGCATTTCGGTCGGCGGCGCTGTCAGAGTCTCAGCCATAGTCGTCTCCCTCGCAGTGGACGCAGTGGACGCAGTGGCCGCGCGCCGGCCAGCAGGCAACGCGCCGCTTCCGCTGCCGCAAATTCAAACAGGCCAGGCGTCACCGCTAGGGCATCGCCCGCCGTGAAAAGCCCTCGCAAAGGCCCTTTCGGAATGCGATTGTACTGCCTCTGCGATTGCGCGATGATGATAGAAGATTGCGCTGCCGGATACCAGCGCTCACCCCGGACCCCGCAACCAACCAAGCAATGGGCGCAGGCTGCATCTGGCGAAACAGGGTGGATGCCCATTGGACGCGGCGCGGAGGGAGGCACCAT
>Ga0307372_10013419_pt1 | contig 10594 bp, 6 predicted proteins | sample OX1MG_FD_202533 | JGI IMG/M metagenome (GOLD analysis project Ga0307372, IMG submission 202533) | Soil microbial communities from Risofladan, Vaasa, Finland - OX-1 | ecosystem: Environmental > Terrestrial > Soil > Coastal area > Acid sulfate soil | place: Finland: Risofladan, Vaasa | collected... | reverse complement strand
GCCCTTGATCGTTGCAGCCGAAAATAGGCGAAGTCGGCGGTGTCTTCGTCGAATTGCGGAAACTTCACACTGTCGGAGCGACACAGCGCGACATTACGCTCGCGCAGGAGGGCAAAAAAGCGAGCATCGGCAAAACTGGCGTGGCGCGCCTCGATCACATGTCGCAGCCTCAATCCGTCCGCGCGTTCAGGCAAGAGCTTCAGGAAGGCGCGGACGTCCTCGAGTTCCAAGCTCTTGGTCGGAGGAAACTGCCAGAGCACCGCGCCGAGCCGCGACCCGAGCTGCGTCACTCCGCTACATAAGAAGCCCTCGACGGATTCTTTGGCCTCCGCCAATTTGCGCCGCCAGGCGACTGCTCTGTGCGCTTTGACCGAGAACAGAAAGGATTCGGGCGTCTCGGCCGCCCATCGCCGGAACAAATCGGGAGTCTGGCGCCGGTAGAACGTGGCGTTTATCTCGATCGAGGAGAGCTTTTCGGACGCGAAGGCGAGTTCGCGGCTCTGCGGCAGCGCCTTCGGATAGAAGCGCCCGCCGCGCCATGGCGCATAAGCCCAGCCGCCGACGCCAATATGAATGTGCGACATGCCTGCGGCCGCCTCCGGCGCGCGACGCTCATTCCTGCGCGGTCAGTCCTCCGGCGACCCGGCTGACATATTGCTCCAGATAGCGCCGCGCGGTGCTTTTTTCCTGCGCCGTCGCCATCTGAAGCGCGGCGTCATGCAGAGTGATGATCCAGGCGTCCTTCTTGGGATCGGTCGCCGCTTCGCGCGCAAGCGTCAGGTACATAAGACCGAGCGCCGGATGAGGCCGCACCGGGCCGTCGCCTCTGAACAGCAGGTTGCCGAGCAGGGCCTGCGCGTCCTTGTGGCCCTTGTCAGCGGCGAGATTGAGCCATTGCGCGGCCTGGCGCGGATCGCGCTTGACCCCGTCCCCGTCGAGATACATCCGCGCCAAATTGTATTGCGCGTTGGGATCCCCGAAGCTGGTGGCGGCGTAATGGAACATTCCGAGGGCCTCAGCAGGATCGGCGTGAACCTTGGTCCCCGGGATGCCGTTGAGACTATAGACTCCGACCGCAACGAATGCGCTGGAGACGACGGAGGTCTCGCGCCAATCCATACGGTCCTGGTCGAAATTGGCGACGATGCGCGAAAAGTAATGATAGGCTTTCAGATCGTTGCGCGGCACGCCGTGCCCGGTCTGATACATGCTTCCGAGCTTCCATTGCGCCAGCGGCTGGCCGCCGTCCGCCGCATAGCGAAGCGCGACCAGCGACGAGGCGGAATCCCCCTGACTCGATTCCTCGCGATATTTCTCGAGCGCCTGCAAGGGATTTTTGAATATGGGAGCGGTCGTCGGCGTGCTCGCCGCATTTGCATGCGCATCGAGAGCCAAGGCGGGTCGCACGAGCGCCGACGGCGCCGACATCAACAGAAAAAGGGCGAAGAGCTTCGGCCCCGTCTGCGACGGTCGGGAACAACCCATAGATGCGACCGGACGCACGATCATGACGCGCCGCTTCTTTCCCCGAAGTTCGCTTGTGCGAACCGGTTGCTCGACACGCTCATGCGTGCGTTTGCGAGAGAGGTCGATTCCGTTTGGCGGCTGACCCGTTTCAAAGGCCTTCAACGACGCCCGCGAGAGGCAAATAGCCGCTGGTTTATGGCGCAATAGCGGCGTTCGCGGCCGCGCGCGGGTCCGATCGTCGAACAAGCTGCGTCTGTGGCTAAGGCGCCACAAATAAAGGCGTGCTCCGCCTACTTGGTGGCGTGCGCTCTCTTTTTGGGACATGCAGGCGCCGCGCGGACCTCCCCGAGAAGTCGAGCCGGTTCACTTGGCGCTCGATCCCCCATCGATCGGGATCACGGCGCCGGTCATGAAGCTCCCCGCGCCGGACGCCAGCAACAAAGCCAGGCCCTTGATTTCGACTGGGTCGGCAATCCGCCCGAGCGGTACGCTCTGCGCAAACAGGCGGGCGATCTCGGGATCGCGTCCGAGCCTGCCCTGCGCGATGTTGGTGAAGAAGGGCCCTGGGGCGATGGCGTTGACGCGCACATTGAAGGGAGCAAGTTCGATCGCGCTCTGGCGCACGATGTTGCACAGGGCCGCCTTGGCGGCGGCATAGACGTAGCTGCACATGGGATCGGCGCGCAGGCCCGCGATCGAAGCGGTGGCCACGATAGCGCCGCGGCGCTGGGGCCTCATCAGCTGCGCGGCGATGGACATGGTGCGGACGTTGGCGTTCAGGTTGATAGCGAGGACGCGCTGGAAGGCCTCGTAGTCGATGTTCTCGAGGCGACCTTCGTCCGAAGTGACAAAGCCCGGACCGCCGGTGGTCCCGGCATTCGCGAAGACCGAGTCCAGCCGGCCGCGCCGGCGCGCAAAGGCGCCCATTGCGGCGTCCAGAGCCTCAAAGTCGCGAATGTCGACGATCTGCGGCTCGACGTCGGCCCCTGCCCCGCGCAGCCGAGCCGTCTCGCGCTCGAGCGCGACGGCGTCGATGTCGATCAGGAGAACCGAAGCGCCGTTCTCGGCGAGGACTTCGGCGAACGCCAGCCCAAGTCCGCTCGCCGCGCCGGTGACCGCGGCGCTCGCGCCGTTCACGTCAAAGAGCCGCTCCAGCCGCATTCGCCCCTCCCTCGGCGTTTGAGGATATAGGGGGCGGGCCCGAGGGCAAGTGCTTGAGCGAGTTCACTTCACCTGGGACAGGCGCGAACCGGTCGCAATTGAGGGCGGGTTGGCGCCGCACCCCTACTGTCTCGCTCGTTCAAACCGGATTGTCGCGAGGCCGCGGCCCTCAGGCCTCGGTCAGAAGCATGGCGACGGCGGCGCGCGCCTCGCCGGCAGCCAGGGACAGAGCGTCGAGCGCCGCCTCGACCGCCGCCTGTTCGTCTCCGGCCAATGCCTGTTCGTAGCGGTTGGCGGCCGCGGCGACCGCGCCCGCGCCGACCGCCAGCGCGGAGCCTTTCAGAGTATGGGCGAGGTCTCGCCGCGCCTGGCGCTCGGTCGAGCCAGCCTCGAGCCGCGCCACGATCTGCGCGCATTGGCGCTGGAACAAGCCCAGCAACTCAAACTCGAGTCCCCGATCGCCTAGCGTCTGTCGCGACAGGTGGACGAGGTCGATGGCGCAATCGACCGGACGGGTTGGTCGCGATCCCGAAGCAGCCCGCATTTGAGGCAAGTCGTTCATAATGGCCGCCATCGGATGCTCCTTGCTGACCATCGCGTGCGCCGGCTTTCGCAGTAGGAGCGCCGCGGCCCCAGCCCTTCTTCGATCGGCGATCTTGGTGAAGACAGCGTTAACGACGTTTTGGATTGTCCTGCCCAAGGCGTTTCATTGTGGAGCGTCCTTCTGTACATTCAGGTTTGGTTAACCGGCTCGTCTCCGTCTGAGGCCCAGCGTGACGGGGAGGCGGTCAGGCCTCGGGTCGCAACCCGACGGCGATGCGTAGCAAGAAGGCGAAGCAATGGCTCCCAGCTCGAAGGCTCACGACGAGGCCGCACTCTCGGCGATCGCCGAGGCGCTGAACCTCCCCACGCCCCAGGAGCCCCAGCACAGCCAGCCGAAAGAGCCGGCGCTCCCGGCCAAAGCCACGTCCGCCCGGCCGGTCGTCGGGCCGCCGCGGCCGGCGCCCGAAGGACCGCTCCGCTTGCCCGAAGTGCAGGAGAACGAACTCGCCCGCCGCACTCCCGAAATTGCGTCTCCCTCAGCGCCCGATCACACTTCCGGCGGACAACCCGCGGGTGAGGCGGAGGCGCCGGCGCGCGCTCCCGCTCCCGCCAACGATGATCGCCGTTCCGTCGGACAGATCCTCCAGGCTCTCCAGATCAAGACGAGCCCCGCCCCGACCTGGCTCGCGGCCGCCGCCTCGCTGCTCTGGCTGACCGTCGTGGCCGCCTACGCCATCGAAATCCGCAACACGAGCGCGATCGGCGCGGTGACGGGCGCTCAGGCGACCCTGCTGGCCCTCGCCGCGCTCGGACCGGTCTTGTTCTTTTTCGTGGCGGCCGCGCTCGTGCGCCGAACGCAGGAGATGCGGCTGACCGCCCGCTCAATGGCGGAGATCGCAATTCGTCTGGCAGAACCGGAGGCTCTTGCGACCGAACAGGTCGTCACCCTCTCGCAAACGATCAGGCGCGAAGTCGCCTCCATGGGCGACGGCATCGAGCGGGCGCTAGCGCGCGCCAGCGAACTCGACGCCATCGTACGTTCGGAAGTGTCCAATCTCGAACGCTCCTATGGCGACAACGAGCGCCGGATCCGCGCGCTCCTCGACGGCCTGTCCTCCGAGCGCGAGGCGATCGTCGACAACGCCGATCGCGTCCGCCAGACCATCGGGGGCGCACACGAGACGCTGTCGCGAGACGTCGAGCTGGCGACCGCTTCGCTCGCCGGTGCGATCGAGGGCGCGAGCGCCGAGATCAGCGCGACGATCGCGGCGCGCAGCGAGGAGGTGCGCCAGACGCTCGGACGCAGCGGCGATGTGCTGGTCGAGCAGATCAGCGCGCAAGGCGCGGACATCCTCAACCGTCTCGCCGGCGTCAGCGAAGACGTCGCGACCCGTCTCGGCGGCGCGGCCGAGCTCGTGACGCACGGACTGGTGGAGCGGATCGCCGAACTCGACGAACGCTTGCGCGCTACCGCGGACTCGCTGGTGACCGATCTGGCGTTCCGCGGCGACGAAGTCAGCGCCAGCCTTGAGTCGGCTGGCTCGCGCATCGCCGAAACGATTTCCTCGCGCGGCGAGGATCTGGCCGCCCGACTGGCGCAGACCGGCGAACGCCTGCACGCGACCATTTCGGGCGAAGGCGAAGGCCTCCACGAAAGCTTGACGCTCGCCGGCGAGCGCATCGCCGCAACGATCGCCGAGAACGCGCAAAGCGCGCAGGACGCGTTCGCCGCTTCGAGCGAAGACCTCGCGGCCCGGCTGGACGCCCATCGTCGCGATGTCGAAGAGCGGCTCGCCGCACATTCGGGCGACCTCACCGATCGTTTCGATCAGAGTTCGCGTCACTCGATCGAAGAGCTCGAACAGCGCAGCGCTTCGCTCCATGAGCGTTTCGCAGCCGCCTCCAACGAGGCGATCGATCTAGCGGCTTCGCACGCCGAGCGCTTGGACGGCGCCCTCGGCGAGCGGCTCTCCGCCTTCGACCAGTCGATGCGCACCGGCCAGGAAGGGCTGGAGGAGATTCTGTCGGCGCGCCTCAGCGCCTTCGACGAACTGGCGAGTCGCCATTCCGAGGGCCTGGCGGAGCGGGCGGCCGACCTTCACGATCGATTGGCCGCAGCCGCCGAGAGCATCGGGCAGGAGACGCAGAGCCTCGCTGGCGAGTTCGCCGCGCGGCTGAGCGAATTCGAGACCCTGACGCAATCGCAATCGGACGCGCTCGCGCGGCAGGCGGGCGAACTGCACGAAAACATCGCCGCGACGACCGCAGAGGCGGCCGCGGCGCTCGGCGGACAGAGCGAGCGGCTCGTCGGCGATCTCGGCGAACGGCTCGCCTCCTTCGAGAACGCGCTGCAAACCCATTCCGAAGCGTTCGCGACCCGCGCCGCGGACATGCAGGAGCGCATCACCACGAGCAATGCGGACACCCTGGCCGCGATAGAAGCGCAGGCGGTCGGACTGGCCGAGCAGCTCGGCTCGCAGCTCGCTGCGATCGAAACCGCCGCCGAGAACCATGCCGCAGCGATCGTCGAGCGCGCGGAGGGCGTACAGGAAACGCTCGCGGCCGCGAGCGAAAACGCCGTCGCGGCCTTTTCGGAAAGCGGCGAGTCCCTTTCGAAATTGGTCGAGGCGAGAATCGCCGACATCGAACGCGGCGCCCAGGAGCACGTCGGACGCGTCGACGCTCTGCTGGCCGCCAGCCTGGCCAGCTTCGACGCCGGCCTCGTCGTACGGGGCGAGCAGATCGACCGCAGCCTGTCGGACCGGCTCGCGGGCATCGAACAGACTTTGGCCGCGCACGGGGAGGCGGTCGCGGCCAACACGGAAGACCTCAACCAGCGCCTGGCGGAGACCGCCAGCGAAGCGATCGGGGCGGTCGCCACTCACGGCGATCGGTTCGCGCAATCGATCTCGGCCAGGATTGAGGCTTATGAGGGCGCGATGCTCGGACGAGGCGAGGAGATCGCCTCGCGGATCGGCGACAACGCCGAACGTTTCAACGAGCTGGTCGAGAGCCGCCTCGGCTCGATCGAGACAGTTTTGACCACGGGAGCGGACGATTTCCACGAGCGCCTGGAGCAACGCAGCCGCGAGACCGCGGACCTGATCGAAGGCAGGCTCGGCGAGTTCGATCGGCGCACCGCCGGCAAGGCCCAGGAGATCGGCCAATCCCTCGACACGCTGATCGCCAGAATCGACAACGGACTGGACGCCCGCTCGCGCGCGCTGAACGAGACATTGGCGCATCGCGCGCTCGAGGTGGCGCGGGTGCTCGGCGACGGCGGGCGCGAAGTGACCCGCTCTTTGGACGCCAAGGCGAGCGAGATCGACACGATCCTGGTGACGCGCTCCACCGCCCTGACCGAGACCTTGTCCTCCAAGGCGGCCGAGATCAACGCCACGCTCGGCGGACGCGCCACGGAGATCGCCGCCACCCTCGACGGCCGCATCGCGACATTTGAAGAGCGCGTCGTCGGGCGTCTGGACACGGTATCGAGCGAGCTCGACACGCGCGGGCGCCAAGTGGCCGACGTTCTCGGGGCGCGGGTCGCCGAAATCGCGGGCACGCTCGGCGATCGGCTCGAAGAGCTCAACACGAGTCTCGACGCGCGTGGGCGCGAACTCAGCGAAACTCTCACCGTGCGCGCGCATGAATTGCGGGCGATCGTCGGCGACGGCGGCCGTATTCTTCAGGAGACGCTAGATCATTCCACCGAGAGGCTGGAGTCCGCTTTCGCGCAAACCACCCAAGCGCTCCAGAGCTCGCTGGAGGAGCGCAGCGCCAGCTTGGCCCAGATCCTGGAGACGCGCGCACGAGAACTAGCCGACCTGCTCGCTACAGGCGGCAAGGATGTGGACGAGGCGCTGGCGGGCCGGCTGAACGAGCTGCACGGGGCGCTCGCCGAGCGCGCCCGCGCCCTGCAAGAACTGCTCGCCGGGCGCTCAAGCGAATTGCGCGACCTGTTCGAGCGCACCGGTCCGATGCTGATCGACACGCTGTCGGCCCGTGGCAGCGACATCACGCAGGAGATCAGCAGCGTCGGCGAACTCGTGGCGCACGCAATCGAAAATCGCGGGACGGCCATCGTCCAGCACCTGGGACACACGCAGAACGACCTCTCGGCGGCGATCGACCGCTCGACTCAATCCCTGCGCGAAACGCTGGAGACGAGCGCGACCTCCTCGATCCAGACGCTGGTCAGCGTCAGCACGAGCTTGAAATCGGAGCTCGCCGATGTTCTCGACCGGCTCGGCGCCGCCAACGGGGCGCTGCAGAGCGTGCTCGCTCAGGCGAGCGGCAATCTGTCGAACGTGGAGGGCGCCCTGTCGGACCGCGTCGAGGATTTCCAGAAGGCGCTCGGCGTCGTCTCCTCGCAAGTCATGTCGCTGACCCGCAGCGCCTCGACCTCGCTCGATCAGGCGGGCGAACTCGCCGGCAAGCTCGAGTCACACAACCACGCCCTGACCGAGAGCGCCGCCGGACTCGCCGCCGCGCAAGGCCAGATCGACGCCGCGCTCGAGGCGCGCCGCGCCTCCCTGCACGCGCTGCTCACCGATGCCGACGCCCGCTCAGCCCGGTTCGAGGAGGTGATGCGCGCTTTCTCGGCCCGCTTCGAGAACTCCGTGCGCACGGCCGAAGACCGGACCGACGAGATCGGCCGTTCGCTCGCCCAATCTGTACGCGATCTGACCGGGCTCCTGGATTCGCAGCTCGCCTCTATGCGCGACGTCGGCGAGGAGGAGCGCGAGCGAACCGCGGCGGCGCTGCGAGCCGTCTTCGACGACACCTCGCACTCGGTAGCCGGCATGTTCGCCGCCTCGCTGGACCGGTTCCGCGACTCGGTCGCCGACATTCGCGGCATGGCGCAGGAGGTCCAGAATGAGATCGAGGCGACGCGCCAGGAGGTGCGCCGCGGCGCGGTGGAATTGCCGCGTGAGACTGCTGAACAGGCGGCCGCTCTGCGCCGCTTGGTGGGCGAACAAATCGCCGCCCTAGCCGAGCTGACCGAGATGGTGACCCGTTCGGGCCACGCCTTCGACGTCGCCGAACCGGTGCGGGCGCCGGAAGCGAACGGCGCCGGCGGGCGCGATCCTTTCCAAGGGCGAGGCGAGCTGGCGGCGCCCGCTGCGCCGCTTTTGCGGCCCGCCGTCCTCCCCGCCCCGGTCCCGGCGCCTCAACCGGCCGCGCCCGAGGCGCGCACTTCTCAGCAAGGCCCTGCCCGGCCAACGCCCGGGCCGGCGCCCGCGCGAGGTCCCGGCTGGCTGACCGATCTGCTGGCCCGCGCCTCCAGAGACGAGTCGGAGAGTCCTGCGCCGCCTTCCGAACCCGCGAAACCGGCGCCTCAGCCTCATGATCAGCGAGTCGCGCGCGGCTCCCGATCCCTCGACGCGCTCTCGCGCGACATCGCCGGCATGCTCGACGAGCAGGCCGCGGTGGAGGTCTGGGACCGCTATTACCAGGGCGAGCGGCACGCCTTTTCCCGCAAGCTCTACACGCTTCAGGGACAGGAGACCTTCGACGAGATCCGGCGGCGCTATTCCGCGGACCGCGACTTCCGCGAGGCGGTGGACCGCTACGCCGCCGAGTTCGAGCGGCTTGTGAACGAAGCCAGCCGCGAGGATCGCGACGGCTCGCTCGTGCGAGGCTACCTGGTCTCGGAAAGCGGCAAAGTTTATACGATGCTGGCGCACGCCTCCGGCCGCCTCGACTAGCGCAGGCCCAACGCAAAACGGCGCGTCAAAACGGCGTTGACATCGCCTGCGCCGCCCCTATGGTGCGGCCGAACCGGCGTGGGCGCCCTGCCCGCGCGCTCTCCCTTTGTGGCTGGCTTCGGCGAGCCTTTTTTCGGACCGCAGATCATGGCCAAGGCCGCGTCTCTAAAAATCAAGCTGCTGTCGAGCGCCGACACGGGTTATTTCTACGTGACCACAAAGAACGCCCGCACCAAGACTGAAAAGCTGACGTTCAAGAAATACGATCCGGTCGCGCGCAAGCACGTCGAATTCAAAGAGACCAAGATCAAGTAGAGGCCGCTCCCTCCCTGGCCCTCCCCCGCTTCGCGGGAGAGGGAACGCTGCCGCACGCCCTCTCCCTGGCCCTGCCCACTTCGCGGGAGAGGGACCGCGACCCGCGCGGAACCATGCCCCGTCTGTCGGATTAACCTCCGTTAACGGAGATTTGCGCATGGTCCGGCAAACCAGGCAGCTGGAGAGAGAGGACATACCCGGGCGGCAGGTATTCTTCGGCCGTGGAGTTTACGGACCCGAGGGCCGTAGGATGGGCGTGTTGCGCGCCTCCCGCGCGGGGAGGCCCGACGGGAACCAGCCCTATGCCATCGTGGAGCTTGCAGGCTATGCCCGCGCCGCCAACGACCTGCGGGCGATCCCCCTGTCGCTTCTGTCCTACCAGAGCGAACGCGGGCTGTTCACGTGCGACCTCAGCGAGCTGAGCGTGCGCAGCGCCCCGCGCTACGCCGGCGCCGGCGACTGGCTGGACACGCGATGGACCGACAGGCTCGACGATTATTTCGATCGTGTACGGCGTTAGGATAGAGTTCCGCAAAGGTGGCCGGCCGAAAACGCAATGAGGAGGCCACTCCTTCGCGCTTCCAGCCGGCCGACCCTACGGACCCAGGAGATGCGGCGGACCTGGATCTCCGCAGGGTGTCTGACGTCTCGCTCGAGCCGACGGCGAAAGGGTAGCGCCCCGCCCCTCCTCAAGGCAATGGTTTGCAGGCGCAAGCAACCGCGAAAGCTTCCGTTTACCTCAACTGAAAGGGTTACCCGCCTGCGGGGCGCCCGACGGAACCGGAGCAGGGAGTGGTGGAGGCGCGTAATCCGGCGGCTCAAGACGCACGAGCAGGGAATACTCGGCGGGGTTCGCGCTGGCCTCCGACGCGAACGCCATGGCCCCCTGCATTAGGCCGGTGGGATAGACCATGGCGTCCAGGAGCCCGTCGACCAGATCGCCCATTTCACGAACGAACTCACGATCGCGAGGAGGACAGCCTTTCAAAAACTCTTTGTCGTTCAGGATTTCAGCGAATTTTTCTATCTGGCTGAGGTTGCTCTTCGTCGCCGTAAGCAGTTCTTCGCAAGCGAGCCTGAAGCGCGATTCGTGGGCGGAATTGCGGATGGAGCGGACGAGAGCGCTGCTCTGTTTGAGCAACAGATTGCCGAAGGTCTCTAAGCCCGAAATTGCGAACAGTTCATGTTCTCCCGCCAAACTCCTCCACGCCTCCTTTACATTTTTGTCGTCGCTGATCTTCTTCCACCGCTCGGCGTTTTCTCTCAAGCCAAGCAGAGGTCTGTAGAGTTGTCCGAGCTCCTTATTTACCGGTGGATCGCCCTTAGCGGCCAGAAGAGCCTCCAGTTCCGAAAACATATCGCCGCGGGCAATTCTTGCGGCGAATACATAGGCTACG
>Ga0307372_10013417_pt1 | contig 10594 bp, 9 predicted proteins | sample OX1MG_FD_202533 | JGI IMG/M metagenome (GOLD analysis project Ga0307372, IMG submission 202533) | Soil microbial communities from Risofladan, Vaasa, Finland - OX-1 | ecosystem: Environmental > Terrestrial > Soil > Coastal area > Acid sulfate soil | place: Finland: Risofladan, Vaasa | collected... | reverse complement strand
TCGGGCTTCCGCTATACCCCGACGACCACGTTCGAGACCTTCCCCTTCCCTCGCCCGACCGACGAGCAGCGCGAGGCGATCGCCGTTGCCGCCCGGCGGCTCGTCGAGCTCCGCGACGGCTGGCTCAACCCGCCCGGCCTCGCCGACGAGGAACTCACCCGCCGGACCCTCACGAACCTCTACAACGAGCGCCCGACGTGGCTCGCCAACGTTCATGCCGACCTTGACCGGGCGGTCCTCGCCGCCTACGGCTGGCCCCCAGACACTGCCGACGAGACGATCCTTGAGCGGCTGCTTGCGCTCAACCTCGAACGCGAGCCGGCGTAACCGGGGCAGCGAGGAGGATTGGAGCGTCATGACCTCGGGCGGTCTTGACCGGCTCGCCTCGTATCGGCGACTCAGCGAGCGCCTCGCCGGGCGCTGGTCCGACTTCGCCGCCAAACGGCGCGATCGCCTCGCCCAGGCCGACCGCCTCGGCCACGCCGCGGAAAAGGTCGCCGAGAACATCCTCGAGGACCTCTTCACCGGTCCGCTCGACTGGTCGCTCGCCGACGTGAACTACCAGGTCGACTACGCCGACCTCCTCCTCACCCGGCTCGGCGTCAAGCACCTCCTCGTCGAGGTCAAGCGTCCGGGTCTGCTCGCCTGGAACCGTCGCGCCCTCGATGCGGCGCTCGTCCAGGCCGCGGGCTATGCGCGCAAGCAGAACGTCGGCGCCATCGCCGTCAGCGACGGCCACATGCTCTATGCGGCGGACGTGACCGCGGCCGGTCTGCGGGACCGGGTCTTCGTCTCCCTTACCGAGGCCGAGCCGCACGTTGACCTGTGGTGGATCAGCGTCGATGGGATCTACCGTCCGCGGCAGGATCTCAGCGGTCGCCCAGGGCTCCTGCCACGGCCAGCCGCGGAGGAGCCCGGCGGCTCGGTCGCGATCGATGGCGAGATCCTCCACCCGAAGTACCGCATCCCTGCTCGCTGCTTCGCCTACGTCGGCGACCCGGCGCAACCGCACACCTGGCATCTTCCCTACCAGCTGGCGGGCGGTGAGATCGATGCGCGCCGCCTGCCCAAGGCGATCGAGGCGATCCTCTCGAACTACCGCGGTGCGCATGTGTCGGCGATCCCGGAGCGTGCCATTCCGGACGTCCTCGTGGTCCTCGCCCGAGCCGCGTCGACTCTCGGGCGGATGCCCGGCCAGGCACCGCAGCCCGCCCCGGCCTATGTGGCCCTCGCTCGGGCGCTGGAGCAGATGGGTCGGCTGGGGGAGATCGACTGATCAGGGCCATGGTGCCGATCGCGGGATGGCTGCCAGCCCGAAGGCTAGATCTCCGCCTCCATGGGCGCGTTCGCTCGCCTCCCGAACAGGCGCCGTCGCCCGAACGGGCTGTTCGCGAAGGCGACCCCGCCGACGACGAGGACCGTCCCGATGAGCACCCGGCCGTCCATCGTCTCGTGCAGCACGGCGAACCCGAGGACGATGCCGACGATCGGCAGGAGGTAGGCCACGAGCGAGGTGCGGGTCGACCCCCACGTCGCGAGGAGCCGGAAGAACGCGAGATAGGCGAGGCCGGAGCCCAACAGGCCGAGCCAGACGACCGACACGACCGACGAGACCTGGTAGGCGATCCCGAGGGGGTGCTCGACGACGAGGGCGAGCACGGCCGCGATCACGAACGCGAAGAAGACCTGGAAGAACGCCTGGATCATCGGATGGAGGCCGCGGACGTTGTGGCGGGCATAGACGTTGCCGGCCGCGTACGAGACGGAGGAGAGGATGAGCGCCGCCTCGCCCGGCAGCTCGGCGCCACCGCCGGTTCCGAGACTCGGGCTCGTCAGGAGGACGACACCGCCGAAGCCGACGGCGAGGCCGACGAGGCGGTTCACGGTGATCGGCTCGTCGGTGAGGACGAACGCGGCGAAGACGATCGTGAACAACGGCACGGATGCGTTGAGGATCGCGGCGAGGGCCGAGTCGATCGTCTGCTCGCCGCTCGTGATGAGCGAGAACGGGATGACGATGTTGAGTATCGCCATCACGACGAGATGGCGATAGGTCCGCCCATCGCGGGGGAGCGACTCGCCAGAGGAGCGAAGGACGACCCCGAGCAGCAGGCTGCCGACGAGCAACCGGCCGGCGACGAGCGTGAACGGGGTGAGCGTCTCGACGCCGATCTTGATGAACAGGTAGCTGCTGCCCCAGAACAGGCCGAGGGCTCCGAAGATGAGCCACTCGCGGCGTGAGGTTCGGCCGGTCATCGTCCCTCCAAGGCGTCGATGGTCGGTGATGATACGCGGTCTTGGACTACCTTCGTGGGCCAATCCAGGACCAACGGTCCGGACCCGCCGATCCGCCTCCCGCTCCCGTACCATCGGGCCACGATGTCGATCCCGATGGACCCCGACGCCCTCGTCGTCGCCCTCGCCCGGGCCGAACCCACGCTCGTCGCGTCGGAAGGATCGGTCCACATTGTTCACGCGCCGGGCCGGGTCAACCTCATCGGTGAGCACACCGACTACAACCTCGGATTTGTGCTGCCCGTTGCGATCAGCCTCGGGATCTCCATCGCGTTCGTCCCGACGGAGGACCGGCGGGTCGAGCTCACGCTCGCCGAGACGGACGAGCGCGGAGGCTTCGATCTCGATGCCATCGGGCCACGGACCGGATCGTGGATCGACTATGTGGCCGGAACCGCCTGGTCGCTGCACGAGGCGGACGTACCGATCCACGGGTTCCGCGGAATCCTCGCCTCGAACCTTCCGTCCGGATCGGGCCTGTCGTCCTCCGCGGCGCTCGAGCTCGTGTCCGCCTGGGCACTCGGCGGCGGCGATCGACCGGTCGTCGATCCGCTCGCGCTGGCCCGCATCGCCCAGCGCGGCGAGAACGCCTACGTCGGGGTGAGCTCGGGGCTCATGGACCAGTTCGCCTCCTCGTGCGGCGTGGCGGGTTCCGCCCTGCTCCTCGACTGCCGCTCCCTCGACTGGCACCCGGTCGCACTGCCGTCCGAGCTCCGCATCGTCGTCTGCCACAGCGGCTCGACCCGTCGTCTCGATGGCTCCTCGTACAACGCCCGGGTCGCCGAGTGCCGCCGAGCGGTCGAGACGATCGCGACGGTCGAGGGGCCGGCCGTTCGGACGCTGCGCGACGTCGACGGCGCGATGCTCGCGCGGAACCGCGATCGGCTCGACCTGGTCGCGCAGCGCCGGGCGGAACATATCGTCGCCGAGAACGAGCGCGTCCTCGCGACGGAGGGCGCGCTCCGCGCAGATGACCGCGCGGCGATCCACGCGCTCTTCGCCGCGAGCCATGCCTCGATGCGCGACCTGTTCGAGATCAGCTCGGAGGAGCTCGACGCCCTCGTCGAGATCGCGGCGGCGGTGCCGGGCGTCGTCGGCGCCCGGATGACCGGCGGCGGGTTCGGAGGCTGCACCGTGAACCTGGTCGAGCCGGACGCGGTGGAGCGACTCCGCGCCGTCGTGGAGCGGGATTATCCGGCGCGGACCGGACGGATGCCGCGAGTCTGGGAGGTCGACGCGGTCGAGGGGGCGGGCTTCATCGGCTGAGTCAGCCCTTCGTCGCACCGAGCGTCAGGCCGCGGATGAAGTGCCGCTGGAGGACCAGGTACACGATGATGGTCGGGATGGCGACCATCAACGCACCAGCCGCGAGGATGTTGTAGTTCGTGAAGAACTGGCCCTGCAGGTTGTTGAGGGCGGACGTGATCGGTCGCTTCGAACCCGTCTTCATGAGCAGGAGCGCCCAGAAGAAGTCGTTGTAGATGAACGTGAACTCGAGTGTCCCGAGGGCCGCCAGTGCCGGGCGGCAGAGGGGCAGGATCACGCTGCGATACGTTCGCCAGATGGATGCGCCGTCGACGACCGCCGCTTCCGTCAGTTCCCGACCGAGGGTCCGGATGTAATTGCTCAGGACGAAGACGCAGAACCCGGTCTGGAAGACGACGTGGATGAGGATGATCCCGAGGTACTGGTCATAGAGCAGCCCGTTGTCACTGAAGGGCTTCGGGATCGGGATCGCGAGGTACAGGTGGTACAGCGGGACGATGATGACCTGCGGCGGAAGCAGGTTCCCGGCCGTGAACATCATGAGGAAGAAGATGCTGACCCGCGACCGCATCCGGCTCAGCGCGAACGCGACGAGCGAGGAGAAGAAGAGGGTGAGGATGACGCCCGGGACCGCGACGATCAGGGTGTTGATGTAGTAGTAGCCGAGGTCCGCCTGGTTCCAGGCGTCGAAGAAGTTCTGGAAGCTCAGCGAGGCCGGCAGCGAGAAATAGCCGTGGGTGATCGTGTCACCGAGTGGGCGGAGCGCCGTGTAGAAGGCCCAGACGAGCGGGAACAACCACAGCGCCGACATCGCGATGAGGAAGCCGTGCAGGGCGACGCGGGACCTCCGCAGGCCCCGACGGCGCGAAGAGCCCGCCATCGCGGTCACGGCTCGTCCGTCCGCATGACGCGCGACAGGTAGATGACGATCGGCACGAGCGAGATCGCCAGGAGCACGACGGCGATCGCGGACCCGAATCCGATGAGGCTCGCTTCGCTGATGCTGTTGTTGGTGATGAGCGTCGAGAGGAGCTGCAGTCCGTTCGTGCCCTGATTGATGATGAACGCGATGTCGAACGCCCGGAGCGACTCGATGACCGTCACGACGAAGATGACCACGTTGATCGGGGCCATCACCGGGAAGATGACCCGGAAGAACGTCTGGCGTTCGTTGGCTCCATCGATCGCCGCCGCCTCGCGCAGCGTTGGGTCGACGCTCTTCAGGCCAGCGAGATAGAGGACCATGACGTATCCGACGTGGCGCCAGCTCGCGGCCACGAGCACAGCCCAGATGTTGAGGTTGGGGTCCCCGAGCCAGTCGATCGTGTTCGACTGGCTCGTCAGGCCGAGCGCGCTGTCGATGAACCCGTTGCTCCCTGGCGCGTATTGCAGCTCCCAGATCCAGCCGACCACGGCCAGCGAGAGCACGACCGGCAGGTAGAAGATGTTCTGGTAGATCCGGCCGCCGCGGAGCTCTCGATCGAGGAGGACGGCGAGGAGGATGCCGATCGGCGTGGCGATGAAGAGGAAGAACAGCAGCCAGATGAGGTTGTGGCTCACCGCCGGCCAGAAGAACACGTACTGGGTGAACAGCGTTTCGTAGTTCTTCAATCCGACGATGTTGTTCGCCGTGATCGCGGTGACCCCACGCCAGTTCGTGAATGACAGAAGCACCGACGCCAACGCCGGAAGCCACACGAACACGATATCGAGGACCGCCGGGATCCCCACCATGACGGCGAGGACGAGGCGGTCGCGACGGGTCAGGATGCTGTAGCGGCGACGGCGCGGCCCGGATGCAGGCACCCCCGCTCCAGCGGAGGCTGGGGCGGGGGCGGGGGCGTGGCCGGTTGCTCGTGCGTCAGACACGAGCGGGATCTGGGATGCGGTCTAGGAGGCCGGCGGCAGGGAATCCCAGAACGCCTGGATCTGACCCTGGAGCGTCGGAAGGTCCTGGGTGGGCTTCTGGAGGAACTTGAGGAGGAAGCCCTGCATGCCGTTGGGACCGGCGAAGTCCGGCCGCGAGTCGCGGTCGAGGAACTGGGTGATCTTCTGAGCAGAGCTCACGATCTCCTGGGCCTTCTTCTGAAGGGCGCTGTAGCTGCTCGTATCCGTGTCGCTGGCAGTCGGGATGAAGCCCGGCTGGTTCTGGAACATGATCAGCTGGGTGGAGCCCTTCGACCAGAACTCCAGGTACGCCTTGGCGGCATCCAGGTCCGCCTGGAGCGTCGGCGACTTCGCGCTCATCATCCAGATGTCGATCGGGGCGTCGAGCGCCTTCTCCGAGTCGTACTGCGTCCCGAGGGTGGGATACGGGAAGAAGTCCACGTCGGCGAGGTCGGCCGGGTTGCCGGTCGCCGCGAATTCGCTCGTCATGAACAGGCCGAGGAGATACATCCCCGATTTCTTCTGGACGAGCGTGTCCGCGGCCTGCTGCCAGGTGAGACCGGCGAACGTCGTGTCCTGATAGGGCAGAATCTCCGTCCATTTCTGGAAGACGGTCGTGACCTTGGGGTCGGTCCACTTCTGCTTGCCTGTCAGGAGGTCGACGTGGAACTGGTAGCCGTTGAGCCGGAGGTCGAGGATATCGAAGGTGCCCATCGCCGGCCAGCCATCCTTGTCGCCGAAGGCGATCGGGATGAGTCCATCGCTCTTCATCTTGGCACACAGCGTCTTCAGATCCGTCCACGTCGCCGGGATGGTGTATCCCTTGGCCGCGAAGACGCTCTTCCGGTAGAAGACCGCCCACGGGTAGTAGTCGACCGGGATCCCGTAGACCTTGCCGTCGGTGCCCGTGACGGAGGTCGCGAAGGCGCTCGTGAAGTTGCTGCTGACCTTCGCCCAGACATCGTCGATGGCGGTCGTCAGGCCCTGCGCGGCGAAGAACCGCATCCGGTAGCCGGAGAACCACGTGAAGTCGTCCTCGGGTGTCCCGCCGAGGTACGAGGTGATCTGGTTCTGGAACGTGTTGTGATCGACCGTGTTCAGGTTGACGGCGATGCCGGTCGCCGCGGTGAAGGCGGCATCGATCGCGGCCATCCCCTTGGCCTCGCCGGCGTCGGAATGGTTGCTGCCGACCGAGACCGTCCCGGTTGCGGCCGAGCCGGCCGCGGCGGAGGGCGTCGCTGCCGATGGAGCCGCTGCCGACGGAGCCGAGCTGGCGGACGGCGTCGGGGTCGCCGCGGAGCTGCAGGCGGCGATGAGGGCGGGGATCGAGGCGACGCCGGCGACCCCGGCGATGCCCTTGAGGATCGAGCGACGGGTGACCGTCCGCGATGCCAGCCCGTCCATCGGCGAGCCGGGTGTCTCGGGAAGTGCCATGGCTGACGTTTCCTCCTCCAGATCGCCGGTCGCTGCGGAGCACAAAATCCAACAGGACCGACCAGATTGTCGGCCGGACTACCACGGGTGTCAAGAGTCTTGTGGAAATATCCGACACTTCATGTCGGAACACGTTGACTTTCGGGCGGTCGTCCGCCAATCTCAACAGAGCACGGGCAGTGCGCCCGTGGAGAGCGGAGGGATTCGATGCCCGGCGCTGATCGCGAGGTCCGCTGAGTGCTCGCGCGCCAGCGTCAGGCCCTGATCCTCGAGCGCGTCCGCGAGGACGGCGCGGTCCGGGTCGCGGACCTCGTCCGGATCCTCGGCGTGTCGGACATGACCGTCAGGCGCGACCTGGAGGTCCTCCACGACCAGGGCCTCCTCGAGAAGGTCCACGGCGGAGCGACGGCGGTCCCGGGGAGCGCCCTGTTCGAGCCCGGATTCGCCGCCAAGTCGACGCTCCAGCAGGCGGAGAAGGACGCCATCGCCGCCGCCGCGGCCACCCTCGTCGAACCGGGGACCGCGATCGGCGTCTCGGCCGGGACGACCACGTACACGATCGCGCGGGCGCTCGTCGACATCCCGGGCCTGACCGTTGTCACCAACTCGATCCCCGTGGCCGACGCACTCCACGCTGCCGGACGGCGCGACCAGACCATCATCCTCACCGGCGGCGTCCGCACCCCGTCCGACGCGCTCGTCGGGCCGTTCGCGGTGGCGGCCCTGCGCAGCGTCCACCTCGACCTCGTCTTCATGGGCGTCCATGGGATGGATGTGCGGTCGGGCTTCACGACCCCCAATCTTCTCGAGGCGGAGACGAACCGGGCACTCATCGAGGCGGGACGTCGCCTCGTGGTGACCGCGGATCACACGAAGTGGGGAGTGATCGGCATCAGCTCCATCGCCCGCCTCGACGAAGCCGACGTCGTCATCACTGATGTCGGGCTCGAACCGGGAGCCCGGGCCGAGCTCGAGGCGCACGTCCAGGAGCTCGTGGTCGTCGAGCCACGGGGCGCCGGGTGATCGACCCCACGGCGCCGCTCTTCGACGGACCGCACCGTCGCTACGACCCGTTGTCCGATGAGTGGGTCCTCGTCTCGGCTGGCCGGACCCGCCGCCCATGGCTCGGACGGGAGGAGCGCCCGGCGGTCGAGCGACTCCCCGCGTATGACCCGGATTGCTACCTCTGTCCCGGCAATCGGCGGGTCGGCGGGCAGGAGAACCCGGCCTACCGATCCACCTATGTGTTCACGAACGACTTCGCGGCCCTCAACCCGGACGCCGTCATGGAGCGGGCCGGATCGGGCCTCCTCGTCGCGGAGGGCGAGCGTGGAACCTGCCGGGTGATCTGCTTCTCGCCTCGTCACGATGCCGGCCTTGCCCGGATGGGCGAGACCGCCGTGCGGGCGGTGGTCGACCTGTGGGCAGCCCAGACGAGCGAGCTCGGGGCGGATCACCGCTGGGTGCAGGTGTTCGAGAACCGCGGCGAATCGATGGGTGCCTCGAATCCGCACCCGCACGGCCAGGTCTGGGCCGGGAGCGCCCTCCCCGGCCGGGCGGCCCGGGAGGACGACACCCAGCGACGCTATCTCGCCGAGCACGGCCACCGACTGCTCCTCGACTACGCCGCGACGGAGGTGGAGGGACAACGCGTGGTCGAACTCGACGAGGACTGGCTCGTGGTCGTGCCCTTCTGGGCGACGTGGCCATTCGAGACGCTCCTCGTCGCCCGTGCCCCCGTCGCACGACTGCCGGACCTCGACGATCGACGGCGGGACGCTCTCGCCCGCATGATGGTCCGGCTCCTCGGTCGCTACGACAACTTGTTCGACCAGCCATTCCCATACTCGATGGGCTGGCACCAGGCGCCGTTCGGCAACGGATCGACCGACCACTGGCAGCTGCACGCCCATTTCTACCCGCCGCTCCTCCGCTCGACGATCCGCAAGTTCATGGTGGGCTACGAGCTGCTCGCCGAGGCGCAGCGCGACATCTCGGCGGAGGAAGCGGCGGAACGGCTCCGCGCGGTCGATCCGGTCCGGTCCGAGGAGCTCGACGAGGCCGTCGCGGCCGAGGTGCCCACCGACGAGGCAGTCCGGACCTGACCGCCGGACCTGACCGCCGGCGCCTCCTGCCCGGTACGATGGGCGTGGCGCAAGCAGGAGGACGGATGCAGCTCTGGGGCGGGCGGTTCAGGGAGGAGAACGATCGGCGGGTCGCGGCCTTCACCGGCTCGATCGACGTCGACCGTGCCCTCGCCCTCGACGACCTCGACGGGTCGATCGCCCACGTCCGCGGGCTCGGTCGCGCCGGGATCCTTTCGATGGACGACGTGGCCACGATCGTCGAAGGTCTCCAGAGCCTGCGGATCGAGGTCGTGGCCGGGACGCTCGCCTGGGATCCGGCCCTCGAGGACGTCCACCTCAACCTCGAGGCCGCGCTCACGGCCCGGATCGGGCCGGTCGCCGGGCGACTCCACACGGGACGCTCTCGCAACGACCAGGTCGCGACGGACCTGCGGCTCTGGCTGCGCCGCACCATCGACGGCCTGGACCAGGCGATCGTCCAGCTCGAGCGGGCGCTCATCGGGCTCGCCGAACGCGACGGCGAAGCGATCCTCCCCGGCGCGACCCACATCCAGCCGGCCCAGCCGGTGCTCTTCGCCCACCATCTCCTCGCCTACGTCGAGATGCTCGAACGTGACCGCGGCCGGTTCGCCGACACGCAGCGCCGGGCGGACGTGAGTCCGCTCGGCTCCGGAGCGCTCGCCGGCGCGGGCTACCCGCTCGACCGGATGGCGACGGCCCGCGATCTTGGCTTCGCCGACGTAACGGCGAATTCGCTCGACGCGGTGAGCGACCGCGATTTCGTCGTCGAATTCCTCGCTGCGGCGGCGCTCGCGATGGTCCATCTGAGTCGCTTCGCCGAGGAGATCACCTGGTGGTCGAACCCGCGCTTCGGGTTCGTGCGGGTCGCCGACGCCTTTTCGACCGGCAGCTCGATGATGCCGAACAAGAAGAATCCGGATCCGGCGGAGCTGGTCCGCGGACGGGCGGCCCGCGTCGTGGGTTCGCTGGCCGGTTTCCTCGCCCTGCTCAAGGGACTGCCGCTCGCGTACCAGCGCGATCTCCAGGAGGACAAGGCGCCGCTGTTCGAGGCGGCAGCGACGCTCGAGGCGTCGCTCGGGGTGATGGCGGGCCTCGTCGAGACGCTGTCGATCGACCGGGTGCGGATGCGTGCGGCGGCGGAGGAGGGCTTCACCACGGCGACCGCGGTGGCGGATGCCCTCGTCCGGCGCGGCGTCCCGTTCCGGGTCGCCCATCATGTCGTCGGCGAGCTCGTGGCGGCGGCGGAAGTCGCCGCGGCGGCGCTCGACGCGCTGCCAGATGCGACGATCGTGGCCGCGCTCGCGAAGGCCGACGATGCGCTCGCCCGGGATCTGGCGAACGCGCCAGGCATCGGGGACGAGGTGCGGTCCGCCGCCTCGATCGAGGGAGCGCTGGCGTCCTGCGACGTGGTCGGCGGGACGGCACCGGCGCGGGTCCGAACGGCCCTCGAGGCGGCTCGCCGACGGGTCGACGGGACCGCCTCATGACCCTGCCCCGCGAGACGATCCGCCGTGCGCCCAAGGCCCTGCTGCACGACCATCTCGACGGCGGCCTGCGACCGGCGACGATCGTCGACCTCGCCCGCGAGCATGGATATTCCGGCC
>Ga0307372_10013416_pt1 | contig 10594 bp, 10 predicted proteins | sample OX1MG_FD_202533 | JGI IMG/M metagenome (GOLD analysis project Ga0307372, IMG submission 202533) | Soil microbial communities from Risofladan, Vaasa, Finland - OX-1 | ecosystem: Environmental > Terrestrial > Soil > Coastal area > Acid sulfate soil | place: Finland: Risofladan, Vaasa | collected... | reverse complement strand
AACGCCCAATGTGTCAACCGAGCCGACTCGACGCCACGTCAGCAGGTGAGAAGAAATCTACGAATTCATAGCCTTGTGAATTGTGGTGACGATGCGTTCGACGGAAGGAATCGCCATATCTTCGAGGGAGTCCGCGGCGGGCAACGGGATATGCGGGGTCGTGATGCGCACGATTGGCCCGTCTAAGTCGTAAAAGATCTCGTCGGCGATGATCGAAGCGAGCTCGGCGCCCCACCCGCAGAGTCGCGGATTCTCTTCCACCGTGAAAAGTCGTCCGGTGGCCGACACCTCTCGCAACAACGTCATCGTGTCAAGGGGCACGAGGGAGCGAACGTCGATGACTGTGCAGTCGATGCCGTTGGTGAAGAGTTCCTCGGCGGCTTCGAGGGCCCGAGGAACCATGGCGCCCAACGCCACTACCGTGGCGCTCGAGCCTTGACGCAGGATCTTCGCTGAACCCAGCGTGTCAACGATCTCCCCGTCGGGCACGTCCATTTTTGACGCGTACAGCGACTTCGCCTCGAGGAAGATCACGGGATCGGGGTCGCGCACGGCGGCGGCCATTAGACCAATGACGTCGCGCGCGTTGGACGGAACGACGACCTTGAGTCCCGGGATCATCATCGCCCAGTTCTCGACACTCTGAGAGTGCTGGGCACCAAAGCGAAGGCCGCCGCCATTGCCCGAGCGAATCACGAGGGGAAACGACATCTGACCGTTCGTCATGTAGCGACTCTTGGCGATCTCGTTGGCGACGATGTCCCAACAGACCCCGAAGAAGTCCGAGAACATGATCTCGGCGATAGGACGAAGTCCCGTCATCGACGCGCCCATGGCTGCGCCCAATATGGCCTGCTCACTAATGGGGGTATCGCGCACGCGCGTACTACCAAACTCCTCGAGGAGCCCGACGGTGCCCTTAAAGACGCCCCCGGCGGCGCCGACGTCCTCGCCTAGGAGAACGACGGATTCGTCGCGTCGCATCTCTTGAGCGATGCCGCGTGCGATTGCTTCACGAAATGTCAGTTGCGCCATGCGGCACCTCCATCAGCCCATACGTCCTTTAACAACAGATCCTCACCGGGCACGCCACCCAACTTCGCCTCCTCGGTCGCCGCGTCAACTTCGGCGTCGACGTCAGTTTCGATTGCGCGCAACTCGTCTTCACTCACGCCCGCTTCGAGCAGACGCGTTCGGTAACGGGGAATGGGGTCTCGGGTGAGCCACTCGGCCAACTCTTCGTCGGGGCGGTACTTACCGGGGTCGGCGCGCGAGTGCCCACCGTGACGGTAGGTCTTCGCCTCGATCATGCTCGGACCGTCTCCCGCTCGGGCGCGCTTGATCGCCGCGGCGGTGACCTCGTAGACCTCGTCGGCGTCGTTGCCGTCGATGATGATGCTCGCCAAACCGTACGCCGAGGCCCGGTCGGCCGCGGGATTGGCGACGGCCGTCACCTCTGAGGTTCGGGTGTACTCCATCCATAGGTTGTTTTCGCAAAAAAAGATGACCGGTAGCTTCCACACGGCCGCAAAGTTGAGGGCCTCGTGGAACGCGCCGATGTTGGTGGAGCCATCACCGAAAAAGGCAACGGCGACTTGGTCGGTGCCGCGATACTGGGCGCTCCACGCCGCCCCACAGGCGATCGGTAAGTGCGCGCCAATAATCGCGTAGGAACCCATCACGCCGTGCTCGACGCTGGTCAAGTGCATCGAACCGCCCTTGCCAGCCATGAGGCCGTTCGTGCGGCCCATCAGTTCGGCGAACACCGGCGTCATCGGTACGCCCCGGGCGAGCGTGTGCGCGTGGCCGCGGTACGTCGCGAAAGTCCAGTCGGTGGGACGCATCGCGGCCGCGACGCCGGTCGCGATGGCTTCTTGACCGATGGAAAGGTGACTCGTACCCTTGACGTAGTTCTCTAAAAATAGGTCGTAGGCGCGTGTTTCAAACTGACGCAGCGCGAACTGGCTGCGGTACATCTCAAGGCGAAAGTCGACATCGTTTTCCGTCGGCGCTACCTTCGTGCTGGTCATTTGTCTCTCCTAGTACTTGTTCGCGACCATGAGTTCTTGCGCGGGAAAGTGCGTAAGAATCGCTGGACCATTTTCGGTTACGACAACTTCCTCTTCAATTCGCGCCGCCGACACCCCGTCCGAGCCCGGACAGTAGGTCTCCAACGCAAAGACCATGCCCGCTTGGAGCTCAATGGGGTCACGCACGCTGTTGAGTCGGCTGATCACCGGCCGCTCGTGAAGACCCAGGCCGAGACCGTGACCGAACTGCAGACCAAAGGCCGCCATCTCGTTGGCGAAACCGAACTCCGTCGCCGCCGGCCAGGCCAGGGCGATCTCGTTGGTACCCACGCCAGGTCGCACGAGGTCGATCGCGGTGTCCATCCACGCGCGGGCCTTGGCGTAGGCGTCACGCTGCGGAGCGGTAGAACTGCCCACCGACAGGGTGCGGTAGTAACAGGTCCGGTAGCCGTTAAAGGAGTGAATGATGTCGAAGAACGCCTGCTCACCGGGGCGAATTATGCGGTCGGTGAAGTTGTGAGGGTGCGGGTTACAGCGCTCGCCCGAGACCGCGTTGATGGCCTCGACTTGCTCAGATCCCATTTCGTAGAGGCGCTTGTTCGCCAGCGCCACGATCTCGTTCTCTCGTACGCCAGGTTTCAGGGCCTCGAAGATGTCATGGTAGACCCCGTCGACCATGGCCGCCGCCTGGGAGAGCAGCATCAACTCGTCTTGGTTCTTGATCTGGCGAGCATCGAGCATCAGTTGTTGCGCGTCGCGAATCTCAACGCCGGCCCTTTGAATTTCGAAGAGGAAGGGCAGTTCGACAATATCAATTCCAATGGGCTGATCAAAGACGTTTAGATCCTTCAAGAGTCCGACGATCTCCTTCACGGCCGATTCGAAGAGCCCGGCTTGGGGCGCGATGGCGCCACGAAGTCCGAGCATGCCGGCACGACAGTTCTCGGGTTCGAGCCAAGGGGCGAAGAGTTGGTGGTGACGCGCCGCTGATCCGAAGTCCCAGATGATGGGTTCGCCACCGCGAGTGAGTAGGCAGTATCGAGACATCTTGTCCCCGAGCGCGCCGCCCACCCACGTCTGTGAGACGTAGCGAATGTTGTAGAAGTCGAACAGGAGGATCGCGCCGAGATCGCTCGCCTCAAGCGCCTCACGGGCCCGAGCGAGACGGTAGCGGCGCAATCGATCGAAGTCGACGCGGGTCTCGAAGTCAACCCCGTTGTGTCCGGGGGTGTTGACGATCGGTCCGAATCCCTCGCTCACTTCGTCGCCCTCAGTCCATCGTCGATGATGACGTTCTCGGACTCCATCACCAAACCGGCGCTGCGGGCCTGTTCGAGCAGCAACACCGCGAAGTCATCGTCCCCGTAGCCGGCACCGATAGCGCCGAGGACGAGTTGGGTGCACAGTGCCGAGACCGGCATGGGCACGTTCATCGCCTTGGCCTCGGCCATGCCCAGGTCGAAGTCTTTTCGAAGTAGCACCGGCGTGAAGGTTGGCGTGAAGTCGAGATTGACGAAGGCCGGGGTCTTATATCGAGAGAACGTCGAACCCATGACGGAGTTGTTGAGAAACTCGAGGAGCGCGCTTCGCGCAATGCCTCCGCGCTCGGCCAATACCGTCACCTCGGCCATCGCTTGGGTCACGATACCCAAGAGCATGTTGTGACAGATCTTGACCAGTCGAGCGACCTCATCATCGCCGACGTACGTGACGCCGTGGCCGAGTTCACTCAAATAGGGCTGGACCGTCTCGAAGGCGTGGCGCGTACCTGACACCGCGAGCGTGAGCTTTCCCGAGGCGACGACCTTCGGGTTGCCACTCACGGGCGCGGCGAGGAACTCGACGTTCTTTTCCGCGAGCGCTTTTCGTACCAGAGCCGACGTCGCCGACGACACGGTGGAACAGTCCACCACGACCTTGGGCGCCGCAACGTCGCTCGAGAGTATGCCGTTCGGACCAGTGGTCACAGCGAGTAGCTCCGTATCCGCCGACACCATGATGAAGATGACGTCGCACCCGGCGACGTCTCGCGGCGTGTCGACCACCTTCGCGCCCAGTTCACCGAGCACTTCAGCTTTCGCGCGAGTGCGGTTGGTGACGGTGACGTCGTAGTCCGCCACGACCAAGCGCGTGGCCATCGCGGTGCCCATTCGACCGCAACCAATCCAGCCGATGCTGGCCTTGTCGTCACTCATGTCACCACCTTCCTAACGTTCGTTCGACTAACGCGATGTTTGCGTTGACGACTCTTCGATGCTGCCACCCAGATAGAGCGCGCCGATCTCTGGGTTGTTCAACACGTCGGTGCCTGAGCCAGAAAGTCGAACGAGACCGTTTTCCAACACCACCGCGAAATGGCTCATTCGAAGCGCCTGACGGGCGTTCTGCTCTACGAGCAACACCGTTCGTCCGAGACTATTCATCATCTTAATGGTGTCGAATACCAAGCGCAGGGTCTTCGGATCGAGTCCCATCGACGGTTCGTCGAGCACGACGAGTTCGGGCTCTAGCATCAAGCCGCGCGCAAACTCCACGAGACGCTGTTGACCGCCCGAGAGACTTCCGGCTTTGTCCTTGGCCCGCTCGGCCACGATGGGGAATATCTCGCACACCTTTTTTAAACGCTCGGCGATGAGCTTTCGATCCTTGATGAGGAACGCACCGAGTTCCACGTTCTGTTCCACGGTCATTTCGCGAAAGAGACTGTGATTCTGTGGCACTTGGACGATGCCCAGTTTGAGAATCTCCCTCGGTGTCAAGCCCACGAGCGGAGTCCCCTTGAACCAAATCCCACCCAGTCGGGGACGCACGAGGCCGCTAACGACCTTGAGCAAGGTTGACTTACCCGATCCATTCGGTCCCACAATGCACGTCACGCCACCTTGGGGAACGTCGAAGTCGACGCCCCGAATTACGTCGCCCCCACCGTACCCGGCGACGACCCCTTCAAAGCGCACGAAGGCCGTCGACTCAGCCATGGCCAACCACTTGATTCGATTCGTCGTCACTGCCGCCCAGATACGCGTCCAAGACCTGGGGGCTGCTGCGCACCTCGGCGGGCGTGCCCGTCACCAGATCACAACCTTGGTACATCACCGTGACCTTGTCACAGATCTTCATGACGAATTCCATATTGTGTTCAACAATGAGGAACGTCTTGCCACCTTTATTTAGGGCAAGAATCTTTTCGCTGATCTCATTGATCAATGTCAGATTGACACCACCCGCTGGCTCATCGAGCAAGATGACGTCGGGATCGGCGACCAACACGTAAGCCAACTCCAGCAGCTTTCGCTGACCGAAGGAGAGCGATCCCGCTTGCAGTGACGCGAGACGGGCAAGTCCAACGAAATCAAGCCACTCCATCGCAGCGTCCAGTTCGGAACGTGACGACTTCGAGCGTGTGAGTCCGCGCAGCCAACTCTCGTCGCGCTGCGTGGCGACCAGCATGTTCTCGATGACGCTGATCCGCGAGAAGATGCGCGTGAGTTGAAACGTGCGACCCACGCCTAGGGCGAAGATCTTGTTGGGCGGGGCGTTGGTCACGTCGTTGCCGTCAAAGAGGATCGTGCCGTGATCGGGCCTCACGTAACCGGTCATGACGTTGAACAAGGTGGTCTTGCCCGATCCATTGGGACCGATGAGACCCGTGATGCTCCCTTTGTCAACGGTGAGTGAACAGCTCTTCAATGCCTGGACGCCACCGAAAGCACGCGACACGTCCTGCGCCTCGAGAAGTTTGACCATCAGTGGCCAACGCCCATGGCGGCCACAGCGTCCGGAGTTAGCGGGGTCTCACGTCTCCGGTTTCGCTGAGCCCACAGTTGCGACACACGAACGACGATGCCCTGGGGCATGAAGAGAATGACGAGCAAGAACAAGACGCCAAAGAGAATCAAGTACAAGGAGCCGTTCGTGAACGTGAGCGTCAAGTACTGCTGGGACGATTCGAGAATGAGACCTCCGAGCAGGGGACCCAGGAGCGTACCGAATCCACCGAAGAAAGCCATCAGCGCGACCGTGATGTCGAACGTCGGATCAAAGACGAACTGGGGATAGATCTGACCAATGAACATGGCGTAGAGCGCCCCGGCCATGCCAATAGTGAAGGCCGACATCGTGAAACCAGTGAGTTTGACAGCGGTCACTCTGACTCCGAGGCCCAGCGCGCGGTCCTCGTCGTCGCGGATCGCGAGCAACTGGAGTCCGAAACGTGATCGTCGTACTCCCGCGGAGAGCAAGGTCGCGAAAATGACCAAGCCGAGCGCGACGTAGTAGAAGGGCAGGTTGTAGTAGTTGAAGAGCCAAGGAATTAGCGGCAGCGAGATGCCCGCCGCACCGCCGGTGAACGAGAAGTTGATTGCCAGGAGTTGAAAGACGAAGAAGAGGGCAATCGTGATAACGACGAAAGTGTGACGGCGTACACGAAGTGCTACAGCGCCAACCGGGATCGCCACCACCATCGCGACGAGTCCGGCGAGTGGTACGAGCCAGAACTGGGCTTCACCTCCAGCCATGTGCGCGTGGGTCGACACCAAGGCCATGGTGTACGCCCCACATCCGTAAAAGATGGCCGAACCGAGCGACACGTAGCCGGAGTAGCCAGAAAACATGTTCCACGACGTGGTACACGCCATGAACAGCAACGTGAAGACCGCGATTGTCGTGAACGTCGGATTCGTTACAATCAGCGGGAATATTGCGAAGACTACGAGGGCGAGTGTCCACAAAGAGGGCTTCAATTTTGACATCAAGCGACTCTCGTGGACTGCTTCCCGAAGAGTCCTTGGGGCCGCAACGACAACACGATGACGAGGACGAAGAAAAAGGTCGGCGTTGACCAAATCGGCGACCACACGACCGCGATGACGTCACCCAAGGTCACCATGAATATGGCGGCCAGCAGCGCTCCACCAAGACTGCCCATCCCACCCAAGACGATGATCGTCAAGAGTCGAGAGATCAAGTCGTAGCTGGTACTGGCGTTGAAAGCATTCGTCGCGCCGTACACCATGCCGCCCGCGGCGGTGACGGCGACGCCGAGTCCAAAACAGATAGTCGACACGCGCTTGACGTTGATGCCAATCAACGCCGCGGCCGTTTGGTCTGCCATGGACGCTCGGATACTCGCGCCGAAACGGGTCCGGTACAGCATGAAGTAGAGAGCACCCAAGAGCGCGACCGCCAAAAAGAAGCCGAACATATAGATATAGGGAATCCAGAGTCCAAAGATTCGAAACGATCGATCCACGTACCAAGCGCCTAATTGAACGATATTGATGGAGTAAATCATGTTGAGCCCTCCTTCAATGATGAGGGCTACGGCGTAGGTGACCAGAATGGACATTGACGTCCGTTCGGGCTCCTTCAGCCTGGCCATGAACAGGCGCTCCACCACGATCCCCACCAGAAAGAGCGTGGGGATCGTGATGACCAAGCCTGCGAAGAGGTCAATGCCGAAGTGCACCGACAACGTGTAACTCAGGTAGGCGCCCAAAATCACCAAGATTCCCTGAGCGATGTTGATAATGTTCATCACTCCAAAAATGAGCGTTAACCCCGTCGCCATGAGGGCGTAGAGCGAACCTGTCAGCACACCATCAAGTAAGGCGTGGATGAGCGCCGAACTGTTCAAGGGTTAACTCCCCCAGACCGGCTTCGGAAAGAGTACCGGCTTAGAGCCCTTGTCCTTGACCGGGTTCACTTGCACAAAGTGCTTGCCCTGCCACTGGAACGTAAAGCCCGTCGAGCTATTGTTCTCGCCGAGTGCGTTGAACTTTACCGGTCCTTGCACGGTGCTCAACCCCGTCGCTGAGTGGAGGTATCTGATGATCTTGGCGTTATCAAAGCCCTTGGTCGCGATGACCGCTTCAGCGGCTACTTGACCAACGGAGTAGGCCTCCGCCACGTCAGCGCTGATCGTTGACGCCGAGCCGCCGAACTTCTTGACGTACGCCGCGACCATGGCCGCACTGCCGGGCGTGGTCGCCGAGCCGTACCACGCGTTGGGCACCATCATGCCGTCCGCGTTCTTCAACCCCACCACACTGGTGAACGCCGAACCCTGGTCCGGACCGCCAGTAGCGATGAAGACCTTCGGGCTGTAGTGCGCCTGTTCGAACGCCTGCATGAAGGCGGACACCGTGGGCACGTCGACCGAACCAAGTATCACGATTTGAGCCTTGGCGGCGGCTACCGCGTCGGCGATCGGGGTGTAGTCGGTGGTCTCGGCGGGAAAGACCGAGTAGTACGAGGTCTTCACGCCCGCGGCCGAAATGATCTTCTTCGCGACCGGGATCTGTGGCTCCGTAAAGGCGTCATTCGTCGTCACGTACGCGGCCGTCGTGGGACGCTTGCTCGCTGGCAGCGACGCTATCCACTGGGCGAATGGCACAAGGGCGTCCTTGACGGGCATTGACACGTCGAAGAGATTGTGCAACCCGGCCTGGAAGACCGACGGTGCTCCACCGGCGCCCTCGATCATCGCGTAACCGTAACGGCCCACGGCCTTGCCAGCGGGCAGGCTCAGCAGCGACGAGAACGGCCCGAAGGTCAAGTTGACGTGATTCAGTGAGATCAAACTCTGGTAGTTCGTTATGGCCTGTGGGACAGTCGAAGCGTCGTTCTTGATGTTGAGGTTCACATGGTGCCCCAACAATCCACCGTGTGCATTGACCGAGGCGGCCCAGAGCTCATAGCCCTGCTTAAAGGCATTGCCGTCGGCCGAGAAGTCGCCCGATAGCGACAGTGAGATGCCAATCGTTACCGGAGCACCCTTAGCTATCCCCCCATTCGACGACGCCCCACCCGACGTGGTCATCATTGTTAATGACGCCAGCGCGACCGAAGTCACACCGAGCGTGCGTAAAAATGTTCCTTTTCTTTTCATATTTGCCCCCTGCGTTATAGAACCCTGCGTTCGCCCAACCACGTAACCCAAGATTCGACCACTCGGTGAGTGATAGGGCTACCCTAATGACGTGGGGGGAACCCGTCAATTGCAAGGCGGTGAAAAGAATTCATGCGTCCCTCACTGTTCAGCGCACCGATTCGTCCATTACCATCAACATCGGTTCGTGGACGAGAGCGGGGACCATGGTTGACGTTCTCCTTCAAACGGCGGTGGCCAACTGGGAACCGCGCTTTTGCTCAAATGGCGTGGACGCGAGCGACTATTCACGCATCACGAAGGACCTTGAACGGTGGGATGACTGGTGCGCGGCGTGGTGCAAGGGTGCCGAAGTGCACCTCGAACTCGCCAAAGCCGCACTGGCCAAAGGGAATTTGCGCACCGCCGGTGAGTTCTACGCTCGCGCCGCCACGTACTTTCACTTCGGCAAGTTCCTCTTCGTCCACGACCTCGACCAGGCTAAGGCGGCACACGCTCGAGCGGTGGACGCGCTCAACAAGGCAACACCTCTCTTCGTTCCTCCCGCTCGTAGAGAGGAGATCGCCTTCGAGGGGTCGACGTTAGTCGCTCTCTTTCGAGTGCCTGACACCAACGGGCCCCACCCCACCGTCATCTTGATTCCCGGTCTCGATTCGACGAAAGAAGAGTTCCGCGAGGTCGAGCGCGCGTTTCTCGATCGCGGCATGGCGACGTTCGCCCTCGACGGTCCGGGTCAAGGTGAAGCCGAATGGACCCTCGCCATTCGACCCGAATGGGACCAGGTGGGTGAGGCAGTTTTCAACCACTTGCGGGTCATGGCCGACGTGGATAGTTCGCGTCTGGGCGTCTGGGGCGTCAGCCTCGGGGGCTTTTATGCTGCGCGCATGGCGAGTTCCGATCTCCCGATCAAGGGAACGATCTCGCTTGCCGGACCCTACAATCTAGGAGCGGCGTGGAAAAACCTCAATCCCTTAACCCGCCACGCCTTCCAAGTGCGCTCCTTTTGCTCAACGCCCGAAGAGGCTGAACAGCGTGCGGGGGACATGACGCTCGAGGGCCACGCCAAGAAGATCACCACGCCGATGCTCGTCATCATGGGAAAACGCGATCGCCTCTTCCCGTGGCAAGACAGTGAGCGCCTGGCGAGCGAAGTGCGAGGCGAGAGCGAGCTACTACTGCTCGAGGAAGGCAACCACGGATGTGCCAACGTCATCTGCCGTCATCGACCCCAGAGCGCGGACTGGATGGCCGAGCGCCTTCAGGTCTCGAGCGTCGCAGCGCCAACACCACGACCTCAAGAAATGTGACGAGTCGTGGCTAGGGTCACCATGCCCCAACTCGGCGAGACCGTGGCCGACGGCACCGTCACGAAGTGGTTCAAGCAAGTGGGCGACGCCGTCACTCGCGGAGAGGTACTTTTCGAAGTGTCCACCGACAAAGTGGACACCGAAATCCCATCACCGGCCGATGGCGTTCTCACGAGAATCCTCGTCGCCGAGGGTGAGACGGTGGACGTAGGAACGTTGCTCGCGGTCATTGGCGATGACGACCTTCCAGAACTATCGAAGAGTGGCACCACGAGCACCGCGGCGTCGACGTCGCAACCTCTCGTTCAGACGCCGGCGAGGGTGTCAAGTGAGTCCACAGACCACGTGTCACCAGTCGTACGACGACT
>Ga0307372_10013414_pt1 | contig 10595 bp, 10 predicted proteins | sample OX1MG_FD_202533 | JGI IMG/M metagenome (GOLD analysis project Ga0307372, IMG submission 202533) | Soil microbial communities from Risofladan, Vaasa, Finland - OX-1 | ecosystem: Environmental > Terrestrial > Soil > Coastal area > Acid sulfate soil | place: Finland: Risofladan, Vaasa | collected... | reverse complement strand
CGTCGCCTACCAAGATGGGTGAATCCGCAGCACCGCTTTGGTCGCTCAGTCGGGTCCCTGGTGGGACTGCCGGATGATGCTTTCGATCACGTCGTGGCCGGGCGGACGGTGGGCGGAGCTCCTCCGAGAGGGCGTCTTGCGACGGTCCTGACGGGCAGTCGCCATGTGACCCTCCTGCTTGCGCCAGACTCTCTCGATGATCACCCGGATCTCCGCTCCGTCGTCGAACGGGATCCCGTGAGCCGCCAGGGACTGCCGCATCCGCTCGGTGAGGTGAGAGCTCTCGTGCAGGTTTAACTGCTCAAGCGCCTCCAAGAGGTCATCGAGCCGGCGCAGGATCGAGCGGCGCTCAGCCGTCTCCGGGGATGCCGCGATCATAGGTGGATTATCCGCGCTATGCCGGGTTGTGGGGAGATCTGATGCGAAGGCCGGTGGTAGTCACGCCGCCACTGGTGCCTCCGGGACCGATTCCCGCTCGTAAAGTCCCAACTTGGCGATCCAGCCCTGGAGTGCAGCCGGGGCCCACCAATTGGCTCTGCCCAAAAGCCTCATGAGAGCTGGGACCATGATCCCCCGCACCAGGGTGGCATCGACCGCCACCGCCACCGCCATCCCCACCCCCAGGGTCTGGATCTCGAGCACATCCCCGGCTGCAAATGAGCTGAAGACGGTGATCATGATCAGAGCGGCCGAGGTGATCACCCCGCCGGTCACGGTCAGTCCGTGAGCGACGGCGTCCCGGTTGTCCCCCACCTCGCAGTAGCGCTCGCGGATCCGGGACAGCAGGAAGACCTCGTAGTCCATCGACAAGCCAAAGAGGATGGCGAACATCAGCACCGGGGTTGTAGCGGCGATGTTGCCGGCGGGGGTGAACTGGAGCACGTTGGCTAGGTGGCCCTCCTGAAAGATCCAGACCATCACCCCGAAGGCCGCCGAAATCGAGATGAGGCTCATCAGTACTGCCTTGAGCGGGAGCAGAACGGAGCCGAAAGTGAGGAAGAGCACCACCATGGTGACCAGCACGACCAGGAGCACGGCCCAGGGGATGGTGGCCCCGAACGCCTGCAGAAAGTCCACGGATAGGGCTCCGCCCCCTGTGATCAGGGTCTGAGCCCCTGGTGGGCCAGCGAGGACCCGCAGCCGGTGGACCAGCGTGGCGGCCCGGGTGGAGTCCGGTGAGTAGTCGTTGGCCACCTCGAACTGGGCGATAGGCCCGGCCAGATTGCCCCCGATGTAGGAGTTGAGAGCGGGGCTCCGCTGGGTCCCTGGACGCACCAGCTGCTTCAGATACGTCGCTCTGGCGAGGCCAGCCGGCGGCGTTAGAGCCCCGGTCACCCCCTGCACCCCCGGAATCGCTCGAAGCTTGCTCAGGTAGGTCGACAGCTGTTGCTGCTGGACCCGAGTCAGTTGGTTGTCGAGTGAGGAGTTGTATTTCAGCACCAAGTTGAGGTCGTCGACCCCTCCCGCCTGAGGGAAGTCGTAGTTGAGCAGTGCGTAGCCGGTCCGAGCCTCGCCCGGGGGGATATTGGCGACGTCGCTGCCCGTCGACAGCTTCAGGTGAAGAAAGGGTGTGCCCAGCAGGAGCAGCAGGGCAACGGTGGGCAATGCGATCGCGATCGGCCGACGCATGACCGCGCGCGCCACCCAACCCCAGAAGGAGGAGGTCCCGGCGGGCCGAAGGTGGGCACCCCGCAGGCTTCGACGCACCGTCAGCCAGTTGACCCTCGGTCCCAGGAGTCCCAGCAGGGCCGGCAGCGCGGTGAGCGCGAAGAGGAGGGTGAAGGCCACCACGAGCACCCCACCAATCCCCATGCTCACCAGCGCTGACGCCGGGAAGAGGGTCAGCGAAAGCAGGCCGATGCCGACCGCGGTGCCAGAAACCGCCACTGCTTTCCCGGCGCTGGCGGTGGCGATGTGGACCGCTTCGGCCGAGTCGTGGGTGGGGATCTCCTCTCGGAACCGCTTGACGAAGAACAGCGAATAGTCGATAGCCAGTCCGAGTCCGATGATGGTCGCCACGTTGGTCACAAAAATCGACATCCCGAAGTGCGCCGCCAGGATTTTGATCACCGCCAAGGAGGTGGGCACGGCTAGGCCGGCGATCACCAGTGGGAGCAGCGCCGCCATCACCGACCCGAAGACCAAAAACAGCAGGATCAAGGAGATGGGTAGAGCGATCAGTTCGGCGTGCTGTAGCTGTTTCTCCAGGGCTGTGTTGTAGAGCGCGTCGATAGGGGCCGAGCCACTGATGTACATCTGCAGTCTGGACGGGCGATCGATTAACGACGTCAAATGGGTGAGTTGGCTGGTGGCCGCCGTCTCGCTCAACTTGAGATTGACGACCGCGAAGGTGTCGTGCCCGTGATCCCCGATGAAGATGCGCTCGCCGGTGTTGGTGAAGTCCAGCACGCTGCCGGTGACCGGCTGCCGGGCTAGCCGACGGAATGAATCGTTCACCTGGGCCTGCACTGCGGGCGACGCGGCGTTGGCCTTCGCGCTGTGGAAGACCAGCAACAGTTGGGTGGCCGAATTGCCGAAATAGCGGGAGAGTAGGTTGGTGGCGTTCTGGCTCTGCGAGCCGGGGACGGAATAGCCACCGGATGTGAACTGCCCCCCGAACGGCCCCGAGAGGCCGACCAAGATCACGGTCAGGGACACCGCCCCCACCAGGATGAACTTGCGGAAGCGATACGCGAAGCCGCCCAGACGCCAGAACATCTCCTTGCCCCGCGACTAGCTTTCAGCTGCTGAATGAATGTTCATTCAGGTAGATTATGGAGAGTACTAGGGCGGCCTTGTCAAAGCCGCCTCTCACGGCAGGAGAGTGACCCTTGGGAGCGACTGAGGTGACCGTGGCGACCACCCACGCCGACCAGGTACGCCAGCGCATCCTCAACGGGGCAGCGCGCGCTTTCTCGGTCTCGGGCTTCCAGGGCACCAGCGTCCCCCAAATTGCGGGGGAGGTGGGAGTCTCAGTGGGGCTGCTGTACCGCTATTTCCCCAGCAAGGCGGACCTGTTCACCGCCATCTGCATGTCTGAGCTGGAGTCAGAGATAGAGTCCCTGACCCGCCAGCTGTCCGAGATCAGCGACCCCACCGAGCGTCTGCGCCAGGGGGTGGAGTTCTACCTCCGCCAGATGGAGCAAAAGCAGAGCGCCGGGGTCATTCTGGGAGCGTTGGCCGAAGCCCCTGCCAACAACGAGGTGCGTGAGGTGATGCGACTTAGGGCGACCACCATCCGTGACTTCGTGAGGGGCTATCTGGAGGAGGGAGTCAAAGCGGGCGAGGTTCCCGCCACCACCCCGATCGAGGAGTTCACCCAGGCGATCGCGATGATGCTCGATGGAGTGGTGACGGCGTGGGCGATATCAGGGCCGGAGCTGGACCTTGGGGCCGTCCGCGACGCCATCGTCAGCTTGCTGGCGGCCGCCCTGCAGACTCCCGGGAGGCGGGAGCCGTGAGGCCGGCCTGGGCCAGTGCTTGGGTCAGATCCTGAAACAGGTCGTCCGCGTCCTCGACCCCGACTGAGAGGCGGAGCAGCCCCGCGGGAAGGTACTCTTCGCCCGACCACCTGGCCCGGCGCTCCAGGAGCGATTCGACCGAACCCAGGCTGGTGGCGTTGGTCCAGATCCTGGTGGCGGTGCAGACGCTCTCCGCGGTCTCCGCGTCACAGTCCAGCTCGACCGCCAGCATGGCCCCAAATCCTCCACTCATCTGGCGCGCCGCCAGCTCGTGCTGGGGATGGTCCACCAGTCCCGGATAGTGCACTCGCAGCACCCCGGGAAAGCGCTGCAGGCACTGCGCTAGGAACGCCGCGGTGGCCGTCTGCCGCCGCAGGCGCACGTCCAGGGTGCGCAGCCCGCGGAGCGCCAACCAGGTTTCCAGCTGACCCGGGATGGCCCCAGCATTGGTTCTCTGATACCGCAGTTTTGGCAGCAAATCTAGGTTGTTTGTGACGACTACTCCCAGCATCAGGTCGCTGTGTCCACCAATGTACTTCGACACCGAGTGCACAACCGCGTCTGCTCCCAGACGCAGCGGCTGCACCAGCAGTGGGGTGGCGAAAGTGTTGTCGACCAGCGTGATGGCGCCTGCCTGGTGCGCGACCTCGGAGCAGCGCTTTAGGTCGGCCACCGTGAGCAGGGGATTGCCCAGCGACTCGATCAGCAACAGGGCCGCGCCCTGGCAGGCGAGGCCGACCTCCTCGATATTGGTGGCGTCCACCAACTCGACGGTGCAGCGACCGGCCTGAGAAAGGTGGCGGAGGAGCTCCCGGCTGCCGGTATAGGCGTCTTGGGCCAGGACGATCTTGTGCCCGACGCCCCAACTCTCCACGACCGCCGAAATGGCGGCGATCCCCGAACCAAAGACCACCGCACCCTGGCCCTCCTCCAGGTCGCTCAGCGCGTCCTCAAGGCGTTCCCAATTCTCATTGTGGTCCCGGCCGTAGGCGAAGCCCCGGGGGTTTCCATGGCTGAACACCACCGACATCGGCAAGGGAGGCACCAACGCCCCCTGCTCGCCGACTGGACCCTTTCCAGCATGAACCACCCGGGTGGCGATCCGGGCTCGCCCAGCGTGGGCGCGGCTCACGGCAGGCTCACTCCGGAGCCGTCGGCTGAGCTCGGAGCAAAACCTCCCGGGCCATCCGTCCGTGGGCCTCGTCGACCATCTCCTCACCCATCCGAGACGCCCCGCCTCGGTTGTCCAACGCGGCGAGAATCTGCTCGGCGCGCCGGACCTGCACAGAGTCCGGAGTGAAGGCCCGGTTCACCACCGCCAGCTGGGATGGATGGATCGCCCACTTGCCGTCATAGCCCAGCTGGGCTGACTTCTGGGAGGAGCGCTCGAGGAGATCCCGGTCAGCAATGTCTGAGCACGGGCCGTCGATTGCTTGCAGGCCGCGGGCCTTGGCCGCGACCGCGATCCGGAAGAGGGCGTAGTGGCAGATGTCGCCGGGGTAGGTGGCGGTCTCCTGACCGATGGTCAGCTGGGGCATCCCCATGGCCGCCGCGAAGTCGCCGGGACCGAAGATCAGGGCCTCGGTTCGGCCGGAGGCGGCGGCAATCTCCGCCACCGACTCCAGGCCCAGCGGATCTTCGATCTGGAGCTCCAGTCCGAGCGGGCGCCCAACGTGCCCCTCCGCCTCCAGCCCGGTCAGTAGGTGGTCGATGAAGGCGACCTCGCCGGCCGAGCTGACCTTGGGGACCACCAGACAGGCGATCCGCTCAGCTACCTGGGGGATCAGCGCCAACACGTCCCTAACCGCATGGGGGCCGCGCACGCTGTTGATTCGCACGGCGACCGTCCGGCCCCCGAAGTCGAGCTCCCGCAGAACCTGCACCAACTGGCCCCGGGCCTGCTCCTTCTCCAAGGGGTCGCTGGGAACCGCGTCCTCCAGATCCAGGACCACCTCGGCCGCGTCCAGGGTGGTTGCCTTCTCAGCCATCCGCCGGCTGCTCGCGGGCAGCACCAGAACCGACCGCCGGGAGCGGTTCACTCAGGCTGATCCTTCCCTGGTTCCTCACCCTGGCCCAGCCGCTGCATCAGGTCCTCAATCATCCGGCGGGCTTCGGGGTCATCCATCAAGCGCTGGCGTACAGCCTCTGCGGCTTGGCGCATCTGCGGATCGTCCATCAGCCGCTCCTGCATCTGGGAGAACTGGTTCAGCATGTCCCGAGCCGCGGTCTCATTGGCCACCTGGAGCAGCACCGGCTGAGAGGCAGCGGCCACCACCGCCTCCATCTGCTGACGGACCATCTCGATCCCCTTGCAGCCGAGACACTCCCCACGAAGCTGACAGTGGCACACGGCTCGCTTGATCGTGTCGAGCTCGCGATGGACTCCGCTCAGATCGACAGGTTCTGCCACCCCACAAGCCTATCCCACCCCTTCGGTCAGGAGGGTGGCTGGATCGGCCGCCGGGCTCTGATCAGGGCGTGCCAATAGCGGTGGTAGAGACGACCCTCGCGCCACTGCGCCAGGAGCTGGCCGCGCACCGCCTGCGGAGCCGTCTCGTAGTAGTCAAGGAGCTTCCGCTTGCGCTTGTCCGAGAGCTTGACCATGTCGAACCACTGGAGGATGTCTTTCTCCTGCTCGATCCGCTCGGCATGTTCGACCGTGAACCCCAGCGACTGCAGCAGCGCGCGCCACTCCTCCAATGCGCGGCTCCGGAAGTGAGATGGGTCCCGGCCAATCTCGACGACCTCCAGCCAATCTCGGACCACCGGCGGCGGGGAGCAGTCGCTGACGGCGAAGACACCACCGGGGCGCAGGACTCGATACGCCTCGGTGAGAGCTGTGATCAGCTGCTTGAAGTGGTGGGGCGCGGAGCGGACCAGGACCCGGTCGAAGCTCGCGGCTGGGAAGGGGAGCTGCTCGGCGTCGCCGAGCAGGAAGGTCACGTTTCGGATCTCCCGCTCAGCGGCGAGCTGTCTGGCCTGGTCGAGCATCTGGGGGGTGATGTCCAGCCCGATCACCTCCGCCACCTGGGAGGCGGCGGACAGCGCGACGTTGCCGGTACCGGTGGCCACGTCCAGGACCCGGTGGTTGGGGCGCAGCTCGGCCAGGGTGAGGAATCGGGCCAGCGAGACGGGGTCGGCGTGGGTCGGACTCTGACGATAGGCCTCGGCTACCTGGGAGAACTGTCGCTGGCTGTCGGTGAGATCTTCGCCGTCGGCTGAGCCAGGGCCAGGGGTCACAAGGGATAGCCGGACAGCAAGGTGTCCAGCGGAGTCGGCTCCAGCTCCTGCGGGCCGCCGAACCGCACGTCGATCTCGGCTTCCAGGTCCTTGACCAGTTCCCGGAGCTGCCCCAGGTCGGAGGTGGGGGAATTGCCGTTGGCGTAGGCGCCGACCAGCTTGCCGTCCTCGAAGAGGGCGACCCCGATTCCGTCCTGAGCGTGCACGATCAGACCGCCGCTGCTGGAGTACTTGCTGAGGTAGCTGCGGAGCCCTTCCAGGTTCACGAACATCGCCCCCAGCCCCGCGAAGCGCACGGGAGCATGCAGCACGAGACCGAGCCCCCTGGCGATCTGACGCGGGTAGGTGATCACGTTGATGGTGTCCTGACTGTTCGGGAAGTTGGGGAACGCGATCCGATTGGTGGTGGTGATATGCCCTTGTCGGTCGGTGGCGACCGCGACCACGTAGCCGTCCACCAAAACGACGTAGCTGTTGCTTTGGTCGACCCCCTGCACGTGGAGCACCCCGGTGTGCCCCTCTCCGGCCAGGTGTCGCAGCAACCGGGAGGGATCGGTGAATCCGGCCCTCAGGTTGCGGAATACCACATCGCCCTCGGGGAGCGGGAAGGACCGGGTCTCGAGGACCGCTTGCTCGTCTGGTCTCGAACCCATGGAGATGGCTGGGGCAGGCTGGTAGATGATCGCCTCCTCCACCACCACTGCCGGGCTCGACCAAGGCTCCTCGGCAACGCTCAGGACTTCCGAGAAGCTGTCCAGGCCCTCGGGTCCGGCGCCAGTGGCTTCGTCCTCTTGGGGAGTCTCGGGTTCGATCTCATCGATCTCAGCGATCTCGTCGAGGTCGGTCACGGGGTCGGTGAAGGCTTCTGTCGTCGTCGGGCCGTCGGCCGCCGGGGCGTCCGGCTGGACCGCCCATGGCGCGGCCCCCTCAGCAGCCCCAGATTGGAGCCAGGACAAGTTCTCTGGGTGGTCCGCGTTGGGGTCGACCACGGCCGGGGTGAATGTCGTTGGCTCGGCGTCGGGGCTGGCTGTGCCCCAGGGCGCGGGCTCCTCCGGCTCGAGATCGGAGGAACCGGCCGCGGCACCCGCAGACGCGGTGTAGGGGCGACTGCTCCAGCTGGGCAGCGACTCCTCCGCAGGCGTCTCAGATATCGAGTCAGCGTTGGCGTCTTCCTGGTCGGCACCCTCGACCACGCTCGAGTCGAGCGGCCGCCAAGCTCCGACGGCGTCCTCGGTGGCCGCTTCGTCGACCGGGTCAGTGGCCTTCTCTCCAGCTCCCAGCGCGGAGGGGATCGGCGGAAGCTCGTCCAGATCCGGCTCAGCTGCATCCGCGGCCCCCGCCCCGTCGCCGTCCGCCTCGTCCTCGCCCTTGCTGTCCTTCCGCCGCCCGAAGGCCAGGTGCCTGGTTGGAGCCGCAAGTGAAGCATCCCTCGGCGGCCGGGGCAGTCCCGAGACCGGGATCGGCACCAGGGCCGGCTGGAGACTCTGGCGACCTGCTCCCGCCAACTCTCGAAGCGCTGCCCTGAGCCTCTCCAGCTCCGAGCGCAGGACGGCTACCGGCGATGGTGAGCTGGACCGACGCTGAGGAGACTTCATGCCACGTGCCCCACTGGTGCGTCAGGCTGGACAGGCGAACAATTCGCGCTAGCGAGAGCCGCAACCAGACGTTTCACTTGCGAAGTGTAGCCGCGCTGGACTGCGATTGCTCTCTCCGAGGGGTGAGCGCGTCCCAGGTAGGCGGAGCTGAGTTAGGCCGGAGCCGGCTGGGGGTGGGTGGGGCGCGACTCAGGACCCTCTGAGCTATAACCGGTGCGCCGCAGCCATTGCTCGGGGTGCCGAACTTCCGACCACCCGGGCAGACTGTCCGGTCCCGACCAGATGTGGTCTAGGCCAGCCTGGCCGGCGGCCTCGCTGACCTTGCGCAGAAAACGCTCGCCCTGCTGGTACTGCTGGAGCTTGAAGGCGACCCCGGAGATCAACAGCAGAAGCCTCTCGATCGGCTGGGGTGGGTCGTGGCGCCGACGGAAGGCGTCATCTAAGGTGTCGAAGTCGGGGAAATGGCGCCGGCCAGCCTCGCGCATCACGTAGTTGCCGTGGCCCTCAAGTACCGTCATAAGCGCTTGGACCCGACCGATCAGCACCAACTGGGGCCTGAGGCTGCGCGCCGCCTGCAGAACCTCCTCTAGCCCCAGCCCCTTACCGGCTCCTGGCGCCCGGCTCAGCTCACCGATCATGGTCCCTAGGTACTCACGGAGCCACGGGTGGAGCTCGAATTGCCAGGCATGGGTCAGCTCGTGGAGCATCAGCCAGCGCCGCAGGGAATTGAGCGGCAGCTCCGAGGCCTTGGCGAAACGACGCACGTTCGGTTCCACGATCATCAGGGCTGGCGTGGGCAACTGCTCCGCCCCCACCTCGCTGCCGCCGGACCCGGTAGGCACGGTGAGGACAGGGTCGTACTGACCCAGCACACGGCGGGCCATGAAGCCCAGCAAAGTGCCCAGGTAGAGGCTGCTCGGGACGCGCATCAGGGGGCTGGGGCGCCAGAGTCCGCCCGCCTGCCGCTCCTCTATCGGGCGCAGCATGCGCCGCATCATGGCGAGGTTCTGGTCGATGAATCCGTGCCGGCCGACCACCCTCACCCGTCCGAAGGTCGCCTCCTGTTGACTGGTGTTGCAGGCCTCAGCCAGCATGGGAACCAGCTCGGCGACCAAGGGATCGTAGTCTCTCCCGGCCTCCTCAACCTGGGCCATACCGTCGCCGCCGCAGCGGGAATAGGCGGTCCGGCGCACCAGTTCCCAGTCGAGGACGGGCGACTCCGGGTCTGCCAGAGACTTGGAGAGCCGCCGCTCCGCCGCGATGGCCACCCCGGCCGCGACCGCCGACCAGGCCAGCACCGACTTTAGGTCGGGCACCACTCGATCATACGGCCGGGTCGGCTCAGCCCTTCCGGTGGAACACCAGCTCCCTGCCGACGTGCTCGAATCCCAGCGCGTGGTACAGGATTGCCAGAGCTGGGTCGCTGTAGCGCAGGGCGACCTGCTTTCCCTCCGTCAGCGCTGCACTCGCAGCTGCCAGCGTCACCGCGGATCCGGCGGCGCGGCGCCGGAACTCGGGATGGGTGGCAACACCTCCGACCTCCACCCACTGGCCGAACGACATCGTCCAGCGGGCCGCCGCCACCACCTGGCCCTCCAGCTCCGCCACCCAGCAACGCTGCTCCGCCAACCGCTCGCGCCACGCCTGTGGAGTGTCCTGGCGCATCCAGCTGACGGAGTCGTAAACCCAGTACAGCTGCTCCGCGTCCTCCGGCCTGGCCGGTCGGGTACGAGGCAGCGAGCACTCGGGCATCCGGATCTGAGGGGCTACCGCAAGTTCCCGGCGGTACAGGGTGAATTCGTCGAGCCCCGGGTAAGCGACCGCGCCCTCGCGAAGGGAGATCCACTGAAGTGCCGAGCGGTTGGCCTGAAGCAGCTCCAGGGCGGCTGCGCCCTCGTCGCTGGACGACATCAGCACCTCGAGACGTCCGTCGTGCAGCAGCGCCACCGCCCGAGCCTCTCCGGCTCGGCCCGGCACCCACCAGAGCACTGCGTCCGCCTTCACTCCGGTCGCCTCGAGCCGCTTCAGATGCTCTCCGGCGAAGAGTCCGGCCCACCCCTGGGCGATCAGGTACTGGCGAACCCGGTCGATCGCGGTCGGATCCGAGGCGGGCTGGAAGGCGCCCCCGTGGCAACTGCGCTCGCGCTTCATTCATCAATGATCGCCGAGGGGAGGTCGTGCCCCATAGAGTGGTGTAAGTAGCGGGACCGAGAAGTTGCCCGCCACGGTGGGCACAAGAAAGGCCACCGTGCCACCGACCCTTTGCACAGACCAGGAGAACACGATGACCCCCAACAGC
>Ga0307372_10013410_pt1 | contig 10596 bp, 9 predicted proteins | sample OX1MG_FD_202533 | JGI IMG/M metagenome (GOLD analysis project Ga0307372, IMG submission 202533) | Soil microbial communities from Risofladan, Vaasa, Finland - OX-1 | ecosystem: Environmental > Terrestrial > Soil > Coastal area > Acid sulfate soil | place: Finland: Risofladan, Vaasa | collected... | reverse complement strand
GTCAACGCTTCGACGCCGCCCTTGCGGGCAGCTCCGCATGACTCGGGGCCGATGTGGGTCGCTAACCCACTTTCGTGTGACTTTTTCATTCACTACACCTCGCCGATTTAACCGGCGCACAAGGAGTCTCCGATGGCGAATTGCGTTAAGTGCGGTGCAGCAGTAGCGGAAGACAGCGCGTTCTGTGGAGTGTGCGGACAGCCAAGGGCACAAGCGGGCGCCGCGGCGAGTGCGGTACCGGCGCAAACCGCGGCGAGCAATACATCCAGCGGGACATCGACCGGGACTGGGCTGGCGATGAATATGGCAGCGGCTCTTTCGTATGCGCTGGGCGCGATCACTGGAGTTCTGTTTCTGGTGCTGGAGCCTTACAAGAACAACCGGCTAGTGCGGTTTCACGCGATCCAATCAATCATTTTCAGCGTGGCCTGCGTGGCTTTCGGGATTGTGTGGAGCATCGTTGTGGGAATCCTGGTGAGCGTCGCGGGATTCTGGGTGCTTACGGTGGATGTGCCTTTGCGGCTGTTGGTCGGGTTGGGAATTTCTGTGCTGTGGTTGTACGTGATGTTTCAAGCGTACAGCGAGCACGAGTACCGCATTCCGTGGATTGGAGATATCGCAGCCAAGCAGGTGCACTAAGTTTTGTCGGCGTGGCGGCGAGCTTTGGTTCGCAGAAATTGTTGACCACGCGCAAAAGCAAGTTCCGCAGTGCGAAAGAAAAAACGGAGGGTGGATTATGTGGCGCACTAAGAGTGGCCGTTACATGAGGGGCATGTTCCGATGCGCGGTTCCAGCGGCGCTGGCGCTGCTGATTGCGCAAGGCGCGTCTTCCGCTCTCGCGGGCGGGACCGGCGGTGCGGGTGGCGGCGGAACCAGCACGGTAACAATTACTGTGACGATGAGCCAAGCGGGCGTGTGGGGAGGGGATTCGGACAAAGGAAAGGTGAAACTGAGCCAGCCAGCTCCGTCGGGCGGCGCGATCGTGCACTTGGGCCTCGGGAAGACTCCTTTGTTTAGGCCCTGCGGGCAGGCTGCTACGACAACAAGTAGCACACCTGCAGACGTTCCGAGTTGCGTGGTAGTTCCGGCGGGAGCGACCTCCGCGCCGTTTACAGCTAGCACCATTAATGGAAAGACGTCCAAGAAGGTCACCGTCACAGCTACATGGTCTGGAGCCTCGAGAAAGGGTTCTTTTCTGGTGAACCCTGTAACTGTCTACTTCGCTCAGACACCGAGCGGCGCCATGGACTGGGGAGGTTCCTCGACGTGGGCGGTAACGTTGAGCCACGTACCGACGAAAGGAGCCACGGTCGTTCTGAGCGCCAGCGGCGTGAAGGTGCCGGCAAGCGTAAAAGTTCTGGGAGCACCGGGGAAATTCGCGGCGACAGCGCCGGCAATATCTCCGTGCTCAATGTCACCTTCTTCTTCTCCTGTTTCAGGAAAGATCACGGCGACATGGGAGGGGGCCTCCGCGAGCGCTCCAGTCACGGTGGGCAAGAATAATGGCCAACCATCCAGATATACGAGCAACACGATTCGAATCGATCCGTACGCGATAGTGGGCATAAGCCACGATGCGCAGATGGTTGTCCTCAAAGGCTCCGTCTGCGCTAACAGCTTGGCCGCCGGAGACGTCATGTTCATCAAGAAACTCGGTGTCCTTAAGGTTGGAGCGGTCAAAAAGATAAAGACTCCTTCACCCGAGATTGCGGTGGGTGTGAGCTCCGCTTCGCTCACGGATTTCATAAACGACGGGACGTTGCAGATTCTTAAAGAAACGCCACAGACCGCAACGGAGCCAGGCGGCTCAAACAGTCCCGGCAACCCCTGGGCGGATACCGCCGAGCCCTATCACGAGCAGAGTCCGGGAGAACAGCCGTGGAAATACACGACGAGTGGCACAGTGACAAGCTATTCCTTCACCGCGTTCAAAGAAAACAACGGACTATCGGCCAGCGTTAGCGGCAAGGGTCAGGTGAACGGCGGCTACAGTTTCCTGGTTGTGATCCATGGCGACAAGCTGCAGCAGGCGACCTTTACGGTTCCGACCGACGGCACGCTGGACGTGGACTGGCTAGCGCAAACTACGGCTGCTGGCCAGGGCATCGGAGAATCGCGCCTCAGAATGCCGCCTTTGTATTCCGGGCTAGTGGATGATAAGACGGACGACATTCCTTTTCTCTTTCAGATTTACGCCAATTTTATTTTTAAGCCCGGGTTTGGAGAGAAGGCCGCCGCGAAGGGCCATTTCCAGATCACTTACAAAGGAGAAGGAGGCATAGACGGCTCCTCGCCGGTGAACAATTCTCTCGACGTAACACCTGATATATCGAGCACGACGTCATCCGCGAAGGCAGCGCACGGCGCCGTGGTGGCCATCAACGCGCCAAAATTTGCGATGACGTTCAGCAAGGATAGCTTCCTTTGGGCCTTGGCGAACCGGCTCCCCAGCGCGTTGAACATGAAAGGCGCAGATTTAGCGGACGGCCTGGAAGGGCAATTGTCCCAGGCGTACGCCAGCAAGCACACCGTCAACGTCAAGTACCCTCAGGCGGACGATTACTTCAAGCTGCCGCGCGCAGCATACGTCCAGTGGGTCGCGTCAGTGGCTTACGCCGGCCAGGGCCTAATGGGCGCAGGCCTCTTCAGTCCGGTTCCGTGCCAGCAGTATTACCAGAACTATTTAGTTCAAGCAGGCATAGACAAGGACATGCTGGGCTCCATCAGCGGTTCCATACCACCGGACAAAGGCGTGGAGGTCTTCAAGAAGGCGGGGGTATCGGCAATTCCTTCCATCCAGGGATGCATGCCGAAGAAGTAGCCAAAATGGAGGAGCGGCCATGACCACTTCTTGTAGCCAATGCGGGGCGGCGATCACGGACCGCAATGCGTTTTGCACGAAGTGCGGGGCGCGGCGGAGCCAAGCTGGCGAGTCCGGCGCGGCCAGACGGTTTTGCACGAAATGCGGCACGCCTCTTGTGGGCGAGACGAAGTTCTGCACGAAATGCGGAGCTGTGGCGGGCGTTACGCCAAGTATTCCGGCGCCGACAGCAACGAGCGGTGGCGATTCGGTCGCGAAAACGGCGGCGACAGTCTCGAGCAGTGCGACAACTGGAGCAGCGGCTCAGCCCGCAGCTTCAGCGGCCCCCGCGGCAAAATCACCGGGAGGAATTCCGAAAATTGCTCTGATCGCCGGCGGAATTGTCGTGCTAGTGCTCATCGTGGCGGCGGTCGCGGGCATGATCAGCGCGGCGCGTCGTGCGCGGGAAAAAGCGCAGGAAATGGAGGCGAAGCAGAATTTCGCGAAGAGTCTTGCGAATCTCACGTCGGCAGGAAATACCGCGTCGAAAAATGGAAATAGCCCGTCCGCAGCGGATATCAACAAAGCCGTCAACGGCTTGGCAGCGGCGGCGAACGAGCTTGCGCAGAAAGCGAATGGGGCTTCGCCGGCGGACATCAACAAGGCCTTGAACCAGGTCGCCTCAGCGGCAAATTCGGGAACGGCAGGGTCAAACGGATCTTTGACTTCGGAGGAGATCAGCAAAAAGCTGGCCGCAAATGATCCGGCCACGGTGGCAAACGCCATCTGGCAAAACCGGGACAAGCCGGTCAGCGCAATTCCGCAGAGCGCGCTGCCTGCAGGCGTAAGTGTTTCATCCAGCGCTCCGGGAAGTTACACGTGGAAACAGGGAAATACGACCTACACATGGGACAGCCATGGTCTGCGTCAGGATTACTATCCTCATGGGACATACCTCAACCGTGGCTGCCCGTTTCCTAAGGCTGTTCCCGCCGATTTTGCTCCTATCGTCCCGGCTGCCGCGACGGGCAACCAAACGCGCAACTGGGCGCTGAAATATGAGCGAACCGTGGCCGGTCCAGAAGCGGATCTCGTTGTACGAACAGGAGACATCAACAATCTCGGCTTCGGCTGGCCGACGGGATTTGACCCCTTCTCCGGCCAGTCCACTCCCCCGCATTCGTTTCCATGGAAGGCGCCGGTTGACGAGCCTGCGGGCACGGATCGCATCGAAGTCGGCTCGGTCCTGACGGCCAACGATCCTTTGTCCTATTCCCACGGGGGCGATGGCTACAGCGGTGTTATTTCTAACTGCAGTTGCGATCCGAATTTTCCTCCGTGCCAAGGGCGACTGGACAGCATGCCGCAGGCGATCAGGCTCGAAGTGGGAGCATTGCCAGCGAAGATTAGCAACGTCGTGTTTCAGATTTTCGCGGATGATTTTCAGTCGCCGGTCTATCAATCGCATTTCCAGGTCAGTCTGAATGGCACGCGAATTCCCACTTTCGAATACGCCATAAATTCACTCAATCAGACAGGCCCGATCGGAAAGCTGCTGACACTCCGACTCCTGCCGGAATATTGGCCGCTGCTGAAATCTCGCGAAGTGAAGCTACTCATTGACGACCCGACAACGCACGTGCGGGATGGCTATGCCGTTGATTTTGTTCGCATCTTGGTGAATCCGCACAAATTCAAATATGAGGTGTCGCTCACCGCGACGGTGACGGACGCTGACACGCATAAGCCCATTACGGGCGCGACGGTGACTGCCGCGCTCCGGACGGCGGCGACCGACCGGCAGGGAAAATGCCAGCTGAAAGGAATTCCTGCGGGGCTTGTGGTGGCAACCGCGAATGCGCCGGGATACGACGAAAATTCCGTGCCCGTGGGTTTGCCTGTCGGGCAGACCGGAAATGCTGACATTCAACTTCACCGGCATCAGGAAAGCACGGCGGCGCTCGAGCAATCCATTGCGCAGACCGGCACCGCGACAATCTATGGAATCCACTTCGATACCGGCTCGTCAAAGCTCCGAGCGGATAGCTTGCCCGCGCTGCAAGCCGTTCTCGGCCTGATCAACGACCGTCCTGGCTCGAACTGGATAATCGCCGGCCACACTGATAATCAGGGCTCCGACAAGATCAACATCCCACTATCCAAGGCGCGCGCCGCTTCTGTTGTTTCCTGGCTGACGGGCCACGACGTCGCGGCGAATCGTCTCGAGCCTCAGGGTTTTGGTTCGACGCGCCCCGTCGCGGACAACGCGACCGCCAGCGGCAGAGCCCTGAATCGCCGCGTGGAAGTCTCCTTGGCGAAGTGAGAGATCTAGGATCCTGAAGCGAGTGGTTTTATGGAGGAGGTGCTGAAATGAATTTGAATTCAAAGTTCCGCCTGGTTCTCATCGCTTTCGGCGCATTCATACTCGCCGCTCCACACACGACCTTCGCTGCGCCGCCCGCCAATCCATGTTCACTGCTCACGTCGGCGCAGGTGAGCGCAGCGCTCGGCGTTCCGGTCGGCGCCGGCAAGCAGGAAGGCCAACTTGATTGCGAATGGGATCAACCGGGCTGGACTATGGTGCGCGGTGTAAGGCTCTTGCTGCACATCCTCGGACCAGTCGGCAGTCTTACGCCAGCGCAGCGCTTCAACACCATAAAAATGCCCCTGCCGGTCAAGGGTATCACCAAGACGCCTCTCAGCGGTGTCGGCGACGACGCGGTGTATGTGATCAGGGGTGCCTCGGCCCCGGAACTCACCGTCAAGAAGGGCAATTCCGTATTTCAGATCAGGGTTCAAGGGTTCCCAAGGAACCAGACCAACCAAATCAAGGCCAAGGAAAAAACGCTGGCGCTGAACGTTCTCGCGAAGCTCTGACGTTTCCCGCACAGCGATGCATCGACAAAATTCGACAGGGAGGCTGACGAAATGAATTCGAAACTCAAATTCGCATTAGCTTTCGGCATTCTCGGCGTATTGACCCTGGGCAATGGACGAGCAGCCCCTGCCGCCCCGCCCGCGAATGCCTGTTCGCTGCTCACACCGGCGCAAGTCAGCCTTGTTCTGGGCGTCCCTGCCGCAAGCAAGGCCCTCGGTCCAAAGGCTTGCACGTGGGTTCAGACCGGCGTGAAGCCGGGCTCGCCAAGACGAAGAGTAGATGTCGTGATCCTGATTATGCTGGGGTATACCCAGGGGTATGCGGTAGCCAAGATGCAGAATGCGGCAACCTCCGCGACACACGTTAGCGGCTTGGGCGATGACGCCTACTACCTCAGCATGACCGCCGGCCGGGCCATGGAGCTCCGCGTCAAGAAGGGAACGGTTGCGTTCGGTATCCGGGTACAGCGCAGCGGCACCCCCTTTACGCCTGACCAGATCAAGGCAAAGGAAAAAACGCTCGCGCTGGACGTTCTGGCGAAACTGTGACGTGTTGTGACGACTGACGATCCGTGGGCCACGAGTGGAAGCAATTTCGATGAGGATTTGAGGAGGATGACGATATGAAATGCAAATCGACGGTTGCTGTGATTTTCGGAGCTATTTTCATGTTTGCGCTGGGCGCTACGCGAGCAGCGTACGCCGCACCGCCGGCGGACGCGTGTTCAATGCTGACTCCGGCGCAGATTCAGAAAGTCCTCGGGCAGCCGTTCGGCGCACCCCGCGAGAGCAAATGGCCGCCGGCCTACGGTAAACAGCCGTGGGGCACGCAGTGCACATACACCTCGCAAAAAGGACCGGACACAAAGGTTACTTTCATCGTTTACATCGAGCAAACACCCGCGGCGGCGAAGCAGACCTTCGATAAGTTGTCCATGTGGTTCCCGGCCAAGTCGAAACCGGCCATCGGAGACGCCGCGTACATGGATAACAGCCATGCGATTCATGTGCTGAAAGGCAAAGTTCGCTACTACATCTCGATTGCTCCCGCAAATGAAAAGCAGGTGAAGGATCTAGCCACCGCGGTGGCGGGACGGATCTGAAGAAGTCCGGGCGGCGGTACGGGCCAAGTGTGATTCAAAATTCTCAAGGAGGATGAAATGCGAAGGACACTTGCAATCGCTGTGCTTTGTTTTGCTGCTTCTGTTGGTTTTGCAGCCACGGGGAAATTTCAACCGCTCAAGGTCAAGACCGGCCTTTGGCAAATGACGCAGACGGTCGCTTGGACGGGACTTCCGCCACAAATGGCGGCCATGATGAGGCAAATGGCGCCCACAATAACCTACAAATCGTGCGTGAAGCCAAAGAACTTGAGTACCAATCCATGGGCGGAGGGATCTCACGACCAGTGTAAATGGACCGCTCTAAATTCCACCGGCACCGATATGGATGTGCAGGCAACGGGGTGTGCGCTTGGGAAGAACTATGGCATGACCGCTGACGTCCACGGGAAAATCCACGTCGTCGATTCGGAACACGGTACGGGATCGATGGAAGTTACTTTGACGGGCAACGGGCAAACGATGCACGGCCACGCTACATACACCGGCAAGTGGATCGGCGCAACCTGCCCTGCCGACATAAACTGAAGCTTCAAGGGCCGCAACGCGGGACTGCGAATTTCGTTACCGTCTGGTCGGCGCACTGATGCTGTGCAGATCTGCGGGAGAAGGATAAAAGTTACCGAGATGAGCGGGCAAATAGTTCATCTGGCGCTGACGATTCCGCTAGCAGCAGGGAGCTTGCTGCTGGCCGTTGCGCTTGGATGCAACTCCGCTCCTCCCGCAGGAGGTCAGAAAAATTCTCCAGATGTGCCAGGAGCGGCAACGGTCGTTTCGGCGGCATCGACGGGCAGCGACGACCCAGGAATTAACCTCCAGTGCGACGTGGACCACATTCAAAAGGCGCCCGCGCCGTTTCACTGGTCGTACAAAAAAGTAGTGCCGCCGCTGACGAATGCGGACTGGGAGGCAGACATCACGCCGGATTCCATCGCGGGAACGTTTATCGATAGTTCGGGTGCCCGGGCGATTCACGCCATTCGCTCCGACCGCACCAACTGGAATACGGCGGTGCTGGACTTCGCCGGGCCGCTTCCGGCGAGCACGTTTGCGCTGGTGAACAACTCGTTGGCAGCGGTGCGCGCGGGTACAGAAAATGTGAATGGCCGAAACGCAATCAAATACGCCATTGATACTTCCCAGGACACGCCTGCCGACGCCTCGTTGATCCACAACATGCTTGGCGCGAACGGGTTTGTAAAAGGTGCCGCGTGGGTGACGCGGACCGGGTGTCCCGTCAAGTTTGTTCTCGATGTTGAGCAGCACAACAACGATGGCACTGTGCAAAAAGAGCATTATGAAGCGAACGTGACGAAGCGGTAGCGCTTCGCGCAAGGCATCAAGCTAGCTGGAGTGCGAGCTGGAAAGCACTCGAGGAGTAAGCCCAATGGCACGGCAAGAAGAAGCTCAACGCATGCAAAGACGCAACATGGCTACGCAGATGGGCAAGATATCAGGCTACCGGCAACTCGTCGTTCTTGTGTTGATCGTCCTGGCAGTGCTGGTGATTTTTGCGGCTTTGAATCCATGGGCATTTTTTATGGGCGGAAACTTCCACCTGCTCGGCTACTGGCAAGGCTGGGGCCCGATGCACTCCAAAACCGCAGGGAATTACCTCCTCTACGTGCGCATTTCTCCGAACATGCATACCAGGGGCACAATAATCCCAGCCACTCCCGTCAAAGGCAATGCTTATCTCTGCACGCCGAAAGGCGAGCGCTTCTATCTGAACCTGGGCGGCAGTATGCCCTTCGGCTATTACGTTAACTCACTAGGAAAATCAATTAACCTCTACATGTACAACTGGCGCGAGACCTTGCCCATCGGCCCGGACAGCCGCCCTAGTTTCAAGTTATACGGGCGTTGGGGCCAAGGCGAACTGATAGCGGACGATCACAAGACCCTCTCGGCCGCGTTCTTGCCTGACGGAACACTGAGACCCCATGGATCGCCCGTTCTACCTTCACAAACGGAGGATATTCAAGGGACGCTGCATGAGGGCACGTACTCCGAGTTCAAGGCTGCCTGCACAAAATCGCGGCGCTGACCCTACGAAGAGCACTGATGGCGTGACGCTTCCATGAATGCCAATCCAACCACTGCTCCGATGATCGGCCCGCGCGACCGCGAGAGCTTCTTTGAAGCGCAACGCCGCAATTGCCGCGCGACGTGGCGCCTTTCCGTCGTCTCGGTTTTGGCTACAGTTGTGATGGGTATTCCGCTCGCGCTGACCATCACGCCGCTGCTTTACGCCGCAGCATTAATCATCGCCGACATCGTGAGTATTTGGACGCCGCTGCCACCGAGTTTTTGGCAGCACGCTGATGAAGTCGCCCGCTACGGATTGGTGGCGTTAGGTTGGTTGCTCCAGGGTAAGTCTGCAAATCCGCAGGTTCTTGCGTTGGGCGGTGCGGTGCTGCTTCTCCCTGGCGCGATTTTATCCGTGGGGTTGTGGCTCGGAGTGAATGCGTTGTTCCGTCGCGTCGGCGTCGGTGGCGCGCTGCTTGCGCTGAAAGCGCGCGAGCCCGATCCGTCCAATCTGAAGGAATTGCAATTATCCGACGTAGTTCAGGAGATGGCCATCGCGGCAGGCTTGCCCGCGCCACGCATCATGCTGATTGATGTGCCTGCGGCAAATGCAGCGGCTATCGGAACGTCGCCGGCTGATGCGCGCATCGTGGTGTCGCGCGGACTGCTCGAGCAGCTCAATCGCGATGAACTGGAAGGTGCGCTCGCGCACTTAGTAGCGTCGATTGGTAATGGCGACCTGCGGATCGCGTTCAGGGTCACAAGCGTTTTCGAAACTTGCGGGCTGCTGGTCGCGATTGTCAATTCTCCCTTCGGTTCGCGGTCGCGTCGCACGCTGTGGCGCATTGTGCGCTATGGGCTCGGCGCACAGAAAGGCAGTGACGGCAGCGCCGCGGAAGCGACTGCGGTGGCTGCGCTTCTCACGCGCAGTACCGGCCTTGAGACCGACGACATCGACAATTTTTTCGACACAACCTCGCGTAAGAAATCGGTGTTTCGATCCATTCGCAACTTTCTGTTTTTCCCGATCTTCTTCACGAGTATGGCCATCAAGCTATCGCTGTGGTTTTTCTCGTTCAGCATGCTCGATCCGAGCATGGCGCTTTTGTGGCGCAAGCGCAAATACCTTGCTGATGCTGCCGCAGTGCAACTGACGCGAAATCCCGATGGGCTGGCGCAAGCATTGCGGAAATTGAACAACGCGCGCGGTCCGATTCCGGGAGGAGCATGGGCTGCGCATTTATTCCTGGTCAGCCCGGCGGGAAGCGACCGCATGAACGACCCGAAAGCAAACGCTGCGCAACAGCAGATGTGGGCTCAGACGTGGGCCGCATCGGGAGCGAGCGGAAACAGCAATCCGTCAACGTCGGCTTCTGCGGATCTGCCGTCCGTTATGCAGCAAATCACCGCGACGGGAAGGGCGGCCATGGCGGGAGACGCCAACGCGATGGCGCGCATGATGGCGTTCCGCCAGGCCGCCGCAACCGCGCTCGGCAAATCTGCGGATGAAATGCCCAGTCTGGCGGACATCGCTGCTGCGCAGCACGGCGATAAAGCCGCGTTGCAGCATTTGCGCGAATTCAGCGAGAAGAACACAGGCGCTCAGCCGGTCGCGAGCAATTCGACGGAATCGTCGGACGTTTCGGGCAGCAACTTCGCTGGCTTCTTTCCCTCGCTGAAGCGACGGCTGAAGCAGCTCGATCGCATGGGTGCGCACGTCGAGCTTGAGTCGGGCGGAGGCAAGTCTTGGATTGTGATTGCTGTGCTGTC
>Ga0307372_10013407_pt1 | contig 10598 bp, 12 predicted proteins | sample OX1MG_FD_202533 | JGI IMG/M metagenome (GOLD analysis project Ga0307372, IMG submission 202533) | Soil microbial communities from Risofladan, Vaasa, Finland - OX-1 | ecosystem: Environmental > Terrestrial > Soil > Coastal area > Acid sulfate soil | place: Finland: Risofladan, Vaasa | collected... | reverse complement strand
ACCGTCCACGACCGGTTCCCACAGCACGCCGACCTCTATGGCGGTGTGGCTCGCGTGCCAGGAGGCCAGCCGTGATCTTCCTTCACCCCGGCAGGCCGGCCTTGACCGCCGCGCATCCCGGGAGGTCCCAGGCGGGTGACCAATACGCGGTCACCCGCAGCACGGCAAAGCCGCCCCGGTGACCGGCCCCTACGACCCCGAACAGCGGCGGGCAGCTGCCCGCATGGAGCACGCCAACCCCCACTGGGTCATCACCTGGGGGCCGGGGAGCCGCCGCTACTGGGCGTTCGGGCGATTCAGCACTCCTGGCGGAATGGTCGTGAGCGCCCCGAGCCCGCAAGAACTGCTCGCCGCGATGCGCCAGGCCGAGCTCGCGGCACGCCCCAGCCGGTTGCCCCCAGCCCGGCCGCCGGAAACGCAGAACCCACCTCCCGCCCAGCGTCAGCGGCAACCCCGCCACCCCGGTAACCCGCCGCCTCCGGCGTAGGCCGTCGGCGGCCATCGCAATTCGCCCAGTGGCAGACATCAGTCCCACGACCCGTCCGCTACGCAGCGTGAGTGCGATTGTTGGTGTTATAAGTGCTCGGGGACATACATATCGCCGAATCGGGGCGGCTGGACTCGGCGCGGACTGCATACGGCGGTGCGCGCAGATCATCCGGTTCTGGGCCGTCTGGCCATGACCAATGACCGGCGGCCAGCGGCCGGCCGAGTTCCGCGACCTCAGATATCACGTCGGGATATGGACCGGGGCGCCCGGTGAGGCTGAGCAAAATGCTCGCTACTTCGCCAAGCAGGTCGATCATGCCGCGAGCCTTATCGACGCCGCGATATACGAGCGTGGACTGCTTGCCGAGGCGGCGCGGCCTGCTGCCGAAGACGGTCCCCGGCGCTCGGAGACGTGCTGCAAGAACTCTCCGCGAAGAGTCTGGCGCAACATCGCACGACAAGCTCGGGACGCCCAGGGAACGCGTGCCAATTATCCGGTCCGGGCCTCTCATACGCCAAGATGCGTCGGCGACCTTATTACGCTGTCAGGCTGGGAACAGGGCAGGGCTGTTTGTGTCGCGAGATCGGCGGATCTTGCTGCGGCCGGCTATGGCAGGCCCGACGTGAGACCGGTTGAGATCATCGATAGTAATAGTTGGCGCCTCGCACACTTGGTTGAGGAGTTCCCGTTGTGAGCCTTCGATTCTGGCGCACCCTTCGAGCACGGCGAGTAGGGCAAGGAATTCGTCTGCGAGATGCCGGCTCCAGCTCGTCACGGTCAGATCATCAAGTTCGGGGCAGGTACGGTTCTTGTGGCGAGGGCGTGCCGTGCGGTTGTTTAGCCACCGCCAGATGACGCGCCTGCCCGCGACGTCGTAGTCGGCCACGCGCGGCGACACAGGCCCGAAGCTGCCTTCGCCGACATGCAGGGTGCCGGTAGCTGGGTCGTAGGCCAGGTGATCCGGCAGCCGTTCGGGCAATGCCGTGATGGCGCGTGTGCTCTTTATGCCGTGGCGTTCGATGATGTGTCGCTCGCCCGCTGGCCGACCGGCGGTGGTTTCGGTGCAGCGAGTTCCATAGGTGTGTAGCCAGATGACCTGGCGTCCAAGAGGAATCGCCGAATGCCACAGCGCTGGCTCAGCGCTAAGAGGGACGCGGATGCCTGGTTCTGCGAGTCCCTGACGGAATCTGGCGGTGTATGCGGGGTGCGCTACAAGCGCTGCAACATAGGCGAGGAAGTCAAGCGGGGAAATTCTCATGCTCAGGCGCGTAGTCAGGTAGTCCAGCAGTCCGCTGGCAAGATTCGGCTGCTCGCTGTCGGCGCCGAGCCACAGAGGATGAACGCCGCTTCCACCCCATCCGCTGAAATGGTCGATGTCGGGGATGAGGCCTGTGAAGAGCAGGCCAGGGCCGGAGTCGATCTGCTGGACGTCCTGCTCTGAGACGAAGATCTGGTGCTCGCTGCGCACCTGCCATAGACCTGTCCTGGCTTCCGCCAGAAGTCTCTTGTCCGGAATCAGCCACTGCCTGTCGAAGGACCGGTAGGCGACTGGGACGGGCTCAGGGCACGGTCCTGTCTCCTCGGCTAGCGACCCGGCCGGGCGCGGGAAGCCGGGCAGGGGCGGGTACAACTGATGGATGTTGTAGCGCTTGGTCTCGTGGAACATGACGCGGCGGCGGGGGACGCCTGCCGCGATGAAGCGCTCCCAGCGGCTCTTGAGGATTGCCGGCGTTGGCGCGTATACCCACGATCGCCCGGCGGTGACGCCGCGCGATCTGAAGGGCATCAGTTCGCTCAGAGCTGGATAGGTTTCCCATGATTGTCCGGATTTGGGGCGGAATGGAGATTGCGCGCTTGTTCTGCACCGCTGCCATCCAGTGCTGGCTGTGCCGATGGTGTCCAGCTGATGCAGCTTTTCATCGCGCGTCCCGTGCACTTCCAGGTACCGAATATCTGCCGGCAGTTCATGGTCCGCTGCTGCGCGCCGCACGAAGACGGCGATGCATACCTGGCGGCCAACTTCTCGTCCGAAGATCCGGGTATTCCCTGGCGGGCGGTTACCTTCAGGCGAGAGGTTGATGATCCATCCCGCGTCGCACTGGCGGCGCAGGTACTCGCGCATGCCCGCGAAGGCTCGGCCGTTAAGGAAACTGGACGGCGTGACGAATGCGACAATTCCGGCAGTGGCGTCCGGATGGTTGTCGTCGGGCTGGTTCGCTTCGAAGACCTTCCAACACGCCCAGCGCCAGAAGTACCACTCCATTCCGTTCAGATCAGACTCGTACCTGCCGACGGCTCGGAACTCGTCCAGGGACGGGCGGCTCACCGGTTGACCTGGCACCAGGGGAATGCGCCGGGGCTCTTCGATCCACTCCGCCCGGCCTTTGGCGTCCTTGACGTGCGGCGGGTTGCCGATTACCAGAACAACGGGCCACTCTCGCTTGATCAGGTTCGCTGTCTCCCGAGATTCCTCGATCACGTGGAACGGCGCGCCAAGCCGTTCTTGCTGCTCACGAGGGTTGGCGAGCGCATCGGTGAGGAATCGCAGCTCGCCCAGCGGCGCCTCGACTTCGAACTGGTTCTTCAGTGCCTGATGCAACTGAAGCTCTGCCACCGCGTATGGGGCAACCTGGATTTCGAATCCCACGAGGCGGCGGGTAACGAGATCCTTTAGGTACTCCGCCCGCATGCCCTCGCCGAGCCTGGCATCAATAGTGGAGGCGACGCGCCCGATCACCTGCAGCAAGAATGTGCCGGTACCCATCGCCGGATCCACGACGATCACGTCATCTGCGAGTCCCCGCTCCTTGCCAAGCTCCTCTCTGAGGATTTCATCGGCGAACCGCACCATGAACTTGGCCAGGCGTGGAGGGGTGTAGAAGGAGCCGGTCAGCGTCCGCAGGTCAGGGTCGTATCTTGCGAGAAACCGCTCGTACAACTCGGCGTAGATGTCGGTGTCACCGTCGTCCATGCCCGTGAGGGTCGCCGCGCCGACTACTCGCCGCAGAGTCTCGATGGTGCGAAGCTCTTCGCCGGCTGCCCCGTCGGTCAGTACGGAGAAAGCCCGGCCGATCAGCAGGTGCTTCTTGCCGAGCAGCCGGCCGATCTCATGCAACGGCATGCCGCCCGTGCTGATGCCATCTACCCGCGCGAGTAGCAGCGCGAACGTGATCGTCTGAGCGAAAGCATCAGCGAAGTTCTCGTTGTCCAGGCCAGGGAATAGCAGGTCGCGCCAGTTCTCCGCCAGCAAGGTCAGGTGCTCGTGAGCGGCATGGCCGGGAGCTCCGGCCAGCACCGCGTAGACCTCGTCGTGAAGCAGATCGCACAAGCCGGCCATGATCTTGATCAGTTCGGCCAGTGACCGCGGCGCTTCAGGCGGCCACATCAGGAAATCGCTGATCAGGCCCATGAACTGGCCGTCAGTGGCGCACAGCGGCCCCGAACTGGAGGTGAATCCGCCCGTCAGCCTGACCGGCTCGCTCGCGGGCTCACCGTACTTGTACCGCCGCCACAGCAGCCCGTCTGAATACACCAGGTTCGGCAGCGCCTGCAGCTTGAGCCACTGCTTGCGCTCCCTGGACGAAGGCCTCCAGCCCCGAGTCAGGGGCACCCCGCGCCCCGGTTGCTTTAGCTCGATATAGCCGACACACGCATTACCCACATCGACCGCGTAGTCGGGCCGGGCGTGCAGATCTTTGAGGCTCACTTCGCCGTACGCAACGGTATCCGACAGCCCGACATGCCGGCTGAGTCGACCTAGCAGCCGTTCCAGCGGCCCGCGGAGCTGATCCTCCGGCTGGCCGCCGCGGCCGAGCTTCCGGCCCACCTCGCGTCCGAACGCTGCCAGCGCCGCATTCACAGGGTCGTCGGATCCTGATGACCATGAAACAGCTTCTCGTCGTGTTGCACCGCCATGCACACCAGTCACATACGCTCCAATGTATTGGACAACCCTCCCTTCCAACAATGAACCTCACAATGCGCCTTATCAAGTGCACGATGCTCTGCGGAAAGCGGCAACACGGAGTAGTCGGCCCTGGATCAAGATCACCAGATCGTTGATCTTCCGCTTGCCGTGTTCTCAATCCGCCCTGGGCGGCATGCGAACCCAGGACCTGACTCCCGCACCGGCTACGTGCCCATGGAGGCATCTCGTCGGCAGCCGACGCGAATGTTGGGTGAGCACCTTTTACCCAAGTTCAAAGCGACATGAGTTCGCGTCCCGATTCGGCGGCCTCAGTCGGCTGGGTGCGTGAGTGAATGGCGAATCATTGGTGATGTGATAGCGGAGAAGCGTCAAGCCCAGAGTGCGGGGGTCGCAGTCAGCCCGTTGCCAAGCAGGTCATTGCCCTGCTGCAGGGGCCTCGCCGGGCGGAAACGGATATCCTGGCTTCCGGCGAGGATCAGATTCGCTCAGAACGACCAGTTCCGGCGAACCGCAATGGCGAAGCCAGTCCACCTGCGCGGGCGTGCAGATCGGCGGTTCGTACGCGTCGCTTGCTTCGCGCTACGACTACGAACCGTGACCACTGGATCCCGGGCCGCCGCGCGGCTCAGCATCGTGCGGATGAGCTATAGCACGCCCAGCAAAGTGTGCTCAACGCTCAGGTGTGAGGAGTGATCTCTGCAATCCAACGCTTCAGCGCTGGCTCGACCGTGCCCTGAATGTCGGTGATGTCAAATGTCTCACGAAGCGTGCCGATAATGTCGGCTCGAAGGTTGCGGAACCCGCTGTCTGCGAGGAGCAGCGTCCGTTTGTTCAAGGCTCGCATGAAGCCGTATTCGAGTGCGACATTGGGATTCAGCTCATCTGCTACTCGATCTTCGAGGATCGCAACGCCCTGGTGTGAGCACAGCATATACACGCAGACGTTGTTCCAGAGATTCCGGTCAGGCATGTACATCTTGTCATCGGCGCGAACCGGGTCGAACCCATGCTCGCGAAGGACCCGGCGTAGCTCCACGTCCAGTTGAACGAGCAACCTATTTGCTGGATCGAACCGGGTCATGAGGAACACATTCCGGTCATAGTTTGGGTGGTCGGCGAAGAACGCCTCGCATTGCGCGGCAAGGAAATCGTACCCCGGCGGAATGATGAAATTCCCCACGCGACGGAATCCCCTCACGAAGTAGAGTTGGTTGGTTGCCACGAGCTCCATTTGATAATGAAGTAGCTTCTTCCAAGCCTCGGGCCAATAGTTATTCCAGGCATCCTCAACGTTAGCGCCTTCAGTCACTGCTACGAAGAAGAGCGCATCTTGTGACCGAATTTTAAGCTTCGAGCGCAACGAGGCGAGGAGTGGCTTTAGGTGTTCCGGCGCATCTGGAAAGCTGAACGGGGGAACCCCATCTGGCCATGGATTGAGGCCATCAAAGCTAGGGATGGGGTTTGGTGGCATTCGATCCCGGATGACGTGTAGCCGCACATCCGGACCGGCATCGTACGACTCCACCTGGAACGAATTCAGCGTTGGCCAGCGGTGAAGGTCGTTCGGGAAGTTCTTTTCCACTATTTGGGAAAGCATGCCTCGAAGCCCGAACCCCCAGTTCACATCAAAGTTGGTCATCACTGCCATAAGCTCTCAGTCTCCGGGTGTCCAAGCGGATCAGCCAGAGGATCAGGCCGAAGCCAGTCGAATATATGATCGGCAACTGGTGTCGCGAAGCCCTCGGACCAAGTGAGTCCATCCGCACAAGACATCAGTATGGCCCCAAGTCTCCTGCCACGCAGATCGGCCAGATCGGTGTACTTAGCGACGAGCGTCATCCCAGGCTGCCAGCCGTGCAGATCGGCGGCGATGTGCTTCCGGCCAGGCTGATTTACGGTCACAGGGCGTGATGGATGTGCCGGTTCGGGTGCGGGTGTTGCGGCGGGCGACAGGGCTAGGTCACAGGCGGATCCGGAGTGCGGGGTTCGGGCCGGGGCTGAAGCCCAGTGACCGGTACAGGCCCTCGGCCTGGCTGGTGGCGTGCAGTTCCACCACCAGGGACCTGGTTGCCGGCAAACCATTCGAGCAGTGCGATCGTGATCCGGCGGGCCAGGCCCCGCCGCTGCCAGCGGGGATCGGTGGAGACCCACTGGATGTAGCCAGCCTTGGCGCCGGGATTGACCGGGCCGGGCAGCCTGCGGGCGATCGACCCGGCCCCGGCAGCGGCGAGCCGGCCGTTCCCGCCAGGGTCCTCGGCGACGAAGACGGCGACATCGGCGCCCAGCCGGGCAGCCAGCTCCGCCCGGGCGGCCTCCCGCCAGGTTCGCCCGGAGGCGTCCATGCCCATGGACTGATACATCAGCCCGCCGGCCGGTACCGATCAGTCATTCGCGAACCCGCGATCGACACCCGGCGCCCGCCAATCAAGCCGCGCCGAACGGCGGCTCCGGGCGCAGCAGCGTGGTGGGCTGGCCCCTCGGATTCCCGGGGCTGCTGGCTTGCGGTCAGGAGTTCTTCGTGGCCGCTTCGTACCCGGAGACGACGCTGGCGGGGATGCGGCCGCGGTCGCCGATAGTCATGCCCTGGTCTTTGGCCCACGCCCGGATACCACCGCCACGCTGCCGGCCCGCCGCGGTGCGGGCCGGGCCGCGCTGCGCCCGCCGGGCTTTGCGGGCGCGGGCGATGAACGGCGCGAGCTGTGCGCGGAACGCGGTGGCGTTCTTGGCGCTCAGGTCTATCTCATAGTCGGTGCCGCCGATCGCGAACCGCAGCCTCTCATCGGCCAGGCCGCCGTCGAGATCGTCTTCCAGCGCGACAGTGACCTTCTGCGCCACACCAGCCTCCATGCCTGGGATCGGATATCTCACCGTACAAGACCAGCCACCGCGCCGACCACACCGCCAACCCGCACTGATCGCGGCACCCATGAGGGCCACGCAGTTGCGGTAACCGTGGCGCTAAAGCTCTGGCGCTCGCCTGGGTGGATCTCCATCATGAGGGCATGGACTCATTCGATGCCGTGTGGCAGCGGATCGAGGCGCACGCTGGCAAGGAGTTCCGGACAAAGACCGGGTTGCCGTTCACGTACGAGGTCGTCGGCACGAGCGTGGTGCCAGACCGTACCGGCTACCCGCTGCATGTGAGCAACTTCCGTGCCGCCTTCGATCTTCTTCCGCTAAGTGGGCCCGGCCAGATCAATACCCTCGTACGGGGTCCAGCGTACGTTTACGCGATTCTTACTGATCGGAGGATCGTTCAATAGGAGGCATCCTGCTCACCCGGTAAGCGGCATGAGCGGATGCGTTCCGGCAAATGCTCTGACCGATGGCAGGTCGGCGACTGTACTGGTGGTACCTGTCCTTGGAAGCCCTTGTCCGGCATCCACTCGCCCGGTTCGGCGCCTGCTTGGAAGACAGGGAAGGGCCGAAGACTGGGGTATTTGCAGACCGCTCTCATTCACGTGAATGCCATATGCCTGAAAGCCAGTCCTGGCCCATACGATGCTCTCAGGCAGCGGACCGCTGGGGGAGGGCGCGGGTTGTGGCAGCTGATGCTGGAGGCGGCTTCGATCGGCGCGGCCGGTCCCGTGCATGTGCAGGCGGCTCGCACCAGGACTGCGGGCATGTAGGCGTCGGGGTGCGCAGGCCCGCATCCCCTCATCGTTTGCAGTCCATCGTCGCTCTATGCCGCTGCTCCTGCCATGCAGCGTGTCCTCTTGCCGACCTCATGCCCGTGTCCCTGACGGTCTGGCAGCAACTCTGCCCGTGTCCAGGCGGCGAAAGCTATCGTTCCTGGAAAGAGGACCCGGACGATCCCTGGCCTGGCTACCAGGAATACCAGGAGGAGGAGCAGCGTGAGTCTCGGGAGCGCAGCCAGGCCCGCAGACAGGCGTTCCGGGCAGCTGGTGACGCTGCATCCGGAAAGAGCCGGGATGAGATAAGAGAGCTGTACACCGCCGAGCTCCGGGCACGAGGCCAGCAGATCCCGCCTGAGCCGTTCCTCGAAGCTGATATAGACCTCCTGACAGGCCACCCAATGCGGTGGCTCCGGAACATCTGGAAAGTGATGCGTAACCCGTTCGCCGATCTATAAGCCATCGATCCCCGGGCGTGTCAGATCCGTGCCAGAACGTGCACTCGGTGACGGTTCCCAGCGGCCTGGTCCCGGCCAGCCCGCTCCAGGATTTCTCGCCCAGCGCATCGTCCACAGGCGATCCTCCCGGCCGCATGATGACCGAGGACACCCCATCGCCGTCACCAGATTTGGCCACGCGGCCCGATCGACAGCGCCAGGCAGGCCACGTGCGCTATCCGCGGCATGACAGTGCGTTGCGGCGGAACCGGCTCGCGAGCCGGCAGGCCCGCATTCAACGGCGCCGCCTGTCGGCACTCCGCTGAAGCTGCCAGGCCGATACGAGGGCATCCTCGATGGCACCAGCGTCGCCGCTGGCGAGGTCAGCGACAACCATCATGTGCTTGATAAAGCGGGCCGGGACGCTGAAGGTTCCGGGGAACTGGCGCACTAGCGAGTCCCGGTAGTCGAAATCGGCGCGGATTACAATATGGATGTCGTCGATCTGGCGCGCGACGAGCCGTCCGTGGTACCGCCACTCGGCCAGCCCTTCCCGTGCCGTGCGGCGTACACCCGCCAGGGCGTCGGTCAGGCGAGTTACGTCGTCGGTGTGCACTGACGCTGGCTCCTGCATGACTCTCGGTGTGAGCCCGGCCGGGCACCATCAACCCCAGCGTTGTGCGTTGCGGTCGCTGAGCGAGCCAGCGGGCTCTTGGACAGCCTGCTGTCGTGAGTCATCCAGTCAACCTACGTGGCCTGGCCGCCGAGCCGAGACCTGGCAGCACTCACCGCATGGCACCAGCGCACTGGGAGCGGCAGAAGCGGAAGTTCCCGGTACAACATGGCCAGCATAAATGTGCAGGCCATGCTCTCTGTCCTGTCGCGGGCGCCCATAATGGGCCGGAACGCTGACGACGTGATAGGCCGGCCAAATGAGCGCGCCTTCAACTGTCTCCCGGGTACGCGGATCGCGTCGATCTGTGAGGGAGTCCTGCATGCTGGGACCATCGGTCAGGCCAGAACGGCGGGTTCCACAGGCGAGCGGCCGGCGGCTGCCCGCGTTTAGCTTTTTGTGGCGGTGAGCACGATGCAGGGTGACAGCAGGGCCTCGTCGGTAGACCAGGCGGACGGGTCGCGGGGCATCGGGTAGTCGATCGCGGTAATAGTCAGTCCGGCCTCTCGCAGCGCGCTGGTGTAGTCCTCTTCGGTCCAGTTAGGTGTCGTCGATGACCAGCTCGCCGGCTGGCGTTGTGACGAAGCATGGCGTGACATCGCCGCTGCGCAGCTCGCCGGAGACCGGGTAGCGATAGCTGCGGAACGTGTGGCCAAACGCCAGCGGGCTGGTTGATGCGACGATGAACGGGCTGCCGGGCCGCAGTGTCCTGGCGATCTCACGGCATACCCCGCTCATCTCGGCGGGCGTCCGGATCTCGATGAACACGTTCAGGCTGACCGCCCCGTCAACCGATTCGCCCGGCAGCGGTATGGCCTCATCGATCCGGGTGAAGACAACCCCGTCAAGCCGCTTGCCGAGCGCCTGGGCGATCATGCCCTGATCACGGTCCACCCCGTAGACGCGCCCAGCGCCGAGCGATCTCAGGAAAGCCGTGCTGCGGCCAGCGCCGCAACCGAAATCCAGGAAAACCTGGCCCCGGATGTCTCCGAGCGCCAGGCGGACGGCCTCGAACCCGATCTCATACGTCGTGCCCTCGATCCCGAGCGCGCCGTACAGTTCCGCGCCGCCGGAGCCGTAGCTGTACCGGCCGCCACGATCAGCTTCCATGGCCACCGTCCTGCCCGGTCCATTCGACCCCGATGGTATGCCCGTCACCAGGTGATCAGCCGCCACCAGGCTCACCTGTTCTGGGATCCGCGCGCGAAGCAGCATAGGCACAGGTTCCTCAGTGTGCGCCTGCCGCCGGCCTATCCGGCCACGGACGACGCCGTACCTTCCCTGCCCGGCACCGGCGATTACGCCGTCCGCGGCTGCGACGCCTGCCAGCTCATCGCTGACGACTCCCCAGTATCGCCATCACGGACACCACACATGCCAGCCTTACCTGCATCGGCCAGTAACCACAACCGGACCGATTTGGGTTTTCAGGCAT